>Ga0302324_100027985_pt1 | contig 10728 bp, 8 predicted proteins | sample Palsa_T0_1_FD_201949 | JGI IMG/M metagenome (GOLD analysis project Ga0302324, IMG submission 201949) | Peat permafrost microbial communities from Stordalen Mire near Abisko, Sweden - Palsa_T0_1 | ecosystem: Environmental > Terrestrial > Soil > Palsa > Peat permafrost | place: Sweden: Abisko...
CACGTGGAACTGAGCTGGAAGACACATACTACCTCTTTCGCATAGCATTTCCATGAGTGGCAGAAGCGCCTCGCCAAGCGAGAAGTCGAATCTGGCGTTCCGAGTATTTACAGGATCGTGGCCGTTGTACAAGTAGTGTGCTCTTCGCTCGACCCGCATTCTGGTCAATATGGCTCATAGCGACGGGCAACGATTTTCGGTAAAGTTTTTTTAATTAACCCGATTTTTAATATCCGGCCATCAAAAGCACAGCCGAGCGGCCAACGTCTCGCCTGTGCTCTTTGCGGGTAAAGGCCGTGCCCACGGCCTTTTCAGGCTTCCTTGAGGTATGTTTCCACTCAATACAAGTCTGTTTCGTCATTTCTGAGCAAAAACGCTCAGTTTTTCGCATCCGCGCTGCACGATACTGTTACTAGTTGACCAGATGACAAATCACGGCCACACCAGTGCCGGCTTTCTTTGATCTAATATCTCAATGACTATCTTGGCGGACGGGTGTAAATCCGGCCGCCGCTTCTTCAAGGGGTTTGCTCCGAAAGAGAGCTCAAGAGAGCGAGCTCTTTATGAACGCAAAATGGAGGTGCGGACATTCTGCTTGCAACTGGAGGGCCAACCCTCCGCACCTCAAGATCCGATTTCGATCAGGCTATCCCAACGGATGAGTCAACACCGATCGATTTCGATGCCGCTGCCTTTTTGGCAAAGGCAGGCCTTGGTCGGCGGATCGTCGAAAGAAAAGCAAAGCAAGTCTTTTTTGCCCAGGGAAGTCCGGCTGACGCTGTTTTCTATCTTCAGAAGGGCCGCGCGAAGATCACCGTCGTTTCGGAAAAAGGCAAAGAAGCAACGATCACGTTGCTCGGGGCGGGTGAGTTTATTGGCGAGGAGTCGATTGCCGGTGCCCCAGGCCTGCGACTGGCCACGGCCACGGCCATTACCAGCTGTAGAGCACTCAAGATTGAGCGCGCGGAAATGATTCGCGTGATGCACGAGGAACATGCCTTTTCTGATCTATTTCTGAAGTTCCTGCTCGCTCGCAGTATGCGAACCCAAGCCGATCTTGTCGACCAACTGTTCAACTCCAGCGAAAAGCGCCTTGCCCGCATCCTTTTGTTGATGGCCGAATTCGGCAAGCCAGGTGAACCGGAAACGCTGATCCCGCAGATCACACAGGAAACTCTGGCAGAGATGATTGGCACTACGCGCTCCCGAGTCAGCTTCTTCATGAATCGCTTCCGCAAAATGGGGTTTATCGCCTACAACGGGCGGATCCAGGTTCACAAGTCGCTGCTCAATGTCATTTTGCATGACCAATTACCCGAACAGAACGCTGAACAACCAACAATTGTGAGCATGCCGACGGTTGAGCCGAAACCTAAGAGATCTAGAAATCGTGTTCGAAACTGACCTGGCCGCTTTACGATCCATATCGAGGAAGTGTCGTAGCAGTTCAAAGCTCCTATTTCTTCGCATCGTATCCGGTTTCCTCCCCTGGAATCCATGTGTTCCATACACGATCCGCATTGTCAGCGGCCTTCGGCGACCAGGCGGAAATCCTCTTGGTCTGATGTGATCGGGTTATGCCAGCCTCCGGCGGGCGAAACTCTTTGCTCGACCTCACTTGGGCCCCAAGCGCCTTTCTCGTACTCAAAGATGGGAGTGTCGGCTTTCAGCACGGGATCGACGATTCGCCAGGCCTCTTCCACATAATCCTGGCGGGCAAACAGAGTGCTATCCCCCGCCATCGCGTCGCCCAACACGCGCTCGTACGCTTCCATTTCGTCTGGACGCGGATGACGACTCGCTACCATCTCGATGTCCTCGCTTTTCAATCCCTCGCCGGGAGCTAAGACAGTCGCGCCTACGGCTATGGTCGTCTCGGGACTGATCCGGAACCGCAGATGGTTCTGAGACAGTGCACTCTCCTTGATAACCGTCGGAGGCCTTCGAAACCGGGCTAGGACCTCGGTGCAGGTCACGGGTAAATTCTTTCCCGCGCGGATGTAGAACGGCACGTTTTTCCAACGCCAGGAATCAATCTCCAGTCGCAATGCAGCGAAGGTCTCCACCTTCGAATCGGAGCGGACTCCCGCTTCCTGGCGGTAACCGCGAAACTGCCCTCGGACGAGATTATCCGCCTCCAGCGGCGGAATCGCCTTCAATACCTTCACCTTCTCATCACGAATGGTTTCACTGTCAATGCGGACCGGAGGCTCCATCGTGAGATTGCACAGGATTTGGAATAGATGGTTTTGGATTACGTCGCGAATGGTGCCGGTTTGATCGTAGAAAGCGCCGCGTCCTTCCACACCGAAATCTTCTGCCATGGTGATCTGCACGCTTTCGACGTAGTTGCGATTCCAGAACGGCTCCATGAACGCATTGACGAACCGGAAAACTACCACGTTGTTCACAGGACGCTTGCCCAGATAGTGGTCAATGCGAAAGATGCCGGATTCGGGGAAGGCTGCATGAAGAATCCGGTTGAGCTCCTGCGCTGAGGCAAGGTCGTTGCCGAAAGGCTTCTCGACAATGACACGAGCGCCCTCGGCGGAACCCGATTTCGCTAATTGCTCCACTACCGTTCCGAACAGAAGGGGAGGAATGGCCAGGTAATGCGCCGGCCGTTGTGCTCCGTCGAGTTCTTTCCGGATCGCCTGGAAAGTAGCAGGGTCTGCGTAGTCGCCGTCTACATAACGCAACAAGCCGGTCAACTTGTTGAGAGCTGCCGTGTCGATTCCGCCGTGTTTCTCGAGGCTGTCGTGTGCCCGCGCGCGAAGCTGTTCGAGGTTCCAACCGGCTTTCGCTACGCCGATCACCGGCACGTCGAGGTGGCCGCGTTTGATCATCGCCTGCAGCGCGGGAAAGATCTTCTTGTAGGCAAGATCGCCTGTGGCGCCAAAAAAGACCAGGGCGTCGGAATGGGAATCGCTCATTGCAAAACTCCTTTTCTCGGGCCGCTTATTTGCCGGCACCTTTTTCCAGGTGTTGATGATGCTAGAGATCAGAGAAAGGAACAATTGTACGAAGGTATCGACGATGCCTTCGTACCGGATGAACGCAATTGCTGCCTGCACGAAATCATTGGTGTCCGTCCTGAGATTGAAGTCTTGTCGCCGGCGGTTGATTCCGCAGCAGATTTCCGGTGGTGAATTCAAGGTTGACTGCCTCTAGAAATAATTCCGATCGTGCGGAGACACTGGATAGTCGAGCTAGGGCCAGTTGTTTCTCCGCGGTGACAACATCGACCAGATTCTTAACCCCAAATTTGTATGCATCGAGCGATGCCGAGTAAGATTCGTTGGCGGATTTGAGAAGCGCCAAAGCAGCGTCGTGCTTCCGCAGGGCGGTCCGGAATGCTATGTAAGCAGTCCAGACCTCGCGCGTCGTCTCATCATTTATCGTTGTAAGTTCGTCCTCTGCCTCGCGGCGTTTCGATTCGGCGATCAACAGTTCGTTCTTGCGCACACCTCCGTCAAAGATGCGCCAACGAACGCCGAGTTCGGCGGACCAGGTAGGCTCACTGGCGGCACCCAGCTGGCCGTAATCCGCCGAGGGCCACACGGAGGTCTGTGCAACCGATCCCGAGACAAAGATTTGCGGTTTGTACTCCGCCCTGGCCGCACGAATGTGAGCCTCGGCGGAGCGGATTCGCAGAGTCTGCGCCATGAGTTCGGGACGATTCTTCATCGCGCGATCGATCAGCGCCTCGATGGACATGGTGAGACTCTCCGGCAACGGCGCACTCCTCTGACTATCAATTACTACGTAGGGAGACGGATCAGCTCCCACCGCTTCCGTCAGCGTCACGCGCGCAATCTTTTCGTCCCCATCCGCGGATTCCGCGTCGAACACAGCCTGTGACGTTTCGGCCCGCGCGTTGAGAACATCGGGAAGAGTCGCAAGTCCGTTGTTCAGTCTGTTTTCAGCCGCATCCTGCGTGGTTTGTGCGGTGCGCAACGTGTCCCGAGTGGCCTGCAATCTTTCCTGTGCGGTCACCAGCTGGTAATACGCACTGGCGACGCGAAACGCCAGCGCTTGATTTACCTGAATCACGTCCGCGCCCGCGACCAGCTTCTCCTCTTTCGCGGAGTCCACAGTCGCTTCGCGTTTGCCAAAGTCAAAGATCAGATATTGGAGCGCGACTTCGGGCCGGACGATGGGTACCTCCACCATGACGTAGCCTCGAGGAGCCAGCGGTTCCGGAAATGGATTTATCAATCTCTCGTCGCCGAAAACAGCTAAACCCTCTAACTCGGGATAATAAGCGGCTTTTGCCAAACCGAGTTCGCGTGCCTTCTGTTTTGCGCGCTCCCAGATGGTGCGCGTGCTGGGATTATGATGCTCCGCAACGTCGATCAACTCGGCCAGGGTGTAGGGGTGAGCTGGATCGAGAATGGCTGCTCCCTCGCGAGGGATTTCTCGGGCGGCGCAGTCGGCAACAGCTGCTGGAGAAGACACTTTGCCGGCACATTGCCCCAGTGCTCGCGCCGCGGAGAGGGCGAGAAGCAGCGACAAAAATAGAACATTCAATGGTGGGTTGTATTCGGTCAATCGAAACCTCTCCCGGTCTTTCCCGCGTTGACAAGCACCCCTTGACCCGCCGCCATACGCATCTTCTCCGCTTAAGCCGAAATGGAAAACAATTCTTTACTGTTCCGTAGGTATTAAGGCAGAGGTGCGGAGGCGAGTCTATTAGACGAACGTATTGATCGATCCCAAAGTATCGGTGGGCATCATCTTAACGGGCTGCACAGGCCAGATTTCTCTTCGGCAAGTTCACGAGGCCCGGCGTCTTTTCGGGGACCGAGATCGAACTTAAGTCCCATGTGTCCACGATCAAAAATACGTAGGCGCCAACGTAATCATCTGATACGAAGGTATTGTTCGATACTTTCGTCTAATAGATTCGATTCTTAGCCCTGTGGCTTAATCACGACGTGAGACTGACGGTGTCCACGTGACGAATGACATAAATGAGGTCTACCTGATATGAATGCCGATTCGACGAAGCGCAATCGACACCGAATCAATTCGCTTCGCGCTTTCTCCGGTTTATCTCTGGCGACGCCGCTGGTGTTGGTTGGTTGCTCCCACGCGCCCGAATACAGCATCTTCGGCTCTTTTTTCCCCGTGTGGATCTTCTGCTCCGCCGGTGGTCTCGTACTGGCGGCGAGTGCACGCGCCCTGATCGCTCGCACTGCCTTTGCCGAACACCTGGCTTCACCTGTGCTGTTGTATCTCAGCATGGCCGTCTTCCTCACGTGCGTGTTGTGGCTCCTGTTCTACAGCTAGGTGAACGCTATGTCGACCCAAGTCGCTGTCCAACCCGAGCAAGAGAATCGCCTCGCAAAACTTGACTGGTACGGTCGCGTCTTCACCGTAGCCATGATTCTGCTGGCGATGGCCGGCTTGATTGCTGTCTACTCGGTCACAACTCGGCAGCCCCAGACCGATGACGCCGAAGTTTTTGCCAACTACATCGGAATCGCCCCCGTTGTCGGGGGGCCGATACTGCACCTGAACGTCGCCGACAATCAACGCGTTAAAAAGGGCGATTTACTTTTCGAAATCGATGATCGACCTTATAAGTATGCCCTTGACCGCGCAGTGTCGGACCAGGCCAGCCTCGAAGGCCAGGTCGTCGACGAACAGCGGCGCATTGGGGCCGAAGTGCACGCCGTCACCGCCTCCGGGGCGGCAACCCGCAGCGCCAGCGCCAACGTCGATCGGGCGCAGGCGTCGATCCGGGAGGCCGAGGCCGATGTCGCCCACTCTGAGGCTGCGTTAGATCGAGCCAGGGCTGAGTCGGCATACGCCGAAAATAACCTGCACCGCGTCGAGCCTCTGCTCGCCAAGCAGTACGTGACCGTCGACCAGGTAGACCAGGCACGCACGACACAGCAAGCCAGCGCGCAGTCCGTGCATGAAGCCGAGTCGCAATTAGCTCTTAATCGAGCCCACCTCAACACGATGCTGGCCGCCCTGGCGCAGGCCAAGGCCTCGGCAGAGCAGAGTACGGCACAGCTTCAGCAATCGCAGTCCAGCGTACTTACCCTCGATCCCCTGGTGGCGCAACGGCAAGGACGGGCCGCCGCAACCGCCAACGCCCAATACAACTACAACCAATGCCGCGTCTACGCCCCATTCGACGCACGTGTAACCAACCTTGTCATTTCCGAGGGTGCTTATGCTCACATAGGACAGGAGATTTTCACGCTCATCGACACGCGTGTCTGGTGGGTGCTTGCGAATTTCCGGGAGACGCAGCTGAAGCATATTCGAGCGGGTATGACTGCGGACATCTACTTTATGTCTGACACAGGCTCGCGATTTACGGGCGTCGTCGAGAGCACTGGGTACGGCGTTATACCTGATCCTTCGCTCGTTGGCCGAATTACGGCCGGCCTGCCGGACGTACAACGCACTCTGAGCTGGGTACATCTGGCCAGCCGCTACCCGGTCCGCATCCGGATTCAGTCACCGCCATCCGACGTCATTCGGCTGGGGGAATCTGCTGTCGTAGTTATTCGCGGATACAAACGGAAGCCTTGATATGGCGACCCGAGCCACTCAGCTCCCGCACCCGCCGGCCCGCCCAGCTGTCTCTTGGCCTTGGTTTCGCAAATTCCTGCGGTGGGAAGTTGCTCCGTATCCGGGTCGGGTCAACACGGTCATCCGCATGACGATCGCGGCTACGCTGGTCATGATTATCGTCGTGACCTTCCGCATTCCTAACGCGGCCTTGGCTGGTGTATTTTCAATTCTACTGGCTCGTGAAAATCTCGCCGCTACGTGGCGCGGGGGACGATTGATCGTCCTCGGATTCGTCCTCGCGAGCCTCTACACTCTGCTGGGTATGATGCTGTTCCGCGGTTACCCCATTACTCATTTCTTCTGGGTGATCGGAAGCCTGTATCTGGTCTTTTTCGTTATACGCACGACAACTAACTACCCGGCCGCATTGGCTTTCGCCATTCCGATGGGGGTTGCGCTACCGGTTTGGGACCGCGCGTTGCCCAGCCAGCTCCAAGTAGAGGGTACGCTTTGGCCGATCGTGATAATCGCCGTAGGTACCGGCGCCACTGTGGGAACCGAAGCGCTATACCGCATCTTCGATCGTTCCGATCCACTCATCACCTTCGTCGACGATCTGTTGCTCGCGGTGCAGCAGGTAGCGGAAAGCATTGCCACTCACAAAACCCCGCCCAAGCCGGTCCTCACCAGAGTGCTTCAATACCAGATGATCGGCACCGGCCGGCTCAGAACGACGTTGCAGCGTCAAGGTGTGGACCCGACCCAGCGGGCGCACCGCGCCGCCCTGATTTCGTTGGCCGGCCGGCTCATCGGTCTTGCCGGGGATCTCGGGCGCACCCTCCCCCAGCCCTGCGACGGCGACGCGATTCGCCTGCACGCACTTTCTGCGAGGCTCGGGGTGATCCGGACGGAGCTCCGCAAGTCAGGGGTCATTTCCGAATCTCCTGCTTTGCTCGAGGGGCAGCCCTCCTCTAGCTTTCTCATGCTTCAGGAGATGGAACGAACCGTCGCACTCATCACCGAAGTCTTTCAAGGCGATGAGATCGTCGATGATTCCCAGAAGGCGCGAGGACTGGACTGGTGGCGCGCTCTGTTTCTCCCTGATGCATTCCAAAACCCGGAATATCTGCGCTTCGCCTTTGCCGGGTGCCTGGCCGCGACCATTTGTTACGTACTCTACAACGCGCTCGACTGGCCAGGCATATTCACGTCTGTCCTTACTTGCATCGTGACTGCGCTGAGCACCGTCGGCAGTTCGCTCCAGGCGCAGTTTCTCCGCCTTGCCGGATTTGTTGCCGGAGGGCTGGTCCTGGGGATTGCCGCGCAGATTCTCATCCTACCCGGTATCGACAGCATCTTTGGGTTTGCTCTCTTCTTTGCGGTAGGGACCGCCATCGCGGCGTGGTTCGCCACCTCCAGTCCGCGGCTTTCCTATTTTGGCGTGCAGATGGCGCTCGCCTTTTACTTTGTCCACCTGCAGGATTTCAAGTTCCAGACCGACCTCACGGTCGCGCGCGATAAGGTAATGGGCGTGTTATTGGGTATTCTGGCCATGGGCTTTATCTTCAACCGCTTCGGGACGAAGAGCGATACGGAGCAGCTGCAGAAACTGTTGGTGCGGAACGTAGGGATGCTGGCACAGCTCGGGGTTTGTCCGGTGGTACGTGACAGAGCGATTGCCGTTTCACAGATCCGCCGTCTTCGCAGTCAGATCAACGACAACTTCGCCAGTCTGGAATCGCAGACGGATGCCGCGCGGTTTGAGTCTGAGTTTCGCCATCGGCGCGGCGGAGAGATTGCCGAGTGTGACCGGATCCAGAGGGCTCAACCAGCCTTGCGCTCGATCTACCTGCTGGAACTCAGTCTTCTCTCTCATCGTGGACGACTTGAAATTGGCGCCGAACTAACCCAGGACCAAAATCAGGCGCTGGATTATTTTCTAAATGAATATAGCGATGAACTCATGCACGTTGCCGCATGGCTCGCGCACGAAGAGGACGCACCTGCACGCATCAGCGGTGATCCCATCCGGCTATTACAGCAATCCTTCGAGGAGCAGAGCTCCCGGAACTCGCAGGCTATCACGGATATCTGCCAGAAGATGGTTTCCTCTCTCCTCATGCTGCGGAACGAGTGTTAACTCGTACCCTTACCAGGGTTCGTGCCCATAATCGGGTTCCGCCGGGCCTCCTAGGCTGCCAGATCTCAGGCTCCAGCCTAACGACTTCTTGTCACGTTCACGGGGCCGCTAACGAATAGGCTGCCCACCTCAAAGAAACGCAGCGGCCGGTCCACCTCACGCGTGATGCCGATGCGCACGGTTGTGCCAATGTGCGCAGTCTCTCGAACCGCAGTACCAAGCCAAAGCGGACCGCTGGCACACAGGTCAACTCCGTCCAACCGCTGATCTATTTGCAATGCAGCAGCAAGCCGTCCTGGCCCTCTCGCCAAATCTCTGAGTTTCTCGGTTTTGCGGATCCGTTTCATCAGGTTGATTCCGTCGAGAGGCTCAATGGCGCGCAACAGCACTCCTGCGCCAACCCCCGGCTCCTCAGCCGTCACGTTGAGCATGTATGACGCCCCATAGATGAAGTACACATAAGCAAATCCCCTGTCCAGGAACAGGGTTTCGTTTCTCGCCGTTCGTCCATGATAAGAATGCCCACTACGATCGCCCGGTGGGTAAGCCTCTGTCTCGACGATACGGCCGCTCATCCTGTTTCGCCCGGCTCGGCGCACAAGCGTTTTCCCAATAAGATATCGGGCCAGCTCAGTCGTATCACTCGGCAAGCTGGCCCTTGTTAACCGCTGGACTTCATGAGCTGGAGACAACTTCTTCGAGCCTTCGGCGGAAACCAGAGTCGCTGCTACAGTACCAGCTCCGAGCCCTTTTCGGCTACCACCGGCCCGCATGCGCACCACCGTCGACGTGCAGCACCTCCCCGGTGACGTATCGAGCTTCCGTCAGGTAAACGACAGCATCGGCGATGTCCTTCGCTTCCGAGACCACACCCATGGGTGAGAGAGTCTTCAAGAAGTCCTTCGGATCATTGGTGTGAAGAGGAGTATCAACAGCTCCAGGAGCCACCGAGTTAAAGCGGATGTTGCTTTTCGCATATTCGCTCGCCAGGCTCAGGATAACCGCATCCAACCCTCCTTTTGTGATGGTTGGGATGGAGGCTGGAACCCCCGCGATGGGGTTGGCGGTTAGCGACGCCGTGATGCACGTCACGCTGCCGCCGGTGCCTTGGGCAAGCATCTGCTTCACCGCAAGCTGAGTGATGAAGATGAACCCCTCGAGGTTGGTGGAGACAAAGGCGCGAAACTCCTCGATGGTGTAATCCGTGAACGCTTTGGCCGAGAAGATGCCGGCACTGCTGATAACGTGGTCGATCGAGCCGAACTTTTCGATCGCCGTGTGCGCGATCTTCTCCGCTGTCGTTGCCAGGCCAATGTCCCCTAGAACGAGCGCGAGATTTGCCGACGGCGCGAAGCCTTCGCCCGAAAACCTGCGCGCGTTTCCAACGACGTTATAACCGCGATCCAGAAACGCTCGGACAACAGCTGCTCCGATGCCTTGTGAGGCTCCCGTTACGATAACTGTCTTTTTGCTTGCCATGGTAATCTCCGGTTCTTACTCAACAAGTTATGTAGCGCCGCCCGACCGCGCAAGGCGTTTAGCTTCTAACTCGATGTTGAGATTAGGCCATGGACCGGGAGACAATTCTATTGTACGAAAGTATCGATCGATACTTTCGTACAAGTGGGAGCGACAAGCAATTGAAGTACGAGCGATACCTTTGTCTAATTGCTTCTCCTTGCTACTTCCGGCCTAATCGAGATGCATTTGATCGAAGGAACATGCCCATAACACTGGTCATGGGGGCAGCACGCGGGGCCGATGAGTTCCAGCTTGGAGACGGAACCGAAACTCCCTCGATAGGAGGCCCATCGTTCTCCCTGATACCAAGGTATTGATCGATACTTTCGTCCAATGGATCACACTCCAGCCTTCGGGCCTAATCGCAATGTAACGCACCCGAGGGTCCCTGCACGTCGCGAATCAGATCTTTTTCGTGATTCAAGATAAAATAGCTCCGCATTTAGATAGTTGCGTTAGTTGAACTTCTCATGCAAGACGAACCTCATGTCACTTTGGAAGGAGAAAGCCATGATTGTTTCCGATGAGGAAGC
>Ga0302324_100027987_pt1 | contig 10727 bp, 9 predicted proteins | sample Palsa_T0_1_FD_201949 | JGI IMG/M metagenome (GOLD analysis project Ga0302324, IMG submission 201949) | Peat permafrost microbial communities from Stordalen Mire near Abisko, Sweden - Palsa_T0_1 | ecosystem: Environmental > Terrestrial > Soil > Palsa > Peat permafrost | place: Sweden: Abisko...
CCCGCGCACACCGGTAAGATGCTTCATCGCCGGGTCAGCTCTGCGTGAGATGTGAGACGGCGCTGCGCTCAAGGGAGTCTTGCGATGACATGGAAGTTGAAATCGGCTGCGATGATCCTCATCGGCTCGGCTGCGCAGCGGGTGTTGCAGCGGGCCAAGCGCTCATCGATGCGGAGAACCTGTTATTCGCGCCGCCCAAGGACTTCAAGGTCGGCTTCCAGTCCAATCACGATAACCGCTTGATGACCGAGTGGGTCCCCGCCGCCGAGACGGTAGAAGACTGGACGCAGATGCTGACCGTTCAAATCTACCGCGGCGCCGCAGTCGATGCTGCGACCTTCCTGCAGGGCGTCGGCAAGCGCTACATGGACGCTTGTCCCGCAACCACCGCGAAAGGCATCTTCACCGGACAGGTTAATGGCTATGTCGTCTCGATGTTGCTACTCAAATGTCCTCAGAACCCCGGCACAGGCAAGCCCGAGACCACTGCCTTCCGCGTGATCAAAGGCACTGACGCGCTGTACTCGGTTCAGCACGCCTGGCGAGCTGTCCCATCAGACCAAGATCTCGATGCTGCCATGCGCGCTCTTGCCAAGGTGACCGTGTGCGATACGCGAGTGCCAGTGCATCCCTGCCCGTCCTTCGATTCACTGAGGCCTGCGAAGTAACCGCATCCGCGTGCTTTAGCGGCACGTCGGTTCAATAAACCGCTTGCGCCGCGCTGCGCACATCGCCTAGGGCAACATCGCCACGGCACCGGTAACATCGATCTCGCTCATGCCGCTCGCCGCGCGCGTCAGGCGATCGCGCACCGCATCCCAGCGCTCATCCGGCGGCACCTCCTGGACGAGAATGCGGCGGCACGCCGCTTTATCGAGCGTGCGCAGATTGGCATAGAGCCCGTGCCCATATTGGTCGGGACGACGGCCCGCGTTCACCCAGGTCACATAGGTGTGCGCCTTGATCGGCAGGCGTTGTGCGAGCACCGCAATGCGTCGGCCGCCTTCGGAGAGCGCCGCGGCCTGCGCATCGATCTGTCCGCTGGGCACGATCGTCATCGGGGTGTTCGGCGAATAGTGCGACGGGGAGCTGCCCGGCACGCGCGGGGATTCCACATCCCGGCCGAGCAAGAGCTCGCCGACCACCTCGCGCAATTGACTCGCCGTGACGGCGCCCGGCCGCAGCAGGCGCACGTGCGCGCCATCGAAGGCAACAATGGTTGACTCGAGCCCGATCTGGCATTCACCGCCATCGAGGACGACGCGCACGGCATCGCCGAGCTCATCACGCACGTGCTCTGCGCGCGTCGGGGAGAGCCGCCCGTAGCGATTGGCGGACGGGGCGGCAATGCCGCCGCCAAAGGCGGTGAGCAGCTGCTGCGCCATCGTATGCGCGGGCACGCGCACGGCGATCGTGTCCTGGCCGCCCGTGAGAATGTCGTGCACGTTGTACGCGCGTGGCAGGACCATCGTAAGCGGACCCGGCCAGAAGCGCTCCGCGAGCCGCGCCGCAGGCTCCGGGACTTCGCGCACCCAGTGATGCAGGAAGCGCGCGCTGTCCAGATGGACAATCACCGGATGGGTCGTCGGCCTGCCCTTGGCCGCAAAAATTTTACGCACCGCCTCCGGGTTCTTGGCATTCGCGCCGAGGCCGTAGACCGTCTCCGTGGGGAATGCGACAAGCTCACCGTCGCGCAGCGCCTGCACGGCAGTCTCGATCTCGACCTGAGTCGCTCTGACAACCCTCACCATGGCGCGGATTCTACCAAGGCGCGCCGTCCCTGCCGCAGCGGCACCGTAGCGAAGCGGACCTAGCCTGCGCTGCGCCTTTTGCGCGGTTTATGTGCAGCCGCGCGATTTGAGTTGACAATACACTGCAGCCGCGATCGTGCGCGCGCAGCTACTCGAGCGCGTGGCGTTCCCAGCCGCTCGGAGTGTGCCGCAGCTCATAGGCCGGCCAGTAGTGTTTGTCGAGCTTCAGCGTGATCACTTCTGGGGCATTGTTCCAGGTGATGGTGCGCAGGCGCAGCGAGGAGCGATCGGGCCGTCCGGTAACGACGCCCAGGAATGCATCCAGGTCCGGGGTCGGGATACCGTCAACTTCAACAATGCGGCGACCCGGAAAAAGTCCGTAGCGCGTCGCCGGTGATCCATAGGAAAAATATCCGACATACACGCCGACCGGCGGAATACCGCGCTGCGCGCTCATCGCTCGATGCGGCGCCTGCAGGGTCGCCCCGGCCCACTGCACGATGCGGTCGATGTCCATGCCGGGAAGCTCAACCGTGTCGACGTCGATCGTCTGCTCGCTGCGGCCGCGCCACACGGTCACCGCCACACGCTTCTTATCGCCGACGGCGAGTTCAACTTCGCGAAACCGCGTGACGACTGCGCCGTCGATGGCGAGCACGAGATCTCCCTGCTGCAACACCTTCATGGCCGGTGAACCGCCCACCACGCGCTCCACTCCGAGCACCTGCCGGCGCGACACGCCGCGCGCGGCGAGCTTCCGCGCCCACTCCTCCGACAGACCGAAATCGCGGGCGCTTGCGATCGGCTGCACCGAGAACTCAACTTCGAGGGAATGCAGCGGCCGGTCGTTGCGCACGCGCTCGAGCATCTCGCTCACGAGGTCGATGGACACGCCCTTGTTGTCCTGCGCGATCTCGCGGCCGTTCTCGTAGGCGAAGCTTGACCACAGGCCGAGCACCCTATCGTCCTCGTCCAACAGCACGCCGTCATAGTCGAGCGGCGGATTGACGAGCTGCGCGACCTCGATATTGCTGTCGCGAAAGCGCATGGTGCGCGACAGCGGCAGCTCGAGCGGCTCGATGTCGGCAATCTGCGTGCTGCGCGAGCGGATCTCGCTGTCGGCGGAGAGCCCCACGATGCGCACCGTCTCGCCGGCGGCGAGCTCATGCACCGCAAGCTTCGCGCCTTTTACAGGAGTCGTGCCGATCAGCTTCGGGTCATAGGCAACGACGGCGAGATTGTGCAGCGGGTGGATGTATACCACGCGTCCCGGCACTTGCACGGTACCGGCGAAGGTAATGTTGACGTCGCCGACCGACACCGGCACGGTGTTGCGATCCACCGCCACGAGGCCGCGCTCGGCGTCGAGGATGAGCCCGGTACCGTGATAGTTGCGCTCCGTGATCCCGGAGATCGAATACGGCATGTCAAAGCTCACCTGCACGAGTGACGGTGCGATTTTTGACAGCTTCGAATCACCGAAGCTCGGAAACACGGTGCTGACGGCCTTCTCGGGTTTCGGGGTGGGACCTGCCGCAAGATCCTTGCACGGCCATAATCCGAGCGTGTCATCGCGCGTGCAGTGATGCGCTGGGAACCACTTGCGGTCCATGCGGAAGGAGCGCAGCTGGCTGCCGTTCGGATCGTCAATCGTAAAGAAGCGCACGACTGCGCGCTCCCCGTCGCCGAGGCTGACAAGCGCCGCCTCGAAGTCATCGATGTTGTCGGTCTTCTTGCCATCGAGCGTCGTGATCACGGCGCCGCGCGGAATACCGGCGGCGGAGAACACGTAGCCGGCGTTCGCGATATACACGCCGCGGGTGGGCACATTGAAGTGCCGCGCCTGCTGGTAGGAGAGCGTGTTGACCACCGCTTCGCCGAACTCCAGATATGAATTTGGCGTGATGCTGTTCAGATCGGTGACCGGCAGTTTCGCGGACAGGGGTTTTCCGCCGCGCTCGATCTCGAGAGTGACGCTGCCGCCGACCGTGGAGTCGAGCACATCCTCGAGCGACTCAAACTGAGTGGTGTAGCGCCCGTTCAGGCGCACCAGCACGTCGCCCGCCTGCAGCACGCCGAAGCTCGCCGAGCCTGGCAGTACCTCGCTGATGACGAGCATTCCCGTATACAGCGGAAAGGCCTTGCGCACCGCCGCTTCCGTGCCCGGATTGAGTCCCAAACGCTTGAGCTCATCGTACGGCACGTAGGTAAACATGGTCGCGAGAGTTCCGCGCGTGACGGGCTTGCCCGCTTGAATCAACTCCAATGCGCGGCGCACGCGCCCGAGCGGCAGATAGAAACTCGACGCGGCGCCCGAAGCGCCGCCGGCATTCAACCCGACCACGCGCCCGCGGATGTCCACCACCGGAGAGCCGGAGGAGCCGCCGGAGGTGCCCGAAGCGGCCTGCAGGTAGAAGGTGTTGAAGTCGTTATATTTGCCCACCCCGTAGTCGGGCGCGTCGCGGTCGAGGCGCGCGAGCGTACCGGCGAGGATGGACAGCTGCTCGCCTGCATTGTTGCCGACCACGCGGATCTCGCGCCCGATCTGTGCGCCCTCCGGATACAGCGGCAGAGCCTTGGGCTTGATGAAGTGCAGTTTTGAAGGATCGTACCGATACAGGCCGAAATCGTGCACGGGATCCCGATAGACGGGATACAGCTGCACTTCCTCGCGGTTCAGAAACGTCGCCGTCGATGTGACGGGTCCCGGCGTCACGACGTGGCGATTGGTCAGGATGAGGCCGCGCTCGGCATCGACGACGAATCCCGTGGCCTGCGCGGAAGTATTCCACTCGGTATCGAAGGCGCGTGTGGCATCGACTTCAATGGACACGACGGAGCTTGCGATGCGCTCGAGGGTGACGGCCCAGTCGGGGCTTTCCTCGACTGCCGCCGCCTGCTGCGCGAGCTCCGCTGCCTGCCGGCTTTGCCGCTGGCCGGTGGGTGACTGGGGCGGAATCGGCGGCGCGGCTGGGGTTTCCGACGGCGGTGGCGGCGGCTCGGGCGGCTGTGCATGCAGCACCCAAGGCGCAAGCAGCCCAATGAGGATAATTGACGCGCGTCGCATAGATCTCCCGGCGGCTAGCGGCCGACCAGCACCAGCAGCCACACGCCGCCGAGCAATACAAAGGACATGAATACCGCGGCGGAGCCCATGTCCTTTGCAAGCCCTGCCAACGCGTGGTGCTCATAGCCGATTCGATCGACCGTCGCCTCGATGGCGCTGTTGATGAGCTCAACGATGAGGATAAGCAGCACCGGTCCCACGAGCAGCGCGCGTTCCACGCCGCTGTGGCCGAGCCATAAGCCCATAGGTATGACGAGCACCGCGAGGCAGAGTTCCTGGCGGAACGCCGCCTCGTCGCGGAATGCTCCCGCGAGCCCCCGCGCGCTCGCGCCGCAGGCGCGCCAGAGACGCACGAGGCCGCGAGGCTTGGAGCGATCTATACCCCCTCCTTCGGCTTCCATGTCAGGTCAAGCTGCTTCGCCGCGCGCACGTCATCCAAGCGGCGCACCGGCAGGCTGTGCGGCGCGCCCTTCAGATACTCGGGCTCCTCGCGCGCCTCGCGCTCGATGCGGATCATGGCGTCGGCGAACGCATCAAGCACTTCCCGGCTTTCCGTCTCCGTAGGCTCGATCAGCAGACATTCCGGAACAATGAGGGGGAAGTAGGTGGTCGGTGCATGAAAGCCGTGGTCCAGCAGGCGCTTCGCGAAGTCCATCGCGTTCACGTCCAGTTCACGCGCCTCGCGCTTGAGCGTAATGATGAACTCGTGGCTCGCGCGCCGCTGTGGATACGCGGCCTCGAAGCCCGCCTGCTTCAGGCGCGTGAGCAGATAGTTCGCATTCAGCGTGGCGTAATCCCCGACCTCGCTCATGCCCGTGCGCCCGAGCATGCGCATGTAGATATAGGCGCGCAACAACACTCCGGCGTTACCCATGAATGCCGACAGCCGCCCGATCGACTGCGGCAGCTCGCCTTCCGCGAGCCAGCGATAGCCCTCGGCATCGCGCCCGACGATCGGGATCGGCAGAAACGGCAGGAGCCGCGCGCTCACTCCCACTGCACCGGCGCCCGGCCCACCGCCGCCATGCGGAGTGGAAAAGGTCTTGTGCAGATTCATGTGGATGGCATCAAAGCCCATGTCGCCGGGGCGAACCTTGCCGAGGATGGCGTTGAGATTGGCGCCGTCGTAGTACAGCAAGCCACCCGCGGCATGCACGATGCGCGCGACTTCCTCGATGCGGCGCTCAAAGATGCCGAGCGTGGAGGGGTTGGTCAGCATGATGCCCGCGGTGTGCGGGCCGACCGCAGCCGCGAGCGCCGCGACGTCAATATCGCCGTCCGCGCCCACGCGGATCTCGCGCACGCTGCAGCCGCACATCATGGCAGTCGCGGGATTGGTCCCGTGCGCAGCCTCGGGCACGATGATCTCGGTGCGCGCCAGATCGGAGCGCGCGCGGTGATAGGCGCGGATCATTGCAACACCGGCGAATTCGCCGTGCGCCCCGGCCATGGGGCTCAGCGACACTCCCTGCATGCCGGTCACTTCCTTCAGCATTTCCTGCAGCTCAAACATGCACGCGAGGAACCCCTGCCCGTGCGAGGCGGGCGCAAGCGGATGCCGGCCGAGAAACTCCGGCAGCATCGCGTACTGATTGCAGGCCTTGGGGTTGTACTTCATCGTGCACGAGCCCAACGGATAGAAGTGCGTGTCGATGGAGAAATTCATTTGCGATAAGCGCGTGAAATGTCGCACCGTCTCAAGTTCGCCCACCTCCGGCAGCAGCGGCGGCGCCTGGCGCCGGAGGCTTGCGGGAATCTTGCTCGCGGGCTCGGGCTCATCGGGCCACTGATCGCGGCTGCCGCGGCCGGGACGCGAATATTCGAAGATCACTTTTTCCCGCAGAGCTGACATAGGCAATCCCGTGAGGCGCGCGCGCCTTCAGGCGGCGCGCGCAGCCTTCATGACGTCGCCGAGCGCATTCGCGTAGCGCTCGATTTCCGCGCTCGTCTTGGTTTCCGTGGCACAGACGAGCAGTGCATGGCCGAGCTCCGGATAGTGCTCGGTGAGATCGAAGCCTGCGAGAATGCCACGATCCGCAAGACGCTGCAGCACCGGCGCCACCGGCCGATCCAGTGCCACGACGGATTCGTGAAAATAGGGGCTCGGGAAGACATTGCGCACGCCGGGCACGCGCGTCAGCGCAGCCACGAGCTCGGATGCACGCGCATGCGAGGCCTGCGCCACGCGCAACAGCCCCTGCGGCCCCATGAGCGACATATAGATGGTCGCCGCGGTCACGAGCAGGCCCTGGTTGGTGCAGATGTTCGACGTCGCGCGTGCGCGGCGGATGTGCTGCTCGCGCGCCTGCAGCGTGAGCGTAAAGCCGTCGCGGCCACTCGTGTCAACCGTGCGTCCGACGAGTCGTCCCGGCATTTGGCGCACATGCGTCATACGCGTGGTCATGAAGCCGAAGTAGGGCCCCCCGGAGCACAGCGGCACCCCCAAAGGCTGACCTTCGCCGACCACAATGTCGGCGCCGCCTGCACCCCACTCCCCCGGCGGCTTCAGCAGCGCAAGCGAGGTGGGATTGACGACGGCGATGACCAAGATGTTGCGCTCGCGTGCCCAATTCGTGAGCGCATCTACCTCTTCGAGCACGCCAAAGAAGTTCGGCTGCTGAATGACAAGCGCCGTGATGTCCTGTCCTTCGAAGCGCGCCAGCGTGGACGCGAGCGTGCGTCCTTCGGCGGCGCTGTAGGGCACTTCCTCGAAGCGCACGGCCTGATTGCCGGCAGCGGCGCTCGCAACCTTGCGGTAGTGCGGATGAACGCATCTCGGAACGAGCACGCGCTGCGCCTTTGATTTGCGATTGGCGCGCACTGCCATGAGACACGCTTCCGCGAGCGCCGAGGCGCCGTCATAGAGCGAGGCGTTGGCGACTTCCATGCCCGTCAGGCTCGCGATCATCGTCTGGTACTCGTAGATCACCTGCAAGGTGCCCTGACTCGCCTCCGCCTGATAGGGGGTGTAGGCGCTGTAGAACTCGCCGCGCGTCGCGACCGCCCACACGGCCGCGGGGATGTGATGCTCATAGGCGCCGGCGCCGATGAAACACAGCGGCCGACCGTCGGTTTCGGCGCGCGCACTCATGAGCTTGCCAATCTGCATTTCATTCAGCGCATCGGGAATGCCGGCGAGCGAGCGCACCCGCAACGACGCGGGAATCTCATCAAACAACTGATCGATGCTCGCGACTCCGATCGCCGCGAGCATCTCGGCGACGTCCGCTTCGGTATGGGGAATGAAGGCCATCAGGAACCCTCCGCACGCAACAGCGCTTCGTACTCGGTTGCCGAGAGCAGCGCGCCGGCCGCGCCGCCCGCCGGCTTAAGCCGCAGCAGCCAGCCCCGACCGAAGGCATCCTGATTGATGAGCTCCGGAGTGCGCGCCAACTCCGGGTTGGCGGCGGTGACTTCGCCCGCGACTGGACAATAAACATCCGAGGCCGCCTTCACCGACTCGACCACGGCGCAGGCCTCGCCCGCCGCGAGCACGCGGCCCTTGTCGGGTACTTCCGCAAACACGAGGTCGCCGAGGGCATGCTGCGCGTGATCGGTGATGCCGATCTCGACGGTGCCGTCGTCAAGCTTGCGCACCCACTCGTGGCTCTTGGTGTACTGCAAATCGGCAGGGACTTGGCTCATGGGTCGTAATTTCCTTGGCGTCTGGTTGAAGGACAAAGCTGCCTTAGCTGACGAGCGGTTTGCCCGCGCGCACAAACGGCGGTTTGACTGCGCGCGCCGCGAGAAGTTTGCCGCGAATGTCGACGGCAACGCGTTCCACGGGGCCGCTCGGGATGCGCGCCAATGCGATCGAGCGCTCGAGCGTGGGTGAAAACGTGCCGCTCGTGATCTCGCCCGTGCCGCCGTCAGGCAGGATCACCCGCTGATGGCTGCGCAGCACGCCGCGATCCTCGAGCACGAGACCCACGAGCGCTCGAGCACTGCCCGCCGCCGTCACGCGTTCAAGCGCCTCACGCCCGATGAAGCGGCGCGCGGCGGGCGCGAGCGCGACGGTCCATCCGAGCGCTGATTCGAAGGGATGGGTGCTCTCATTCATGTCATTGCCGTAGAGGTTCATGCCCGCTTCGAGGCGCAGCGTATCGCGCGCCCCCAAGCCGCAGGAGACGACCCCAAGCGCGTTCAGATCGAGCCATGCCTGCACAGCCTGCGTCGCCGGCAGCATGATCTCGAAGCCGTCTTCGCCCGTGTAACCCGTGCGGGCGATGAACCACTGCGCAAACGGCGCTCCGCAGAACGCCGGCAGGGCAAGCGCGCGCTCCCGCTCGGCGCTCGCAAGCAAACTTGCGCTCTTGTGCCGCGCCTGCGGCCCCTGCACGGCGAGCATTGCCAGTTCCGCGCGCTCGCGCACTGCAACCCCGAAGTCTTGTGCGTGGCGGCGGATCCATTGCAGGTCTTTGTCGCGCGTGCCGGCGTTGACGACCAGACGAAAGTCCGAGCCGCCGAGAAAATAGGCAATGAGGTCGTCGATCACACCGCCTGTTTCATTCAGCATGCAGCTGTAGAGCGCCTTACCCGCATGCGCAAGCTTGCCGACATCGTTGGCGAGCAGGAACTGCAGAAACTCACGGGTGCGCGCGCCGCTGAGATCAATGATGCACATGTGGGAGACGTCAAATACGCCCGCCGCGCCCCGCACGGCGTGGTGCTCCTCGATCTGCGAGGCGTACTGCACGGGCATGTCCCAGCCGCCGAAATCGACGAGGCGCGCGCCCTGGCTGCGATGCAGATCGTAGAGTGGAGTATGTCGTCCCACGGGTCCTCCGATGCAGCACGGACCCGCAAGCAAACGAGGGCGGCAGGCGCGAGCGCCCGCCGCCCCTCTGTCCTGTTACCTGAGAGATCAGGCGCCCCGAGCGCCGCACCCCTTCGGTGGGTGGAAGCCTGCAACAGGTCCACCACTCTCCAGAGCTCGCCGTGGCGCGCCGCAAAGCGGTGCGCGACAGGTCTGCCGTTGCTGTTGCCTGAGCGTTTCCGGGCGGGACTTGCGCCTTCGGCGACCCGGCGCCTGCGGCCGGATTCTCTCTGAACAGACCCCTTGCGAGCGAGCGGCGCGGATGATAGCAGCACTGGCCGGAGGGCCCAAGGGCAGCGCAGAATGGCTCGCGCTCGCGTACCATCCGCAGGTAGTTACATGATTCCGAAGGTCCGAAGCACGCTCATCCTTGGCAGCCTCGCTTTCATCGGTTTCGGCTGCTCAGGATTTTCGGCACCGCTCGCGGACATCGAGTCGGTGGAGCGCGCTCGCTTTGCGGCGATGACGCACCAGGACATTAAATCCCTGCAATCCATGCTTGCGGATGACCTCATTTATTGCCACTCAAACGGACGCTGTGAAACCAAAGCTCAACTCCTCGAATCGATACGCACCGGTCGTATCGTTTACCACTCCGTCGAAATCCTCTCGCTGCGCCCGCGCACGGCGGCGGGCGCCGTGATCGTCAACGGGTCAATTGCCGTGGACGGCTCAATGGACGGCCTGCCGCTCAAGATGCAGTTGGTCTACATGGGTGTATACGTGCGGCGCGACGGCCAATGGCGCCTCGCGGCCTGGCAGTCCGCGCGGCTGCCGGTGGTGCACTAGCCATGCTGCGGCAGCGGCGCACGAGCGTGGTCGTGCACATCGGCTCCGTGCGGGTCGGCGGGACCAATCCCATCGTCGTGCAGTCGATGACCAATACCGACACCGAGGATGCGGAGGCGACCGCGCAGCAGGTGAAGTCGCTCGCGCGCGCAGGCTCGGAACTGGTGCGCATCACTGTCAACACGAGCGCCGCCGCCGCCGCGGTTGCTCCGATCCGCGCGCGTCTTGCGCAGCTGGGAGTGAACGTTCCTCTCATCGGCGACTTTCACTTCAACGGCCACAAGCTCCTGCGCGAGCATCCGGA
>Ga0302324_100027988_pt1 | contig 10727 bp, 6 predicted proteins | sample Palsa_T0_1_FD_201949 | JGI IMG/M metagenome (GOLD analysis project Ga0302324, IMG submission 201949) | Peat permafrost microbial communities from Stordalen Mire near Abisko, Sweden - Palsa_T0_1 | ecosystem: Environmental > Terrestrial > Soil > Palsa > Peat permafrost | place: Sweden: Abisko...
GCGCGAATGGGTCCGGCTTTTGTGAGGTGATGGAGTGCCCACCACACCCATCGATCCCAAAGACGTGCAAGGCTTGGTGCGCTTCGGACACGGCCGGCTGACGGAGGCTTGCTACTTGCTGCTGCGGATTCGCGACCGGGCAGCCGCGCGCGCCTGGTGTGCCGTGGCGCCGGTGACTACCGCGGAGGTTCAAAAACCACTGCCCGAGGTCGCCTTGCAGGTGGCGTTTACCGCAGCCGGCCTGCGTGAACTGGGTGTGTCGCCCACTATACTGGCCGGTTTTTCGGCCGAATTTCAATCCGGCATAGCCGGCGATGAGAACCGTTCGCGCCGTCTCGGCGACATCGGCAAGAGCGCTCCGGCCAATTGGGACTGGGGCTGGCGTGGAAAAGAGCCGCATGCCGTAGTCATGTTGTTCGCGCTACCCGGCCTGCTGGCGGGTTGGCGGGCGAAAGTGGAGAGCCCCGTTTTCCACGCCGCCTTCGAGACGCTCGCCTGTCTTCCTACATCCGATCTCAAAAACCATGAACCCTTTGGCTTCCGGGACGGAGTCAGCCAGCCCGAAATCGATTGGCCGCGCCAGCGCACCGCCGCCGGCAATGAGGTGACTTACACTAACATCGTGTCAGTCGGAGAGTTTCTGCTCGGGTATCCCAACGAGTATGGAAAATACACGGACCGTCCATTGCTCAATCCGGCATCGGAGGGCGCGGATGAATTGCTGCCGGCGGAAGACGATGCCGGCAAAATGGATCTGGGCCGCAACGGCACATATCTCGTAATGCGGCAGCTCGAACAAGATGTGCGCGGATTCTGGAAGTTTTTGGACGGCGCCGCGAAGTCGGATGCGCCGGAGCGTCTCCGCCTGGCTCAAGCCATGGTCGGGCGGACTACCGAGGGCCAGCCGCTGGTCCCGCTGAGCGAAACGCCGATTCCCGGAATCGACGATAGCCCGCAGGATCCCGCAAACAACTTTACCTACGATGGCGATCCCAACGGGACGAGCTGCCCGTTTGGCGCGCACGTTCGCCGCGCGAACCCGCGCAACGTCGATCTTCCAGGGCAGCCAAGATGCTGGTTTACCCGCTTGCGGCGGATGCTCGCATTCGTTCCCAAGGCGTTCCGCTACGACGTGACCGCCTCGACGCGCTTTCATCGTATCCTCCGCCGCGGCCGCGAGTATGGTCCCCTCCTGACGATCGCGGACGCCGTGAGTCCTGCACCCGCCGGCGACCCGAAGCGTGGGCTTCAGTTCCTGTGTCTGAATGCCAACATCACCCGCCAGTTCGAGTTCGTGCAGAACGCATGGTTGATGAGTACGAAGTTCAACGCCTTGAGCGAGGAGAGCGATCCGTTATTGGGAAACCGCGCGCCCGTGGGAGATTGCCCGTACACCGGTAACTTCTCCCTGCCGCGAGAAGCCGCACCGCGGCAGGTGCTGACCGGGCTGCCCCAGTTCATCGCCGTGCGCGGCGGCGCGTATTTCTTCCTGCCCAGCCTGCGCGCTCTGCGCTACTTTTCAAAGGCGGCCACACAATCGAGGTGAACCACAATGAAGAAGCTACTCATCGTCATCCTGGTATTGGTTCTGATCGTAGGCGGCATCTGGTTCGTCAAGTGGCTCGGGCGGCCTCAGATCGGCAAGGTCAAAGACGAGGCGCTGGCCAACGGGCGGCCGGCGGAGAGCTTCATCGCCGCCGATGAGGACTACTTTCACGACATGGATCGCGGTGCGCCTCCGCCACCGCTCACGCCCGCCGAAATCCGCGGACGCAACACCTGGATCGTCTGGTCGGCCGGCAACGACGTGATGTGGGACAAGCTCTCGGTAACCAGCGTCGGCGCGCTGGACTTCGTCAAAACGATCTCTTCGCACCCCAGCTTGAAGTACAGCCATGACACCCGATGGGAGTACTTAGGCCTGGTGAATGAGCCATGCTTCGTGAAACCCACCGGCCCCGATCCCAAGCGTTTCGGGTTGTGGCTGGACCAGCGCCGTCCGGATTGCCCGCCCGACCCATTCGAGAACGAACAAAAGTATCCCGGAGTCAAAGCCGGCGCGCGCGGTAAGAACCTGCCGGTGGGATCTTATTACGGGTACGCGACGGGCATCGTCGGGCTGCGGTTATTTCCGAACCCTGCATTCGACGAAAGCGCGGCCAAGAAATGGGACGCCAACCGGTATTATACGGACCCCACTTACTATCAGAGTAAGGACCTGATTAAGCCCTATCGCGTGGGAATGACCTGCGGGTTCTGCCACGTGGGTCCGAACCCCACAAACCCGCCGGAGAATCCGGACAATCCGGCATGGGCGAATCTCAGCTCCAACGTCGGCGCGCAGTATTTCTGGATCGATCGTATCTTCGACTGGGACGCCGACCAGAGCAATTTTGTATGGCAACTGTTCCATACGTCCCGGCCTGGATCGCTCGATACCTCGCTGGTCTCGAGCGACAACATCAACAATCCGCGCACCATGAACGCCGTGTACCTTCTAGGACCGCGGCTGTTCCACGCCAAGAGATGGGGCAAGGAAGAGTTAGTGGGCGGCGAACAGGATAATCGCCAGATTAACGATTATGTCCCCAGCGGACCTTTAACTCAATTTTTCGAGAAGCCGGGCACTGTGTGGACGCCGCGCGTGCTCAAGGACGGATCGGATTCCGTTGGGGCCATGGGCGCGTTGAACCGTGTGTATCTCAATATCGGAACGTTCAGCGAAGAGTGGCTGCTGCATTTCAATCCCCTGGTCGGCGGCAAGAAGATTACGCCTATTGAGATCAAGGTGGCGCGGCAGAATTCGGCCTATTTCAAAGCCACCGAGGCGCAGACATTCGACATGGCGCAGTTCTTCCTGAAGACCACCGGTCCGCACCATCTGAAAGACGCACCCGGTGGCGAGAAGTATCTGACCAAAGATAATGCCGTGCTGACACGGGGCAAAATCGTCTTCGCCGAAACCTGCGCGCGCTGCCATTCGAGCAAGGGTCCCACACCGGCCCCGGGCCTGGATCCGGATGGTTGCAACGGGCCGGGCTATCTGGACTGTTGGAATAAGTATTGGGCCTGGACTGAGACCGACGAGTTCAAGGAGAAGATGCGCGCCATCGTGCTGGCGGACGACTTTCTGGACGACAACTACCTTTCCGCCGAATTTCGCGTTCCGGTCACCTTGTTGCACACCAACGCGTGCAGCCCTCTAGCCACCAATGCTCTCGGAGGAAATATCTGGGATAACTTCTCGTCCCATTCATACAAGAATCTGCCATCGGCGGGCGAAATCACGTGGTACCATCCGGTAACCGGCGAGCCCCGGAAATACACACTGCCGGCTGGCGGCCGAGGTTATACGCGCCCGCCTTCGTTGATCGGCCTGTGGTCCACTGCGCCGTTCTTGCTGAATAACTCCGTGGGCAAGTTCAACGCAGCCGGCTCCGTGGAAGCGCGCATGGATTCGTTCAACGATTCCATCGAGAAGATGCTGTCGCCCGAGAAGCGCGAAAGGGATGCCGTGCTAGGCGATAAAGTGCCCGGCATGATAGACCGCACCACCGAGCAGAGCTACTTGCGGGTCTCCGCCGGCTATCTGCCCCCGCAGTTGCGGAGCATGCTGGGATTTGGAGAGCGATTCTTGCCATGGATTTTCGGCGAGGGGGGCATCGAAATCGGTCCCATCCCGTCAGGGACTCCCGTGGATCTGCTCGCGAACCTGAACGTGCTTACCGAGAGTCCGGGCGTGGAGGCGCAGGCCGCCTATGACGCCAAAGTTCTCGACCTGCTGCTGCGCATCCGGAGCGATTTGAAAAATCTGCCGAAAGGAGCCGGCGACGAACAGGCGCGCAAGGTGCTGGGAAATCTGGTGGATCCGATGCTGGAACTCAGCAAATGCCCGGATTTCGTGGTCAACCGCGGCCATTATTTCGGAACGGGGTATAAGGAGCCGAGTGACTCGAACCCGTTAAACGAGCCGGCTTTGAGCGATGAGGACAAGCGCGCGTTGATCGAATTTCTGAAAACTTTTTAGATAAACAGTGGGGCAGGCCCTCGGCCTGCGGCGGCCTCCCAGGCCGCCATCTTCTTATGCAGACCCATCGATGAAACGGACGAACGCGCGGAGTCACTATATATCAAGCCGGTGAGTTATGCCTGAAAATCCGCCTTCGGAAGTCTCTCCGCAGACTGTAGAGACCGCCCTTGCCGAAGCCCAAAGCGCGGCGAAGGGCCGCTCCTGGGTCATTCCGGTGGTTACCGCCGCGATCCTGGCGGCGCTTTTCTGCGGATATTATTTCGTATACGTGGGGTCGCGCCGCGTCTATCTGGCGAACCGCAATTTCCGGGCTCTCGCGTTACTGGGCGATCAACTCCAGACGCTGGTCTCAATTCACAGCAGCATTCTGGAATTTTACTCCGGCTTATGGGATCCGAATCGCCCAAGAGTGCACGAGTCGCGTGATAACGCGCGCATTGATGAATTCATGGCGAACCGGCCCCATAACATCGAAACGCAGACGGACTATCTGAAGTTCCTGGCGCCGGGTTTCCAATTGGCGAGGGTTGTCAAAAAATCCGCGGACCCGTCCGGACTCCAGGTGCAGCGCCGCGACGGCCGCTGGGAGTTGGTGCTCACGCTGCGCAAGCAGATTAATGGCGCCGATTACGTGGGATCGCTGGAACTGGACGACTTGCTGAATCCCCTGGCCGCTTCCCTGCCCTTTGACGATATCCTGCTGGTTTCCGATAAGGGCACGATCGTTTACCAGCAGAAGAAAGCGGGCCCGCAGTTTACCACGCTCACGAGCCTGCTGCAGGCGCAGACCGTTCAGCCGCAGAGTAAACCGGGGGACGGCTCGCCGGGAGTTGCGGACGTAAAGCCGACGGGACGGGAGCCCCCCGTCGAACAAAACTCCGATCCAGCCTGGCGGCGGCACTCCGTGCATCTGACCGACGTGATGCTCGCCTGTACCGGATACAAGCTTTTTCTGCAGCCAGTGGTGATAGACAGCTTGGGTGAATCGGCGCACGAATGGGTGCTCTGCGGCCTGCGATCGTCCTCCACTTTGGAGTGGGAGGCGCTATCTATTTCTTACGGGTCCATCATCTGGTTTACGGCGGTATTTTTCGCGGTCTGCATGAGCGGCCCGGCGCTCAAGATCGTTTTCATGAACAGCCGGGAGCGTTTGCGATTACGGGAACTGGCTTTTCTGGGGCTCTTCCTGGTGCTGCTGGGCGGCGTTTTCACGCTAGCCGCGCTGCATGCCATCCAGTTTCCGCGGCGCGACGACACCGAGGTGGAGTTGCGGCAACTGGGCGACAATCTCGCGCAACACATATACCACGAACTGCGCGACATGCGCGATCAGTTGAAGGCCTGGTGCGCGAGTCCGGAGTTAGCCCTGGACCTGAAGGAGGCGGAACATAGAGAAGTAGTTAGAACCCCCGCATCCCGCGGGCGTTCCGGGCCCACTCCTCCGACGGAGATATACCCTTACCTGGGAAATGTATTCTGGACGGATAATGACGGGCATCAGATCGTCAAATGGAGCACCAGCGGTTACGTCACGCCACTGATCGACGTATCCGGCTTGGCCATCTTTACGCATCCCAAACGGATTTATCTGGATGGGCAGGGTCCGCCATTCTATTTCGGTTCGGTTTTGCCGCCAAACAAGTTCGAATACCTGGGCGCGATGACCATGACGACGTACGACTGCAATCCCGCGCTGCGCAAATCCGGCATACTCGACGACGTCACAGGCGGCGCCGCTTTTCTGACCGCGCAGCCATTCTCGCTGATCGATCCGATCCTGCCGTTCGGCTATGGCTTCGCGCTGATCGATCGCAGCGGCCAGGTGTTGTTCCATATCGACAAGACCAGAAACGAGCGCGAGAATTTCCGGCTGGAGACCGACTGGAATCAGCGACTCTACGCGGCGACATTCGGCCATGCGACGCAACTCTCGCTTCCGCTGAAATACCTGGGGAAGGACTATCAGGCGCGGGTGGTCCCCATTCCGGGTCTGTCCGAAGCGCCCTGGTCGCTGGTAGTCTACCGGGATTTGACTGGGGTGCGGACCCTTAAGTTGCAGTCGCTGACCATGTCGTCGACACTGCTGGTGTTGATCCTGGCGGGGCCCGTTCTGATCGTGGGGCTATGGTGTGCAATTCGCCGGCCGCGCTTTGTTCCGGATGCGCTTTGGCCCAGCCGGCGCCGGATGAACACCTACATCGCGCTCATTTGTGTATACGGCGCGCTGATCGTGCTGTTCCTGTTTTTCGGTTTGGGTGGATCGAGTGAGCAGAGCGTGCGGGTCGGCGCGGCGTTGCCTTACGCGGCCTTGTTGCTGACGATCTTGTGTTTTCGGGAATTCCCGCCGGCCCCGGGACCAAGGACCGGGAAAGCCAGGAGGCTTCCGGGCGCTACCGTTGCCAGCCTGGGCGGCCTGGTGCTGCTGGCTGCCGCGATTTCCGATGGGGTCCGCTGGACGGCGCTGGTCTCATTGCTGGCGTGCGGCGTCATCGCGACGGCCCCGCTGATGGCAAAGCCGCGGCACTATCTGCTGGACCGGTGGAAGCAGTGGCGCCCGGTGCACGTCCACGCGCCGCGGTATGCCGATGGTCCCGAACCTAAGTGGCTCAACTCCACCAACGCTTATGTGGGGAGCGCGCTTCTCCTGCTAATGCTGCTCGGCGTGCTGTTACCCATGGCGCTATTCCGCGCCAGCGCGATGGTGGAGCGCCGTCTAGCGATCAAGGAAGCGCAATTGCACCTGGCTTCCGCTCTGGCGCGGCATCGAGCCGCCATGCAGGATCAATGTCAGACAGCCGGGGAATCGAGCGCGGCCGCCTGTGCCGAATTCCAGAACGACGACGGCCCGGTCTGGCGCAGAATCGTGCCGGACCCCTCCGCTTCGTCCGACGGCCTCCCCAAGGTTGTCCCGCACTCCGAGGGGCAAAGCCAGGAACTCTACAGCCCCGTGTTCAGGCGCGTTATTTATCTGCTGCATCACGATTACAACGACGCGGCCGCGGAGATGTTGGGGGTGATCGCCGATCGCGCGAAGCCCATCGCGGGCGACGGTTTTTCAGATTGGTCCTGGCAAGAAGATCGATCTCAAATCACTCTCACCTGGCATGGTCTTCGTTCGTGGGATCCGAGCCAGATGGCGGAGGAGGATCTGCAGATCACCAGCACGATTCCGGGCGCGGTTTGGAGCGGCGGGTTCATCGGTACCGGTGTAGCCGCGGGCGTAATCCTCATCATCGGCGGCCTCTTCTGGGCGCTGGCGCGGAAGGTTTTCCTGTTTCAGGTGGCGCCGCTGCAGATCACTGGCGCGCGCCAGGTGGGCGAGTCCCTCCGTCAGGGCCGCAATGTTCTGATTCTGCTGCCGCCGGTATCCGACTGGCAACTGGAAATGCCGAAAACGACCCTGGACCTGAGGCACGTGGCCAGCGGTCCGAAATGGGCGGAGACGCTGGACCTGGATACGCTGCCATTGAACTCGCTGATCGAGATCCGGCCTTTCGAATACGGCGAGAACGATCCTGAAATCGAGAACCAGAAGTTCATCCTGTTGGACAAGCTGGCACACCGCGAGAACACCCAGGTGGCCGCCGTGATGACGGTTCCCGCGTCGCCGAAAGACTATCGGCGCATGTTCCCGGCTCTGGACGTGATCGATCTGCGCGACGAGCCGTTCTACTGGCTGAAGCAATATGGGGGAGCGGCGCGCGATCTGATCTGGAAGGAGTGCGGCCCACTGGCAGCCTTGTGGCCGATCGGGGCGCAGCTCGCGGCGGATATCAAGGATGAGCCGATCGACTCGGAAGACACCATTGCGTCGGAGATCCTGGAGCGGGCGGACGGCTATTACCGCCTCATTTGGAATGAATGCTCCAAGGACCAGAAATTCGTGCTGGCACAGCTTGCCGCGGATGGCGCGCTGAACCCCACCAATGGCCGGGCAATCCGGCAACTGATGCGCAGGGGACTGATCGTAAAAGACCCGCAGTTCCGGATTATGAACGAAAGCTTCCGGCGGTTCCTGCGGTCCGCCACGACTCCCGAACTGAAGCAGGAGTGGCTGCACGAATCGCGCCGCAGCGGATGGGGGAAACTGCACGGCGCATTTTTCATCACCATCACGCTGCTTGGCGTGTTCTTGCTCACCACGCAAAATGCGCTGTGGCAGTCGTCGGCGGCGTACGTTACTACGGCTTTGGGCGCGCTGGGAACGGTCGCCAAGTTGTTCAATACGTTTAAGGGTGGGGGGACCGTGGAGAAGGCTAATTAACTGGTTCACACAGCCCGCAACTTCACCAGCCACGCCAGCTCCGCCCGCCGCTTCCGCCAGTACCACACCAGAAACGCGAAGAACACCAGCGTAAACAACCAGACCAGATCCATGAAAATGGAGCTGAAGAAAAGCCAGGACGCCAGCGCCATGCGTGGCGGTGAGTACCGATAGATCCATCCCAGGCAGAACGCCACCTCGCACACGTACAGGCAAGCGCCGAACATCGCGGCCGCCAACCTGGCCCGGCAGCGTCTCACCAGTAAGTCGACGAACGCCGCCGTATGCATGGCGGCGGGGGACCAAAGGCCGCGGTTGGCAGCCAATCGGAACGCCCAGGCGGCGGCGATGAACAACCAGGTAGCGGCGGCCAGCAGCAGCATCCCCGGCTGCGGCATGCGCGTAGCCAGCGCCAGCACGCCGCCGCCGATCGCCACCGTCACCAGGATGTCGGCCGCGATGGCGATCCGCATCCAGCGGGATTGCCGCGCGACGCGCTGGCGCAGGTCCAGCGGAACATCCGTTTCCGACTGCCACTCGCGGCGCCAGGTTTCCAGTTCGGTATCCAGGTTCATTCCGGTTCCTCCAACGACTCGCGCAACAACTGCCGGGCGCGGCTGAGACGCGCGCCCACATTGCTTTCCGAGATGCCCAACACCTCGGCGATCTCCGCATATCCCAGGTCTTCCAGCGCCAGCATGATGACTTGCCGGTAAAGCAACGGCAGCCGGTGTATCGCGCGGCGCAGACGCGCGGCGGTTTGTTCCCGCGCCAGTCCCGATTCCGGATCGGGCGCCGGGTCGGGTAGGTCGATCTCGCTGCCGCCGGCCGGGAACCGGGCCCGGCTGCGCGCCAGGTAGGCGATGGCGCGATTGTGCGCGACGCGGAACATAAACGTGCGCTCCGAACATTCGCCGCGAAAGCCACGCAAGGCTTGCCACACTGCCAGGGCGATTTCCTGTAGCAGGTCGTCGCGGTCGCCGCGCGTGTTGGTGTAGCTGGCCGCCAGGCGCGCGAGCGCGGGCCCGTTGGCGGCCAGTAGACGGTCGAACTGCTGCTCCTGTGTGGCGCGGTCCAAGGTTGCCAATCGCTCGATGTCCGCCCAGGCGGCATCAGCTTCCGTAAACGATTTCATCACGGTGCAACCTGTTCCCGGCGGCCTCTAATATCAGAAGCGCCAGTGCGGCGGTGAAGCCGCCCAGCGCGGCCGCCGGGCCGAAAGGAGCCGCCGCACCCGTCATCCAGCGTTCGAGCTGCAATTGCTGCCCCACCACCGGCGCCCACGCGCACCAGCCACCCGCCGCCTTCGGGAAAAACACCAGGCACAGGCCCAATCCCATGGGCAGGAAGACCAGCATCGACAAATAGGTCTGTGCTTCCTTCACGCCGCGGCATACGGTCGAGATCAGCAATTGCAGCGCTGCCGCCAGCAAGGCCAGCGGCAGGATGCCGGCAGCCACAGCCAACAGGAGGCGCGGCCCACTTGGCCCCAAGTGCCCGCCCGCCCGTGCAAACACGATCGCGAACCCTAGCAGATTAATAATCAAGCCGGCCAACGAAAACAGGCTGACGGCCAGCCATTTGCCCATCGCGACAGCCCGCCGCGGCACCGGGTTAAGCAGCAACGGCAGCAGCGACTGGCGCTCTCTTTCGCCGGCCACCGTGTCCATCGCGACGTTCATGCCGCCCACGAAGGCCGAGACCAGGGTGAAGACCGCCATCATGGCGATCAATACGGTGTCCACGCGGATCGCCATCGAAACCATAAATACCACCGCCGGACCCATCAGCGCATACATCAACGAAGAGATCAGCGCGCGCGTATCGCGCAAACTATCGACGGCTTCTTTGCGGGCGACAATCAAGGATCGATTCAACATACGGCACCCTCCTGACAAGTGAGTTTTACGAAAGCGTCCTCCAGGGACGCGCTGTCCGTTTGCCGGCAAAGCCCGGCAGGCGAGCCTTCGGCCACCACGCGCCCGCCGTCGACGACCACCACCTGGTCGCACAGCGCGCGCACCTCGTCGAGCACGTGGCTGGAAAACACCACGCACACGCCCGCATCGCGCAAGCGCCGCAGAAAATCGCGCAGCGAGCGTACCGTGGGGACATCCAGCCCGTTGGTGGGCTCGTCCAGCAGCAGATTCCGGGGCGAGTGGAGAATGGCGCGGCCCAGCGCGGTCTTCATGCGCTCGCCTTGGGAAAAGCCCGCGGTGCGCCGGTCGGCGATGCTTTCCAGACCGAGCACGGAAAGCACCTGCGCGATCCGCTCCCCGAGCGCGCCCGGCTGCATGCCGCGCAATTGTCCGAAATAGGCCAGGTTCTCGCGCACGGTGAGCCGCGGATAAATGCCCATGTGGTCGAGCAGGGCGCCCACGGAGCCTTGGCTCACAGTCACCGCTCCTGAATCCGGCTGCGCCGCGCCGCAGA
>Ga0302324_100027989_pt1 | contig 10727 bp, 8 predicted proteins | sample Palsa_T0_1_FD_201949 | JGI IMG/M metagenome (GOLD analysis project Ga0302324, IMG submission 201949) | Peat permafrost microbial communities from Stordalen Mire near Abisko, Sweden - Palsa_T0_1 | ecosystem: Environmental > Terrestrial > Soil > Palsa > Peat permafrost | place: Sweden: Abisko...
CGGTCCTGTCCGATCAAATCGACGAGCGCGGTGGAAGCCTTGCCCCAAGCGCCTTCGGAGGGCACGCCTACCAACGTGAAGTTGCGGCCCGCGGCGCGCTGCAACGCCGGATCGGCGGCCAGTTTATCGGCTTGCGGCCCGAAGATGCCGATGCGCACTTCGCCCGGAGGGTTGTCGGCGAGCGGGGGGCCCATGTAGGCCACGGTCTCCTCATCGATGCGCGCGTAAGCCTTCTGCATCGGTTCGCGGCGGAACTCCGCTTTGCCGTTGCGGATCGTGCCCAAGTACAGCGACGCGATGTTCTTCGCATTGGGATCGAAGATCATTTCGCCGGTCACGCCGCGATAGCGCTCCAGGCCATAGAGCGCGTCCCGGATACGCCCGCGGTTCAGGCCCGCGCGACAAACCGCATCCAGTAGGATGCGCATGCCATCATAGCCCAGCGAGGCGAAGACTTCCGGCGGTTTCTCGAAGCGCTTGGCGAAGCGGGCGTTGAAGCCGGTCGACACCGGATCGTCGCGCGTGGGATCGTAGGGGAACACGAATTCCAGGCCCTCGGCGGCGGCGCCGGCGATGTGCAGCATCTCGCTGCCATATACGCGGTAAGCCCCAAAAACACGCTCCTGCATGCCCATCTCGCGCATCTGTTTCAGGATGTTGCCGGCAGGAACCTGGTCGGCCCACAGCACGATGGCATCCACATTGGATTCCTGAATCACGCCGAGCTGATGATGGAAATCGTTGTCGCCCGGCATGTACTTCTGCTCGATGACGACTGGGTGCCCGAGCCGCCGCGAAGCATCCTTAAACTTGACGATCCCGAGACGGCCATAGCGCTCGTTGACGCGCAGCAGCGCCACACGGCTGAGACCCAGTTCGCTGTAAATGCGCCGCGCCAGCGTGTACCCCTGCTCGCGATCGTCCTGGATGGCCTGCAAAGACCATGGGATGATCGTTTCCGGAATGGTAGGATCGGTGGCTGCGGTGTTCACGATGGGCAGTTCCGATTTCAACGAGACACGCAGGGCGATGTGGGTGGTGTCGCCGCTGATGGAGCCTAGCATGGCCCAGTCATTCTCGTCGTACGTCATCTTCACGATCTCGTTGCTGGATGCGCCCCAGATAGCGGAATCGTTGTGCACCATGAGGCGGAAGGGCTTGCCGCAGTAGCCGCCCGCGGCGTTCGCCTCGTCGATGGCGAGCTGCGCTCCGTTGAGCATCATGCGGCCGAGGGCTTCGTCCCGATGTTCCGAGATGGGGCCCAGAAAGCCGATGCGCACCTCGGTGACGTCCTTCAGATCGGGCGTAGGAATGTCACGCGCCGCGCCATTGTACTCGACCGTTTTGGTGTAGAACTCGTAGTATGGTTTGGTGAAATGCGAGTAAGGGCGCAGATCGGCGGGCGCGTTGGCGTAAGGCTCCAGCGTGCGCTCGGCAGGCGGTCCCGGCGGATGGGCGCCGCACGAGCACGCACGGGGCGATTGGGCAAAGGCAGGCACTGCCAGTAACATGCAGGCGATAGTGGGGCAGGCCCACGGCCTGCGGCGGCCTCTCAGGCCGCCAAAGCAAGAAGCGGGTCGAGGCGACCCGCGCAGGCCAAGGGCCTGCCCCACTAATTTGGCCGAAACCATAGTTACTCCTTCTTGCGGAACATGACGATGGCTTCGCCTTCCACCAACAAATCCGGACGGCAGAGCTTCGCCTGAATGCCGGTCGATGCCGGCAGCGGATCGAGCCCTTGCGACTGATAAAACGCGGTGCGTTCCTCGTTGAAGGCGCGATAATCGCGGTCGATATCGCGCAGATAGAAGGTGGTGCGGACTATGTCGTGCCAGGTGGCTCCTTCCGATTCCAGCAGCCCCGTGATGTTGTAAAACATCCGCTGGCACTGCGCGCGAAACTCGCCCACATGCACCGTATCGCCGTACTCATCGATGCTCGCTGTGCCGGAGATTAAGAGAACCACCAAGCCGTTCAGATCGATGCGCATGCCCCGCGAAAAAGAACTCGGGCGCTGGTAGTCATAGGCCTCGTTGAGCACTCGCAGGTCGGTGATGGCCCGTTTCTCGACCGCCGCGCCGGTGACTTCGCTAATCATGTCTTCGAGTAACATTTTGTGTAACCTCCTCTTCGATTCGCATCCCGTGGCTCAGGCCTTTGGCCGTTGCCACCCAGATGTCGTTCCCCTGAAAATCAACTCCGAAAATGTAGTTGTGAGCGGGAGCCGTATCGGTCTCAACCTGTCTCACCTTGCCTTGGGCGTCGCGCACCAGCATCTCGGGCTTGCCGGTTTGGAGCGATGGACGGTAGACTGCCCAGTTTTCCCCATCGTAGTAAGCCAGTCCTTTATCCGTGGAGAACCAGGCGCGATTACCGTCCACGCCTTTTACCTGGTTCATGAAATCGCTGGGCAGGCCGCTGTCTTTCTGCAGGAAGTTATGCCAGTTACGGCCGTCATAGCGGCTGGCGCCGAAGTAAGTGGCCACCCATAGGATCTTATCCTGCTCCATCCAACTGACCGATGTTGTGATTTCGTGAATCAGTCCCTGGTCCTTGAAGAGCACCATCTCGGTCTCGCCGTCCGGGTCGTTATAGTCTTTCCATCGCTCGCTCTTGACGTCGTACTCCAGCACTCCGGCGCCCCACACCGCGTAGTACACCTTACTTGTGCCGGCGCTGACTGCATACGTCCAGATCTCGTACATGGGCGTGTTGCGTTCGTTGAACAAGCTCCATTCGCCCGTACGCGTATTCAGGCGGCCGGCGCCGGCGGCGGTGGCCGCCCACACGGAGTCGCCCTGCACGGCCACCCCGTACACCACATCGTTCGGCAGGCCGCTATTGAGCTGCGTAAAAGTGTCGATACGCCCTGCGGAATAGCGGCTCAGCCCGCCCATGGTAGCTGCCCAAACGTCGTGGGTTCTCTTGTCCACGGCCACGTAGAGGACCGCGCGATGCGCCAGGCCATCCGCCGGGCGGAACACCTTCCATTTGCCGTTCTCGTAAAGCGCCAGGCCATTTTCCGTGCCGGCCCAGATGCGCGCGCCATCCACGGCTACGCTGAAGACGCGGTTGTCGGGCAAGCCGTCGGCTGTGGTGAAGTTTTGCCAGTGGAAGCGCGGCATGGGCTGTGCGGCGGCGGCCAGAGGCAACAGGGCGAGGATGGCTAGCCAGTGTTTCATAACGTCTTCAAATACTCAATCAGATCGTTGAGTTCGTCTTTCGTGAGGTCGTTAGTTACCCCGTGCGTGTCCTTGGGGTTGAAAACGGTCCAGATTTCTTCCAGGCTGTGGGCGGAACCGTCGTGAAGATAGGGCGCGGTCAGGGCGATGTTAGTCAGTTGCGGAACGTCGATGATGGGCGAACGGTCGGACCACTTACCGCTGCCTACGTTCACTTGGGTCTGGTTTGTGTAATGCCGTCCAGCGTGACAGAATGCACACTGGTTGGTTTCCGGAATGGGTGTGCCGTCCTTGCGGCGGGTGCGCTCGAAGATATCTTTGCCGCGTTCCTGGGCGGCGGTCAATTCGCCGTTTGCCAGGCGGTACCGGTTGGGCCGTAGCGGCATCGCCTTGATATAGGCGACCAGGTCGCCCAGTTCCGCGCGGGAGTAACTCTGGGAGCGATAGAAGAACTTCTCGGTGCGCGGCCCGCATTCGGTTTCAAGATCCGGATTGCCGCCGTTCCACTTGAACGGTTCGGTCCCGTCCACGTCTTCGAGCAGCCGGTTATCGACAATGTCTTTGCCGAAGCCATCGGGTTCCAGGTCCCATTGCAGCCCGTCGAAAGTGGATTCGATGTGGCAATTGGCGCAACTGAAACCGCCATGGAAGGCGAAGCGGGCATCGAAGAAAAGCTGTTCGCCGCGGCGTTGAGGCGTTAGTTCCTTAGGGCCGCCCAAATCGATGGTGCGCACCACTTTGCGGGCGGCCGTGTCGATCACGGAAATGGTGTCGTCCAGGCGATTGGCCACGTAAAGCATCGCACCATTGGGCGACAGCGCGATGCCTTTGGGTGCGCGGCCCACCGGAATACGTGCCGTGACGAAGTGTGCCGACGCGGACAGGTCGTTGGCCAGCGCGCGCCGCTCCGCAGAGGAAGCCGACCGCACGAATTTGAGCAGGCGGGCGATATCGATCACCGTCACGCTATTTGCGCCGGTGGTGGAGATGTATGCCGCGCTCTTGTCTGGCGCAATCGCCACGGCGAACGGCATGGTGTAATATTGCTCCAGTTCGTCGATCAGCACCTGCACGCTTTCCCCGACGTCTTCGCCGAAGAGCGTGAGCGAATCGCCGAAGACCCAGCCGTGCTCGACGTGCGCCAACGGGACCAGATTCTTAGGCCGAAGCTGGCAGGCAATGCCCAAGCGCCCATCGCGGGAAAAGGCGACGTGGAAAACGCCGGCGATGTTGTGCAGCGGCTGACGGTCGCGCACGATCTGGTGTTCGGCATCGACGATGGTGATCTCGGATTCGGGCGGGGTGCGATGACGGCCGATGTTCGGATAAATATGGGTGCAATAGAGGGATTGGCCGTCGGGCGATGGCGTCAGATAGCTGGCGCCGCGGCCGGCTGCCAGGCGCCGCGTTTCCATGCCAGTGGCCAGATCGATAACCGAGATATCGTTGCTGATTCGATTGGCGGTGTAAACAGCGGTACCGGCCGCATCGGCGAACACGGCATTCGGCTCGAAGCCAGCGGGAAGTGTACGCGTGACGTGGTGTGACTCCGTATCTACCACCGAAACGGTGTCACTCCACGAGTTGGCGACATAAGCATAGCGGTCAGTGAGCCACAAGCCTTTGGGCACCCGGCCCACTCGCACGCGACCAGTAACTTTGCCGGAGTGTGCGTCGGCCAGCACAAGTTCGTCGCTGCCTTCACAGACCACAAACAGGCGCGCACCATCCGGGGATACGGCGAGTTCGACGGGAGAAGGATAGCGCAAGGGCGCAGCAGTGATCGTCCCGGCCAGACCCGCCAAAGCCGCAATGCAGAGTCCGAAAAAGTGGGGCAGGCCCTTGGCCTGCGGCGGCCTCCCAGGCCGCCCTTGAGAATCTTTCCGAGCGCAGCGCACTAACCAATCGTGGTCCTCCAAGAACGGCGCCTCCCGCATTTGTACCTCATTGGTCAGCCGCTTTTCGTCACCTTTTCCCTGCGCGATAGCCTGCCCACACGTCGCGTCTTCCCATCCGGCAATCTGACTTCCGGCGAAGCATTCGTCGCTATGGACCGCTTGCTCCATAACGCCCGCGCCGGCCCCATGTTTCTCAGCCAGCCGTCCGTCGCCGAGTTGGTAATAGCTTCGATAGAGCATGGCGCCGAGCTTGGACATTACGAATTGCATGCATTCGCGATTATGTCCAATCATGTTCATCTACTCATCACTCCACATGTGCAGGTCTCGAAGCTGCTTTGTTCATTGAAGGCCACCACCGCAAAGAGAGCTAACCTGCTGTTGGGGCGTACCGGTGAACCGTTCTGGCAAGATGAAAGCTACGATCATTTGGTTCGCAATGGTGAAGAATTCCGTCGCATCCAGCGATACATTGAGTACAATCCCGTCAGTGCGGGACTCGCCGCCACGGCGGAGGATTTTCCTTGGTCCAGCGCAGGGCGGCCTACGAGGCCGCCGCAGGCCACGGGCCTGCCCCACTAGTATCATTTTTCCTCCACGGTTACTACACGGTCGGCCGCCACATCACGCAGTGTCTGCACTTTACCGCTGGGCCAGGTGATGGTGACGGTTTCGGCTTTCGCCGCGGCGCCCAGTCCGAAGTGCACTCGCGCGTCATCCTGCGATAAGTAGCCGGAACCTGCCATGCGTTCGGCCTGCTGCTTGCGCCCACCCGCGGACACCTCGATCTTCGCGCCGATGCCATCCCGATTACTCTTCCTGCCCACCAGCTTGAAACCCACCCAGTGGTTGGCGCCGGGCGAGACGTTGTGCAAAAGGTAGCCCGGTCCACCCAGGTTCACCATGAACAAATCCATCTTGCCGTCGTTATCGTAGTCCGCAAAGCACGCCCCGCGCGCCACGGTTTTCACGTCGAAGAAGGGTCCGGCCCCGCTCGACACATCCGCGAAATGTCCATTACCCAGGTTGCGGAAAATCGAATGCTCCTGCGGCACCATGTGGATGAGGCCGCCGTGCGCGATGAATATATCGCGCAGCCCGTCGTTATCGAAATCGTAGACGCCGGTGCCCCAACTTACATACTGCGCGGTCAACTGCGAGATGCCAGCCGACTCCGTAATGTCGTTGAAGTCCGTACCGCTGTTGCTTAGCAGCCGGTTATACCGCGAATCGGTAACCCACAGGCCGACGTGCCCGCTGTTTTCGAAATCGGCGAACACCGGCCCCATGGCCGAGGTGGACTCGCCATTCTGACCGTAAGCCACACCGGACTGCACGGCCACTTCCTTGAAGGTGCCGTCATGATTGTTGTGGAACAGGAAATTCTCGGTCTTGTCATTCGCCACGTAGATGTCGGGATAACCGTCGCCATCGAAATCGCCCGCTGTAACACCCATGGTGCGTCCTACATACTTGGCGATGCCGGACTTCTGACTAACATCCGTGAATGTGCCGTTGCAGTTGTTGTGGAACAGCATGTTAGTGTTGCCCGCATAATCCAGCGGGCCGGGATAGTTATCCGCGGCGTAATAAGCGCGATACTTGGGATCGAACTTGACGTACCGACCGACAAACAAATCCACGCAGCCGTCGCGATCGTAGTCCAGCCACGCGGAGCCGATCGACCAGCCCGGCACGTTCAGCCCGGCTTTGGCGGTGACGTCTTCGAACGTTCCGTCGCCTTTGTTGCGAAACAACGTGACGTGGCCATAGCCGGTGACCAACAGGTCCACGAAGCCATCGTTATCGAAATCCGCGGCGATGGTGCCCATGCTGAACAGGTCCGCCCCGACTCCGGCCTGCTCGGTGACATCGGTGAATTTGCCGTTGCCATCGTTGCGGTAGAGATGATTGTGCTGCGGCGTTTCCGGGGGCTTGCGCAGCGGGTAAGGATGGATGTCGTCACCCAGCGGCTTGCCCGAGGCGACGTAGAGATCCGGCAGGCCGTCGTTGTTGTAGTCGAACCAGACGCAGCCCGCGCCGGTGCTTTCCAGCAGCGACCCCAATTTGCGCGCGCCGAAGCTGTGCGTGAACTGGATCCCGGAGGTGGGCGTGGCATCTTCAAAACGGATGGTCACGGCCGGCTGATCGGCGGCCCAAGCCAGGGTGGCGATGAATAGCAGGCAGGATCTCACTGAGCGCCTCCGGGGACCGGCATGACTACCGGCACATCCGTGCGCAGCAGCACTTTGGGTACGGCATTTTCGGGGGCGCGCTCGGGGCCGGCGTGGCAGCCCACGCACACGCGCTGCTCGCCGCGCCGCATCCAGAACCAGCCGCGTTCAGCTTCTATGGTGCGGCCGGAACGATCGCGCAGTTCCATGCGCAACGGCTGCTCGCTGGGGACGTGCAGGAAATACGAGCCGTCACTTTCGACAGGTGTTTCGCCGAGCAGCGTGGGCTGGCCCTCGGGACCTTGCGAATAGAGCCGCACACTGGCGATGGAGCCTTCCGCGATGCGGCTCTTTGAGGTGTAGGCATTCAGGCAAAGCACGTTGGCGCCCGCCCAGTCATGCAGGCCCGAAGGAAATCGCAAGGGGACTTCGCGCGCCGCCAACAGCGCCGGCTGCACGCCCGGCTTGTCGGAAACCTTGCTGAGCGCGCCGCCCGCCGGGTTCAAGGTGTAGATCGCGTAAGGCGTGCGGGCATTGGGGCGGAAGGAAACGAACCATGCATCGGAGGCCACTTCCGCCACTGGTCCGGCGAACTCCCCCGCCCGCGTGGGGCCGATCTCCAACTGTGTGGCCAGCGCCGAGGTGAAGCGCGCGAGCCCTTTATCCGTAGCGAACACCACATCGCGCGCGGCCAACTGGCGCGCCGCATGACGGCCTGGACCGTGATCGCAGCGATAGGCCTCCACGCCGCTGCCATCCGGGTAAACGGTATATAAGTCGTTACCTTCGTAAAGCACGCGCCCGTCATGCAGCACATCGCAGGTCAGAAAATTACCCGGCGCATAGGTGATGCGCAAAGGCTCGCCGCCCGCCAGGGGCAGCACTTCGAGCTGAAAACCCTGCGGCGTTTTGCGGGCGTACACGATTTTGCCGTCGGGCAGGTACAGCGGGCGGATGGAATCTTCCGGCCACGCGGCGATGCGATGCGGTTCGCCACCCGCCGCGGAAGTCTCCCAAATCTGCCAGGGATCTGCGCGACGCGGCTTACCCGCGAAGAGCACGCGCTGGCCGTCGAAGGATACTTCCGGATCGGCGGACGCGTAGAAGCCAGGCGCCAGTTCGCGCGACTCTGCCGGAGACACCACGCGGATGGCCGCTTTCTGGGGAAAGCGCTCCTGCCCGCACGCCCAAGCCCGGGGATCGAACCGCGCGGTGGCTGTGTAGACGTATGCAGGCGTGGAGGGTGCATCGACTGATGCAACCCCGGCCACGGTCCCCAGCGAAAGAACGCCGGCCACCACCACCCACCACCCCTCAAGGCCCTTCGCGGTCCGGAACGCGCGATTCATCAGTTTAAGACCCTGTAATCCTATGTATCTGAAGTTCGAATGTTATCGCAGGGAAGGCAAAGTTACAATACTCTTTTGATGCTAATGGTTTAGCAGTAGGGGAAGCAGTAGGGCGAGGCCCTTGACGCCGTACGGATATTTAACGTACACTAGAATCCGGAGGTCAATCGAGTGCCCCAAACCGCCGAACGAGGCCAGCGGCAGAAAGACAATATCCCGCTGTCCAAGACGTATCGTTTTGACGCCCGCCTCAATGCGGATCAAAAGCTCCTCATTCAACGGGCGGCGGACCTCGAAGGCCGCACTATGACCGATTTCGTTCTTCACAGCGCGGAGGCGGCCGCCGAACGGACGATTGAAAAGCGTGCCATGTTGCTGCTTACGGCCCGCGAAACGGAAGCATTTGCGGATGCTCTCCTGAGCCCAGCGGAACCCGGGCCTGTGCTGCGCAAAGCTGGCCGGGCATATCGCCAAAAAACATCCAGCGGTGAGTGATGCGCGTCGTTTCGAATGGCAGGTAGAACCGCTCAATGCATCGCACGACCGAGCGGCTTTCCATTCGGGCGTTCCGGAACTCGACCGATATCTCCAATATCAAGCTGGACAGGATGCCAGACGAAAGGTTGCCGCTTCCTTCGTCCTGATCGACCCGAACGGTGCGGTCCTCGGCTACTATACACTCTCCTCCTATAGCGTCCAACTAGGCGAACTGCCGGACGCCATTTCCAGGAAACTTCCTCGCTATCCGCTTCTTCCAGCCACTCTATTAGGTCGCCTGGCGATTGCCAGTTCCTGCCGCGGTCAACATCTCGGAAGATTTCTGCTGATGGACGCCCTGCACAGGAGCCTGAGGAATACGGCGGAGGTTGCGTCGGTAGGCGTGGTGGTCGATGCCCTGGACGAAAGCGCGCGCGCCTTTTACCTTCACCATGAGTTTCGATCGCTATCGGATCATCCCAACAGACTGTTCCTTGCCATGGCCACTATTGAAAAGGCCTTCAAACCTCGTTAGCGGCAAACAGCCGTGCACGGTTCAGCATCCGCCCCGCAGTTTCGGTAGAATCGAAGGATAGCCAACGAGACTGAGCGCGTCCGCACGGCCACGAAGCCGCCCCGAGTGATCGCCATCTATCCGGGTTCGTTCGACCCAATCACGAACGGTCACCTGGACCTGATCGAACGCGGGTGCCGTCTCTTCGACAAGCTGGTGGTCTCGATTCTGCGCAACGAAACCAAGCAGCCGTTGTTCAGCGTGGAGGAACGAATTGAGATGCTGCGTGAAGTGGTGAACTGCTATCCGAACGTGGCGGTGGATTCCTTCGACGGCCTGCTGGTGGATTACGCGGCGCAGAATGGCGCAACCGTGTTGTTGCGCGGCATCCGGGCGATTTCGGATTACGAGTACGAGTTGCAGATGGCTTTGATGAACCGGCGCCTGCAGCCGGAAATCGAGACGGTTTTCATGATGGCCACCGAGGCGCACTCGTTTATCAGCTCGCGCCTGGTGAAGGAAGTATTCGGGCTGGGGGGCAACATCGCGGATCTGGTGCCGCCATCGGTAGAGGTCCGGCTGCGCAAGCGGTTCGGGCGAAGTTGAAATACTTAGAAGGGGACAAGAAACAAGAATGCTAGCGCAGGCCAATCAAGACATCGCGGCGCGCATCTCATCCATCAGCGTGTCGTCCACCATGCGGGTGGCGGCCGAGGCGGAGAGATTGCGCGCGCAGGGCGTAGACGTGGTGGATTTCGGCGCGGGCGAGCCGGACTTCCCCACGCCGGACAATATCAAGCTCGCCGCCATACGCGCGATAGAGCAGAATTTCACCAAGTACACCGATGCGGGTGGCACGCTGGAGTTGAAGCAGGCGGTGTGCGACCGGCACGCGGCGGATTTCGCCACGCATTATCAGCCCAGCGAGTGCCTGATCACGGTGGGCGGCAAGCATGCCATATTCAACCTGACGCAGGCGCTGCTCAATCCCGGCGACGAAGTGGTGATCCCGGTGCCTTACTGGGTCACTTATAAGGATGTAGTGAATTACGCCGGCGCGAAGTGCGTCTTCGTCGAAACCGATGAAGAGCGGGGATTCACGCTCACTGCGGATATGCTCGGGCCATACCTGA
>Ga0302324_100027990_pt1 | contig 10727 bp, 13 predicted proteins | sample Palsa_T0_1_FD_201949 | JGI IMG/M metagenome (GOLD analysis project Ga0302324, IMG submission 201949) | Peat permafrost microbial communities from Stordalen Mire near Abisko, Sweden - Palsa_T0_1 | ecosystem: Environmental > Terrestrial > Soil > Palsa > Peat permafrost | place: Sweden: Abisko...
GGTCGGCGATCCGGAACACGGTGGGAGCCATCGTGTTGAGCACGCCGCGGTCCCCCGGCGCGAAGCCCGGCCAGGCGTCCACGGTCCGCGAATTGCCCGGGTACCAAAAATCGCCCAGCTGGGTGGACAGCATGGACTCCACGAGGATGTCCAGGTGCTCGGGCACGTGCGGGGGCTTGACGTAGTGGGCCAGCAGCACCTGCCGGGGTGACAGAGGGCTGTCACCGCTGCGGTCTTCCCCGGCCAGCCGCTCGATGAACTCCGGGTTGGCGCCGCCGGCGCCTGAGCCGGCCCCCCACGGGTCGCACAGCGTGCCGTCCAGGCCCCGGGTCCCGCCGAACCCGAACGGGGACACCGGGTCCTCCAGCGTCAAGGACGCGACCCGGTGCGTACCGGGCCGGTCCACCAGGTACTGCAGCACCACCCCGCCGCCCATGCTCCAGCCGATCAGGTGCACCGCTTCCAGGCCGAGCGCGTCGATGACGGCGGCCAAGTCGTCGGAGTAGTCCCGGACCCCGCGGGTCGCGTTCACCCCCCAGAGGTCGGTGTCGCCGAACCCGCGCAGGTCGATAGCCAGCGGCCGGTACTCCTGCGGAAGGGCCAGCATCAGCGGCTGCCAGAACAGCGAGGACGAGACGTTGCCGTGCACGAAGAGCACCGCGGGGCCGGTTCGCCCGGCCACCGAGAGCACGTTGACCGTCAGGCGGCTGGTCGGTACCCGTTGCGCGGTAATGCCAGGCAGCAGCGTGTCCATCGGTCCTCCTCGGGGTGGGCCGCCCCAGGTTACTAGGCGAACGTGTGGCGGGTCTGACCGAAGCTGCCCTTGGCGAAGGCCAGGACCTTGCCTGGCTTGACCGCGAAGACCAGGGCGGCTCCGCCTTCCTGCTGGAAGGCGCCGTCACGGACCTGGAACTGCCACCGTCCGTCCCACTTCGCGGCCCAGGCCGCGGCCAGGGACCCGAGCACGGCGTCGTCGGTCACCGGGACGGCGTCGCCCTCGACCACCACGTCGAGCCCGGCGTCCCAGTCGCTGCCGCCGGTCATCAGGATCACGTGCGAGTTGCCGCGCAGGTTGACGGCCTTCTGCTCGGCGTCGCCGGTCGTGAAGTACAGCGCCTCGCCGAACCACACGGCCACCAGCGGGGTCAGGTGCGGTCGGCCGTCGGCGCGGACCGTGACGATCCAGGACAGCTCGGCGGCTTCCAGCACCTGGCGGGTCTCGTCCCAGCTGGCGGGCGTCGCGGCGGGACCGCTGAATCGCTGGTCAAGCTCGGTCACGGGTTCGTTCATCGGTCCTCCTGGTGACATCTGGTTTTCCCCGGCAGCATCTCGTCAGCCAGCTGCCTGGTTCCCGAGCTCGCGGCCGAGAGCATCGAGCTGCTCGGCGGTGCCGTGCTCGCGCCAGGCCGGTTCCTCACGGCCATCGAGGTAGGTGCCCTGCTCGGTGAGCAGCAGCCGGGTGCCTTCCCCGGCGGAAGTGAACTCCACGGTGGTGACGGAGACGGTCATCAGGTCCTCCCCCGCCGCCATCGTCGAAGAGTAGACGATCCGCTCGCCGGGGACGACGTCGTGGTAGGACGACTCGAACGTCATCACCGGGCCGCCGTCCGGGCCGCCGCGAACCACCTCCCGGCCGCCGACCCGGAAATCGAGCTGGTGGTCGGCCGCCGGGCCGCCGGCGAACCACTGAGCCTTGGCCGCGGGGTCGGCCCAGGCCGCGAAGACCTTCGCGACGGGCACCGGGTAGTCGCGCTCGAGGCTGAACGTGGCGTGCGTGACAGAACGGTCCATGATCAGGTCACTCCTTTGTCGATGAAGGCCCGGCGAGGTATTCCCCGAGCCGGTCCAGGCGGCTTTCCCAGGTAGTGCGCTGCGAACCGATCCAGCCTTCGGCGGCCCGCAGTGCGTCGGGCTCGATGCGGCAGGTCCGCACCCGGCCGGTTTTCTCGGACCGGACCAGGCCGCACGTCTCCAGCACCTGCAGGTGCTGCATCGCGGCCGGCAGCGACATGGCCTGCGGCCGTGCCAGCTCGCTGACCGACGCCGGGCCGCGGACGAGCCGCTCGACCATGTTCCGCCGGGTCGGGTCGGCCAGGGCCTGGAACACCTGGTCCAGCGAAGCCAATTGGTTAGGCACATGCTTAACTATAGGGCCGTAGCAGAAGATAGTAAAGTAAATGGTTAACTTTTAATGAGTGATGGCCACGATCAGGGCAGCCAGGGCGACGGCGACGATCGTGCCGGTGACGAGCTCCAGCCGGCCGCGGAGGCGGTGGGCCAGCCGTCCTAGCTGCCAGGTCACGGGGGCGGCACAGAGGATGATCAGGCCAGGGACGACGTCCTTCTTCAGCACGACGACGCCGACGGCGGCGAAGGACAGGGCGGTGCGGGTCCAGGCCATCGAGGTCCGCTCGCGGGCGCGGCCGGGATCAGGATCAGGATCGCGCTGGCCGGGATCGGGGTGGCCGGGATCGGGGTGGCCGGGATCGGGGTGGCCGGGATCGCGCTGGCCGGCTGTCACCGCAGCGCCGATACCAGGACCACGACGCCGGAGATGACGGCCAGCGCCGCGACGACCGCGGCCAGCAGCTTCGGCATGACGGACTGGGGCAGCGGCTGGCGCAGGCGCATCGCCCGCTGGTTCCTGACCCATTCGAGGTACGCGGTCACCGCCACGACGGCACCGAACACGATCAGCGGCACGCCCAGCACGTGCCGCCCCCACGGCACGCCGGGAAACGGCGGCAGCAGCTGGACTACCCCCAGGCCGGCCACCACCAGCGCCAGGGCGGTGCGGCTCCAGGCCAGGAAGGTGCGCTCGTTGGCGAAGGTATACCGGGGATCGGGCTCGGTGCCCTGGCCGGCCGGGCCGGCCGGTGGTGTGTCCGTCACCTGCGCCTCCAAGGTCGCAGCAGACATCTTGCCAGAGCACGCCAGTTGTCAGAGCACGCCAGGCGTTGTCAGAGCACGCCGGGCGCGTGGAGCCAGGTGAGCATGTCGGGCGGTGCCAGCTGAGCCACCCGTGCATGGTAGGCAGCGATCTCCTCGTCACTGAGGACTTCACGCCCCGCGCCTGAGGTGCCGCGGCGGAAGAACGCGGCGTTGCTCTTGAAAATGCCTGCGGTCGGCACGAGCCGGTCCGCGCTGCCTTTCATGGCCTCGAACGTGGCAGCCTGCACGAGCGCGGGCCAGGCCTGCTCGGGCACGTCCACGCCCAGCCGGTCAGCGATCCGCCGCATCTGGCCCGCCAGGTCGGCGGACAGGTTGTCGTAATGCACCAGCATCACGTGCGGCTCGTGGCGCCTGGCCCAGGCGTCCGAGAAGTGCCACATCAGGCCGGGCAGCGAGTCCAGGTCCTCGCGCGGGTCCGAGCGGACGGGCCACGGAGGTTCGCCGGTGATGTAGGCGATCAGCCAGTCATGCAGCGGCTTGCGCGGCGGGTTGCGCGGCGGGCGCGGACCAGCCGGTTCTGGTTCGCCGGTGAGCGCCCGGATCTTGGCCCGGTCGAAGTTGTCGCCCTGGTGGTACAGCGACACGGCCGCGTCGAGAGGATGCCGGGCCGTCACGATGTAGGTGGCGCGCGGGTCGAGGGGAATCCCGTCCAGCGGCGTGTGCGTCTTGATGAAGCGCCGGTGCCGCTGGGCGGCCAGCTCGGCGAACACCTCATCGCGCGGCGCGATCGTGTGATCCAGCCACGGGGAGAGCTGCGCGATCGGCGCCGGGAGCTCGGGCGTCTGGAAAATCAGCAGCGCGCAGATCGTCTGCACCCAGGTCGTCCCGGTCTTGGACCGGGTGCTGATCACGATGTCGCCGTCCCGGAAGGGGAAGCCGACCCACCGGGCGCTGTCTTCGTCAGATGATCGATACCGGTACGGGGTGCTGGCCATCCGATGAGACTAGTAGGACTTGTCCGCGGCGGCCCGCACGGCAGCGAACGCATCGGCGATCGCGTCCAGCGTCCAGTGCGCGTTCAAACCACTGAATGTTCCTATTTCGATATCTTTTATGATAAAATTGAGTATGATCGAAAGCAATTCCTCGACCGCACTCCGCATTTCTCCCTACGCTCGCATCTCGGATTCTGACGAGGGAAGAGCGCCTGGTATCGACCGCCAGTTGCGCACCGTTCTACCACTCATTGAGGCGCGCGGCGGCGTAGTGACACGCGAGTACGTTGACAATAATAAGTCGGCCTATAAGCCAGACGTTATTCGTGACGAGGGCTTCGAGCCTTGGCTTAAAGATTTCATCGACGGAAAGACCGACGGCATTGCCGCTTGGGACCTTGACCGCTTGTTCCGACAGTCCCTCGATCTAGAGCGCGTCATTCAAGCCTACTGCAACGCCTACTGCAAAGAGCATCGTCCTAAGCCCGTCGCGTGGTTCCCCTCTATGAGGCTCGACCTAACCGACACGGATGGCCAGACCATCGCGCGTATGCTCGTAGCCGCGGCTAACCAGTCGAGCGCGAAGACCGCTAAGAGGGTGGCTGACTTCTACCGTGACAAGGCGATTCAGGGGAGAGTCTATAGCAACTACCCGGCGTTCTACCGGAATCCTGACGGCATTATTAACCAGCAGCGAGCAGCTATCGCACTTCAGGCGGTTGACGACGTGCTCCACAAGGGTAAGCGACCGGCAACCATTGCGGCCGAGTGGCGGCTTGAAGGTATCACGACAGCGCGAGGCGGCCGCGTTACGGGTGAAACCGTGCGCCGTATCCTTATCTCTCCCGGTATGACTGGGCTAGCGGTCTACAAGCGCGAGATTCTGATAGATGACGATGGGAGCTACATCAAGCGGAGAGACGGTGGCCTCATAGACGAGCCGACCTGGCATGCGCTATGCGCCAAGTTGCAGACCAAAGACGGCTTTAGAAGCCGAGGCGCGAGAGGGCTGCTCAGCAAGAAGCTCCGGTGCGGTGCATGCGGAGCAGGTATGGTGCGCCAGCAGAAGGTACGTAAGAACCGTCCCGCCTGGTTCGCATACAACTGCCGATCAGTTGACTCCGGCGGCTGCGGGAGCGTCTCAATCTCGGGCCCAAGAGCCGACGCACAGGTAATCGAACTAGTGCTCGCCTACCTGAATCAGCCGGTAGAAGCAGCGGATAAGCCGTTCGATGGCCAGGCTCGACTCGATGAACTGACGGGCAAGATAGCTGAGCTCATGACGGCATACCGATCAGGTGAACTGTCCGGTTCCGTCGCGTTCCCTTCTATCAAGCAGCTAGAAGAGGAGCGACGGGCGCTCCGACGAGATGCGGCCAAGTACCTATGGTCTCAGAGTAAGATCACGACCGCGGCTGAAGAGTGGCCGACTCTTGGTCTCGACCGCCAGCAGGCTATCATCGATATTATCTTTGAGACCATCGTTATCCTCCCAGCGAAGAACGGCAAGAGCGGTAAGTACGACGCGGAGCGAATACAGCCGGTGTATAGAAAGTTATCAACAATAGAGCTGCAGACGAGGTTATCTGCGCCACTTTCTAATGCCTGCCGGTCTGTGCTGCTAGCGGCTTAGGACTCACCGCCTTGGCTGGGCTTGGTCAAGTACCTGTCTATCGGCATCGCCCTTGTACTGCGCTATTTGCAAAGAATCCGGTCAGCAAAAGGCTCGCCGCAAGAAACTCCGCGATCTGCTCAACCCGTTCCGCCGCAAGAGGCACAAGTGATGAGCGCATCATACGCGCCCGCTCAAGGCCGTCGGCCGGGACGGCCGCCCGCGTGTCCACTAGAACTGGTTATCCGCGTCGTCGAACTTCGACGCCAGGGATTGAGCGTCGCCGAGATTAGCGCGGAGTTGGCGAGGGCGGCATTTCCTGCACAACTACGAGCAGACCGTCTCGGTACTGGCACCACACCTTCGGAAGCTCTTGGGTGTACCCGCCTGCATAAATGATCTTGCAAGGCTGCGCTGCCACACACCTCCCGCTGTACGTTTAGTTGTTCAAGCTATTGGCCGACCTATTTTCTTTATTACACACCTAAACGCACCTAGACGGGAGGTATCTGCTCAGCGTCCAGCGACTCTCGCAGCTCACGGAGCATCTCGGCAAGCTTTTGCGCAGTTGTATGAGCATTGAGCCCACTCGGATTGTGAAGCACCCATACCCGCGGGCCGTCCGGCGCGGGCGGCTGCGGGCCCGTGCTAGCGCGCGGGTGGCCGAAGGCGGTCCGGTAGGCCGTCACGCCGGCGATGGCCAGGATGCGAGGGCGATGGCGCCGGGTCAGGGCGGCGAGCCGTTCGCCGCCCGCCAGGAGCTCGGCGTCGTCGAGCTCGGCGGCCTGCGCGGTCGCGCGCGCGACCAGGTTCGTGATGCCGAGACCGTAGCCGGGCAGCAGATGCTGCTCGCGGGGCAGCAGCTGACGCGGGGTGAATCCGGACCGGTGCAGGGCCGGCCAGAACCGGTTTCCCGGCCGGGCGAAATGCCAGCCGGTCGCAGCCGAGTACAAGCTCGGGTTGATGCCGCAGAACAGCACCCGCAGCTCCGCGCCCGGCGGCGGGAGCACGTCGGGGATGGTCCGGTTCCTGGCCGCCGCCAGGTCGGCGGGCCCCGGCCGCGCCGTCATGTCAGCACCATTCGTCACACTGGTCACTGTTCACCGCTGCAAGCGCATGGATCAGCCTGATTTACTGCTACATAGCTAGGCAGGACAGTTAAGATGTTGCGTCATTCTTCATCCTCGCCGGCCTAAGGGCGAATCTGCCAACGAACTACTCGCACCTGTTATGTGATCACGCTCGAGCTAGTCGGATAAATTATATTTCCTGCTTCGCCGGAATGATCAAGGCTGGGGGGCCGCACCTTCCCGGTAATGTGCGCGGACGCACGGCAATGGCCACCCCGCGACAGTCAAACCGCGGCGCAGCCGTGAATGGGGTGAGCTGTGACGCAAGGGTTCGACAATCTGACGCTGTCCCAACGGGTCTATGCGCATTTGCGCGAGGAGATCCTGACTGACCGCCTTTCCCCGGGCACCGAGCTCTCCGAGGTGGCACTGTCTCGGGAACTGGAGATAAGCCGCGGGCCGATCCGCGAGGCCATCGGACGGCTGGCGGCCGAGGGGCTCATCAAGGTCCGGCCGCGGCGCCGGGCCGAAGTCCGCTCGCTCAGCTCGCAGGAGTTCACCGACGCCTGCCAGGTTCGGGAAGCCCTCGAAGTACTCGCCGTCCGGCTCGCCGTCCCGCAACTGACCGATGCGGACCTCGCCTACCTCGAGCAGGTCACGAACCGGATGGCGGAGTACGCCCGGCGGCCGTCGATCGAGGATTTCCTGGCGGCTAACGAGGAGTTCCACGAGATCTTGTGCCAGCTGAGCGGGAACGCCAAGCTGCAGGAGGTACGGCACCGGCTCGAGGGCGAGATCGGCCGGTTCCAGCAGGAGACACCGGTGCTGCGCAGCCGCCTGGACCAGGCGGTAGCCGAGCACCGGGCGATCCTGGCGGCGATCCGGCTGGGCGACGCGGACCAGGCCGCCGCACTGACCGCCGCGCATACCAGGGTGGCCAGGGCACACCTTCAGGCCAGCCAGGACGAAAGCGAAGGCGCTCCGGACGACAGTACGGCGACCCTGACCGGTGCGCACGCCTGAGCGGGGCGGCATGACTCATCAGCCGGGCGGCTTGGCCAGGAAGCGATCGGGGCGGTAGGAGGCTAGCTCGGCGACCGGGGCGGCGGAGGTTAGGTCAGCGGTGATGAGGGTGGCCAGGTGGGCGGCCAGGGTGACGCCGCTGTGGGTGACCGCGACGTAGACACCGGGGGCGCCGGGGAGGCGGCCCACGATGGACTGGCCGTCGGCCGGCATCGGGCGGACACAGACCTGGTACGCGACGACGCGGGCGTCATCGAGGCCGCGGACGGCGCGGCGGGCCCGGCTTAGCAGTTCGGCCGCCCAGCGGCTGAGCTCGGCCTGCGGCGTATGCAGGTCGACGGCGGCGTCGGGCGCCTCCAGGTGCAGCAGGCCGCCGGGGTGCGGCCGCAGGCTGATCCCGGGCACGTGAACCAGGCGCGCCGGCCCGGCGGGGCTGACCGGGCCGACCTGGACCACCAGGCCGGGTGCGGTCGCACCGGGAGTTTCCCAGGGCAGCAGCGGCACCTGGCCGGGCGCTCCGGCCAGCGCGGCTAGGCCCGGCACCCAGCGCCCGGCGCAGCAGATCACGTCGTCGGCGGCCAGGACAGCGCCGGCCGCGGTACGCACCAGCGGCGCCGCGCCCGGCCTGGCCGCCAGGCCGGTCACGCGGCCCCGCTCGCCGGTCAGCACCTCCGCGCCGTGGCTCACGGCCCGCGCGACCAGCCGCTCGATCAGCGGCCCGGTCAGCACGTAGCCCTCGTCAGGGAACCACGCAATTGCGTCCGGCGTCTCCGCGGAGACGCGGGCCAGGCCGGGTGATGGCTCCAACAGGAGCGACGGCTCGAGTTCCAGCGCTTCGGATGCGTCGATCAGGCGAGCCGGGTAACCCCAGCTGGCCAGGCGCCGCACGCGGGCGGCGAGCTCGGCGCGGGCTTCGCCGGAGGTGGCCAGCTCGACGTGGCCGACGGGGCGATACCACGCCGCGCCGTCGAGGTCGGGGGCGAGCTCGGCCCAGGCGCGCAGGCCGGCCTGGTTCAGGTCGTGGTAGGGCCTGGGTTTCTTGTCGTTGGAGTTCAGCCAGGCGAAACTCCACCGGCTGGTGGCGCGGCCCGGCTGGTCTGCCTCCAGCAGTGTCACCTGCTGACCCGCGCCGGCCAGCCGGGCGGCCACCGACGCACCCAGCACGCCGGCACCGATCACCGCACAACGCATGCGGCCATTATCAGTTAAGGCTGGCGGCCGAGCCAGGCGGCGAGCTGGGCGTAGGGGCCCGCGTCGGGCGCGACCTGCACCACGGGACCGAACGGCACGTCCGCTCCCCTGGCTTCGGCCGGCAGGATGCGCTGGGCGCCGGCTAGGGCCCAGGCGGCGAGTTCGGGATCGCGTTCGGTGGGCTGGCCGGTGGCCTTGGCCAGATCCCAGCCGTGCGTCAGGATCTCCTGGATGTAGCCCGCGATCGCGAACCGGCCGGGAATCGTGCCCCAGGGCAGCTCGACCAGGGCGTCGAGCTTGGCGTCGTCGGTCCAGGCCGCGGTCGCGCGGGTGGTGGCCGCGTGGTACGCGGCCAGCCAGCCGTCGTCGGGCACGTCGTCCGCCCGGGCCGGCCGGGCCAGCGCGTCGCCGCCTTCCCCGGCGATCGCGACCCGGTTCAGGCCGCCGACGATGTGGCTGAGCAGCGCACGAACGTCGTATTCGGCGCACGGGGTGGGATTGGTCAGCTGGCCGGGCTCGACGGCCGCGACTATCGACTCGGTCTGGGTCATGGCCTGCCGGTGGACCGGGCGCGGGTCGGGCGGCTCCTGGGTGGTGCTGGAATCGGTCATGTTGGGCTGCGTCGTGGTTGTCATAACGGCAGCCTCCGGCATTAACTTGACAAGGAACGTCATATTTTAGAGAGCATGAAATCAGGGCGGCTGCTGGAGATCTTGTTGCTGCTGCAGACCCGCGGCCAGGTGACGGCGGGCGAGCTAGCGGAGCGGCTGGAGGTCTCGCCGCGCACCATCTACCGCGACGCCGAGGCGCTTTCCTCGGCGGGCGTGCCGATCTACGCCGAACGGGGCCGGGCCGGCGGCATCCGGCTGCTGCCCGGTTACCGGACGGACCTGACCGGGCTGACCCAGGACGAGGCGCGGGCGCTCGGATTCTTTCAGCAGAACCTGTTGAGCTCGGGCGGCGCACCGGATGACCTGGGGTGGGGAACGGCGGCCCGTTCGGCCATATTGAAAGTGATGCGGGCGGTACCGGAACCCTTCCGCCCCACCGCCACCGAGACCAGCCAGCGGATCCTGGTGGATCCGGCCCGGTGGATGCGGGGGCCGGAGCCGGTCGGGCTGCTCGGGGCGCTGCAGGCGGCGGTGTTCACCGACCGGCGGCTGCGGCTGCGGTATCGGAGCAGCGGGCAGCGTTCGGCGACTGAGCGGGTGGTGGACCCGTACGGGCTGGTGTGCAAGGCGGGGACCTGGTACCTGGTGGCGGACCAGCGGGGCGAGCCGCGGCTGTACCGGGTGTCGCGGGTGGCGTCGGCGGTGGCGGATGAGGCCCCGGTACGGCGACGGGACGGGGTGGAACTCGCGGACCTGTGGGAGACACTGCGGGCCAAGGTTGAGGACCGGCCGGCCGAGGTGCCGGTACTGGTACGGGTGCGGCGGGAGGTGCTGGACATGTTCCGGCGGATCTGCGCGGCGCACCTGGCGGACGGCGCCCGCGAGGACGGCGCCCGCGAGGACGGCGCCCGCGAGGACGGTGCCAGCGGGGACGGTGACTGGGTGGCGGTTGCGCTGCGGTTCGCGGCGGTACCAGCGGCGCGGACCCTGCTGAGCTTCGGCGCGGACGTCGAGGTGGTGTCGCCGCCGCAGGTGCGGGCCGACCTGGCCCGGACGGCGGCGAAGGTGGTCGCCCGGTATAGCTAGCAGGGTACGGCGAGCCAGTTCGAAAATCCGTTTGACTATACGGTAAAGTGTTCGCATGAGCGTATCTGTGCAGGACTCGCTGCTGGACCTGGGCGGCGCGGCGGATGAGCCTTCGGTCGGCCCGCTCAGGGCGGCGGTGCGGCGGACGCGGCTGGCGCACGGCGCCTGGGTGGACATCTGCCCGGGCTGGCTGCGCGGCTCGGGCGAGGTGTTCGCCCAGCTCCTGGAGTCGGTGCCGTGGCGGGCG
>Ga0302324_100027992_pt1 | contig 10726 bp, 9 predicted proteins | sample Palsa_T0_1_FD_201949 | JGI IMG/M metagenome (GOLD analysis project Ga0302324, IMG submission 201949) | Peat permafrost microbial communities from Stordalen Mire near Abisko, Sweden - Palsa_T0_1 | ecosystem: Environmental > Terrestrial > Soil > Palsa > Peat permafrost | place: Sweden: Abisko...
ATGTGGCGCATGGCCTTGCCGTCGCCTTCGAGCACACCATTCGGGTCGGGAAGCGTTGAGCCTCGCGGAAAGCCGAGATTGATGTGCCGCGCGTTGGTGGCGATGTAGCAGAACATGTCCTTCATCTTTCCGCTGAAACCGAACCAGATCGCGACGGTGTAAACCTGATAGATCGATTCAGAGGCGTCCGGAACTTCTTCGAGTATGATTTCGCGGAGGGCGAGCGCGAGGTTGGCGATGGGGCGGTCGTAGGCTTCGAGGAATCCGAGTAGTTGCGGATCGGGCGGACGTCGCATGTTACGACGAATATACACTGAAACCGTGAGGCCGAATCTTCAGCATGTGTGGCGCACGCACTCTTGCGTGCTGCGTTCACAATGGTGTGAACGAATTTTGTGTTGGCATGAGTGCCAACACGGCACGCAGGAGTGCGTGCGCCACGTTTAACTAGTCTCCTGTCCCAGAAGTTTGTTGAAAATCTGCGCAAAGTGGGGCGGTCCCCCCGGCTGCTAGGCGCAGTGACCGCGGCCGACGCCCTCGTCGTCCGCCCCACAACGAAATATGTCACGAACCACTGGGACAGGAGACTAGTTCGCCAATTCCGTTAATTGCCGCAGTATGTCTTGGGCCGCTTTCTGCCCGGCGCTTTTCTTGGACAGGCCTTCGGCACGGCTCACCCAGTCGCGCCCCACGCGCACTTCCACCAGAAAAGTCTTGGCGTGTTCGGGTCCACGCTCCTCCACGATGGCGTAGCGCGGTTGCGGCAAGTTCATGGATTGCGCCACTTCCTGGAGCGCGCTCTTATAATCGGTGGCGAGTTCCAGTTCATTGGACGGTTCGGTCTCACCGATGACATGTTGCACAATAAAACACCGCGCCGGCTCCATTCCCCCGTCCAGATAGAGAGCGGCGATCAGGGCCTCAACGGCGTTGGCCAACAGCGCCTTCTTTTCACGGCCGCCGCTCATTTCCTCGCCACGCCCCAGCAGCAGATAATCGCCCAACCTCAGCCGGGCGGCCACCGAGTGCAGGTGCGACGCGCTCACCAACTGAGCTTTGAGCTTGGAGAGCCGGCCTTCCGGATAGTCGGGATGCGACGCCACCAAGGCATCGCTCACTACAAATCCGAGGATCGCATCGCCCAGAAACTCCAGCTGCTCATTGTCGGTGGCCGTGGCGCTGGAGGTCTTCTCGTGAACGCTGGACCGATGAGTGAAAGCGCGAGCGAGCAATTCCCGGCTTGCGAACTGATAACCCAACGCCGCTTCCAGTGTTGCCGACTCCAATTCCACAGGTTCGCCCGAGCTCGACGCTACGGCTTAGGCCCGGCCGGTGGTGCGGGAGCGGCAGGCGCAGCGGGACTGGCGGGCGCGGCGGCGGGAGCCGCTGGTTTACGCTTCGCGATATCGCTCTTCAGGGACTCGGCAATGGACTTCACTTGCGGCGGAACGTCTGGAGTGTTAATGGCTTTGTCCAGAGTGAATATTGCGTTATCCAGTTTGCCGGTAGCCATGTAGACCTGCGCCAGGCGGACCATCGTGGCCGGATTCGGAGTGGACCCGGTCGCCAAGGACTGCTTATACTTCTCGGCCGCGCCGTCGTAGTTCTTCCGCACCAGATCGGCCATCCCCATCGCCTCGTAGGCCTGGGCCTCCATGTCCTTCTTGAACCCTTCCCAGTCGGCGTCCGGAACATCGGCGCGAAGTTTCGGCATCACCTTGGCTGCCTCGATAGCATCCTTGGCCCATTTGTCCACCTTGGCGAGCTGCTCGTCTTTATCCAGATCGTTCTCGCGCGTATGCCGTGCGGTTTCCGACGCCAGCGTCACCAGCGCGAAAGCGTTCTTCGGATCGGCCTTCAGCAGCCGCTCGGCGTAGAAAACGGTTTGCGCGTAGTCGTTTTTTTGTTGTTCCGATTGGACCGCCATTTGGAGCAGCGGCACTTTGAACTCGGTGTCTGCAAAATTCGTCAGCACGTTCTCGATGGCCGTGATTCGCTCGTCCGGCGTCTTCGCCACCTGCACCGCCAGAATGGCTTGGGTTTCTTTCTGCGATTTGGGCTTCTGTGCCCACAGCGGCGAAAAGCCGAGCGCCAGGGCTGTCCAAGTCAGCGCCGCGATATTTCGAAATGCTCGTTTCATCTTTGCTCCTAAGTTTTTGAATTTCTCCGACGCCGCTTGGAACTCGGCACGCCATTACCTTTGAAACGGCTGCGCCAGTCCCTTCTCGGCGGCAACTTTCACCTGCTCGGGCGCTCCACGAACCGCGAGCGCGGCGCGATACTGCTTCTCGGCTTGCTCGCGCTGGCCAGCCGCATCGGATAATCGGCCCAGATACAAATGGGCCCACGACTTGGTTTCATCGTCCGGGGACATCTCCAACGTCTTTTCGAACAGCTTCTCGGCCAGCTCCGGATCGTGATCCAGAGCTGCAATGCGCGCCAAACCATAATATGCCCTGGCGTGCACCGGATTGTCGGCCGCTTGCTCCAGCACCTTTTGGTAGCCCGCGCGCGCTCCCTCCAGATTGCGGCCTGCGTACAAATCCTCGTCCTCCGCCAGATTCTTCGCCGATGCGCTCAACGCCGGAGCGGGCGGCGGCGGAGCCAGCTTGGCTTTGTGAACCGTGGCTTCTTTTGCGAACTCCACTTTTTGCAGGCGCCGATCCTCGTGATCTAAATCGATCAGACCGAGGAGATCGGGAAAATAGTTCCGCAGCGACTCGGGCTGCTTCTCATAAAGCGCCAGGCCGTCGGCCAGCGCCGGAGTGATCACGAAACCCTGGCTCAACGCCTGGCTCACTAACTCTTGCCTTTTGGCGCCGCGAGCCAGCCTGCTTTCCACCGCTTTGATTACGCACTCGGTGGCCAGCAGCATGAAGTCGTTCTTGTAAGCTTCATCCAGGGCGGGCGCGGCCTGCGCAAAGTCGGCCAGCGCTTTATCGCGGCCCCATTGCTCGAAATATCGCAGCGACAGCGGATCCAGCAAGTAGTGCAAATAGGCATGCCGCACCTGATCGATTTGCGGCTCGGGCGACGGGGTCAGCACTACGAAATAATTGCTTTTGTAGCTGCGCGTCTGAATCTGATTGGGCGGTCCCAGCAAATCCACATAGACCTGGAAGCGGCTGCCGCGCAGGCCGCTGGTTGGATTGCGCAGGTAAGCATTCGCCTCCAGCAGCGCTTGTGTCACGCCACCGTGATAGGCTTCGATCACGCGATCTAACGCGGGCTGCGACTGTTTCCAAAGATCCTGGATGCCGGCTTCGTGGTAGAAACTGGCGATCAATTCGTTCAACCCATCCAGCTTACGGACGTCCGGCGGAATCTCCTGCGATGGCATCCAGAATGGAAAGTCGGGAGGACCCTGGAGTGAGAGGGCGAAGGAGATGTATTGGCTCAGCTCCGCCTCCGGGTCTTCCTGGTGGTGATCGGCCAAAAACTTTTTGAGCGGGGCCAGCGATTCGAGATGCTTTTGGGCGATGGCCTCGCGAACCTGTTTGCGCAGGGGCGAGTTGGCGTTCGAATCCAGGTTGGCGTCGTATCCGGCGGCATTGATGGCCGCCAGCACGGTGAACAAAGTCTGGCTGCCGTCTAGTTGGTTCTCTTGCGGCTGCTGTTGGGCTTGCAAAAGCGCGGGACGGACCAGCGCGGTGGCCAGGGCGGTGAGTGCAAGCAGTCGAACCAAAGCTGGTTTTATTGTAATCGTTTGCTGCCCTGGCTTGACACCCGGTTTGGACAACCTAACCACTGCTAGGCGCAGTGACCGCGGCCGCCGCCCTCGTCGGCCTCCGTTTCTCATGTATTGGCGCAGCCGGACCGGGGGTCCGGCGCGGGCGAGGGCGCCCGCCCCACAATTGGGACAGACTATTTGCCGATGCAAAATGTCGAAAAGATCCGGTTCAGGATATCGTCGGCGGTGGTTGCTCCCGTAATGGCATCCAGGGGCCGCAGTGCGGCGTAAAGATCCAGCAGCAGCATTTCATGCGGGATCCCGAACTCGGTAGCTTTGCGAGCCTGCGCCAGGGCCTCCATGCTTTCGCGCAGCAGCTGCTCGTGCCGGATGCTGGTGATGAATCCGGAGTCCTGTTCCACGGAGGCCATGGGCGCGATCCGTTCGCGCAGCCGCTCGATTCCCTCGCCAGTAAGAGCCGAGACTGCGATGAAATCCGCTGCCGGTTCGGCCCCACGCGGCAGGTCCGCTTTATTTCCGACCAGAATCCAGCGCCCTTGCCGTTGTGCGCGTTCCATCAAGGCCAGGTCGTCCGGGTGAATGGGCGCGGCCAGATCCAGCACCACCAAGGTCACGTCGGCCTCGGCCATGGCTTGATAGCTGCGCTCGATCCCGAGCGTCTCCACCAGGTCCTGACCTGACCGAATGCCCGCCGTGTCGACGAATTTGACCGGGATTCCGTGGATGGCCGCCAACTCCGACACCAGATCGCGCGTGGTGCCGGGGATGTCTGTCACAATCGCGCGATCCTGCTCCAAAAGCCGGTTAAACAAGCTGCTCTTGCCCACGTTGGGACGTCCGACGATCGCGAGAGTGATTCCCGAATGCACCAGCTTGCCGTAGTCGAACGTGGAGGCCAGCGCGGCGAGGGCCTGTTCGATCGGCCTGAGGCGGCGCAGAATCTCCTCGGCCGGCGCGACACTGATATCGTCTTCCGCAAAATCGATGCCTGCTTCGAGCAGCGCGATCAGTTCCACCAGTTGTTCCTTGGCTGGGCGGATGCGTTTGGAAACCGAGCCTTCCACTTGTTGCGCGGCCACGCGCGCCTGATACAGCGTGGTGGCTTCAATTAAATCGCGAACCGCCTCGGCTTGCGGAAGATCGATTCTTCCGTTCAGGTAGGCGCGCAGCGTAAACTCGCCCGGTTCGGCCAGCCTGGCTCCGGCGGCGCAGGCGCGTTCGAGGCAGAATCGCAGGACGACAGGCGATCCATGGCAGGAGATCTCGACCAGGTCTTCGGCGGTGTAGGATCGCGGGGCCGCGAAATAGGCCACTACCACTTGATCGACCGCCGCACCGGAATCGTCGATCAGTTCCGCCAACGCCACGGCCCAGGGGCTCCACTCGTGTCCGGCCCGAAATCGCAGGATCTTTTCAGAGATGCCCCGCGCCTCGGATCCCGAGAGACGCACCACACCCACGCCGGACCGTCCGGGCGGTGTAGAAATCGCAACAATCGTGTCGTGAATTCGCAGGGTGCTTACGGCCGCCGGAAGCCGCCGCCACGCCGCGGAGGTCCGGATCTCCGATCGCGGTCGCGAGGGCCGCCGCGCGGGGGTGGAGCCGGCCGTGGCGGACGAATCGGCTCGGGCAGCGGCATATCGATGGGAAGAACCACTACCTGGCGAAACGGACCGGAACCCGTGCTTTCGCTGCGTATATCGGTTTCGTTCCGCAGGCTCAAGTGAATAATTCGCCTCTCGCGGCTGCTCATCGGATTAAAGTGGAAGGGCCGCTGGGTCCTCTTCACGCTTTCCGCGGCAGTCATTGCGCTTACTCTGAGCTCCTCGATTCGCAGCGTTCGATAATCGTTTGAGTCGAAACACAGCAGCGAGTGATGCTCGCCCGGCATGCGGAGAGCTTCCATGGTGAGAAACTCCAGCGCCAGCAGCAATTCCGCTTTATTGGCGAGCAGCAGATCGACATCCGGTCCCGAGAATTTCACCAATAAATCGGGGTCTTCGAGATCGGGATGGAGGTGTTGTCCCTCCAAAAGCTCAAAGGACAGTTCCAGGCCCATGTCGCCGATGACCATGTCGAGAAACCCGCTGATCTGAAATCCGTTGGATGCTACTGTGTAGTGCTTCTCGTCCACCCGCTTCTCATCCACGTGTTACTTGCCCTTCTTCTTTAATGCGACCGGAGCCGGAGGCGGCGCTGGCGCGGGCATCATCCGATTCACGCCCCATTGTTGTGCGATTCCCACTAAATTACTGGTTAGCCAGTATAACACTAGGCCGCTTGAAAAATTATAGAACAGGAACCCAAACATAAGCGGCATGAACATCATCATTTTCGCCTGCGAAGGATCCATGCCGGGGTTGGGAGTCATCTTCTGCATGACGAACTGCGAGACGATCATGATGAGCGGCAAAATATGAATGGCTAGTGTTTCGGGCTGGGACAGATCCGAAATCCATAGCCAATGCGCGCCGCGCATCTCGATGGTGACAGCCAGAACCTTGTAGAAAGCGTAGATCAACGGAAGTTGCACCAGCATGGGCAAGCAGCCGCCCATGGGGTTGACGCCTTCTTTCTTGTAGAACTCCATCACTTCCTGGTTCTGCTCCGCCTTCTTGGGGTCGCGCATGCTGAGGCCCTTGTATTTCGCGTTGATGGCCGCCAGTTTGGGCTGCAGGGACTGCATCTTGCGCTGCGATTTCATGCTCTTCAGCCGCAGCGGCAGCAGCACCAGATTAATCGCGATGGTGATCAAAACGATGGACCAGCCGTAGTTGTGAACGAAGTTGTCGTTCAGCCAATGCATGGCCAGGAAGAGCGGCTTGGCAATCACTCCGTACCAGCCCCAGTCGATCATTTGCTGCAGCTTGGGATCCACGCGGCGCAACAGGTCGATATCTTTCGGCCCCACAAACAGGGTGAAGCGATTCACCGAGTCGCCGCCGACTTCCACGCCGACGCGCATCTCTTCCTTGCCGGCGGGCGCCGGCGGCACATCGTCCTTGATGGCTTCCACCTTGACCTGCGTGTTGTCTTTAGGGAGAAACGCGGCGGCGAAGAAGCGATCGTCCAAACCGGCAAAGGAATAATCGCCGGTGGTGAGCAGCGGGCCGTCCTTTACCGACTTGGCGTCCTTATTGGTGAGCTTTCCCTGGCCGAAGCCCAGCATGGCGGCTTCGTGCGGGTCGAAATAGACGACGTGCTGTTCAGCGGTACGATTCAGGACCGTTGCATCGCCAAAGCCTCCCCGCCACTGGATCAAGTGGTCGGCCGGCATCCCGTTTATGGTCACTTCTGTTTCGATCTGCGAAAGGAAGGCGGGCGCCCCCCCGGAGTTTGAAAACTGGAATGTCTTCTTGGCGTAGTTCTTGCCATCCGAGAACTCGTATTCGATGCCCAATCCATTGGCCGCCGGTTTAGCCACGTAGAGGCCGTAGTTCAACGCGTCGGCCGCTTTGTCGTCCTTTAGAACGACGGAAAACGGCGGCGCCACTTTGGAATAACTCGCAGCGTTGACCAATTCCAAGGGTTGGCCTTGCTTGTCGCGGTATTTCTTCAGGATCCAGCTGCGCACCGTTCCGCCGCGATTGGAAAGCGTCACGCGATAGATATCCGTGTCCACGACGAACTGCTGTTCAGAGGCTCCGACGATCTGTCCTGGGACGGGCGTCGCCGGAGCAGCCGCGACAGCCGACGCCGCCTCCGGGGTTTTCGAAACCGTCGGCGAACTCGCGGGCGCTGTCTGGCTCTTAATCGGGGCGGTGGTCTTGGCGGGCGGAGGCGCTTTGTAGAAATAGGGCGTCAGGAACAGCACCAATCCCATCAGCACAAACGCCAGCAAAAGCCGCTGCTCCATGGAAAGCTCTTTCTTTCCAGGTTTGTTGGTTTGGAGTGGGTTATCGGCCATGGATTTACAACTTTCTAGCGGACCGGATCGAAGCCGCCCACATGGAATGGATGGCACCGCAGCAATCGGCGCAATCCCATCCCGACGCCCCTCAGGACGCCGTAGCGATCGACTGCTTCTATCATGTATTCCGAACAAGTGGGAGAAAACCGGCAGGCCGACGGCAGATACGGCGACACGAAACGTTTGTAGAGACGCAAAGTAGCGATTACTGCTTTCTGCATTGCGCCACCAACCGATCCACTTCCCGTCGAAGCTCCTCCACCGGCGCCGCGATCGCGGGACGCCGCGGGTTGATCACAATATCCCATTCGGGCGCCACTTCCGGCAATCGCACGCGCAACGCTTCCCGCAGCCTTCGCTTAGCCCGATTTCGCACTACCGCTTTTCCAAAAGCTCGCGGCACAGTGAAACCCAACCGAGGCCCGTCGGCCCCCTCCACTCGCAGGCAAAAAGCCGCAAAGAACCGGCCGGTGAAGCGCCTTCCTTGATTGTAGGCCCTGCGGAAATCGGCGGCTCTCAGGATCCGAGCGGATTTCGGGAAGCCGACGCTAGTCGGCGTACCGAACGGCTCTCTCGTCGCTAACGGTGAGTTTGTGGCGGCCTTTGGCTCGCCGTCGCGCAAGCACGGCGCGGCCATTTTTGGTGGACATGCGTACCCGGAATCCATGTGTCTTTGCCCGTTTGCGATTGTTTGGCTGAAAGGTGCGTTTTGGCATCTGATTTCCTCGGCCCGGGCAGAGCACCCGAAACGTAGAAGACTTTAATCTTCAGTATAAGAGGCGGGTAGGGGGGTGTCAAACGCGCCGAGCACTTGCGTAGTGGCTCAATTTGAGCATCAGCCAGACTTGGCAGATCAGAACGGGGTGGGTTTGCCAGTGGCTAAGACATGGATAGCAACGAGTTGCGCAGCCAAAAGAGAAGATAGTAGAGACTCCATTTCTGACAGGTCTATTTGACCATCGCGGGCAAATGCCTCGTCCGCCGCATGAAGGGCGTCGTAGTATGGGTTTCGGTCCTCTTCTATTAGCTCGGGGATGTTCTTTTCTGTTGCCGGAGGTATGAAGCCCAGCCGTAAGCATAGTACCAAGTACGAAAAAGCACGGGCGGTTCTCCCGTTGCCGCCGAAAAATGGATGTATCCAGTTGAGACGCCACATTGCATAGGCAGCAAGATGCACGGCTCGCCTGCGATGCCACTGCTCACTAATGTAGGCGCACATTTCATCGACGAAGGCTGGCACCAGATCGTAGTCAGGAGGTTGGTGGTCGACCCCTAGCGTGACTGCCCCATCCCTAAAGTGACCAGCACATCTATAGATTTGGTTGACCGCAAGTCGTTGAAGTTCCAGCAGAAGAAATGGCTCGATGAGGCGGTCTGGCGTCCACGTAGAAACGGTGTGAAAAACAAACTCCGCTTGGATTACGCCATTTCTGGTTTCCAAGCGGAGCTTTTCAGCGTCATCCCTGTAGATGACACCTTTAGGAACAAATTGTGGTTTGGGTGTCACGCTCGGAGCGTAAACAATCTACAGCTTCATCGATGTCAACCTTGGTGATGCGCTCGTTCTCTAAGCGCGTATTTCCGTAGGCGAAGCTACGAACTTGCCGGGACAGCTCCTCGTCGGGAAAGCCATGGTCTTGGCGGTATTTGCGCGCCATCTCGATCAAGTAGTCAAGATGATTAGATGGGTTTGACATGGCATCGTCCTTTACTTTCTAGATGCTGAGTGTAGCTTGGTAGTTGCGCAATTGCAATACAGCATTTTTCGAACCATAAAGCATACAAATAGTAAAATGTCCTTAGGGCAAGAATCCCAGCGCGGGCTTGCTGGATAGCATTTGAATCGCGTGGGCCTCTTGGCGCGCATCCAGACGCTCCACGAGTCAAGAGGAGCGATTTTCAAATTGAGCCACTGCCGCCACCTTATCTAAGCAAGCGTCGCCCTCTTTTGTTCAAATTGCCACGCCGTCGCCACGATATCCTCAATCTCAGTGAACTTCGGCTTCCATCCCAGCGTCCGCTTCAATTTATCGGAATTCGCCACCAGCACCGCCGGATCCCCCTCGCGCCGCGGACCGACCTCACGCGGCACCTTTCGCCCGATGGCCCGCTCCACCGCCCGCACCACCTCCAAGACGGACTGCCCGGTTCCCGTCCCCACGTTGAACACGTCCGACGCCCCACCCGCCAGCAGCTTCTCGATCGCCACCACATGGGCCTCGGCCAGATCGGTCACATGAACGTAGTCGCGGATGCAAGTGCCATCGGGCGTTTCGTAATCGTCGCCAAAAATTGTCATTGGCTTCCCCGAAACCACCGCCCGGATCAGCAACGGGATCAGGTGCGTCTCGGGGTGGTGCTCCTCGCCCAAGCCCGATTCCGGATCCGCGCCACACGCATTGAAATATCGCAGCGCAATGCTACGCAGCCCGCTGCAGCTATCCATCCACCGCAGCATCTTCTCCACCAGCACTTTGGACTCGCCGTAGGGATTCACGGGATCGAAGGGAAGATCCTCCGGAATCGGAACGATCTTCGGCGACCCATAAACCGCCGCTGTTGACGAGAACACCAGCCGCTTCACGTTCGCCTGGATCATGGCGCTCAACAACGAAGCGGTGCCGCCGTCATTGTTCAGAAAATACAGTTCGGGCTTCCTGGTGGACTCTCCAACGGCGGAATAAGCCGCAAAATGAACCACCGCGTCCACCTGTTCGCGGCTCAACACCTCAGACACCGCATCCGTTTCCGACAGGTTCAGCTTATGAAACGGAAGTCCCCGCACGTTGTGTTCGTGTCCACGCGACAAATCGTCTACGATCACCACACCGAATCCGCGCCGCTTCAGAACATGAGCTGTCACCGAACCGATGTAGCCCGCTCCACCCGTCACCAAGACCGTCGGCATAAGCTCTCAGTGTAAAGCGTTGTATACTCATTTTTCACCGCGACGGTGCTTTCACCGCGACGGTGACCACGGAGACAAACATGCGCGCAATTGACGAACACACAATCACGGAAGCCGCTCTGGAGCAGATGGCGTCTACGCCCGATCCGCGTCTGAAGGAAATTATGGCCGTCCTCACGCGCCACCTGCACGACTTCGCGCGCGAAGTGGACCTCAC
>Ga0302324_100027993_pt1 | contig 10726 bp, 6 predicted proteins | sample Palsa_T0_1_FD_201949 | JGI IMG/M metagenome (GOLD analysis project Ga0302324, IMG submission 201949) | Peat permafrost microbial communities from Stordalen Mire near Abisko, Sweden - Palsa_T0_1 | ecosystem: Environmental > Terrestrial > Soil > Palsa > Peat permafrost | place: Sweden: Abisko...
CGATGGCAGCAGGGCCTTGGCCTCGCGCGCGATCAGGCCGCCGTCCCACTGCGCCAACGCGACGAAGCGCGGCCGGCCGAGGCTGCCGAGTCCGGCGGCGCGGCGGACGATGCGACGATCCGTGACGTCGTCCGGCAGCTCCTGACTGCATAGTTTGCGGACCTTCTTGGGCACGCCGGTCTTGCAGTCCGGCAATGACGTCAACTTGCTCCAGAAGCCGATCGGATCGCGCAGGCTGGAGAGCGCGATGGTGCGCATCCAGCCGTGCGTCTCGGCGAGCACAAAGGGGCGGCCGCGGCGGTCGAGGCCCATGCGATAGCCCTCGATCAAGTTGGCCGCGACCATGCGTGGACTGATCGTCAGCATGCCGTCGCGTTGCGCCAGCAGCGCGCTGGTCGCCAACCGCACCAGATCGACCGTATAGGGCAGGGGATAGGTCTCATCGAAGTCGTTGATGCCCCAGACCAGCCGGCCTTCGCTGTCGCGCCAGGTGCCGAAATTCTCGATGTGGAGATCGCCGACCGCGAGCACCTTGGGCGCGCGGTCGAGTGCGCTACATTCGGCCGGCCAGAGCTGCATCCAGCGATAGAACGTCGCGCGCAGGAACGGAAAAGGCCGCTCCGCCATCAGGCGATGCTTGAGGCGCAGGTCGCCGGGCACGATCTCGAGCCGCTGACTGGCCCAGGCCTCGTAGTCCCTCGTGGCATCGACGATGTCCATGGTGGGCGTCCGGTCGATGGTAGGCGCGCGAATCAAAATCCTAACACAGGTCGCATCATGGTTACCGGGCGCGCGCGGTCGATGGTTCGTCTGGTCGTCGCGATTAATGCCGTGCGCGGCTGGTCGGGGTTATTTTCTAAGCATTTTATATAGTGTGAACGTATTAGGCCTCCGACAGCAGAAAATATTGAGAAATCTACTTGGCAATGAATGGGTCAATCTCGGATTTTTACTTTTGCATACCATAGAGTCGACCAAATTAACTTGGTGCGACGCGTGTATTTTTCACTGTGAGGAATGTCTGTTGCCTCATTGTTGGGCATTGTTCCATTTAGTGGAACAACTTGTAAATTTGTATTGCTCTATAAGTTGATTTTGCCGCCTTACGAACACTACTAGCCGCGCAATAAAAATGTAGACGCCTGAGATTCAAAGAGTAAAATAGTTAATGTACTTGAGAAATGGTGAGGCCTCTCGTCCGTGGCGTACGAGGATGGGCGGCGAGGTTGTGAATGCCAAAGCGAAGGACCTGGACGGTGGATATGATCAAACAGACCGCACATGAGGCGGCTCGCACAGAAAAACGGCCCCTCCCCGACGCGGGGCGGACGCCCGGGACACGGGGGCGTCGTCGGCGCGGCAAGGATGGACCCGACCCGATCGACATTTATGTCGGCTCGCGGTTGCGCGAGCGACGGGTCTCGCTCGGCATGAGCCAGACCGTGCTGGCCGACCGTCTGGGCCTGACGTTCCAGCAGGTCCAGAAGTACGAGCGCGGCGCCAACCGCCTCAGCGCCTCGGCCCTCTGGCGGGCGGCGGATGCGGTCGACGTGCCGGTCAGCTACTTCTTCGACGGTCTGAGCCAAGGTCACGCGGTCGCCGCGGACGATCAGCTCGACGTCATCGTGCTCAAGCTGACGCAGAAGATCCGCAAGCTCGACCCGAGCGTGCGCGAAAAGCTGTCGGCGCTGATCGCCGTCTTGAGTCGCGAAGAAAGCTAGCCGCTCGCCGCGTCGCCGTTCGGCGGAGTTAAGACAAAGTTAAGCGCGAAATGCGCCAATTCCGGGCTTAGCCCCGTTGCGCCCCGGCGCGCGAGCGGTGGGAAACGCGGCACGAGGCGGCGCATGCTCCAAGCAAAGCATCTTTCGTGGGCCCTGATGCTGGCGATCGGCTGGCTGGCGCAGCCGTCGGGCGCCCACGCGCAAAACCCGGCCCAGCCGACCGCGGACGGCTACGCCCTCTACGACCGGCTGGCGCGCGCGGTCGTGACCAAGGCGGGTCTGCCCGCGCCCGAGGCCGCCGAGGGCGACCAGCTCGGGTGCCAGCGCTATAGCCAGGCCGCCGAGACGATCATTCGCTTTGCCTTGTCGACCACCCTGGCGCCCGGCCTGACGCTCGACAGTCCGCGCGCCGAAGCGCGCCGGCAGGCGGCCGACCAGAGTGTCGACGACGCCCAGGCGACGCTCGGACAGCTCGCCAACTCGGGTGCCACGACCGAGCAATGCGGCGCGATCGCCCGCTCCTTCGGCGCGGCCGCCTTCTCGGTCGCTCTGGCGATCAACCGGACCAACGTCCAGCGCAACACGCAGGCGTTTCTCGCCGCCAGCACCGTGGCCAAGCCGGCGACTGGGACCGAGCCATCGCCCGAGGAGATGGCCGCCGAGGAAGCTGCCAAGGCCGAGTCGGAGCGCGTCGCGGCGGAGAAGGCCGAAGCGGAGCGCCTCGCCGCCGACAAGCTCGAACACGCGTTCGCCAACCTGCCGTCGGTGGCGCGGGCCCCGGCCAACAGCCAGGCGCAGCCGCTGTCCTTCAACATCTATCTTCTCGACACGCCGGCGATGCGTGCCGCCAAGGATTTCCACATGTGCTTCGAGCCGGCGCTGTATCAGCGTGCGGCCAAGCCGATCGTCGATCTGGCGACGGCGGCGCTCGAGGTGCCGGCAGCCGCCCCGGTGGTCGACGAAGCCACCAATGCGTTCTTCGACAAGCTGCGTGTGACGGTCGCCGCCCGTTTCGCGTTCCCGGCCGACCGGCTGGTTCTGGAGACCGGCGAGGGCGGCGCGGTGCGCGGGCCGGCTGCCGTGTCCGTGAAGGCGGTCGCCGCCGGCTGCCATGTCTACCTCGCGACCAAGATGCCGCTGCTCGCGCACGACGACGGTGCCACGATCGTCGATCTGTTGGCCGAGAACGTGATCGAGGACGTGGTGATGCGTCCCGCGCTCGCTGCCCGCCTGGCGGCGCTGCCCAAGCTCGAGACCGTGGTCGCTCTTGAGATCGCGCCGGTGGCCGAGGTCGATCCGGCGGCTCCCCAAGCCCCTCAAGCGGTACTGGCGCCGTCCGCCGAGATCGCCAACTGCATCCAGAGCCCGCGTTGCCAAGCCGGTGCCAAAATCGCGATCAACGCCTGCATGCTGACCGCCGAGCGCCGCCTCGGCAAAGCCGCGATCGAGCGCGAGCTGGCGGCGCGCCAGCAGGCCACGGCCGAGCTGAAAAAGCGGCCGCACGACGAGCGGGCGGCTGACGACATCGATCTGATCGCCGGCAATCTCGAGATGGTCAACGGGCAGCTCCAGCAGTCGCTCGACCAGCTTCGGCAGGACGCCACCCGTTTGCGCCAGGACGCGCGTGCTCAGCTGTCGAATCAAGAGCTCGACGCGGTGACGACCGCCGGACGCAACGAGGGTGAGCAGAGCATGGGCACGCCCCTGCTCCAATGCTACAGCCGGCTCGCCGACGGCCGAGCCGCAGGGCTCACGATCCCCGACTAGGGACTGTTCCCGACCAGGGCCTGTCCTGACGGGCTCCGCTATTCGGCGGCGAGCGCTCCGGCGCCGCCGCGCTCGAAGGCTTTCCACAGCTCGACCTCGCGGCGCTTGGCCTCGGCCAGATGCCGCTGCTTGACATGGCCGAAGCCGCGAATCTGCTCCGGGACGCTGGCGATCTCGATCGCGAGCCCGTGATTGGCTGGTGTCAGCCGCGCCAGCAATGTCTCGACCGCGCGTTCATAGTCGGTGATCAGTTGACGCTCCAGCCGCCGTTCGGCGCCATAGCCGAAGACATCCAGTGCCGTGCCGCGCAGGCCCTTGAGCTTGGCGAGCAGCGCGAAGGTGCGCAGCATCCACGGGCCGTAGCTGCGCTTGCGTGCGTGCCCGGATTGCGGGTCGCGGTCGGCCAGCAGCGGCGGCGCGAGGTGGAATTCGAGCCGATAGTCGCCTTCGAACTGCGCCGCCAATGCCTTGCGGAAATTGCCGTCGGTGTAGAGTCGCGCGACCTCGTATTCGTCCTTGTAGGCGAGCAGCTTGTGATAGGCGCGCGCAACCGCCTCGGTCAGCCCGGTCTGGCCCCTGGCGACAGTCGCCTCGCTCGTCCGCACGCGCTCGACCAGGGTGCGATAGCGCTCGCCATAAGCCGCGTTCTGGTAGTCGGTCAGCGCCGCGACACGGCGCTCGATCAGCTCGTCGAGGCTGCGCGACAGCGCGCGGCTCGGCGGCACGGCGGTGCTCGCGGCGACCACGCGCTCGACCGCGGCGAGATCGACCGCGGCGCGCCGGCCCCATAGGAAGGCCTGCTTGTTCATCTCGATCGCCGCGCCGTTGAGCTCGACCGCACGCTCGATCGAAGCGGCGCCGATCGGCACCAGACCCTTCTGGTAGGCGTAGCCGAGCATGAACAGGTTGGTCGCGATCGAATCGCCCATCAACGCGGTCGCGAGCGGCGAGGCATCGACGAACTCGGCGCGCGTCGGGCCGACGCTCTCCATGATGGCGTGGCGCAACGCGTCGGCCGGAAAGGCGAGATCGGCCTGCCGGGTGAAATCGCCGGTCATCACCTCATGGGTGTTGACGACCGCGCGGGTCGACCCTTTGCGGACGCTCTTGAGCGCCTCGTGCCCGCCGCTGACCACCAGGTCGCACCCGATCAACAGCTGCGCGCCGCCGGCCGCGATCCGTACGGTCTTGATCGCGTCGGGCGTGGCGGCGATTCGGACATGGCTCATCACGGCGCCGCCCTTCTGGGCGAGGCCGGTCATGTCGAGGATGGCCGCGCCCTTGCCGTCGATATGTGCCGCCATGCCGAGCAGCTGGCCGATCGTCACCACGCCGGTGCCGCCGACGCCGGTCACGACGATGCCGTAGGGCTGCGCGAGGTCCGGCAATGTCGGCTCGGGCACCGCTTCGAAGATGCCGCCGGCGGCGGCGCGCCGGCCGCGCTTGAGCGCGCCGCCATGCACCGTGACGAAGCTCGGGCAGAAGCCTTTGACGCAGGAGAAATCCTTATTGCACGACGACTGGTCGATCGCGCGCTTGCGGCCGAACTCGGTCTCCAGCGGCACCACCGCCACGCAGTTCGACTGCACGCCGCAATCGCCGCAACCCTCGCAGACCGCCTCGTTGATCACCACGCGCTTGGGCGGATCGACCATGATCTTGCGCTTGCGGCGCCGCCGCTTCTCGGCGGCGCAGGTCTGGTCGTAGACCAGCACGGTGGTGCCCTCGATCTCGCGCAGCTCGCGCTGCACGCGGTCGAGCTCGTCGCGGTGATGGATCGCCACGCCGGGCGCGAACGCCGTGCCGAGCGGATATTTGTCGGGCTCGTCGGTGACGACGACGACGCGCTTGGCCCCCTCGGCGTGGACCTGCTGGGTGATGCGCGGCACGGTCAGCGGCCCGTCATGGCCCTGGCCGCCCGTCATCGCGACCGCGTCGTTGTACAGGATCTTGAACGTGATGTTGACACCGGACGCGATCGCCGCGCGGATCGCCAGGAAGCCGGAATGGTAATAGGTGCCGTCGCCGATATTCTGGAACACGTGGTTGCGCTTGCTGAAGCGCGCCTCGCCGATCCAGTTGGCGCCTTCGCCGCCCATCTGGGTGTAGCCCAGGGTCGAGCGGTCCATCAGCTGCGACATCCAGTGGCAGCCGATGCCGGCATAGCCGCGGCTGCCCTCGGGCACGCGGGTCGAGCTGTTGTGCGGGCAGCCGGCGCAGAAATACGGCGTGCGCACCATGCCGACCGGCGCGGGATGTTGCTGGGCCAGCGCCTCGATCTCGCCCAGGCGGTTGCCCAGCCGCTGGCCCAGGCCGCGCTCGGTCAGGCGCCGGCCGATCACCAGCGCGATATGGTTGGGATCGAGCGCGCCGGCCGACGGGAACAGCCGGGCGCCTCGCTCGTCCGCCTTGCCGATCACGAGCGGCGCACCGGCTTGGCCGTAGAGCTGCTCCTTGAGCTGCGCTTCGATCAGCCCGCGCTTCTCCTCGACCACGATGACGAGCTCGAGGCCCTGGGCGAATTCCCGGATGCCTTCGGGCTCGAGCGGCCACGGCATCGCGACCTTGTAGAGCCGCAGGCCGAGCTGCGCGGCGGCGGTTTCGTCGATGCCGAGGTCGTCGAGCGCCTGGCGCACGTCGAGATAGGATTTGCCGGTCGTCACGACGCCGATGCGCGCCTGCGCCGAGTTCAGCACGATCCGATCGAGCCGGTTGGCCCGCGCGAACGCGCGCACCGCGTCGATCTTGAATTCGTGCAGCCGCAGCTCCTGCTCGCGCGGATGCTCGAAGCGGCGGATGTTGAGCCCACCGGGTGGCATCTCGAAGGCTTCCGGCGATCGGGGCTGCACCCGCGAGGGATCGGCATCGACGGTGGCCGCCGTGCTGATCGTGTCGTGGACGCATTTCAAGCCGACCCAGCAGCCCGAAAAACGCGACAGCGCCCAGCCATAGAGCCCGAAATCGAGCAGCTCCTGCACCCCGGCCGGATTGAGGATCGGGATCATGGCATCGACCAGGGCGAACTCGCTCTGATGCGCCGTGGTCGAGGATTCGCAGGTGTGGTCGTCGCCCATCAGGACCAGCACGCCGCCGTGCGGCGCGGTGCCGGCGAGATTGCCATGGCGGAACGCGTCGCCCGATCGGTCGACCCCGGGGCCTTTGCCGTACCAGATCGCGAACACGCCGTCGTATTTGCCCTCGCCCGACAGGTGGGCCTGCTGGGCGCCCCAGACCGCGGTCGCCGCGAGGTCCTCGTTGACCCCGGGCTGGAACACGATGTGGTGCTCGTCGAGCAAGCGCTTGGCCTGGACCAGCTGCTGGTCGTAGGTGCCGAGCGGCGAGCCCCGATAGCCGCAGATGAACCCCGCGGTGTCCAGCCCGGCCGCGAGGTCGCGCTGGCGCTGCATCATGGGCAGCCGCGTGATCGCCTGCGCGCCGGTCAGGAAGACCTTCGTGACGTCGAGCTTGTATCTGTCGTCCAGGCCGATCCTTGACGCCATGCCGGGACTCTCGCACGGACCCGTGCGGGTCGACAAGCCAGGGTCCGTCCAGGCAGGCTGGGGCCGCGCAAGCACCGGGAGGCGGCGATGAAACTGTTCGATCTGACCGGCCGGGTGGCGATCGTCACCGGCTCGTCGCGCGGCATCGGCCGGGCGATCGCCGAGCAGCTGGCGGCGGCCGGCGCCAAGGTCGTGGTATCGAGCCGTAAGGCACCGGCCTGCGACGCGGTGGCGGCGGCGATCAACGGCGCCGGCGGCAGCGCGATCGCGATCGCGTGCAATATCGGCCACAAGGACCAGCTGCAGGCGTTGGTCGACGGCACGATCAAGGCGTGGGGGCGGCTCGACATCCTGGTGTGCAACGCCGCGGTCAATCCGTTCTACGGCTCGATGTCGACGATTCCCGATGATGCCTTCGACCGCATCATGGGCAGCAACGTGCGCTCCAACCATTGGCTGTGCCAGATCGCCCTGCCGCATATCGCCGAGGCCGGCGGCGGCAGCGTGATCATCATCTCGAGCATCGGCGGGCTGCGCGGCAGCGCGACGCTCGGCACCTATGGCATCTCCAAGGCCGCCGATTTCCAGCTCGGACGCAATCTGGCGGTCGAGTGGGGGCCGCGCAACATCACGGTCAATTGCATCGCGCCCGGGCTGGTGCGCACCGATTTCGCGCGCGCCCTGTGGGAAGATCCCGACCGCCTCGCCCGCATGCTCGAGGCCTCGCCCTTGGGTCGGATCGGCGAACCCGACGACATCGCCGGCGCCGCCGTGTTCCTCGCCGCGCCGGCCGGGCGGTTCGTCACCGGCCAGGTCCTGGTGGCCGACGGCGGGGTGACGATCAGCGGCGCGGGATGAGCCGGATGGTGGATACCGACAAACCCGAATTCGCCTTTTCTTAACCATGGCTGCGGACAGTGCCGGGATGCGGTTTGCGTCGGGCCGCGCCGGTCACGAGAGCTAGCACGCGCATGGATGGTTCGGTGGGCGAGCTGTTGGCTCAGGCGGTCCGACACTATCTCGCCGGCGAATGGGCGCAGGCCGTGCCGCTGTTCCAGCACGTGGTGGCGCGCGACCCGGCGAACCCGATCGCCAACCATCAGCTCGGCCTGATCGCCTTCCAGAGCGGCCAGGCGGCGCTCGCGTCGCAACTGATCGAGCGCGCCGCCGCGTCCGATCCGAGCAATGCCGAATATCACAACAATCTCGGAGTCACGTTGAACGCGCAGGGCCGCCTCGCCGAGGCGCGCGCCGCGTTCGAGCGCGCCGCTTCGCTCAAGCCCGACCATGCGCCGGCGCTCAACAATCTAGGCTCGGTGCATGAGGCCGAGGGCCGCCTCGACACCGCGATCGAGGCCTATCGGCGCGCCCTCGAGATCGATCCGGGTTTCGTCGAGGCGCGCGACAATCTCGATCTCGCCTGCAGCAAGGTGGTGCCGCAATGGCACTTCCCGATGATGCACGACGCGCCGCGCAACCAGGCCTACGACCGTGCGCTGCGCCGCGCCGCGCCGGGGCGCCGCGTGCTCGATATCGGCACCGGCGCCGGCCTGCTCGCGTTGATGGCGGCGCGTGCCGGCGCAAGCCACGTCACGACCTGCGAGGCGGTGCCGCAGATCGCCGCCCAGGCGCGCGCGGTGATCGACCGCAATGGCCTGGCGGATCGCATCACGCTCCACGCCAAGCGCTCGGATGAGCTGGCGGTCGGCGCCGACTTGTCCGAGCGCGCCGAGCTCCTGGTCACCGAGACCTTTGCCAGCGGCGTGCTGTCCGAGCATGTGCTGCCGACGCTCGAGCACGCGCGCGCGCATCTGTTGACGCCGGACGCCACGATCATTCCGAGCGCCGCTGCGGCGCATGGCTATCTGGTCGGCGGCGCCGCGATCGAGGCGCAGTTCTTCGTCGACGAGCAGGCCGGCTTCAGCCTGGCGGCGTTCAACGCCATGTCGCCCCACAAGCTCGGCATGCATCTCGATCGCGTGCCGCACGACGTGCTGTCGGACGATTTCGAGATCTTCCGCTTCGACCTGACCCGGCTGCGCTTCGCCCCCGAGCGGCAATTGATCGAGGTGACCGTGCGGCAGGCCGGTCGCTGCATCGGCGTCGCCCAGTGGCTGAGCCTGCAACTCGATGCGGAGACCAGCTACGACAACCGGCCGTGCCCCGGCGCCGGCGCCAATGGCTGGATGCACGTGCTCTACCGGTTTCGCGAACCGATTGCGGTCGAGCCCGGCAGCGTGCTCAGATTGCTGGCAAGCCACAACCGCACGGCGATGACGATCGCGCTCGCGCCGTGACGGCGTCGCGGCCGCCCACGGCCGCCAGCCCGGACCGTGCGCTGCGAGGGAGCAAACCATGCAATACCGCGTCATCTCGGCCGATTGCCACATCGACCTGATCTGGCTGCCGCCCGATCTGTTCACCTCCCAGGCCTCGGCGGCGCTCAAGGAGCGCATGCCCTACGTCACCGATGGGCCCAAGGGCAAGCAGTGGGTGGCCAAGAACGGCGCCTATTTCGGCCTGATGAACGGCATGGGCTCGGCTGGACGCGAATACATCCCGGGTCAGATCCACCGCTCCGATCGCATGGCCTCGACCGGGCTCTATGACGACGGCAAGAAAGGCATCCGGCGGCTGAGCGATCCGGCGCTGCGGATCAAGGACCAGGACCGCGACGGCGTCCAGGCCGAGGTGCTGTACGGCGTGCTGGGCGCCAGCATGCGGATCAACGACGACGAGGCCGCGACCGAGATCCTGCGCATCTACAATGAATGGCTGGCCGGCTTCTGCCGCACCCACCCCGAGCGCTTCGGCGGACTGGCCTGCATCCCGAGCCACGACATGGAAGCCGCGGTGGCGGAGATCCGCCGCGTCGCCAAGCGCGGCGGCGTGCGCGGTCTCGACATCGCCAATCGGCGCGGCATGACGGCGCTGTGGGATCCCTGGTGGAATCCGATGTGGGACGCCGCCGCCGAAACCGGGCTGCCGGTGCATTTCCATACCGTTGGCGGCACCTTGCCCGACTTCACCAAGATGCCGCCCAAGGTCGGTCGCGCGGCGCATGCCACCTTCATATCGAGCTTCCAGCTCCACATGGCCGAGCTCCTGATGGCGGTGATCTTCTCGGGCGTGCTCGAGCGCCATCCCGAGCTCAAGCTGGTGATCGGCGAGAGCGGCACCGGCTGGATCCCCTACGTGCTCGACCACATGGATCTGGAGTGGGAGGACCAGTACAAGGATCTGGACCTCACCATGAAGCCGAGCGAGTACTGGCGCCGCCAATGCTACGCGACCTACCAGACCGACCGCATCGGCGTGAAGCTGATTGACGAGCTCGGCGAGGACAATGTGATGTGGGGCTCGGACTTCCCGCATCCCGACGGCATCTGGCCGGATTCGCAGGAATACATCGAACGAGAGCTCGGCCATCTGCCCGAAATCGTGCGCCGCAAGATCGTGCGCGACAACGCCGCCAAGCTCTACGGCTTCGCGGCCAATTAGGAGGTCGACGGTGAAACCCAAGATCGTGCTCGTCATGCCGCTGTTCGAAGCCGACGACGGAACCCGCGCGATGGTGCCGCCCGGTTTCGATCTGGTGGTCGCCGGCGCCGGCACGCCGGACTATCGCGCCGCGATCGCCGACGCCGAGTATCTGGTCGGTTTCGTCGACATGCTGATCAAGGACGAGCTGTACCGCGCCGCGCCCAAGCTCAAGCTGATCCAGCTGCTGAGCGCCGG
>Ga0302324_100028000_pt1 | contig 10725 bp, 10 predicted proteins | sample Palsa_T0_1_FD_201949 | JGI IMG/M metagenome (GOLD analysis project Ga0302324, IMG submission 201949) | Peat permafrost microbial communities from Stordalen Mire near Abisko, Sweden - Palsa_T0_1 | ecosystem: Environmental > Terrestrial > Soil > Palsa > Peat permafrost | place: Sweden: Abisko...
CCTCGCGCGCGCCTTTCGTGACAGCAGCGGCGATCTGCCCACGCTCTACCGGGCGCTGATCGGCCTCAAGGACTGCTGGTCGCAGAAGCTGGCGAAGTTCAAGACGCCCGGTGAGTACATCATCTCGGGCCTGCGGGGCCTGCAGATTCCCGATAGTTTTGCTGACAAGGCGCGTGCCTCATTCGCGCTCCTCGGCCAGCGCATCTACGCGCCCGGCTCGCCGGCGGGCTGGCCCGACCGTAGCGCCGACTGGGACGGTTCCGCCGCTGTGATGAAACGCATCGAGTGGGCCGATGCCCTGGGTCAGAAACTGGGCACGCATCGCGATGCCGCGCAATTGGCGCCGCAGTGGCTGGGCGGCGCCATGAGCGCGGCCACCCGTACGTCGATTACGCGCGCGGCCAGCGGCTCACAGGCGCTGACTTTGCTGTTGACCGCACCCGAGTTCATGCGCCGCTAGGAGCACCAACATGCGAGCCATCAGACGACGCGATTTTCTCTCTGGCGCTGCGCTGGCCGCGAGCAGTACCCTTTTCACGGGCAAGGTCGCCTTTGCAGGCAGCGACACGCGACCGCGCTTCGTGTTCATCATTCTGCGTGGCGCCCTCGATGGTCTTACCGCCGTGCCGCCGTATGCCGATCCCAGCTACGCGCGACTGCGCGGCGAGGTCGCCATCGGCGCGCCCGGAGCACCTGGCGGCGCGCTCAGGCTCGATGGGCTCTTTGGCTTGCATCCAAGCCTGGTGTTTCTGAACGAGTCCTTCGCTGCCCAAGAGCTGATCGTCTTTCACGCCATCGCGAGTCCGTATCGTGAGCGCTCACATTTTGACGGCCAGGATGTGCTCGAAAACGGCTGTGCGCGGGCGCATGCGGTGCAGACCGGCTGGATCAACCGCGCGCTCGCCGCGCTGCCGCCCGACCGCAGTGCGCGGCGCGGCGAGCTCGGTATTGCGCTCGGACAGAATGTGCCGCTCGTCATGCGCGGCCCCGCGCCGGTCGCCTCTTGGTCGCCTTCGCACCTCGCGGCCCTAGATGAGGACACACTGCAGCGCATCACCGATTTGTATTCCACCGATCCCGTGCTGTCGCAACGGCTCGCGGATGCGCTTTCAACCCAGTCGGTTGCCGATGCATCGCAGGATGACTCGCTGATGGCCGCCGCGGGCGAGAATCCGCCTGCGCAACTGCTCGCCAGCCGCGAGCAGCCCAAGGCGCGTGGCGCGCCCTATAAGGAAGTCATCCATGCGTCGGCGGAGTTTCTGAAGAGCCCCGACGGTCCGCGGGTAGCCGTATTTGATGCCCTGGGCTGGGACACGCACGCGAATGAGGGCGGTGCGCAGGGGCAACTCGCCGCGCGCCTCGCGGGACTCGACGCCGGGCTGCGCATGCTGAAGCAGGATCTGGGGCCGGTGTGGCGCGACACCGTGGTCATGATCGCCACGGAGTTCGGGCGCACCGCGGCCGTCAACGGTACGCGTGGGACGGATCACGGCACCGCCGCTGCTGCTTTCTTGCTGGGAGGCGCGGTGCACGGCGGCCGCGTCATTGCGGATTGGCCGGGACTCTCGGCGCGCGCGCTCTATCAGGGTCGTGATCTGGCACCGACCCTGAACATCCACTCGGTGCTGAAGAGCGTGCTGGCCGAGCATCTCGCCGTGCCGGGCCGCGCGCTTGATACCTCGGTATTTCCGGACAGCGCGGCTGCCAAACCCCTACCGGGGCTGATCAAGGCGTAGGCGGTTTTTGCGAGTCGTCTTTCTGCTCAGGATCAATCTTTTCAGGAGGGCGCGCGGCGTCCGAAGTGGCAGCAGGCTTCACGACGCTGCCTTTCTGGTCGGGTAAGTAGAGCGGCCCCTTCTGGCCACAACCGCCGAGAATGACGAGCGCGCTCGCCGCGCAGGCGACGCACCAGGGCTGAGCGCGTGCGCGCGGCAAGCGTTCGCCGCGCTGGCGCTTCATTTGTTGCTCACGGCGATCACGGCCAGCGTGAGGCGTGAGACGCAGACGAGGCGCTCCTCTGCATCGCGAATTTCAATCTGCCAGACCTGGCTGCGATTGCCGCGATGCAGGGGCCGCGCGGTGGCCGTGACCTGACCTGTGCGTATCGGGCGCAGGTGATTGGCATTGATTTCCTGCCCCATGCACACCTCGCGCGCGGGATCGACGCACAGATTTCCCGCCGTGCTGCCCACCGTCTCCGCGAGCGCCACGGATGCGCCGCCGTGCAGTACACCCATGGGCTGGTGAGTGTGCTCGTTGACCGGCATGGTCGCGCGCACAAAGTCGGAACCGATTTCGGTGAAGCGTATCCCGAGCCACTCGATGAGCGTGTTGCGCGCGCGCCCCTGCAGCTCTTCGACGGTTGCAACGTTGCGCCAAATGCTCATGGGTCGGTAGTCTACTGCCGATGAAGCTCTATACCTACTTTCGCAGTTCGGCGGCCTATCGCGTGCGCATCGCTCTCAATATGAAGGGGCTGGAGTATGAATCGCTGCCACGGCACCTCACTCGCGACGGCGGCGAACACCGCCGCGAGGATTATCTGGCGCTGAATCCGCAGGGCCTCGTGCCGCTCCTCGTCGACGGCGAGGTGACGATCGCGCAGTCGCTCGCGATCATCGAATATCTCGAAGAAACCCATCCCACGCCACCGTTGCTGCCGCGCACCCCTGCGGATCGGGCGCGCGTGCGATCGCTGGCGCTGGCGGTCGCCTGCGATATTCATCCGCTCAATAACCTGCGCGTGCTCAATTATCTGCGCGCACCGCTGGGCCACGATGACGCCGCGGTCAACGGCTGGTACCGGCATTGGGTTGCGTGCGGCTTGCGCGCGCTGGAAGCGGAGGCCGCGCACGCCTCCGGCGATCAGCGCCATCTGGTGGGTCGCCAGGTGACGATAGCGGACATTCTTCTCGTGCCGCAGATGTATAACGCGCGGCGCCTTAAGTGCGATCTGCAGCCCTATCCGCGACTGCGGCAGATCAGCGCGCACCTCGAGGCACTGCCCGCGTTTGCCAAGGCCGCACCGGAGGCGCAGCCGGATGCGGCGTGAGCTGTTCGCTCTCAGCGCTTCAGGTTGTCTCGCACCCGCCGGTAGGCCTCACGGAAAGGAATGCCTTCGCTGACCACGAGGCGATTGGCCTCCTCGGCCGCATGGATCGAGGCATCGAGTCGGATACGCTGCGGGTGAAATGTTAGGGACCCGATGGCGCCCGGCATTATTGCAAGCGTCTCCAGCGCAAGGTCAATGCCGCGGAACAGCGGCGCCTTCACCAGCTGCAGGTCGCGTTGGTAGCCGGACGGCAGCTTCGCGCACAGACCCAGAACTTCATCAAGGCACGCATGCGCGGTGACGGCGCGTGCGCGGATCAGCTCGAATACATCGGGATTGCGCTTTTGGGGCATGATCGATGATCCGGTAGTGAAGCCATCGGCGATGCTCACAAACCCGAACTCCTGCGTGTAGAACAGGAGCACGTCGGACGCAAAACGGCCGAGGCCCTGCAGCAGGAGCGTGATTTCAAAGAGCAGCTGCGCCTCGCCCTTGCCGCGCGAGAGCTGCACCGCCGTGACCGGCACCTGTGTGATCGTGAAACCGAGGCTCGCGCGGGTCGTCTCGCGGTCGATCGGCAGCCCCGGCGTGCCGTAGCCTGCCGCCGAGCCGAGAGGATTCTGCGCGAGGCGCCGCTGCGCGGACCGCAGGCCTTCAATATCGTCACGTACCTGCGCCGCATAGCCGCCCGCCCATAGAGCAACGGAACTCGGCATCGCCTGCTGCATGTGGGTGTACCCCGGCAGCACGGTAGCGGCCTCGCGGCGGCCAAGTTCATCGAACGCGGCGGCGACGCTCGCGCCGCGCACCGACAATTCTCCGATGACATCGAGCAGATACAGCCGCAGTGCCGCGAGCACCTGGTCGTTGCGCGACCGGCCGAGATGGATGCGGCCGGCGCTCGCGCCGATGCGCTGGGTCAAGCGTTTCTCGAGCGCCGTCTGCCCATCCTCATCGGCAAGCTCGATGCGCCACAGACCGCGTTCGTGCTCCTCCGCCAAAGCGGTAAGAGCGGCGCGCAGCGCTGCCAGATCCGCGGCCACCAACAGTTTTGTGGCGTGAAGCATTTCCGCGTGGGCGAGCGACGCCGTCACGTCATAGCGAACGAGCCGCGCGTCGAGCGCGTGATCCTCGCCTGCCGTGTAACGCAGCACACGCTCGTCGAGAGTGGCGTCCTTATTCCACAGAAAACTCATGCTAGCCTCGCTATGCGCTCGCCGTGATCTCCGCCGGGCTGAGGGCGTTGACGTCCTGTACCACAAGCGTCCCGGTGCCCTCGTTGGTGAATACTTCGCCGAGAATCCCTTCGTCGCTCTTGTAGGAGACGATATGGACGCGGCGCACGCCGCCGCGCAGGGCGTCTTCGATCGCCTGCGCCTTCGGCAGCATGCCATCGAGGAGCGCGCCTGCCGTGCGCAGGCGTTGCAGGCCGCGCAGGTCGGTATAAGAGATGAGTGAGCCCGGGTCCGCCGCATCCTCAAGAATGCCCGGCGCGCCGGTGCACAGGATGAGCTTTTCCGCCTGCACTGCTGCGCCGATGGCGGCCGCCACCGTATCGGCGTTGATATTGAGCAGCACGCCCTTCTCGTCGGCCGACAGCGGGCTCACCACCGGCATCAGTCCATTATCGAGCAACTTTAGCAGCACCGCGGTGTTTACCGAGTCAATATCGCCAACGAAGCCGTAGTCAATAGTGCGGTCGCTGCCGTCGTCGAGCTTTACAGGTGCGCGGCGGTGCGCACGGACCAGTCCCGCATCAACACCGCTGATGCCGACCGCGTCGATGTTCAGGTCGCGGCAGATGGCGAGAATGCGCGTGTTGATGAGTCCATTCAGCACCATCGAGGTGACGTCGATCGCCTTTTCATCGGTGACGCGGCGGCCGTCGACGATCTGCGTGACGAGACCGAGGGATTCGGCGAGCGCCGTCAGTTGTGGGCCGCCACCGTGCACCATGACGACCCGTACACCAAAGTAATGCAGGATCGCGAGTTGCTCGATGAGGAGCCGGGTCGAGTCCGCGTCGGCAAATACACCGCCGCCCGCTTTGACCACAAACGTCTTGCCTTTGTACATGCGGATGTAGGGCGCCGCGCTGCGCAATGCGCGTATCGCGAGGGCGTGGTCACTGCGGTTCATGATCATGACAGTCTTATACTCCCAGCAGCATCTGATGCAGCACCGCCATCTGCACCACGAGGCGGTTGTGTGCCTCGTGCTGCACGATACTGCGCGGGCCGTCGAGCACTTCATCGGCGACCGCCGTATTGCGCCTGACGGGAAGGCAATGCATGAAGCGGCAGTCAGGGCGCGCGCGCGCGAACCAGCTGTCGCGCACGCACCATTGCGTGAGCGCGCCGCGCAGGCGCGCATCGGCGTCGGCATCGCCGTAGGAGGCCGTTGCGCCCCATTCCTTGGCATAGACGACATGAGCTCCGCCGAGTGCTTCCGCGGGCGCGCTCGTTTCCCGTACCGAGCCGCCTGCGGATGCCGCGGCGCGCGCGGCCTTCTCCATGATCGCGCGCGGCAATGCAAAGCCTTCCGGCCGCAGCACGACGACCTGCATGCCGCGCATTGCGGCCATGTGCACCACTGCCGCTGGGACCGCGAGCGGCAGCGCCCGCGGGTGGTATGCCCACGAGAGGACAAATTTTCCGTCTTGCGGCACGGCGAAATCATCCAGCGTCTTCCAGTCGGCCAGGGCCTGGCAGGGATGATTGACCGCCGATTCCAGATTGATCAGAGGCTTCGCGACGAGCTCGGCCATCGCGTTGAAGGCGCTCTCGGACAAATCGTCGTTCAGATCCTTGCCAGCGGCGAACGCGCGAATCCCCAGGGCATCGCAGTACGATGCGAGGACCGGAATCCCCTCGCGCACATGCTCGGCGGCATCCCCGTCCATGACTGCACCGGCGCGGCTTTCGAGACGCCAGGACCCCTGACCCGGCGTGATCACGAACGAATTCCCCCCAAGGCGCGCCATGGCAGCCTGGAAAGAGGCCAGCGTGCGCAACGAAGGATTGAAGAAGAGGAGCCCGAGGATTTTCCCGGCCAGCGCCTGTGGCTGCGGATGCGACTGCAGCCGGCGCGCGAGCGCGAGCAATCCGAGCACCTCATCGCGCTGAAAATCTGCAAGATCGACAAAGCGCTGCATGGAGAACTTCGCTCGCCGGCACTTCTTCAGGCGCCAATCTCTGCCAGCGCAACGCGCAGCAGGTCGACGTGCTCTTCTTCGAGCACATAGGGCGGCAGCAGGCGCACAACGTGCGGATCGCTGCTGGTGCCGGTGAGGATGCTGCGGGCGAGGAGCGCCGCCTGCACCTCCTTCGCCGGGCGGCGCAGCACGAGGCCGGTGAGAAAACCCGCACCTTGATGTGCGAGGACCGGGCCGACCATGCAGGTGCTGCGGATGTATGCGGCGACGCGGCGCACGCGGGGCAAAAGCTGTTCCGACTCTATGGCCTCGATCACAGCCTCGATCACGGCACTCGCCATCGGGCCGCCGCCGAACGTTGTGCCGAGGCTGTCGACGCTGAGCGCCGCCGCAACTTTCGCTGACATCAAAAGCGCCGCGCACGGGAAACCGTTGCCGAGCGCCTTGGCCGTGGTGATCATGTCAGGCGTCACGCCGTAGAGATTGGCCGCAAAGGGGTGGCCGGTGCGGCCGACGCCGCATTGCACTTCATCAAATATGAGGAGCGCGCCCGTCTCGTCGCAGCGCTGCCGCAGCGCGGCCAGGAATTCGGCGCCCATATCGAAGGCGCCGCCGACGCCCTGGACGGGCTCGACGATGACCGCCGCGGTGTCTTCGCGCACCTGCTCGGCGATGGCCGCGATCGCGCGCCGCGGGATGAAAGTGACATCAAACGGCGCACGCGGAAAGCCAAACCACTTGTCGCGCGCGCCCCAGGTGATCGCGCCAGCCGCGGCGGTGCGACCATGAAAGCCACCTTCGATCGCCGCGATCTTCGCGCGCCGCGTGATGCGAAAGGCAAGCTTCAGCGCATTCTCATTCGCCTCAGCGCCACTGTTGACGAAGAACACGCTCGTAAACGGCAGTTGCGAGAAGCGCACCAGACGCTCGGCGGCGCGGCCGCGCACGGCCATCGGCACGGCATTGCTCTGGAAGTTGCAGGCGGCGGCCTGTGCCGTGAGCGCCGCCGTCCACCCCGTGTGGCCATATCCGAGTGCCGCCACCGCGTGCCCGCCATACAGATCAAGAATGCGCCGGCCATCACGCGTCTTGAGCCATACGCCGTGGGCACTCGTGACTTCGATCGGGTATTGCGCGAAGACGGGCGCAAGATAGTCGACGCTGTTCACGTCCATCCGGGCGCCGGCGCCGTGAGGCCTGCCGTCTCGGGCATATCAAACATGCGATTCATCCATTGCAGTGCACCGCCGGCCGCGCCCTTGGCAAGGTTGTCGATGACACAGAGCACCGCGACCGTGCGGCCGTCCGCAACCGCCGACAGATGGGCATAGTTGCTCGCCACGACGTCTTTCATGCGCGGCGCTTGGTCCAGCACGCGTACGAAGGGCGCGTGCGCATAGAAGCTGCGCAGGGCAGCGAGCACCTGCGCGGTGCCATATGCGGCGGTGAGCTCGGACTGCACGCTGACGTGAATGCCGCGCGCAAAGGGCCCCGAATGCGGCACGAACGCGATGTCAGTGTCAACGCCACAGGCTGCGCGCACGCACTCCTGCATTTCGGGGACATGGCGGTGCGTGAGTGCGTTGTACGCGTACACATCGCTGTGCCGCAGCGGATGGTGCGTCGCGTCGACGGGCTTGCGACCCGAACCCGTGCTGCCCGTGATGCCGGCGACGAAGAGCCGCGCGGTCACGAGCCTGAGCGCGAGGAGCGGCACCGCGGCGAGCAACGTGGCAGTCGCGAAGCATCCCGGATGGGCGACGTGCGCGGTGGTCAATGTCGCTAGATGCTCCGGCAACGCGCAGGTGAATTCGGGAATGCGCGCCGGCGCGCGGTGCACATGGTGATAAGTGGACTCGAAGGTTGCCACCGAGCGGTAGCGGAAATCCGCGGAGATGTCGACGACGCGCACGCGGCGGCCGGCGCCGGCCGCTTTGCTGAGCAGCTGATCGATGAGTTCGGCAGCCGCACCGTGCGGCGCGGCCGAAAACACCGCCGTGGCGGGCAGCTGCGTGACGCGCTCCTCGATCTCCGCCTGGGAACTGAAGCGCGTGTCGCCGTAGGTACTCGCGAGATGCGGAAAAGCGTGCGCGACCGGCTCTCCCGGGCGGCTGTCGGACATGACTGCAGCGAGCTCGAAATGCGGGTGGGCGGCGATGAGACGCAGCAACTCGCCTGCCACGTAGCCCGAACCGCCGAGCACGACGGCGGGGACCGGCGCGCTCACGATGCCGCTCCGAGCCCAACGGCCGCGATGACCGCGTCGGCAAGCGCGGCCCCGCTGCCGAGCGCGTTGAACGCCGGCACTTGCATTTGGCTCGTAATGATCTCGATGCCGACCTGATTGTCGGTTGCGGGACCCGTCACCGCGCAGGGTTCGATGCCGAAACGTTCGCGCAGGAGTTTGACGCCGCCCCAGGCGGCTACGGGATCATTCGCCGACAGCAGCACGCCGCTCAATGCGCCGCGGATATCGGCACACTCGAGGATGGCGTCAACCCCGTAGGTGCCGAGAATTCCGTCGCCGAGCTCGAACACGATGACGTCGGGCTTGCCTGCGGCAAGCTCCGTCAGCATGGTGCGCGTGAGCGCCGGGCCGTTGCTGCGGGTGGTCGTCACGACGCCCAGATCAGTGAAGATCATCGCGCGGCGGGCGCCAGCGTCTTCCATCGCCAGGATGTCGCGCCGCAAGGAGACACCGGTCGCCTTGAAGACATCGATGGTGAGCCCGCGGTGCCGCATGCGGCTGACGATCGCGCAGGCCGCCGCGGTCTTGCCGGCCTCCATGCAGGTACCGGCAATCGCGACGACCGGCACGCCGCGCGCATCGAGCGGCGCGTTGAAATCGAGCGGCCGCTGCCCGACGCGTGCCGGTACTCCGATGCGTTCGCCCAGATAAGGAAAGTGCAGCACCACGCCGATGACGCGGCAGTCAAAGGGCTTGCCCTTTTCAGCATTGATTGAATCGCAGATGCCGAGCACGCCGCCAATGTTGAGCAGCTGTATCGTGTCACCTGGCTGTACTTGCGCGGGTATGTGTCCGGAGTAGCCGAAGAGCGCCTTCCGGTGACCGAGCGCGCCGACGACGATGTCGCCCTTGCCGACCTTGGCCATGCGGCCGCTGGTGAGTTCCAGCGTGTTATAGGTGCTCTTGTTGTTGAGGATCTCGACGACCACCACCACGCCTTCCTCCGACGGGATATCGGGCGAGACGCGCAACTCGCGCGACAGAGCGCAGGCCTGCGTCACGGAGGCTACTTTGTCGACGACGACGCGGAGCATGCCGTTCACCATCGTGCCGCTCCCGGCCTTCAGCCCTTGGCGGCGTCGGTATGCTCGCCGGCACGCCGATAGAACATGCCGGTCAAGGCGGCGATCTTGGAAAAGCCGAGCGCGTCGCCGGCCGTCCACTCGCCGGCGGACTCACCGTACACACCGCGCGAGGCGCGCATCAGCGAATACGCCGACTCGACGCCTTCGACGAAGAGCGATCCCGGACGCAGCAGCAACCGCACTTCGCCGCTGACGCGTTCCTGCGAAGACAAGAGGAGCGCCTCGATGTCGCGACACACCGGATCGAGCAGCTGGCCCTCGTGCACCAGATCCCCGTACGGCTGCGCCACCAGTTCCTTGATGCGCTGCTGTCGGCCGGTGAGCACGAGCTTCTCGAGTTCACGATGAGCGACGAGCAGCGTTTCTGCGGCGGGTGCTTCGAAGGCGACTCGGCCCTTTGTGCCGATGATCGTGTCCCCGAGGTGGATCGCGCGGCCGATTCCGAAGGGGGCGGCGAGTGCCTCGAGGGCTTCAATGAGAGCGACCGGATCCAGGCGCTGACCATCGAGTGCGCACGGCCGACCGCGCTCGAAGGCAAGCGTGAGGCGGGCGGGTTCCCGCGGGTGCGCAAAGGCGTCGCGCGTGAGGACCCAGGCGTCATCGGGGATGCTGCCGGAGGAGCTGAGGGTTTCCTGGCCACCGATGGTCACACCCCATAAGCCGCGATTGATCGAATAGGCCGCACCGAAGGGCGGCACCGGCAGCGCTCGCGCGCGCAGGTAGGCGAGCTCATCCGCGCGCTTGAATGCCTGATCGCGCACCGGCGCCAGGACTTCGAGCTCCGGTGCGAGCGTGCGCAGCGCGACCTCGAAGCGCACCTGATCATTGCCGGCCGCCGTGCAGCCATGTGCAATCGTGCGGGTGCCGAGTGCGCGCGCCATGCGCGCCATCGTTTGAGCCTGCATCACACGCTCCGCGCCGACGCACAGCGGATAGAGCTGGCCGCGGCGCACGTTGCCCATGATGAGGAAACGCAGCACCTGCTCGAAGTATTCGGCGCGCGCGTCGATGAGATGATGCTGCAGCGCCCCGAGCGCGCTCGCGCGCTCGGCCAGCGTGCGCGCCGCATCCGCATCGATGCCGCCGGTGTTCACGGTGACGGTGATGATCGGCCGGGCGTAACGCTCGCGCAGCCACGGCACCAGAAACGAGGTATCGAGGCCGCCGGAGTAGGCAACCACGATGG
>Ga0302324_100028001_pt1 | contig 10725 bp, 8 predicted proteins | sample Palsa_T0_1_FD_201949 | JGI IMG/M metagenome (GOLD analysis project Ga0302324, IMG submission 201949) | Peat permafrost microbial communities from Stordalen Mire near Abisko, Sweden - Palsa_T0_1 | ecosystem: Environmental > Terrestrial > Soil > Palsa > Peat permafrost | place: Sweden: Abisko...
TGATGATGTAATTGGAAGAGCCGTCATCCAGATCAATGTCCCAACCATGGTCGCAGCGCCACCGATTGTTCCGCAAAATGACAGGCTTGACCGTGTCCAGCTTCGGCAGTTCTGGAACCTGCCGCACCCACTCGTTGACTTCGGCTGTGTTCGGCCTCCAATAACGGTCCCGTCCCCAGGAATTGAAGGAGCCGTGGTCGCCGGTTTCTTTCACCGTGTCAAACACGTCGCACCATTCCACGATGTGTCCGCCCCAGCATCCGTCGCCGATGTTGATGCCCGCCCGCGGCATGTCGTAAATGGAGCAGTGCCGGACGGTGATGTTTTGGGCCAGGTCAATCTCGATGCCGGCGGTTTGCTTTTCCACCCGTCCGGTCAGATGGATCAGGCAATCCTCCACCAAGCAATCCGCCGGGTAATTCTCGGTGCGGGGGCCGGGCGTGCGGTCGAGGTCCTCCAGTTTGTTGAGTTGCGCGTAATTGAAGAGCGGATTGCGCGCGGCCCGCGGGTCGCCGACAAAACAGACGCCGCTCGCTCCGGCCCTGGCAATGTGGCATCCACGCACCACGACGCGGCGATTGTAATTGTTGACAAACACCGCGTTGCCGCCAACCTGGTCCAGGAAGCAGTCTTCCAGGGCGCAATCTTCCGCGCCCTCGAAATAAACCGCGCCGCCACGATAGATCGCCCAATCCGAGCGCAGCAACGGCTCCCTGGTCTCCATGACCGTGCGCGCCGCCTGGCGGAAAATGAGTCCGCGCAGAGTGACGAATCGAACGGGTTTTTCGGCGCTGCCGCGAAACTCGACCAGGCTGCGCAACCGCGTGGCTTCCACCGTGGCGGCGGCCAGATCCAGTCCGGCGGGCGGATAAAAATACAAGGTGTGCGTTTTGACGTTCAGGAACCATTCGCCGGGCGCGTCAAGCTCCTCGAAAATGTTTTCCACGAAACGAATCGTCTCATGCGCGGCGGCGCCGCGATTGTTCTGCCAGCCGCCTTCCATCGTCAAGCCGCCTTGGGCGTCCTTGCCGGTAATCCGCCACGTAAAATCACCCCAGAGCGCGGGATGCATGGCGTGAAAATAACCGCCCGCCGGATCCGCCCAGCGCGCCACTCGCTCCGGCGAAATGGCATCGGCCGCGAACCCGTCGAAGTATGCCGCCGCCGGATCGAAATTGGGATAGCGCGCCAGAATCTGCCGCTCGCCATTGACAAAAATCTCCTCGGTCCGCAAATCTTCCGGCACCTTGGTTTGAAAGATGCCGCCCCGCCCCCGTTGCCACGGAAGGTGGTCCAATTTGACCCCGCCGCTGATGACCGGCCGCTCGTCCTTGTAGGCCTGGAAAATGACCGGAGCCTCTTTCGTGCCTGAATCCTGCGCGGTGAAGACCAGCGCTTCGGGCAAATAATAGGCGCCCCCTCGCAGAAACACCGTGCCCGGTTTTTGCCGCGCCGCCTGTTGCGCGCGGCGCAGGCTGGCGAAAGGCTTTTCCAGCGTGCCGGCGTTTGCGTCCTGGCCTGCAGGCGCGACGTAATAAGGTTGTCCGAACACCGCCCCAGACAAAGCCAGCAGCAGCAAAAAGGCGGCGATGCGGGTAGGGCTCGGTTTGAATTTGTGAAAGAAAGGCGGCGTGTGATTCTCCGCGGATTGGGACCATCCCACCAGCATTCCTTGCTGGACGCGCTGTTCTCGCCGACTGTTGTGCTTGCCGTTGGGCATGATCCCATTGGAGCACGGCCCGGCCTGAAACGCGAGGCCCGTCTGCTGGGCCTGCCGAAGGGAAAGGGGCCGCTGCTCATCGGCCGCGTGCGCTGGCGCGGCAAATGCGAGGTCACGCGGCAAGATTGGCCATATTTGCGCGGCCGAGCTCCTCGAATACGAAGCCGTGCTCAAGCGCGAGCAGCATCGGCAAGGGCGTTCCCTGGCGGCGGTGGATGGGTTCCTGGACGACGTGGCTGCTCGCACCAACCGCCACGCTATATTTTGCCTAATTCGTCCCTTTTTAGCCGATCCAGATGACGAGTTGATTCTGGAGTTGGCGTTGGCGTCCGCCTCCAGCTATAATCAGCTTCCAAGCGTGGACCCGCCGGAATGGGATCGGCTGCCGGACGGCTATCAGCGCAAACCGTGAGCTTTGGGGGCCTGCCATCGTCGCCTGCATCTAACACAGACGAATGGGAATAGAAGCTGGCCAATGGAACACTCCTCACCGCGCCGCGGGGGCGTTGGCTTGTTCCCAGGTCAATTGACGCCAAAGTTCCTTCAACGGTTCCATGTCGCAGTTGGCGGGCAGGCGCAAGCCATAAGCGGCGTGGCCGTAAAGGAATGCCAACCGCCCGTAGGCCCCGGCTAGTTCGGGTGAGCGCGCCGCCATGTCCTGGCAGAACTCGCGCGCCGTTTGCTCGGGATGCATCTCCACCCCCTGCTCCCGCGCCCAGGCCTGCACGAACTCATACGTGTAAATGATAATTTCCACCGGCGGGCGGATTTGCTCCCGGCCGGCGAGGAACGGGTTGGCGTATTCCGCCAGCGGGCGGAGTTTGGGTCGAAGCGGAGCGGGTTCGCGCGCCTTGGCCGGCTTTCGGGCGGGCACCAAGTCCAGCAGCTTGCGGAAAAAATCCACGATGGCGGCGACCAGCGAGCGGGCGATTTCCAACAGTAAATAGCGGCAGCGAAAGAGCCACCAGCAAGCGACGATGGCCGCGACAACCAGCAACGCTCTGCGCAGGAATTGGTAAATGCTTCCCACTTGGCCCCCGGGCACGGCTGCGGCACGAGGCGGCGCGGAGGGCGAGGGAGACGTCCCCCGCGGGCCGGAGGCCGGCTTGTCGTCGTGCTGTGATCCAGGCGTCGTGCTTTCGCCTTGCTTGCCGCCGGTGTCGTGGCCCGCGCGGCCTTCTCCCTGGCCGGGCGGATTGCCTTTGGCGGCGTATTGGCTGGCCTGGCGCAGCCGGTAGTCAATCTGGTAGCGCAGTCCCGCCCAGGCCTGAGTGGCTCCAGGACGCGGCAGGAAAAAGGCGGCCGCCAGAATGACCAAGGCCACGCCCCCGCCCAGTTTCAGCCAGGACCAGGCGACAGCCGCCGGCATTCGCAGATACCGCTGGCGCAAGTAGCGGCGCAGGCCCAGAAAGCTGGTCGTGATCAGCAAGCCAAGCGCGGCGCTCATGTAAAGTACAACGAAAATCAGCCCCAGCCGGCGGGAACCGGAGGCGTCGGCGGGCAGCAGGGCCTGCCCGATTCCAAAGAGCGGCAGCGCGGCCAGCGAAAAATAAACCACCCACAATCCCGGCGAACCCGGCGCGACGCGTTTGCGTTTGGTCTTGGACTTGGGCTCGGCCTTGGCGGGCGGACGGCTTTGCAGCAGGCCCTGGCCGGAAGAATCCTCGTCCTCATCGATGAGCGTGCAATCCCAGACCAATTTGTGCGCGCAAAACCAGACCACCGCCAGCAGCACTATGCCCAGCAAGTATGACGGTTGGGTGCGGGCCAGGTAAAACCAGACCGTGCCGGCCAGGGCCAGGCCATACAAGGCGGCGTATTCGGATGATTTTTCGATGGCGATGCGCGAGACCGCCACAATGGCGACCACGAACCAAAACATTACCCAGCGCACGCTGCCCCCCATCCGGCCGCGATAGAAAATTTCGATCAGGAAGAAGCAGAGGCTCCCCACCAACACCATGATCAACGCGGGACTTAGGGCGATGACCATGAAGTCCGCCGCCGTTTTTTGTGGCTTGTTGGGGATCATATCATCGGATGATCGCCTCGGCGCACAGGCTGCCGACCGCCTCTTCGCTGTTGACCACGCGGAAATCGATGCCTTGCGCCAGCAGCATCTGCGCCCAGTCCGGCGGCCTGGCCCAATCGGGCACCGCCTCCATTTCCATGCTGGCCACGATGGCCGTGACCAGCAAACCGCGCCGCGCCACATCGCCCAGCGCCAAGGCGATCTGCGGCGTGACCGAGCCCAGCACAGCCACGACGGTAGTGTCGCGCGCGATGCCAGGCGCGGCTTCGCGGATCATGGTGGCGAAATCCAGGCCGTCGGTCTGTTCCAGTCGCGCCAGGGCGGCCAGAATGCCCGCCAGTTGATCTTCCCCTTTCGCGGCCTTCAGCAGCACCGGCCGGAGCCGCGTGTTTTCCTGCACCACGGCGGCCCGTTCGCGCGCGTCGCCGCGCGTGAGAAAATCCGCCCGCCAGCCCTCTTCGCGGATGCGGTCGGCCGCGTCGCGTCCGTTGGAGACCAATCCCATTTGCTGTCCCATCAGGCAAACGGCATGGGCCAGGGAAGCCACGGCCACCGCGGCCAATTCGGCGGAAGCGGTGGCGGCCGGACCGACAAAACTGCGCGCATGGAAGTCCAGCACGAACGTCGCCCCGGCCACGCACGAACTTTCGTAGGACCGGCTTTGCAACTGCCCGGTGCGCGCCGTGGCCCGCCAGTGAATGCGGTTCAACGGGTCGCCCTTCTGGTAGGGCCGGACCCCCGCCACGCGCGTCGGGTCTTCGAAGAGTCGGTGGGCCAGGCGGATTTCCCCAATCGGACGGCGCGACGACAGATTGTATCCCTCCAGCGCCACAATCCGCGGCGGCACCTGCGCGAAGCTCGGTTCGGTCATCACCCGAAAACGGCGGTGCAATCCGAACACGTCGCCCGTCTCCACCAGCAGCGGCCCCAATTGATAATAGCCGCGCATCAGAAATTGGACGCGGTAACTGAACACTTTTGTTTCCCCCGGCGCCAGACGCGCCACCGCCAGGCGCGCGCCTTCGGCTTTGAGGTGATGCGGTGTTTGTGTCAGCGCGTCGCGCGGCAAGTAGTCCTCCAGCAGCAGCCACGGGATGGCCAGGCGACCCGTGTTCCGTGCGGCGACTTTGACCTCCATGCTCGCGCCGATTTCCAAGGCTTCGTCGGCGCTGAAACGCCGGGCCTCAATGCCGGAGGTCCAGACCCGGGTGAAGACACGGCTCAACAACAGCACGCCCAGCAGCACGTACATGGCGTAGATGAGCAGGCTCAGTTGGAAAACCAGGCCCAGCGCCAGCAGCGCGATCGTGCCGGCGATCCATTTCATCGCGCGGCGGCCTGCGCCGGGACTTGCGGCACCGGCACCGCGTTTAAAACTTCGTCCAGCACGCGCCCCACGGTCCTTTTGCGCAGCCGGCTTTCCGGGCGCAAAATCAACCTATGGCCCAGGACATGCGCAAACATCTGCTTGACATCGTCGGGCATGACGAAATCGAAGCCGTTGACGGCGGCGAAGGACTGCGCGGCGTGCAACAGGGCCATGGAGGCCCGCGGGCTGCCGCCCAGGGAGAGATCGGGATGCTCGCGCGTGGCCTGGATGAGTTGGACAATGTAGCGGCTGACTTTTTCGTCCGCATGCACCGTGCGCACGGCCCGCTGGCATTCCAGCACCTCCGTCGCGCTGGCGACCTCCTGGAGGTCGTTGATGGGATGCCGCAGTTGCAGGCGTTGCAGCATGGCGATCTCCGATTCCGCCTGCGGATAGCCCAGGCTCAGCCGCACCAGGAACCGGTCCAATTGCGCTTCCGGCAGCGGAAACGTCCCCTCGTGATCGATCGGATTTTGGGTGGCGATGAGGAAGAAGGGCGGGGGCAAATCATAGTTGACGCCGTCGGCGGTGATCTTCTGTTCGGCCATCGCCTCCAGCAGGGCGGATTGCGCGCGCGGCGTGGCGCGGTTGATTTCGTCGGCCAGCACAATCTGGGCGAAAAGCGGGCCGGGCCGGAACTCGAAGTCGGCGGTCTTTGGATTAAAAATGGAGCTGCCGGTGATGTCGTTGGGCAGGAGATCGGGCGTGCATTGGATGCGTTTGAAGGTGCAGCCCAGGCTGCGGGCCAGGGCGCGGGCCAGCATGGTTTTGGCCACCCCCGGCACGTCTTCCAGCAGCACGTGACCTTCCGCCAGCAGCGCCACCAACGTCAGCACGATCTCATTCCGTTTGCCGACGATGACTTTCTCGATGTTGTCAATAATGCGATTGGCCAGGGGCGCGGCCGGGGAGGAGCCGGTCTCCCGTTCGGCCGGGTCTTTTTGTTTGGGGATGCGGATGGTTTGCTGGGGCCCGCCGGTCAGCAGCGTTTTGGCGCCGCAATTGGGGCAGGCGACCTGCTTGCCCGCCAATTCCGCCGGGAATTCGATGCGCTGCCCGCAGGAGGCACAGATGCTCTTGGACATGGCTGCCATTAAGGGAGCTTAGGGTTTGGGATCTAAGGTTTAAAGTTTAATGTCGGCTGTCTCATGAATGGATTCGACAGACCTGCGTCATATCCGTTTCGTTCCGTCGCCACGTTTCCGAAGGGCTGGGTGACCGCCTTGTAGCCTGCTCAGGAAACTAAAGGCCATGACGCCGAAACCACTCTGCCCAGCGAGCTGGGCAAACCCCGGTCGCCGGTTCGGGCGTATTCCGTTTGTCCCGTGGCGGTCTAGAGGTCGCTCTAGTCCGAACCTAAGCCCGTCCGGTTCAAAACGCCGGAGGTCGAAATCTCGTTGGTGGCAGGAGGCAGCAGATAGATCTTGTCCATATCTCCCGGAGTGGGATCCATCAAGGGTTGGGGAACCGAGTCGTAAGTGTAGGAGTATTCCCCTGAACTGGCGAACGGGTTTTCTGGCGAGGAGCAACCGGCCACCAAGAGGGCGGCCCCGCAAAGCAGCAGTTTCAATTTCATGATTAACCTGTCGTGCCCGCTTTTAAAGGGCGCAATCGGAGAATCCATGATTGATGCCTCAGGGAAAGCCCTACTCAACGCGCGCATCACCAGGCTGGCCCACCGTGCGCGGCACGCTGGCGTTGCGGGCGCGGCCTTCGGCCCAATGACGCAGGCGGCCGATTTGTTCGTCCATCGTCTTGGCCAGCGGCACGGTTTGCGCCAGCGCGCCCAGAATGTGCGCGGTGGTCACCTCGCACCCGGCATCAAAGGCGTCGTAGAGAGCGCTGTTGATCGATTCCTCGATCTCCGCCCCACTCAAGTCCGGGCTGGCCGCGGCGCATGCGGCGGTGTCGAAGACGGCGGCGTCCCGTCCGCGTTTGGCCAGGTGAATGCGGAAAATCTCCTCGCGCTCCTCTCGCGCGGGAAGATCGACAAAAAAGATTTCGTCCAGCCGGCCCTTGCGCAGCAATTCAGGCGGCAGTTGCGAAATGTCGTTGGCCGTGGCCACTACGAAAACCGGCGCCGCTTTTTCCGAGAGCCACGTCAGAAAAGTGCCCAGCACGCGCGCCGTTGTGCCGCCGTCGGCCACCGCCGAGCCTTGCGCGCCGGCAAACGCCTTGTCGATCTCGTCCACCCACAAAATGGCGGGCGCAACGGATTCCGCCACCGCGATGGCGCGGCGCACGTTTTCTTCGGAGGAGCCGATGAGGCTGCCGAACATGCGGCCCATGTCGAAGCGGAGCAGGGGCAGTTGCCACTGGGTCGAGACGGCTTTGGCGCACAGGCTCTTGCCGCAACCCTGCACGCCCAGCATGAGGATGCCCTTGGGCGCCGGCAGGCCGAAGGCGCGGGCCTGGTCGCTGAAGGCGGCGGCGCGTTTGTGCAGCCAGTCCTTCAACACCCCCAGCCCGCCGACTTGGGAAAACGATTCGGTCGTGGCGCAATATTCCAGCAGGCCGTTTTTGCGGATGATTTGCTGTTTCTCGGCCAGAACTTCGTGGACATTGCCGCCGGACAACCGCTGGCCCTTGACGATGATTTTGGCGAAGACGTTTTCCGCCTCGCCCAGGGTCAATCCCAGCGCCGCCTGCAAAAGCTGCTGCCGGTCCGGTTCGCCCAGTTCGATGGCCACCTGTTTGAAGTCCCGGATTTCGGCCATGATCCTGTCCAGCAACGCGCTCAAGTCCTCGCGCGTCGGCAGCGGAAAATTGAGCACGGTGATTTCTTTTTCCAGTTCGGCCGGTATCTCCAAAACGGGGGAAACCAGCAGGATCGTTTTGAAGCTATCCTTGAGATGCAAGGCGATCTCCTTGAGCCGGCGAATAACGGCGAAATGCTGGCGGGCCAGGAACGGGTGAAAATCCTTGAAAAGAAAAAGCGCCGGCTCCACTTGCTCGATGACCATGTCCAACGCGGCCAGCGGGTCCTTAGTGGCGGCGTGCCGGCTGTGCTGGGATTGGATGGAGGCGCCGGAGGGCACCAGGCCGGTCGTGCAACTCCATTCAAAGACTTTCTTGCGGCGATGCGCGGCGATGTCGGTGACCGCCTTTTGCACGCGCGTCTCTTCGCCGGAGATGATGTAAAGGATCGGGTAGCGCGCGCGGATGAGCAGTTCCAGTTCTTCGTGAAAATTCATCGCGGGAGGTTTGTGGCCCGGCCCCTAATCCGTGAACCTACGCCACCAGGAACGGCGCGGCGCCGCCGACTGGGCGATGGATTGGCTCAAGCGCCGGGCAATTTCCGGCGGGACGGCCGTTTGGGCGGCGTCGTGGCGGAGCAAGTCCTCGACGCTCTGGAATTCCCGCGCGACGGTGTGGGCGCTTTGCGATTCGGCGGTTTGCGACTCGGCGGCTTGCTCCCGGTGGCGGCCAGTCGAAAACTTGTTGTCTTGTTTCATTTTGAGGTTACTCCGTTTTTTTGAAAAGTTCCGCGAAAGCCTTGCGGGCGCGGAACAATTTTCCGCGCACCGCGTCGGCGGTCTGGCCGGTCAAGGCGCCAGCCTGTTCATAGCTCAATTCCTGGTCGCTGACCAGCAAGAGCAGCAGCCGGTATTCGGCCTTCAAACCGTCGAGCGTTTGCTGGATGCGCCCGCCCAATTCTTTGGTTTCCAGAATGCGCAAAGGCGAATCGCCTCCGGGGAGGCGCTCGATAAACTCGTCCTGGCTGCTGGGCAGCACATGCCGGTCGTGCCACGCCGCGCGCACGTTTTTGCAATGATTGATGGCAATGCGATAAAGCCAGGTGCGGGCGGAGGCCTCTCTGCGGAATTGATTCAGGTGGCGCAACGCCTTCAGGAAGACATCATGCGTGGCGTCCTCGGCCTTTTGCGAATCGCCGAGGAAGCGGAGGGCGAGGTAATAAATAGCCCGGCTATGGGCCGTGTAAAGGGCGCCCAATTCGGCTGGCAGCAGTTGGGTTTCCGCCGCCTCCGGGCATTGGGTTTGCGCGCAGGACTGATTCATGGCCGACTCCATCATCGATTAGACAGCAAGCCCCGCTCAATGTCACGCCGGTTCGGCCAGCCATTTCCGGGCCATTTTCCGGTTCCCGTTCCAAATCCTAATCCTCAAATACGTTTTGACCGCGAACCACGCAAACCACGCGAAAAAATACCGAATACTGACTTTCGCGTATTTGGCGAGTTTCGCGGTTAAGAATTCAGGGCTTTGAGTCCAAGGCGAGCCAGTTGGATTGGGGGAGCGCGAGCGTCCTCGCTCGCCGCCTTCGGCGTCTCGCCGAAGGCATTCGGAAATGCGCATCATTCACCAAAGGGTAGCTTGCTTGCGTGCCCCGGCTAGTCGGCGGGACGCCGACTGGAAGCGACCGAGACGGTCGCGCTCCCCTTTTTCACCTGCATGGTTACGGCTAAGTAACGGGGTCAATGTGTCTGGAGGGCCAGCTTCGTAACGCGGCCAAGGTCCAGTTCTCCCTTTGCTCCCCAACCGCCCACGCCTTCGGGAATCTGAGGACGGAACTGCTCGTAGAGGCCAAATCCGCGCTGCGCCAATTCATCCGTGTCAAACGCCTTGGTCAACTCGGTCATGGCCTGGCGGACTTTTGGCAAGGCGTCGCCAAACTTGCTCTCCAGGTATCGTTCAACGCCCTCGGGTTCAATGGGCTTGGATTTGACCACCGCCCGCACACCTTGGCCCGTGTTCACTGCGGGCAAAGCTCGGCCCAAAAGGTCCACCCAAAATTCCTCGCCCCGCTCGCCTTCACGGACCTTCTTGATCTCTTTCGGAGTCGGTTTGAAAATGCCTAATCGCCGTCCCTTGCTCTGGGCATTCAAACCTGCCAGCGCCTTTCCGAGGGACAACGCCTCGTGGTGATTGAAGCCAAGACGTTCGGCCACCGCCGCCGCCCAGAGGGTCAATACCGGCGCTCGATTTATCAGAATCTTATTTCCTGTCACAGGCGTCTTGCGAATGCCAATCTGTCCCTGTTCATGACTCCCCGCCACAGAGAAATAGAACGACAACATCCTCCTTGGTGTCGCCATGATCGTCAAGAGCGCCGGGGTGTCGAACAACCAGACACGCACTCATGGGGTTTTCTCGGCTTGATGGTTTTTCAGACGGAAGGTGGAATCGTATTTAATTTAGCCCCGCAGCCGCCCCGGTTGCGACCATTTGGTGGCGCAAAAGCCTGCTCCTGGTCTTGAGCCTCGGACTGCCAAAATGAAAGCCTTTAGCATCCTCATACCCCTCCGGGACTTTCGGCGCCACGGCGGCGCGGATTCTGGCGGCGGTTAATGCGAGAACCAACGATGCCAGCGCCAAGATCGATACAGGTGGTTCATCTGGACGCGTTCGCCTTTGCTGTGGCGCTCCCGTTGGCTGGATTCTGTCATCGAACATAGCACAAACCTAAGCGCCAAACATTGTCCGCGCTATGGGGTTTTACCCTAATATGGGGATTCCGGGCCGTTGGTGACAGACTCGGCACCGCCGGTCAGCCGACACAGCCACAGTTTCGGGCTGTCCAGGGGAGCGGGTTTGAGATCGCCCGACTAGGTTTGGAGTAAATTCATTCGAGATGATCTCACG
>Ga0302324_100028002_pt1 | contig 10725 bp, 19 predicted proteins | sample Palsa_T0_1_FD_201949 | JGI IMG/M metagenome (GOLD analysis project Ga0302324, IMG submission 201949) | Peat permafrost microbial communities from Stordalen Mire near Abisko, Sweden - Palsa_T0_1 | ecosystem: Environmental > Terrestrial > Soil > Palsa > Peat permafrost | place: Sweden: Abisko...
CTCTTAGCCTTTAGCCTTTAGCCTTTAGCCTTTAGCTTTCTACTTTTGAGAGCGGATTTCGCTCGTTAAACAACGCCGCAGTTAAAAGCTAAGAGCTAACGGCTAAAAGCTTCACTTATACCGATAAACAATCCGCCCGCGATTCAAATCGTACGGACTCAACTCAATAGCCACCCGGTCACCCGGCAAAATACGAATGAAGTTCTTCCTCATCCGTCCGGAAACATGCGCCAGTACCTGGTGCTTGTTCTCCAGTTCCACCTTGAACATCGCATTCGGCAGCGTCTCGACGACCACCGCCATTACTTCAATCGCGTCTTCCTTCGACAAACCGTATCCCGATTCCGCCCGCGCTCCTATGGCGGGGCATGTTCCCAAACCCTACTGCGTCAAGATCACCGCGCCCTGTTGAGTCACGGCCACCGTGTGCTCAAAATGCGCGCTTAAACTTCCGTCTTCCGTAACCGCCGTCCAGCCGTCTTTCAGCACCTGCACGCCCGGGCCGCCAATATTCACCATCGGCTCGATCGCCAGCACCATTCCCTGCCGAAGCTTCGTGCCCTGACCGCGCCGCCCGTAATTCGGGATTTGCGGATCTTCGTGCATGTGGGTGCCAATCCCGTGGCCTACAAAATCTCTCACCACACTGAAGCCGTCCGCTTCCACGACTTCTTGGACCGCCGCGCCGATATCGCCCAAAGTCGCTCCCGGCTTCACCACCGCGATCGCGCTGTCGAGCGATGCCATCGTCACATCCAGCAACCGCTTGGCCTGCGGCGAAATACCATTCCCTACTGCCACCGTAATCGCCGAATCGCCGTAATACCCATCCACCACCACGCCACAATCGATGGAGACAATGTCTCCATCGCGCAACACCCGCTCTTTCGAGGGGATGCCGTGAACCACCTCTTCGTTCAGCGAAGTACAAAGAACACAAGGGAAGCCGCGGTACCCCTTGAACGCTGAAACCGCTCCCAGCTCTTTCATCTTCGCTTCCGCGGCCTTTTCAAGATCCAGAGTAGTCGCGCCGGCTCTTACCACGCCACGCACCGCCTCCAACACATCCCGAACCACACCGCCACTCCGCCGCATCTTCTCTATTTCCTGCGGAGTCTTAATCATAATCGCCATGCCGCTCTAGCTCCTCAACCGCTTCACTGCGGCAAGGATCCCGTCAGTCACTGCGCTTACCGGCTGGTCCCCATCCATGTCTTCAAGCCGGCCCATCGCACGATAGTGGGCGACAACCGGTTGCGTCTGCTCTTCGTAGGAACGAAGGCGGTCCGCAAATACCTCTTCCGTATCGTCTGAGCGCCGCTCCAGCGGCGTACCGTCTAGATCGCACCGCTCATCGTCTTTCGGCGGGTTCAGATAGACGTTGTAAATACTTCCGCAGGTTGGACAGCTGCGTCGGCCGGTAATTCGACGCACTAAAAAAGTGTAGTCCACTTTGAGCTGAATAGCAACCACCGGGAGCCCCTGCGACCACTTCGCAACATGGGCATCCAGCCATTCCGCCTGGCCTAGGGTCCGCGGAAATCCATCCAGAATGAACCCCCGCGCACAATCCGGTTCCGCCAGTCGCACGGCGACCATTTGATTCACCAGATCGTCCGGAACAAGTTCGCCCCGGCCCATGATTTCCTTTGCCTGCTTGCCCAACGCAGTCCCAGTCGAGACGTTCCCTCTCAGCAAGTCGCCAGTCGATACCTGGGGAATCTGCCAGGCATCCATCATCGCCTTCGCCTGGGTGCCCTTACCGACCCCGGGAGGACCGAAAAGCAAAATCGGTCCCGGAGTGAACGTCATCTCAGCCTCAACACTCAAAACCGGATCGGAAACTTGCGTGCCCACCTACCACGCCCGCCTTCCGCGAATCCGGCCACTACGCGGCGAGAACCCTTCATAGTGCCGCATAATCAGCTGCGACTCGATCTGGTTCACCGTATCCATAGCAACCCCAACCACGATCAGCAGCGAAGTGCCGCCAAAATAGAAGTTGAGATTCAGGCCGTGCGTAACCCACGTCGGTAGCCGCTCGAAGAACGGCCCCACCAGCCACAGATCGTTCAGGTGAATGCCGCTGATCAGGAACTGCGGGATCATCGTAATGATGACCAGATATAACGCCCCAACCAGGGTGATACGGGTCAGCACGTCATTGATAAAGTCCGAGGTCCGCTTGCCCGGACGAATGCCCGGAATGAAGCCACCATACTTGCGCATGTTGTCCGCGATATCGTCTGGACGGAACACAATCGAAATATAGAAGTAGGCGAAGAAAACGATGGCAACGATTTGCAAAAGCTCGTACCAAGGCTCGCCAGGGCGCAAACCATCGAAGACTCGCGACAAGAATGAGCTGTTGCGAACAGCGGTGATATTGGCGAACAACAGCGGAGCCGACAGCACGGAGGAGGCAAAAATCACGGGCATCACGCCGCCCGAATTGACCTTCAGTGGCAAGTGAGTCGATTGACCGCCCATCAGCCGGCGACCGACAATTCGCTTCGCATACTGCACCGGAATCCGGCGCTCGCTACGCTCCACAAACACGATAAAAGCGACGATCACTATCATCGCCACCACCAGCAAAATAATCGCCGGAACCGTAAACGCCCCAAATGCCTGAGTGCGGGCCTTCTCGGCCAGATCGGCGATGCCATGCGGCAGCCCAACGACAATGCCGGCAAAAATCAGCAAACTCATCCCATTGCCTATACCGCGGTCCGTGATTTGCTCGCCCAGCCACATAATGAAAGCCGTGCCCGTTGTCAGGGTCAAGACCGTCATTAGAATGAAGCCGATGCCGGGATTCACAACAAACGGCACTCCGCCTGATCCACGGTTCAGCGCCACCGCGATCGCGAGCGACTGGAAGACGGCCAGCAAGACCGTCACATACCGGGTCCATTGGGTGATCTTGCGGCGGCCCAGCTCGCCTTCCTTCTGCAACTTGGCCAGCGGCTCATACACCACCGTGAGCAGCTGGAAGATGATCGAAGCCGTGATGTACGGCATGATGCCCAGTGCAAAAACGGTCAGGCGGCGAAGATTGCCGCCGCTGAACATGTCCACCAGGCCCAACGCGCTCCCGCCCTGCTGGTTGAAAAACTGCGCCAGCACCTTCGGGTTGACCCCCGGCGTCGAGATGAAGCTTCCTAGGCGATAGACGGCAAGCAGGCCAAGGGTGAACAACACCCGCTTGCGCAGGTCCGGAATACGGAAGATATTTGCCAGCTTCTCAAACATAAATTTCGGCACATCCAATTACTGGGTGACTACACTTCCCATTACAACACTTGTCATCCTGAGCGACCAGCGGGAGCCGCCAACAACAGCCAGATGACCTGCGTTTTCGGTGGGTGCCCCATGTCTCGATTTTGAGACGTGGGGAGAAAACTAACCGCCAATCAACACAGCCTTGCCGCCGGCCTTCTCGATCTTTTCCTGGGCGGTCTTGGAGAACTTATGCGCATGCACTGTAACCGCGGTCGTCAATTCGCCGTTCGCCAACACCTTGATCAACTCGTTCCGCTTTTTCAGCAGACCATGCTTCACCAGCGCTTCGACGGTCAACTCCGCAACACCCAGCTCAGCGATCCGGTTCAGGTTCACTACAGTGTATTCCGTGCGGAAGATGTTCGTAAAACCGCGCTTCGGCAGCCTGCGGTGCAATGGCATCTGGCCGCCCTCAAAACCACGCATCATGCGCGAACCGGAACGCGAACGCTGTCCCTTGTGTCCACGAGTGGAGGTCTTGCCCATGCCCGAGCCCATACCCCGGCCCACGCGCTTCTTATTGCTGTTCGCCTTCTTCGGCGCCTTCAGATTCGACAGATTTGTCGGCATTGTCTTCCTCGCTCAACGCCGGCTGGCTTCTCATCCAACCGACTCGCATTTTAATTTGACGGCCAACTTCGCCGCTAACTCGCTAACCGGCCTTTAGCTGACCGCTCCTTAGCTAGTCCCTACTCTACAATCCGCACCAGGTGCGGAATCCGCTTCACCATCCCGCGAACCGACGGCGTATCTTCCCGCTCGACAACCTGGTTCAACCGGGTAAACCCAAGCCCCTTCACCACACTCTTATGTTTTACAGGCGTGCAGATCATGGACCGGAAATATTGGATCTTGATCATTGCTTTGGTCTCTGCCATGACTAGAGCTCCTCTACCGACTTGCCGCGAATCGCGGCCACATCTGCCTTATTCCGCAGCTGGATCAGCGCATCGAACGTCGCCTTGATCACATTGTGCGGGTTCGCGCTGCCTAGGCTCTTGGTTAGCACATTCTGCACGCCCGCCGAAGTCATGACCGCACGCACCGCGCCGCCGGCGATCACCCCGGTACCATCCGGAGCAGGCTTCAGCAGCACTTGGCCAGAACCGTAACGGCCCAAAACCTGGTGTGGAATCGTCGATTCCGTCAGGTTGACATGATGAAGGTTCTTCTTCGCCGACTCGATGCCCTTGCGGATCGCCTGCGGCACTTCCTTCGCCTTGCCCGAACCGTAGCCCACCACGCCGGCTGAAGGATCGCCTATCACCACAAGCGCCGCGAACGACATATTCTTGCCGCCCTTGACCACCTTGGTCACGCGATTGATCGCCACCACCTGGTCCTTCAGGTTGAACTGCCCGGCATCCAGCTTCTTTTTCAGTATTGCCATTCGATTCCCGATTCCTTCCGACCGGCCATCCGCCGGAACCAATACGTTAGAACTCTAATCCCGACTCGCGCGCCGCATCCGCCAACGCCTTGATCCGCCCGTGATACAAGTAACCGCCACGGTCGAAGACCACCTTCTTGATGCCCTTTTCTTGCGCCCGTTCGGCAACCAGCTTGCCCACTTCCTTGGCCGCCGCCACATTGCCGCCCGTCTTCAGCTTCGCTTGAACCGTCGACGCGGAAACCAGCGTTACACCCTGCAAGTCGTCGATTACCTGCACATAAATATGGTTCAGCGAACGATAAACATTCAGCCGCGGCCGCTCCGCCGTCCCCGTCAACTTCGCCCGGATCCGGTCATGCACACGCTGCCGGATTGCATTTCTCTTCCTCTGCGGAATCATCTCGTCTTCCTTCCTAAAAGCGGAACCGACCTACGGCCCCGTTCGGTAATCTCTTGAGTTATCAGTTGTAAGCCTCCAGTCGCCAGTAAAACTCAACCAGCCTACTGAGGACTGACCACTGAGAGCTACTTAGCGCCGGTCTTGCCGACCTTCTTCTTCAGCTTCTCATCCGCGTAACGCACACCCTTGTTCTTATAAGGATCGGGCTTGCGCAGCGATCGCATATCGGCAGCGACCTGGCCGACCTTCTGCCGGTCGATGCCGCTCACCGTGATGCGGGTCTGCTTCGGATCAATCACTACCGTGATACCGGTCGGCAGCACAAACTCGATCGGATGCGAATAGCCCAGCGTGAACACAACCGTGTTCTTCCCCTTCAACTCCACGCGATAGCCAATGCCGACGATGTCCAGGTCCTTCGACCAGCCTTTGGTCACGCCTTCGATCGCGTTCGAAACGAGTGCCCGGGTCAATCCATGAATCGCCGCCTGCGAATCGTTCTCCCGCGATGCGATGACGAACCCGTCTTTGGTCTCCAGTTTAATTCCTGAAGGAATCGGCTGCTCAACCTTGCCCTTCGGGCCTTCAACCACGATCAGGTTGCCCTGCACGGCATACTTCACCCCGCTCGGCAACGGAATCGGCTTCTTTCCAATACGCGACATACTTTCAATCCTTCACGGCTTGCGAGTCCCGGCGACCATCAACCTAACCGTTCCACTGCAGCCCAGCGGCCTAAGCCACACAATCCAACACCATTCGACTTCCAGCCTTAGTCACAATCTTGCCGAACTCAACCTAGCGCCAAAGGCGCGTGTGCCTGGACGGCCAGTCCTCACCAGACTTCGCAGAGGATTTCCCCGCCGACGCGCTCGCGCCTTGCCTGGCGACCAGTCATCACGCCGCGCGGGGTAGTCATAATGCTGATCCCCAGCCCACCCTGCACCCGCTTGATCTCATCGCGACCAACGTAGACGCGGCATCCCGGGCGCGAAACCCGCGCCAAGTCACGAATCGCCGCTTCGTTGTTCGGGCCATACTTCAGGTACACGCGAAGCACAGCGCGACCTTCTTCTTCAGCCGCCTTGTAGTTCGCGATATAGCCCTCCTCCTTCAGGATGCGGGCAATCTCGGTCTTCAGCTTCGAAGCCGGCACGTCGAGCTTCTGGTGGCGCGCGCGGATCGAATTGCGAATGCGCGTCAGAAAATCTGCTACTGGATCGGTCAAACTCATTGTCTCTCCTTCATCCCCCGTTCGCTCCGCTCTCTGCGGAGAACCAGCGGGAATGTCTTCGGCGCCGTACTCCTACATCTGAACCGGCACCCGTTCTCAACTTGCCCAATACTTACCAGGACGACTTCGTCACACCCGGAATATCGCCACTCAGCGCCAACTGGCGGAAGCACAAACGGCACAAGCCGAACTTGCGCATATAAGCCCGCGGGCGGCCGCAGCGGTGGCAGCGGTTATGCTGGCGTGACGAAAACTTCGGTTTACGGGCGTCCTTCACCCTCTTCGCTGTAGTTGCCATGCTTCCTCTTGACTTAGGTCAAATTTCTAAGCGTCACCGCTTGTTATTCCGGCGTCGCCGCCGGCTACTTCTAATTACGCCTTCGAATTACGCCGCAGTCCTGAACGGAATGCCAAACTGCCGCAACAGCGCGCGCGCAGAATTATCATCCAGGGCCGTCGTCACAATCGTGATATTCATGCCCTTCAACTTATCTACCTTGGAGTAGTCGATCTCAGCGAAAATCAGCTGATCGCGAACCCCAATCGTATAGTTACCCCGGCCATCAAAGCTCTTAGTCGAGACACCTTTGAAATCGCGAACCCGTGGTAACGCCACCGAGACCAGACGATCGAGGAACTCATACATCGTGTCCCCACGCAGAGTAACCATCGCGCCGATAGGCATCCCCTCGCGCAGCTTGAACGCAGCGATCGACTTCTTCGCCCGGGTCGTCACCGGCTTCTGCCCGGTAATCAGCGCCAGGTCGTTGATTAGCGGATCCAGCATCTTCGCGTTCTGCGTCGCCTCGCCCAGACCCATATTCACGACAATCTTCTCGAGCCTTGGCACGGCCATTGCATTCTTCAGGCCAAGCTCTTTCTGGAGCGCCGGCTTCAGTTCCTTCAGGTACTTCTCTTTCAATCTCGCTGCCATCGTATCTCTTCCATTCTCACGGTCTCGGATTGGGTCACATCCCCGTTTACCGTTTCGTGATTCGCATTTCTACGCCGAAGGCGTCATTCGCCGTCCGCGCAGGACTACTTCTTTTTGCTCTTCGACTCGATCGTCTGGTCGCACTTCCTGCAGACGCGGACCTTCTTATCGCCCTCAAACTTGTGTCCCACTCGCGTCGGCCCGCAATTCGGGCAGACCAACATTACATTCGAAACATGAATCGGAGCTTCCTGCTCCGCGATCCCGCCCTTGATGTTTTTCTGCGGATTCGGTCGAACGTTTTTCTTTACAATCCGCACGTGCTCCACCAGCACCTTGCTGGAGTCGGGAATCACCCGCAACACCCGGCCCTGCTTGCCCCGGTCGCTCCCCGCAATGACCTGGACCTTATCGTTCCGCTGTATATTCAAACTCGGCATAACTTAACTCTCTTCCCGCTCCCTGTGCCCTAAGCCCTGCTGCTAGATAACTTCCGGCGCCAACGAAACAATCTTCAGAAACTTCTTCTCGCGCAGTTCGCGAGCAACGGGCCCAAAAACACGCGTTCCCACCGGCTCACCGGCATCGTTGATCAGCACCGCGGCATTCTCGTCGAAGCGAATATACGTCCCGTCGCGACGGCGATATTCCTTGTGCGTCCGAACAATTACCGCCTTGACAACTTTGCCCTTCTTGACCTGGCCATCCGGCGAAGCTTCCTTGACCGCCGCCGTAACCACATCGCCCAGGCCGGCCTTCTTGCCGCTCGATCCGCCCAACGGAAGAATCACCTGCAGCTTGCGTGCGCCGGAGTTATCGGCCACCGCCAGCATGGTTCTCATCTGTACTGCCATCTTCGTCTCTCCTTGCTGGCCGAAATGACCGCCAGCCTAACTCCAGAAACTCAACCCTACCCAACCAGACTGCTGAACTTTAGAGCTGGGCCAGCTTCGCCGCGGCTGCCGCTTCTTCAGCCTGCGCCAGTGCCGAACGCCGCACGATCTCTTCGAGCTGCCACCGCTTCAGCTTGCTTAGCGGACGGGTCTCGCGAATCCTCACCACATCGCCCACGCGCGCGGAGTTCTGCTCGTCATGCGCATAAAACTTCTTATTGGTCTTCATGACCCGTTTGTACTTCGGATGGGCCTTGCGCATCTCGATCTCAACCACGATCGTCTTCTGCATCTTGGTCGAAACGACCTGGCCAACCTTCTCATTGCGGCGCGCCTGCTTCTCTTCCGCCCCGGTGCCGTTTGCTTTTGTCACGCTTGCCTTGGCTTCGCTTGCAACTGTCTCTGACATAACTTAGCGAGCCTCCTTCTTGGATTTCTTCGTCTTCACGGGAAGCGTCGGTTCGGTCTTGTGAACCGCGCCATGCAGTCCAAGCTCGCGCTCGCGTGCAACCGTCTTGATGCGGGCCACATCCTTGCGCAGTTCGCGGACCTTCTTCACGCCCTCGTTCTGCCCCAGCTTCATCTGAAAGCGAAGCCTGAACAGCTGTTCGGCGGCCTGACGCTCCTGCTCAACCAACTCCCCATCGCTCAGATTGCGGATCTTTTCGGTTTCCATCTCGTGTCTCTCTTCTAACTCAAACTTCGAACAGTAACCCCAGACGAACTACTTCGCCGCCACCACAACCTTGGCGTCATGGCGCTGCACAAACTTAGTCTTCAGCGGCAGCTTATGGGCCGCCAGACGCATCGCCTCTTGCGCCATCTCGGAGGAAACACCCTCCATCTCGAACAACAGCTTGCCCGGGCGGCAGACCGCAACCCAGTGGTCCGGAGCGCCCTTGCCCTTACCCATACGGGTTTCGGCCGGCTTCTTGGTCACCGGCTTGTCCGGAAACACCCGCAGCCAGATCTTCCCGCCGCGCTTGATAAAGCGTGTCATCGCGATACGGCTGGCCTCGATCTGGCGGTCGGTAATATACCCGCACTCCATGACCTTCAGCCCGAAGTCGCCGAACGACAACTCGGCGCCACGCCACGCTTTCCCCTTCATACGCCCGCGCTGCTGCTTGCGGAACTTAACCTTCTTCGGCATCAACATAATAAAACCCCAGTTATCAGTTCTCAGTCTTCAGTCGTTAAGTTTCAGCCGGTTCTCTTAACTCCACGAGAACTGAGGACTGACAACTAATAACTGACAACTGCCTCTAAAATACCGACGTCCCAATTTCCTTCGGTGCGCGACGCTTCTGCTCGTAGATATCGCCACGATATATCCAGGTCTTCACGCCGATAATTCCATAGGTCGTGTGCGCCTCGGAGAAACCATAGTCGATGTCCGCGCGTAAGGTATGCAGCGGCAAACGGCCCTGCAGATACCACTCCGAACGCGCAATCTCATTTCCGTTCAACCGCCCCGAAACCCGGACCTTGATCCCCTTGCAGCCAAACCGCAGCGCCGAGTCGACCGACTTGCGCATCGCACGACGGAAGCCAACCCGCTTTTCCAGCTGCAACGCAATTGCTTCCGAAACCAGCTGAGCATCCAACTCCGGCTTGTTTACTTCCAGAATGTCGATGAACACGTCCCGGTTCGTCCGCTTCTGCAGCTCGACCTTCAGCTTGTCGATCTCCGCGCCCTTGCGGCCGATCACAATGCCAGGCCGCGCCGTGCGGATGATCAACCGAAGCTTGTTCCCCGGGCGCTCGATCTCGACCGAGCTGACGCCGGCGGCCTTCAGCTTTTCCTTTAGCTCCTTCTTGAGCTTGATGTCCTCAATCAACAGCTTGTCGTAATCGCGCTCGACAAACCAACGCGACTTCCACGGCTTGTTGACGCCTAGCCTAAATCCGTAAGGGTGGACTTTCTGTCCCATAGTTTCCTCTTGATCCTCTACCGCAACCTACTCAGTTCGAACCTACTAAACCTGATCTAAACTCGCTCGACTTACTTCGCCGAAGTCGCTTTCTTGTTCCAGTTCTTGCTCTTCGCCGCGCCTTTACCTGCCGCCGCTTTAACCGTAGCCTTCTTCGCCGGCTTTCTCGCCAACCGCTTCTTCGCCGGAGCCGCCGCGCCATCGCCCACCGTCTCGACCAGCCCAGCCGTCTTGCGCTCCGCCACCGCGATCACGATATGCGACAAACGCCGCTGATACCGGTACGCGCGTCCCATCGGAGCAGGCCGAATCCGCTTCATCCGCGGGCCGTCATTGGCCAGCGCGGTCTTCACGTACAGGTTGTCGACATCGACATCCAGACCCTGCTCTTCGCTCAGGTAGTTCGCGTTCTGCACCGCCGAACGCAGCACCTTCTCCACCAGCGGCGCAACGCCCTTCTTGGTGAACATCACCGTGTTGATCGCGTCTTCCACGCGGCGGCCCTTGATCAGCTCCAGCACCAGCCGCGCCTTCTGCGGCGACACCCGCTGGAACTTCGCTTCAGCCCGGAATTCTCTCGTATCCAATTGCATTGGCTTACTTCCTCTTGTCCTGCAAAATCTCTAACTATCGCGGCTTAGCTGACGACTCC
>Ga0302324_100028004_pt1 | contig 10725 bp, 9 predicted proteins | sample Palsa_T0_1_FD_201949 | JGI IMG/M metagenome (GOLD analysis project Ga0302324, IMG submission 201949) | Peat permafrost microbial communities from Stordalen Mire near Abisko, Sweden - Palsa_T0_1 | ecosystem: Environmental > Terrestrial > Soil > Palsa > Peat permafrost | place: Sweden: Abisko...
GGCCGGCCTCCTGGTTCTCGCGCAGACATTCGGATTCGAGAATTTCACCGGTGCCTTCGCCGCAGGAGTAATCCTCGGGGCGAGCACCCGCGGCGAACGCGGCGGCGTGTTACGGGAGAAAATGGGTACGCTTTCTTTCGGATGGTTTTATCCATTTTTTTTCGTGGGTGCGGGAATCCAGTTCGATCTCGGAGCGCTTGCGCACGACCCGCCTACGATGCTGCTCGTACCGGCGATCGCTGTTTTATTCCTCGTCGTTCGAGGGATACCCGCATTGCTTTATCGCGGTAGTGTGGACGCCGCGCACGTGCTGCCTTTGGCATTCTCTTCCGCGGTGCCGTCGCTTACTATCATTGTGGTTATTGCCCAAACTGGAGTGAGGGCGAAGTCAATGACTCCCGATGTCGCGGCGGCGGTGATCGCCGCTGCAATGCTGTCGATCCTGCTGTTTCCGACCATTGCGGGCTCTCTTTTGGCCCGCACCGGTCCATCAGAACAGAGTTCCGCCGGCGATTAGGAACGTGGCAAGTGAGTCGGCTTGGCGAGTCGGAGTCTGATGCCTGGTCGGGTGTTGCCCCTCTAAAGAACCCACCTGGCATGTCCAAGATGCGGCGCGGACGGCGATTCCGGACATTGAGTGGCACACGGGAACTGTTACAGTACGAGTTATTCGCCGGCCGTGTTTGCGGCGAGAGGCTGGACGTGACCAAATAACTGTACTGACTGGATACTCGCTCCCCGGGAACGGACCAACCCCCCAAAATTGCCCCGCCAATGAGTGCCATCGCGATAGGTGAACGGCCGGTGACCGTTGTATGACGACAGCTCGTCTGTCGCGGCCGCTCTCGAACGCACTCGGCGTGACCCTGATTGCCGTGATCGCAATCGGTGGTCTGGCCTACGTCAAATGGTTGCCTTACTTTCACAAAGCCATTCTCGCGTCCACCAACCATTCGATCGGTCATTCCATCTTGATGGGCGATGCCGCGGAAGCGCCGCCGGTGTCTTGGAAGGCGGCGCTCGATTACTCGTTGGCGTACGGTAAATCCATTTGGCAAGCGATGGTGTTGGGCTTGCTGTTGGGAGCTGCCGTACAGGAATTTGCGCCGCGCGCGTGGCTCGCTCGTCTGCTGGGGGCATCCGACTTTCGAAGCGTCACGATCGGGGTCCTCATGGCGATTCCCGGGATGATGTGCACATGCTGCGCAGCGCCGGTGGTCATCGGTCTGCGACGGCGTAACGCCTCCGCGGCCGCCGGCGCGGCGTTTTGGCTGGGCAACACCGTCCTCAATCCCGCGACATTGGTGTTCATGGGATTTGTTCTTGGCTGGAAATGGACTGGATTGCGGCTGGCACTGGGCATTCCGTTGATATTTGGTATGAGCTATCTAATCCATCGATTTGCTTTCGCCGACGAGATCAAAATTCTCAAAGAAGGGATTGACCTGTCCGCGGCTGATTACGAGGCTTATCCTGAGTCACGCGGTACGCTGCAGGGCTGGCTCTCGCGCTTCCTATCGATGGCGGCGAGCCTTATTCCCGAATACGTCTTGCTGGTGCTCATCCTCGGTGCGAGCCGCGCATGGCTGTTTCCGCACATGGGGATCGCCGTCGGCAACGAGCTCTATTGGATAGTCTTGATGTCGCTGGCCGGTCTCTTGTTCGTAATTCCCACCGCGGGCGAGGTACCTATCGTCCAGGCGATGCTGGCTTTGGGTGTGGGCGTGGGTCCCGCAGCGGCTCTACTCATGACATTGGCGCCGGTGAGTCTGCCCTCGCTCGTCATGGCGAAAAAAGCGTTCTCTCTGCGCACGCTCGCAATTGTCGGCGCTTCCGTGGTGATGGTCGGCATCGCCGCCGGCGTGCTCGCCGTTCGCTTGGGGTTTTAGATCACAACCCACCTACCGCGCGGCTCCTCTCCAGTTACGTGCTGGGGTGTTTGGCGGCCTCTTCCATGATCTTGAGGGCAATGCTGACCGACAGCCCGGCAATGTGGTCCGTGGCCGCCTTCTGGGCCACGGAGCCCCTTTCTCTGTCGTACGCCTTATCTGCGATCCCGGCGGCAATGTGCGAGGCCGCCAAAATCAATAGCTCATCTTTACCCATGTCTCATCGTCCTTTGGTTTCGGCGGTACTGCGCCAGACAACCGGCTCGCGGCTTTGATATTCGGAACCGTCCAGTAAGCACTGTAGCTTATCGATTCACACCTAGCGCGGCGGCGTTCGATCGAATATAAGCGTCTTCGAACAACTGGCGTCTCGGCCGGGTTCTCCAATTACCGCGATTGAGGGGCGCAGACTCACTCACTCGCCCTGTGTATGCTAGAACGCGCCCGGCAGTCGACAGAGGTAGGGTGAATTCGTGCGGCAACGCACTATTGCATAACGGAGATCCGTTAAATTCGCGAGATTCCCGTCTGCCGATTCAACTTCATTCAGCGCGCACCACCTGACACCGGCGCCTGTTGCGCGCATTTGGAGAAAGACTATGAAGCGCATCGTCTTGTTCGTGCTCACCAATCTCGCCGTGATGATCGTCATCTCGGTGATGGTACGCATCTTCGGGCTCGATCAGGCACTCGAGGCGCACGGACTTGACCTCGGCGCGCTGTTGATCTTTTCGGCGGTGGTGGGATTCACCGGCGCGATCATCTCGCTGCTCATGTCGAAGTCGATGGCCAAGTGGTCGACCGGAGCGCAGGTCATCGACAGCCCTCGCGACGAAAGCCAAACATGGCTGTTGGGTACGGTAAAGCGCCTCGCCGACAAGGCCGGCATCAGGACGCCCCAGGTGGCCGTCTACGAGGGCGCACCCAACGCTTTTGCCACCGGTGCATTCCGCAATTCGGCGCTGGTCGCGGTTTCCAGCGGATTGCTGAACTCGATGTCGCGCGAAGAACTCGAAGCCGTTCTCGGCCATGAAATCGCGCACGTGTCGAACGGCGACATGGTTACCCTGACCCTGATCCAGGGTGTGGTAAACACATTTGTTGTCTTTCTAGCCCGCGTGGTCGCGTTTTTTGTCGACAAGATCGTCTTTCGGACTCAGCGTGGTACTGGTCCCGGGTATTTCATCACTGTCTTGGTCTGTCAGATCGTGTTCGGTGTGCTGGCGGCGATCATCGTTGCCTGGTTTTCCCGCAGGCGCGAGTTCCGTGCTGACGCTGGCAGCGCCCAATACCTCGGCAGCCCGCAGCCGATGATGAGTGCGCTGGCGCGGCTCGGGGGGCTGCCGGCAGGGGAGTTACCCAAATCGCTGAACGGATTCGGCATCACCGATAAGCCGAGCATCGCATCACTGTTCGCGACGCATCCACCCATCGAGGCGCGGATTCGCGCGCTGCAGGCATCACCCTAAACGCCGTCGGCGTGCGCCCGCGCTAACGCCGATCGCGGCTGATGTCGAGCAAAGAAGGACGTGCGTAGAACGCAAGCTCTTCGAGAACATCTGCGGTTACGGCCAGTCCGCCGGTGCGGATGACATCGATATCGGCGTGCGGCAGACCCAAGATCTCCGGGAGGTTCGAGAGGCGAGGATCGGTGTAAGTCACCACGGCGACAAGCAGCGACTAGACCATGAGCGCAAAGACGGCTATTGGACCATGGTATCGACGCTGTCGGAAAACTCTCACACGCGGATAGTGAATTCCATCGGCACAAACGTTCAATCCCACCGGAGCGGAGTCCGGTAGCATTTGAGTCCCTCGTCTCTTCATGCGAGATGCATTGATGGACTCCGCGCACACTGCACATCTGGCCCGCGAATGCGGGGGTCTGCTTCAGCTCTATCGGGCGACCCGTCAATCGAGCGAGGCCTTGATCGCCCCGCTGTCCGACGCTGACGCCACGGTACAGTCAATGCCGGACGCCAGCCCGGCGAAATGGCATTTCGCTCACACGACGTGGTTCTTCGAGAGCTTCGTCCTCGTACCTCATTTGTCGGGATATCGGATTTTCGACGATCATTTCAATTTCTTGTTCAACTCTTATTATGAGACGGTCGGGGCGCGACATCCCCGAGCCCGTCGAGGCTTGTTGAGTCGACCGTCGCTCGAATCAATCCGCGCCTATCGTCGTCACGTCGATGCGGGCATCGAGAAGCTGCTGCGACAGAACTCCTCGGCCAGCATCACGCAACTCGTGGAATTAGGTTGCCATCACGAGCAGCAGCACCAGGAGCTGCTGCTCACAGACATTTTGCATTTATTCGCGCAGTCCCCCTTGAAGCCCGCTTACAAATTGCCCGAACCGCTATTGTTCGAGCCCCAAGCGCCCCGCGCACCGGACTATTCGCACTTTGCCGGAGGGCTCGTTGAGATCGGCCATGAGGATCGCGGTTTCCACTTCGACTGCGAAGGACCACGGCATAGCGTGTTCGTCGAGCCGTATCGCCTCGCGAACCGTCCGGCTACCAATCGCGAATGGATCGAATTCATCGAGGACGGAGGCTATCGAGATCCCTTGCTATGGCTTTCCGAGGGATGGACCGTGTCGCGCGATCAGGGGTGGACAATGCCGCTCTATTGGGAGCGCCGTGACGATGCGTATTGGACGATGACGCTGCGCGGCGCTCAGCCACTCGACCTCGACGCGCCCGTGAGCCATGTGAGTTATTTTGAGGCCGACGCCTATGCGACCTGGTCGAATCGGCGCTTACCCACGGAGATGGAGTGGGAAAACGCGGCACGCGCAGTGCCACTCACGGGGAACTACTCAGACTCCGGATACCTGCGGCCGAGGCCGGCCGGTGCCGCCGCGCCGGGACCACGTCAAATGTTCGGCGATGTGTGGGAATGGACCCGTAGCGCCTTCCTACCCTATCCTCGCTTTCGTCCCGCGGCGGGCGCCGTGGGCGAGTACAACGGCAAATTCATGTCGGGGCAGTTCGTCCTGCGCGGCGGTTCCTGTGTCACTCCGCCCGGTCATATCCGCCGGAGCTACCGAAATTTCTTTCCGCCAAGCATGCGCTGGCAATTCGCCGGCGTTCGACTGGCCGAGGATGTTGACTCACGAGCGAGCACCGCGAGTCGGACGTTTCGAGGTCCTGAGCCCGCTAACGGCAATCGCTTCAATGGCGATGTTCTTTCGGGTCTGGCCCGGTCGCCGAAACGGCTCCCGAGCCGCTGGCTATACGATGATTATGGCAGCGAGCTATTTGAGGAAATAACCCAACTCGACGAGTACTATCTCACGCGCACGGAGACGGGGACCCTGCGCGCATATTCGAGGGAGATTGCGGCGTTCTGCGGCGCAAACGCGACATTGTTGGAGTATGGGGCGGGCGCGGGGCTAAAAACAGAGCTACTGATCGAGGCGCTTGATCGTCCGGCGTTCTACGTGCCCATAGATATTGCCGGCGATTTTCTAAAGCATACGGTAGCGCGCTTTGAACGGCGCTTCCCCGAGCTCAGCACGCGCCCGATCACAGCGGATTTCACCTCGATCTCCGCCATGCCGGAGTGGGTCCCATCGGCCCGGCGTGTCGCCTTCTTCCCCGGCTCGACGATTGGCAATTTAGACGCGAGTGAGGTCGCGACATTCCTTGGTGGAATCCGAAGTCACGTGGGCCGCGGCGGACGCGCGCTCATAGGGGTGGACTTATGCAAGGCGCCGGCCATCCTCATCCCGGCCTATGATGACACGGCGGGGGTGACCGCGCGCTTCAATCTCAATTTGTTGACGCGCATCAATCGCGAGCTCGGCGGCAATTTCAATATTGAGCGCTTCCAACACAGCGTGCGATGGAATGAAGCCGAAGCAGCCGTGGAGATGCATTTGCTGAGTACCGTTGATCAAGCCGTGACGGTGTCGGGACGCACCTTTGAATTTTCGGCCGGTGAAACCATACACACAGAAAGTTCCCGCAAGTACGGCATCGCGGGCTTCACTCAGCTTGCGGGACACCATGGCTGGCGAGTGGACAGGGTTTGGACAGACGAAAGGCAATTGGTCGGTCTGTTCGGCTTGGCGCAGTACTGACAGACGCGAAGCGGCAGTGCGCTCTCCTCTCGGCCCTGCGCGCCGCCTTCTACCCGGTGTTGACCTATAGCGGATGCAGTTTTTGCGCCGAAAGCTTTAACTTGTCGGCCATCCGCGCAAGCTCGGGCAGGGAAGCGGCGCTCATCTTTCGCATAACCTGGGCGCGGTGCACCTTGACTGTGATCTCACTGATGCCAAGGTCGCCCGCAATCTCCTTATTCAGCCGGCCCCAGGCACATCGCGGCAAAGTGATGCGAAAGATGAATGCCTGCTCTCTTGTTGACCTAGTCCGGATAGCCGCGAGACTTGGCACCGTATCCGATCCGAGTCAGAACACGCCGAAGGCGGGTTCAGTCTCTCGACGCTCTATTGTCACGGCCGCGCCCACCTACACAGTCCCGCAAGAATATCGAACTTAGGTATTCATGCGGCCCGGTGACGTTGTTCCGGCTAACGTGGTGCCGATATCCTGAGGACTTACAGTGGGGCTGCTTGCCCCGGGACGGATTCGCACCGCCGACCAGCGGATTAACAGGGCTGGCCGACCGAGACCGCCAATATACGGTCGGATACACTCTGCGGCGATTGGCCGGGGAAACATTTGGGAAACATCCAACGAGGCCCCAGTAGGGGAAGTTTCTGCGGCTCGCCTCTGATCGAGCACGCGAGCTAGTGATCCGAACGGAGCAAGATGACGCACAGCAAGTGCCAGTCACGATCAAGGACTGTGCACCCAGAGGTGGGGTTCCCCGAGGGGTGACCATCCGCCCGGAGTATGGAGTCCCGGCATGAGTGCAGGTCACGGTGACGTTCCGCGGCGTCGGGTTCTCCGATCGTTATCAAATGCGGTTCGATCGCATCAGCCGAGCCGTTGGCCAAAGAATCTGAAGGTCCGGTCCCACGCCTGTTGCGACCACACCGGATCGTATTGGGTTGCCGGGATACGTCGGGGTCCCACGGCTGTCTCGTTGGCGAACGCATGGTGAGCAAGATAGCGATGGAAGTCATAGGAGATGCCCGCTTCGCTCAGCTTCGCCTCTAACTTATCAATGGTCGCTATGGGAAAGAATTCGTCCTGCGTGGCCCAATGGGCCTGCAGGGGCGCCTTGATCTTGGTGGCGTCGATATACTCGAGCGGCGGACAGCCGTACCAAACGACGCCGGCGTCGATTTCCGGTGCCGCGGCCACAGCTAGCAGCGTGAGCGCACCACCCATGCAAAAGCCCGTAACTCCGACCTTGCTGCTGCGTGCTTTCAAAAACCTAACGGCACCGCGAATATCTTGCGACGCTGCATCCCCAAAATCGAGGCCCGACATTAGGTGATGTGCCTCTTCGGCTTCCACGGTATACTTGCCGCGATAGAGATCCGGCACTAGCGCGCGATAACCTGCGGCCGCCAGGCGATCCGCGACGCCGCGAATCTGATCGTTGAGTCCCCACCATTCCTGGATGACTACGACGGCCTGCGCAGCATCGGCATTGGTAGGTTCCGCGAGGTAGCCTTCCAGGGTCTTCAAATCGGGGCGCGTAAAAGAGACTTTCCTTCCCATGTCTATTTACCTCGATTTACTCTAAATGCGATGCGGTTTACTCGAGCAACATGAGCATGCGTCAAAGGCTGTGCCTCTACTCCGCAGCCGAATCAGCATACTCCGCCGCGCAACCCTCGATGCTCCGTCGTTAAGATGTTGAGTGATCCTCCGCTCTCGAGCGTCTTCAGTCAACGATTACACGCAACGCGTCGGTTGAACATTGTCGCGCGGTCGTTGAAGCATTTCACAAGCAACTCATGGAATGGAAAATGAAATCAGCCTGAAACGGCTGACCCTGAGACTGATACCCAAGAAAGAGCGATGCTCGCGGTTGCCTGAGGTTGGCTTTTGCGTGCATCAGTGGTCATGACTTGGTTGCTTACGAGAGGAATGTCGTCGATGCGATTCGCCATATTCCTGATTGTCATCATGGGCGTAAGTGCGGTGAGCGCCCAGGCGCCCGCCGATAACGGCACGCTTTCAGCGATTGATCTTGTCAACCACACACCCAAGGGGAAACTGCATAACCCCTACAAGGACTCCCAGGCCAACATAGTTTCTCAGGGGGCCACTCTATTCCGCAGCTATCCTTGTAGCGGCTGTCATGGCGGGAATGCCGGCGGCGGCATGTGCCCGCCGCTGACTACAAGCGACTGGATTTACGGCGGAGACGATGACTCGCTGTTTCGGCTCGTCACCTTGGGCAGCGTCGAGCTGCAGAAACAGGGTTACTCCCGCGAGGGCCTCATTAACACGGCGGGTCCGATGCCGCCCATGGGCCCAATCATCAAGAACTCGGATGATCTATGGAAAATACTTACCTTTATTCGTTCGCGGTACGACGGTGACCCTGCCTACAAATACGGGGCTCCGGCCTCGCATCAGTAGCAGCGCCTGTTCTTCGCCGAAGGCTCTGCGCAATTGGATCATGAGAAGAGGCAGCGCTTGATCCGACTTCTCGATTATCTGTCGCGCGGGTACGGTGATCCTGGTGTCGATCGGAAGCGCATAGGCCATCGGGCGGGCCGACATCAACCGCAACTCAGCACCGATCGCTCCCAGACGCCTCGGCCCCTCATCGACCAGTATCTCGTGAACACGCCCCACGAGCGGCTTGACCGCCTATGGATAAAGGCCGGCTTGCTTTCCGCGCTCCTGGGCCAGCGCTAGAAGAATATCAAGTGCAGGTGTTGGAGTTGCCGTCAGCCTTCCGAGCTCTTGCACTGCTGCGACCAGCGCTTCAAGCTCCAGTGAGCGCCCGCGCTCCAGATCCTGCAACATGGACATCTTGTGTCCGGCGGCTGAGCCTGCCACATTGAGCCTTCGCTCGATCATCGACTCGGGAATGTCGACTTGCAACGCCTGAGCGACTCTCCTGCATTCTCCCATCACCGCGACGCACACGCCTCTGAGTCCGGGCTCAGCGGTTATGCGATCGAGGGTCGCGAGGGTGAGCAGGCTGATCGGGTTAAAGCAGGCGTTTCCCCACAGCTTTAGCCAGACATTCCAGCGTATGTTATCGCGCACAGGCGCATCGAAACCCGCGGTGGTCAGCGTCTGTGCGAGCGCTTGCACACGCGTCGACAGACTTCCATCGGGTTCGCCGATTGTGAACCGCTTGAATTCGTGATGGACAATCAACCCTGGCGAGACCACTTCGCAGGCGGGGTCTACTACGCAGCCGATGGCCCGCTCGGGGCCGATGGCCTTCCACTGACGTCCGCCGAGATCGACAGATTCCAGATGGCGCCCTTCCAACCGGCTGCCGGTCTTGTAGAAATACCACCACGGTATGCCGTTGGCAGCCGTAACGACCGAAGTGGCCCCCGGTGGCAGCTGGGATACGGGCGTTCAAACTTTACACGGGACCCGACCATGCATCTCATGCGCTGCAAGGCACGATAGACGAAAAAGATCGCACCGATGTGATCGCCATTCACTTCAAAGAGACGCCGGCGCATTCCTCGGGCGATTGGCACGAGAGTCCGGAGTCGCAATACGTGATTACGCTTACGGGAACGCTTGAATTTACCACCCGCGACGGTGAGACATTCGTGGTGCGGCCTGGCGATGTGCTGCTCTCCGAGGACGCAGTCGGCACCGGCCACAAATGGCGTCTGATCGATGACCAACCGTGGCGCCGCGCGTATGTGGTACTGAAGCCGGGCGTGAAAGATTCCTTCGTCGCGAAGATTGGCGGCCAGTGAAAGCAAGCCGCCGCCGACCCTGACGACACTCAGCGCGGGCTCGGCCCAACGCGAGAGGCGAAATGATAGAGGAAGTAAAAGCGCTCGAAAGGATTGGGATTAGCTTGGGCCTCGCTGCCCTCTTGGTGGCCGTCTGCCACGCGCAGGCACTTGGCCGTGGTCCGCATCTCGTCGTCGATCCCAGCTGGCCAAAGCCGTTGCCTGAACACTGGGTGATCGGACAAGTGAGCGGTGTTTGTGTCGATGCCCAGGATAACGTTTTCATCGTCAATCGAAATGACATGACGGACAAGGAAGGCGAGATTGCTCGACAGGCACCCCCGTACATGGAATTCGATCCCGAGGGCAATCTAGTGAATAGTTTTGGCGACTGGAAGGTCGTTCCGAATGTCACACACGGATGCAAGATCGACTATGAGAACAATTTTTGGACTGCCGGCAATGGCGACGGGATCATCCAAAAATACAGTCACGACGGCAAACTGCTCATGCAAATCGGCAAGAGAGGAGTGGTGGATACTTCCGACGGAACTCTCTCGGGCCGCGCGTTGAATTCGAGTCAGACGCAATTCTACATGCCGGCCGATGTGGCGATAGACCCTGCAAACGGAGACGTCTACGTGGCCGACGGTTATGGTAACAGCCGCATCGCTGTTTTCGATCGATCCGGTAAATTCCTGCGTCAGTGGGGGCATCAGGGAACAAAGGAAGAGGCCGATGCGGGTGTGGGTGGTGCGTTCATGCGGGTGGTGCATTGTGTAGCCATCGGCAATGACACGCTGGTCTATGTCTGCGACCGACAGAGCGACCGGATTCAAGTCTTCGATAGAATGGGAAACTTCAAGAGAAACATTTGGATCAGAAGAGAAAGCAGCCTTCCCGATAATTGGGGCACCGCGTGGTGGATCGGATTCTCGGCCGACCACGAACAAAAATACATGTACGTAGACGACGGCGGCGACGAGCAGATCAAGATTCTCGACCATGCCAGCGGAGATGTTCTCT
>Ga0302324_100028007_pt1 | contig 10724 bp, 7 predicted proteins | sample Palsa_T0_1_FD_201949 | JGI IMG/M metagenome (GOLD analysis project Ga0302324, IMG submission 201949) | Peat permafrost microbial communities from Stordalen Mire near Abisko, Sweden - Palsa_T0_1 | ecosystem: Environmental > Terrestrial > Soil > Palsa > Peat permafrost | place: Sweden: Abisko...
CGTCGCCGGCAAATTTTGCAAGAAATTGCGTCTGCGCATCCGGTCCCCAATGCTCCGGCGCCCACGCGAAATCGGCGTAAAAGTCCATCGCCACCTCGGCAGGCTTGATATCGCCGACGTTGAGCATCCAGATCTGGCGCGAATCGTTGTCATAGGTTTTGCGCAGCTCTTCCCACATCAATCCCGGGGAGATGGACTCGACCCACAGGTACGAGCTGGGTGCGCCCTGGTACGAAACGTGATAGTAAACGCCCGAGCCGCCGGGGCGTTTGCGCTCCTCGGGTGTGCCCAGCCGGCGGATGTATCCGAAGTTGTCATCGGGCCAGAGCAGCGTGGCTTCCGGCGGCACTTTCAACCCGGCGTTATACAGCGGCAACACTTCCTTGTAGGGGATGAAGCATTCGGCGGGCGGGCCAAATTGGCGCGTGACATATTGGTCGATCAGCGATTTTTGATCCGCGAAAATTTGCTCGACCATGGCAATGCGGGCCGGGACCTCTGGCGGTCCTTTCATCGGCGCGTCGTGAATGCCGCGGATGCCGAGTGTCCAGATCGATTCATCACCGCCGTGCCCGGACGCCGATTCCTTCCAGTAATTAAAAATGTTGGTGCGGTTGATGTCATACTCCCACGGCCCGGCCGACTCGGGCCAGAAGACGTTGTTGCGCATCATCGGCTCGCAATGGCTTGAGCCGGTGACGATGGCCCATTGATCGGCCGTCTGAGCGTTGCCCGGATACATGCTGAACTCCGTGCCGCCGGGGTGCATCGCGCCCCAGATCAGATTCAGCCGCAGCCGGAGCATCAGCTCGTACACTTTTGCGTACGTTTTGGGCCCGAGAGCTCCGGTGGCGGGATCGAATGTTTTGGTCGCCCAGGGGCGAAATCCCCAGTCTTCGTCGTTGATGAAGATGCCGCGATATTTCACCTGCGGCGGGCCGTGCAACTCGCGCCCGCTGGCGACGCGCAGCTGCGAGTGCTTCGTGACCGGTTCATCGGCCCACCAATACCAGGGCGAGACGCCGATGCGTTTGGAGAGTTCGACCACGCCGTACGCCGTCCCGCGGCGATCGCTGCCGGCGATCACCAGCGCGCGATGCACCCCCGGCAACGGATCGACGACCGTCTGCCATGCGTAGCTCTCCCACTGCCCAGTCACACCGGTCAGATCGATTTTGCCTTGCTTGGCCAGTTGATCGATCACCTGCGATTGCCCGATGGTTCCGATCAGCACCGCGCTTGATCCCAGCGTCGCCGCGTCGCCTCGCGCCGCAGCTCTTTTCCCCGTGACGCGCTGCAGGTCATCGGCCAGCAACCCCCCGGCGATTTGCTCGACGGCCGCATCGTGCGGATCGACAAAGATGTCCGCGATGGAGTTGGGGCTGACCAGCTTGACATCCAACTCCGTCGCCGGATGGTCATCGACCGCCAGCTGGGCATAGGCGAGTGCCGGCAACAGAAGTCCAAGTAGGATCGACCACGATTTCATTGGTTCCTCCGCCGGCTTCAATACGAAACTTCTGTTGGAGTGTACCTTTTCACGCCACAGGTGAGGATAGAACGCCCCAATCCCACAAGGCGCCACGGCTTGGCCGTGGTCCAGCGTCGCGCGCGGATCGACGCTGCGTGATGTGACGAGGGGAGCCGATTGCCAAGTGCCCTCGCCGCCTGCTACAATTGTCGCGGATTCGAGGCTCACCCACCGTCACCGGAGGAATCAATAATGTCCATTTCGCGTCGCACCGCGTTGAAAGCTCTCGCCGCCGCCGCACCCGCGGCTTACCTGGCCGGTATCCCCGAGTTTGCCAGGGCCGCCGCCGACGGGGCGTCGGAGTCGGAGTTGCCGCCGGCACCGGCGCCGATCCCCGCGCCCGACGGGTTTGGCGTGTGCGAGGGGCCGTTTGAGCCGTCGCTCGAGTCGCTCTCCAACTACAAGCTGCCCGATTGGTACCGCGACGCCAAGTTCGGCATCTGGGCCCACTGGGGTCCCCAGTGTCAGCCGGAAATGGGCGACTGGTACGCCCAGAAGATGTATCAGTACAAGCACCCCGACTATGAATTCCAGGTCAAGAATTACGGCCACCCCTCCAAGGCCGGGTTCAAGGAAGTCATCAATTCGTGGAAGGCCGATCAGTGGGACCCGGAATATCTCATCGGGCTCTACAAGAAAGCCGGCGCCAAGTTCTTCGCCGCCATGGCCCATCACCATGACAACTTCGACAATTTCGATTCCACCTATCAGCCGTGGAATTCGGTGAACATGGGGCCCAAGAAGAGCATCGTGGGCGGCTGGGAAAAAGTCGCCCGCGCCGCCGGGCTGCGCTTCGCCATCTCCAGCCATGGCGACCGGGCCTGGAGTTGGTACCAGAACGCCCAGCTCGCCGACCCTTCCGGCCCGCTGGCCGGCGTCCGCTATGACGGGCTGCTCCGCAAGGACCAGGGCGCCGGAACCTGGTGGGAAGGTTACGACCCGCAGGACCTTTACGCCCAATACCATCTGATGGGCAAATACAACTGGCCGCAGCAGGGCAATCCACCGATCGACAAGGCGTTCTGCGAGAAATACTTCAAGCGCATCGTCGATTTGATCGACAAGCACAATCCCGATCTGCTCTATTTCGACGACTCGATCATGCCGATCTACCCGACCTGCGACGTCGGTCCGCGCATCGCCGCCTATCTCTACAATCACAGCATCGCCAAGAGCGGCAAGCTGGACGTGGTGATGACCGGCAAGGACCTCAAGGGCCCCGATGCCGTCTGGCGCAAAGCACTGCTGCTGGACCTGGAGCGCGGCGTCAGTGGCGGCGGCGAAACCATCCCCTGGCAAACCGACACCTGCATCGGCAACTGGCACTACCAGCGCAGCCTCTATGAGAACCACAAATACAAAAACGCCAAGGGCGTCATCCAGATGCTCATCGACATCGTCTCCAAGAACGGAAACCTGATGCTCAACATCCCCGTTCGCGGCAACGGCACCATCGACGACGATGAGGTGAAGGTGCTCAATGCCCTGGCCGAGTGGATCGGCCCCAACGGCGAGGCCATCTACGAAACCCGCCCGTTCGCCGTCTACGGCGAAGGCCCTTCCACCACCAAGGTCGCCCCCGCCGGCCATTTCGGCGGCGTCACCGATGTCCGCAAATACACCGACAAAGACATCCGCTACACCACCAAGGGCGACACCGTCTATGCCTTCGTCATGGGGTGGCCGGAGGATGGCACCGTGGCGCTCACCGCCTTGGCCGCGGGATCAAAGGGCTTCCCCGGAAACGTCGGCAAGGTCGAGTTGCTCGGCAGCGATGGCCCGGTCACCTTCAACCGCGATAATTCGGCCCTGACCGTGAAGCTCCCCCCGCAAAAGCCCAATGACATCGCCTACGCGCTGAAGATCAGTCCCGCGTGAGCCGGCAGAATGCGCGAACGACCGATGCCGTGCTTGATGTTTGCCCTGCGAGGACCGGAGATGAAACCGATCGCTTTGTGCGCGTTGCTCGGTCTGGGCATTTCCCTGTTTCTCAGCCCAATGGTTTTCGCCGAGGGAACCGCCGACAACCCCGCCCCCACGTACTGGCAATTCGCGCCCACGCCTCCGATGGGCTGGAACAGCTACGACGCCTGGGGCACCAGCATCACCGAAGACCAGACCCTGGCCAACGCCCAGTACATGAAGGACCATCTCCTCTCCCACGGATGGAAATTTATCGTCATCGACGCCCGCTGGTACGACACGGTTTCATCCTACGATGACCGCAACTTCAACAAGGAGCGCGCCGGCGCCAAGCTCGCCGCCGACCAATACGGCCGGCTCCTTCCCTCGCTCAATCGCTTTCCCTCCGCCGCCGATGGACAGGGCTTCAAGCCGCTTGCCGACAAGATTCACGCCATGGGGCTCAAGTTCGGCTTTCACGTGATGCGCGGGATACCCCGGCAGGCGGTCAAGGCCGCGACGCCGATCGAAGGCGGCTCCTTCACCGCAGTCGATGCCGGCGATACACACAGCAAATGCGGCTGGTGTCCCGATATGTGGGGCGTCAAAAACACCGACGCCGGCCAGGCCTGGTATGACTCGATGTTCCGCCTCTACGCCGCCTGGGGACTCGATTTCATCAAGGTCGATGATATCAACGACCCCTGGCACGGCGATGAGATCGCGATGATTCGCAAGGCCATCGACAAATGTGGTCGGCCCATCGTCTTCAGCACCTCGCCCATCCTTCGGAGCACCTCGCATGCCCAGCAGATCACGCAGCTCGCCAACATGTGGCGCATCTCCGGCGATTTCTGGGACCGCTGGAAGGACCTGGATCATCAGTTCGACCTCATGGCCGCCTGGCAAGGCGCCGGCGGACCCGGTCACTTCCCCGACGGCGACATGATTCCCTTCGGCCATATCGGCATCAAATGCACCATCGCCGGGAAAGATCGCCAGACCCGCTTCACCCACGATGAGCAGCGCATGCTCATGTCCCTCTGGTCGCTCAACTCCTCGCCGCTGATCCTCGGCGACAATCTCCCGGACACCGACGGCTGGACGCTTTCGCTATTGAGCAATGACCAGGTGCTTGCGGTTGACCAGGACACCCTCGGCCCCGTCGCCAGGCGGATTTCGCAAGAAAATGACACGGAAGTGTGGGTCAAGCCCCTGAAAGACGGCTCCAAGGCCATCGGCCTGTTCAACCGCGGCCCAGCCGCCGCGACCGTCACACTGAATTGGTCCGACGCCGGCCTGACCGGCAAGCAAGCCCTCCGCGACCTGTGGGAACAGAAGGACATCGGGGCATTCGATCAAACCTACGCCTCCCCCGTTCCCCCCCACGGCGTCGTGCTTCTGCACTGCACCCCCGCGCCCTAAGCACCCCGTGTAGCCGGCGAGCTTGCTCGCCGTATTTCTTCAGCGAGACAAATTACGGCAACGACCGCGGCGCAGATCGATGCTCCGCTGAAGGTGATCGCGGGGCAAAAGTCGGCAATCGGCGACGCAGCCAGGCGACGATTTGCCGATCGAGGTCGGGCATCACCGTCTCCAGCGGCGTCCTGCCATATCGGATGACGATCCCGATCGTCCAGACCAGCAGAACCATCGCGGCGGTGATGTTTTGCCACGAATAAAAGTCCCAGGCACGCGGGTTGAAGAGCGAGCGGCGCGAGAAGGGATAGAGATAATAGATGTTCCAGCCAGGGCCGGAACCGAAATAGTCGAGCAGAAGGTGGAGATGCGCCAGCGACAGATAGATGAAGAAGCACCGAACTCGGCGGGTCGAGCGCAGAGCGAGAAGAGATGAGAAAAAAATCGCAAAGGCAAGATTATGACAGAGCAAATGGTGGTAGCTCCAATAGGCATTCTGGCCGAAGAGAATGCTCAAGCCATCGAGGTCCGCCAGTGAAGCCGCGAGCATGCAGAAGCCGCGCTCGCGCGGGGTGAGGTCCAGATAGTTGGACAAAACCCAGCCGGACATGATGTGCGTCTGGACGTGCATGGGACGCTGCGCGAGAAAGTAGAGCAGTAGACAGTAGAGAGTAGAAAGCAAACCCGAATTCCGAAACCAGAATCCCCGAATCAAACCAGAATGACGAATGACTGAATGATCACTTGTACGCTGAGCTCGCCGCTTGCGGTTTCGCAGTGATACTGAATCAGCAACGTTGCGAAACCGCAAGCGGCGTCGGGCACCGATCTCTTCATTTGGTCATTCGGTCATTGATTCGGGGATTCGGGTTTCGTCATTCGGATTTTCCCGCGCTTCACGCGGGGGTGTGGATGCTCGGATCGAATCGCCGAAACGCCCAACCGAGAACCGGGATCAGCGCGAGGACTTCGGCGCAGATCGAGATGCCGCCGGCAATCGTTGCCGCGGGAAGGGATTTGAAGCTCAGGACGTAGGCGAGCACGGCGATGCCCAACGGCGGCGCGAAGAAGACGGTGAGCGTGATCATCTTCCCCGCCAGCACCAACGCCTGGCGGCCGAGGATTTGGAAATCGCCGGGGCTGGCGGCGGCGGGGCGCGAGGGGAACAAGAGAAAAATCAGGTTCTCGATGGCAAAGAGCAGCAGGTCCATCGGAACAATCAGCACGCCCGCACAGATCAACGCCCGGCCGTGGCCGGGGGCGACTTTCGCGGCGATGCCGAGCAGGGCCAGGTGAGTGACGGCCATCAGCATCGCCGGCGCGATGAGCTGCCCGGCGGCGACCGCCCAGGGATGAAGCGGCAATGACTTGAGCGTGTCCATCAGGTCCAGGTCGCCGCGGAAGTCGAACTTGAGCATGGTCGAGACCAGCAGCGTGATCCAGACCGCGACGGTGGTGAACGTGGTGGCGAATTGCTCAATTTGTCGGCCGGCGGTGAAGAACAGCGGGGCGGCGCCGACGGCGAGAATCAGCAGCAGAAACAGCAATCCCTTGGAGCTGCGGGCCGCCCCGGTGATCTGTCGCCAGACGATCGGGCCGACGCCGCCGAGGCGGGGGAAGACGGGGATGTGAAACCCCGCGTTGCCGCTGACGCCGATCGAGAGCATCGACCCGCCGCGGATGCGTTGCAGCTGGGCGTAACGGCGGGCGCTGGCGATGGTCGCGGCCTCCAGATAATTCGCGTCCATTTGCAAAAGCAGCCCGAGCAGCAGCGCGTCAATGGCGGCTGCGGGGAGCGCATAGGCGGTGAAAGTCGTCCAATCGGAAGCGGTCATCGCGTCGCCGAACAGCGCGAACGGGGACAGGACGGCATGGCCCAGCGGCGCGGCGTCGATCCGCTGCATCAACTCCAATGCGTTGCGCGGGGCGCGGAAGGCAAACACGTGCCGGGCGATGATCGCGCCGCCGAGGATGGCAAGGATCAACACCGCCCATCGAACCCGCGACTGCATGCGGGTGCCCAGCGTCTGGGCCACGATGACGGCATTGATGCTGAAGAACTGAATCAGTAATAGAGACAGAAACACCCCGCCGAAGCACGCCGGCCACCAGCGGGCATGGCGATGCAGCACGATCGAGAGAAAAAGTGCCGACAGGGCCGCGCCGGTGGTGCTTTTGGCCAGCTTGTAAATGATCAGTTGCCGCCGAGTGAACGGGCCGGGGAACAGCAGATCCACTTCGCCGGGCGTGAAGCTGATCGCGCGATCCCCGGCGGAAGTGATAAGCGTCAGCACGCAGATTCCCAGCAGCGCCACCGGCGCCGCCAGCCGCACCTGCCGCGGATCAGACCGCGTCAATCGGCCCGACATGAGCATGCCCGGCGCCAGCCAGAGGACGAGTATCAGACCCCCGAGTGCGAACAGAGCCAATCGGCGGGGCGTGGTTGCCCCGCGCGTCGCCCGGCGGACGAGGCCGCGGAATTGAAGGCGCATCAAAAGCAGCAGGGCGGGGGGCATGGGCGGGAAGGTACTATGAAAAATCAGAATGACGAAACCGGAAACCAGAATCAATGTCGAAGATCCGCCGTGGCGGGACCGAATGACGAATGACCGAATGCAGACATGCGCGCTCCATATTCCGCTTGCGGTTTCGCAAGGTTATTGGCTCAATGGCGCTGCGAAACCGCAAGCGGCATCCGCAGTTAGATTCTTCATTCAGTCATTCGTCATTCGGTCCCGCCACGGCGGATCTTCGACATTGATTCGGGGATTCTGGTTTCGTCATTCGGGCGTTTAGATAGCGGATTGCGGCTTCGGAATTCAGATTTTACAGCGGTGCTGCCTCGGTGGCCCGGAAGAATAGCTCTTCGAGCGAGGCGTCGGCGCCTGCGGCGGCGAAGGCGGTGCGGGCGTCCTGCATCGGGCCGACGAAAAGACAGCGGCCGAGATGCAGAATCACCAGGTGCGTGCAGAGGTCTTCCACCAGGGCCAGCAGATGCGAGCTGATGAGAAACGCCGCCCCGGACCTGGCTCGTTCGATGACGGTTTCCTTCATGGTGCGGATGCCGCGGGGGTCCAGGCCGGTCATCGGCTCGTCGAACAAAATGGCTTTGGGATTGTGCAGATAAGCGCAGCAAATGGCGACCTTCTGGCGCATGCCGCGGGAAAGCTCCTGGGCGACGGTGTCGCGCTGATCGCCCAGTTGAAATCGCTGCAGCACGGCCTCGGCCAACGGCTCGAAATCCGCCACGCGATACGCCGAGGCCATGAACTCCAGGTGCTCCCAGACGGTGAGCGTGTCGAACAGCCGCGGATCGTCCGGGACATAAGCGAGGGCGGACTTGGCGGCGACGGAGTCGGTGATGACGTCATGCCCGTCAACCACCAGCCGGCCGCTGGTCGGGGTGATGATCCCGGCGATCGCCCGCATGGTGGTGGTCTTGCCGGCCCCGTTGGGCCCCAGCAAGCCGAGAATCTGCCCCGGCAGCACCTCGAAGCTGAGGCCCGCGACCGCGACCTTGTCGTGATAAGCCTTGTGATAGTCCTGAACGTGGATCAATCGGCAGCAGTGTAGCGGCCGGCGGGGCAATTTCACGCGGCCGCGGTAAAAAGCAAAAATTCACGTCCGGTCCGGCCGTGGAATCATGCGAACACCAGATGGCCGCGGGCTTTGGTGCGGCTGGGGTGTAACAACGCGCTGGAAATTCAGGGGATCGGCGCGGATGACGCAGATCGGCTGGCGCGGGCGTTGGCGGCGGAGGATGACGATGGCTTGAAAAAAAATACAAAAGCGAACACAGGACGGCATCACAAGCCGCGCTGCTGGCGGATTCGCTCGGCGAGTGTTTCCGGGCCAATGACAGCAATGGCCGGGAAAAGTCGCTTAAAATCCCGCCCGATTTGTTGCGTTTGGTCCATTAACCGATGCAAATGTTCATCGCGAGTCGTGATGATTTGTGCCTTCGTGGCGACGGCCGGATCGATGTAGTGCGAGTCGTCGGGATCAATCGGGTGGACGTACACCGATGGCACATCCTTCACGAAATAGGCGAATGTTTCCAGGTCGTGGATCAGGCGTTCGATGCTCGTGTCATCGACGCCGTACTTCGGTTTGATTTTCCGCGGAAGCTCCCGAACTTCTTGAAGGACGTAGTCGCTTACGAAGGGCAGAATGTCCCCCTGCTGTGCACCGGTTAAGCACGCCGCTGCTGGACCTTTTGGACTGATGAGGGCCTGGGAATAGACGTTGCAGTCGAAGACGACTCGCGCGGGGTCGGTGCGGCTCATGTGCCAGTTGGTTTCCGGCGCGCAGCACGCAATTCGTGCTTCGCACGTTCCAAGTCGTCGGCGAGTTCACCCTCCGTGATTCCGCTCTGCAGAAAACGCCGACCGATCTCCCCACTCAACTCCTCGATGGGGGTTGGGCGGGCGGTGAACGTGGTAACCAGATGCGACACGAACGCGGGCAAAGGCTGACCCGAGGCTTCGGCTCGTTTTTCGAGTTGCGTTGCCACCTCATCCGGTATCGAAATGCTGATGTCCATATGAAAACCTCACCAAGGATGTTAGCACGAACGTTGCCAAAAGTGCAGGGTTTTCGAGCGTCGGAAGGTCAGAGTGTGCAATCTTCAGCGGCCACAGCGCCGGGAAAACACGAAAATTCACGTCCAATAACGGCTTGGGACGATTGACACTGCAAACGAGTCTGCGACCCTCTGGAGTCTGTTGAATCCGGGGATTTGTTCATCATGCGAATTGCGATGCTGTCGTGGGAATCGCTCCACTCTATTGCCGTGGGGGGAGTGGCCGCTCATGTCACTGAGCTGGCCGCCGCCCTGGAGCGCGAGGGGCACCAGGTTCATGTCTTCACCCGCCTGGCCGCGGGGCAGGGGCACTACGAAAAAATTCACGGCGTGCATTATCACCGCTGTGCCATGCACCTGACCGCGGATTTCGTTGACGAAGTCAACGGGATGTGCTCTTCGTTCGCCCATCATTTCGCCGGCGTGGAAGACCTCATCGGGCGGTTCGACGTCGTGCATGCCCACGACTGGCTGGCGGCCAATGCGATGATCTGGATCAAGCAGGACCGCGGCCGGCGCAGCGTGCTGACGATGCACTCGACCGACTTCGGCCGCGCCGGCAACGTGTTTCACGGCGGACAATCCGAGCGTATCCGCTATCAGGAGCGGGCCGGGACATTTTGGGCCGACCGGATCATCGCGGTGTCGCAGGCCACGAAAAATGAAGTGATGTGGATGTACGAAACGCCGGACGAGAAGATTTCGGTGGTTTACAACGGCGTGAGCATGCACCGCTTCGCCGAGCCGCTGGATCAGGGCGCCGTCAAGCGGCGCTACGGCATCGGCCCGACCGATCCGACCGTGCTCTTCTGCGGGCGATTGGTTCAGCAAAAAGGTCCGGACCTGATGCTCGAGGCTATTCCGTCCGTGCTCCATTTTTATCCGCACGCCAAGTTCGTCTTCGCTGGCGACGGGCATCTGCGCCACAGCCTGGAGATGCGCTCACGGCACCTGAAGGTCGATCACGCCGTGCGACTCCTGGGCCACCGCGACGGCAACGAGCTGGTCGAGCTGTTCAAGATGTGCGATGCCCTGTGTGTTCCCAGTCGCAACGAGCCGTTTGGGATTGTCGTGCTGGAAGCGTGGAGCGCCGGCAAGCCGGTGGTCGCCACGATGAACGGCGGCCCCAACGAATATGTGCGGCACGGCGTGGACGGGCTGAAAATTTATGCCAGCGTCGAATCGGCGGCATGGGGAATGGGGACGCTGCTGGGCGATTGGAACGCCGCCCGGAAGATGGGGCAAGCGGGGCGGGAAGCGGTGGCCAAGTCGTTCACCTGGGATGTGATT
>Ga0302324_100028009_pt1 | contig 10723 bp, 7 predicted proteins | sample Palsa_T0_1_FD_201949 | JGI IMG/M metagenome (GOLD analysis project Ga0302324, IMG submission 201949) | Peat permafrost microbial communities from Stordalen Mire near Abisko, Sweden - Palsa_T0_1 | ecosystem: Environmental > Terrestrial > Soil > Palsa > Peat permafrost | place: Sweden: Abisko...
GCTGCGTTTATTTGCGCTGTGTCGCGCGACGAGGAGGGCCACGAAATTGGCGATGGACGAACCGGTCACAAACAGCCCCGAAGCGCTCTCTGGAAATCCGAACATCTGCCGCGCCCACTCGGTAACTTGGCGCTCCACCTCGATGGGCATGTGATCGCGGCCCCCGAGATTCGCGTTCAGTCCTCCTGCGAGCATTTCGGCAAGCATCCCCACCACCGAGCCTCCGCCGTGAACCCATCCCATGAAACCCGGGTGCACATTCCCCGTGGAAAACGGAAGGATCGAGTTGGTGAATTCGCGATAGACGGCGCCCAACGCAGTCGGTTTCACTGGGAGAGGCTCGCGAAATTTTGTGCGCACGTCGTCCAGTATCGGCTGCCACACCGGCCTGCGGCGAATATCCTGCAGATAATCGAACATGTCGTCCAGCATGCGATGGCCGAGTGCGCGGACGCTCGACCAATCGGCCGGATCGAGATTCGGTTCTTCGATATCCGCCACGGCCCTCGGCCGGGCCGGACGCTCTTCGATGCGCTCCTCCACATGGGAACTCGGCTTCATACGGCTACCTCGTCTCTCACGCTTTTGCGGTTCAACATCTCGCGAAACGCCGCGAACAATTTCTGCATGTGCGCGCTTTTGTAGGGGTAGACATCCGGCCGGTCCATATCGTGCGCGGCTAGATCCACGCCGCCCTCAAATACCAGCAACCTGCCGTCTGGCAATTCTGCGCAATCGATCCCAAAGTATTCGAGCCCGAACCGCTCCTCGATGGCCTCGAGCGCCCTCGCGTGCCTTCGCGCGAAGCCGCTGTCAAACTCCGCCATGAAGCGAGCTTCTTCTTCTCGCTTGGCCTCGCTGTTAGCCATCCCGGCATTGTAGTACCAGACTTTCCAGCCGTCGGAAATCGCCATGTGAACGGGATAGGGCTTGCCATCGACCCACATGACGCGGTATTTGCGAAACAATTCGTCGGAGCTCCGGTAGTCCGCAAATTGGGAGACGAAGAATTCCGTCTCCTGCTGCCCCGCGAGGTAAGTTGCGATCGAGGAAGGCTCGTCGAGCTTCGCGAGAGAGCGTCCGGCATGGGAGTCGACCGGCCGCACAATCAGTGGAAACTCAGCCTCGCTGAGAAGATCGGCCGCTGCTCTTGACCCGTGGCCCATTTGCTCAAGAACTGCGCGATTCGCCCGCACGGTGGCGGGCATCAGCAGTTCCGGAACGGCTCCCAGCAGCGAATGCATCCGTTCGCGAGCCGAGCGCATGATTCTGTCGGGTTGATTGAGTACGGTGCAGGGCCAGCTCGGTATGAGTCGCTGGATCTCACGCAGCACCCCGCGGTTCTGATCCGACTCGCAGGGCGTCGCGATGGCGATGTCATGTTCAGGAAGCGGATTCGGGAGTGGTTGACCGGGAACTACATAGAGGATGTACAGCTCGACATCCGAGCCATCCAAAAGAAATTCAATGGGCGTGTTGTTGCCCAGGTCTCCCGGCGCCATCAACGCCAGCACGCGCAAAGCCTGCGGCGGCGTTGGCCACGATGGCCGGTAAAGTCGCTGAATGCGCAGCGCCTGAGTCTGCTGCCGCAATCCCTCCGCCTGGTTGCCGAGCAGTTGCTCGACGACCGAAAGGTCCAACAGAGCGGCGGCATCGAGCGGGTCGCCTTCGATGCGCGCCAAAAGTTGCGCCCGCAGCGGCTTCAAGTCGCGGCCCTCAAAGGCCGTCTTGAATAGCTGGGCCACCGATATGGTGGTACTGCGCCGCGATTCGACCGTGCGGTTATCCATGTTTGCGCTCCTGGGCGAAACTTTCTAGCGCAACCGTTTTTAGAGCGACGCTGCCTGGATGAGGCAGTCGCAGCGGAGTTTCGGTGCTGTTTGCAGTGGCGGAGGTCGAGAAAGAGAGGGGAACTGCTTCGGCCGGGCGCATCGACAATCGCTTGTTCGCCTCATCCATATCGCTCAGTGCATCGATGTTTTTTAAAAGCAAATCGATTTTGTCGAGGATGATTCGCACCTGCTCGAGTTCCTGGGCGAGTCCACGAAGGGATGCGGCAGTACCAGAGTGGCGCCAGGTGCCGGACACGACCCTGGCCCCCGCGCTGATGCGCAATGTGCCCGCGACTCCATGCGTGGAATCCGGAATACAGACAGGCTGGCCGATGTGGCACAAACGCGCTGCAAGCTCGCGCTCGCGGACAGTTGCCGATTGCGGCAGCAGAGCGGAAACGTCGCGGTTCAGCGCCCGGTAAATCCTCCCGCAATCCTCGACGGATAGCGTCTCTCCGCCGCCGCTCACGCTGAATGGGAAGATCGTCCTCACGGCCATCTCTTCGTTGTCCGATGCGTCTGTTGCGGACTGCCCAAAGGCGGGGAGCAGTCGCAGGTTCGCTCGATCTGCAATCAGCTGCGAAACGGCGCGCGAGAATTCCCGAAGCGCCAAAGCTCGGTAGTACGTGGGGACGTTGAAATAGCCGCGCATTTCCTCGACCGCCGCCGCCCAGCGCAGCAATTGCCCGATATTCGGGCAACTCGGCAATCCGGAGCGCACGCCATGCCAGCTGACGGGCCAATCGTTTCGGTTGGTATAGAGTCCCAGCCCCGCTGGAACGGCCGCGGCCTGCTTCATCACGGCCGAAGCCGCCGCCGGAACCAGAAGGGCGCCACTCAGGGGCGGTCCCGTGAAGAATTTCGAGCCGGTGGCGAGCACCAGAAATTCCTGATCCAGATAATATCGAATGCGGCGGCGTCCTGTGCGCATCTGGCACGCATCGACGACCACTTGGACCGATCGCCCCCAGTTCGATTTCACCTCGCGCAGACAATCGAGCGACGGGCAGCGCGAGCCGAATTTCGATCCGTCCATTGCGAGCAACACCACGCTCTTTTCTGCGGCTACCGCGCCGGAAACCGCCGCCAGCACCTCGCGGTCGATCGCCTCACTCGGGCGCAGAGACCCGAAGCCATCGCGCAGAGGAATTTCGATCCGAGCGGCATTCTCGCCAAATCCTTCAATTCGTTCGCCCTCGGTGACCGCGCCGCCCTGCGCCGTGCTCGAACTGAAATGGCACCCGCTGATGGCCCGGGCCGTCCCGCTGCCGGTTTCATCGGATCCAACGATCACCGGCACAATCGGGCCTTGCAGTAAGGTTTGTGCGACGTAGAGGGCCTGCAGCTGTGAATCGGTCCCGGACGGCGAAAAAATAATTTCAGTTCCACTCGCGTCCAGCTTCAGAAGCGTTCGCAGCTGCTCCCGCAGCCATTCGGCCTCGCGATCGCACGCCTCTTGCATCGTCGTACGGCGAGTCGCCTCGATCAGACGCTGCTGCGCTTTCGCGGCGGCTGCGAATCCTCGCTCCGAAATAGATGTTGCCGTGGACGACGCGAAGGTGAACGCCTCCGGCCGCGGCCAGGATTGGCATCCGTACCCGTTCAGTAAAAGTACGGAGTCGATGCGCAGGCGCGGGTCACCGCCCGAAGTCAGCAGGTATTCGAGCGGAGTTGTGAGTCCGTAGTCTTGCTGTTGGGACAAGCCGGCCACTTCGGCTACTTCCGCCGCTTCGGCCAAGTTGGTCCTGCTCAAAGGAGCCATGGTCCTCGATGGAATCCTGAAACCGCCTCGGTCTTGTCTCGTAACTTATTTTGAATCAGCGCATTGCATTTGCCGCGCGAGACAGCTCCGGCATTTAGCGGCACGTTGCATACCAGCGGAGAAACCGACTAGGTTAGAAAGTGCTAACGTCAGTGTCGACTCGTCGGGATCGAAGAAATGGGAGAGACTGCGGAAGAAGTTGGTAATACTACCGATTCAACAGGGCCAGATCGCGCGCGAAGCGGGCTTTCAGGCATTCGTGGAACTGTTGGCTCCGCTCGATGTCTTCGCGGTGGAATAGAATTTTGCCGCGCTGCTCGGTTACTTCGTCGACGCCGGCAGCGGCCAGGAAATCCGCGGCAGCCGCGAGCGTGCGTTCAAAACCTGTCAGGCGTTCGCGGATGGTTCGTGCCGGCATGCCCGGAGCGATGCCCCAGAAATGGCCGGCATCGCGGAAATGTTTGGGCAGCGCCGGGTTCTGCAGCCACGTCCGGAACACGGGGTGCGCCAGAATCTGTTTGATCTCCTGCTCAAGCTTTCTCCCGGCCTTCTCGCGCACAATCGGGTCGGCGGGGCGCAGGCGGCTTCCCGCGGCGAGTCCTGCCGGGGTGAGGCGATACACGCGGTTTTGAACTCGTTCCAGGTAGCCGAGAGCGATCAGTCCCTTGTTGGCAACGCCGCGGCTATCCAGTTCCTTGTGGATCTTGTCGGCATCCGGGTAATCCTCTTCATACCCACGCAACCCCCATGCGGCTGGCGCCCCCTTCCACGCGCGCACCAGGAGATCCTCAATCGTGAAGGTCTTCTCGCAGGCGCCGTCGGAGCAGGCCAGAGCCGCCAGCAGAACCTGTTCCTTCAGTCCCAGCCCTCGGGCGTCCACCTAGTCGAGAGCCCCACCGAAATTGACGTAGCTTTGCAGCTTTTCCCACATGGCCTGCTTCAGCTGCACTTCTTTCAGGTCGAGGATTACCTTGTGCCGGGCCCACAGGTCAGGGCGTTCGGTCTCGCCGAGCGCGTCAAATTCCTCGCGCATGTGAACCTGCAGCACCATGTCGACCACTTTTTGCGCGTGGAACGCTCGCCACAGGCGAATATCTTCCGCGCGCTGCGCAAAGAAAAATGACGCATCCGGGCTCTGCAGGTTCAGCCACCAGAGATTGTTCTGGTAATCGGAAACCTCCTGCCACAACGCCGGCTGCTCGGGATCGCCCTGCCGTATTTCTCCGGTGGCGGGATCGGTGTCGCGATCGGTGAGGCGCAGTTCCGGAAATTCCGAGCCCCGGTGCGGTTCCTCGCGAGCGGGAGTCACCGTAACGTCCGTGGGGATGCGCGCCCACACGCCGCCGTCTTCGGGATCTCCCGCGCCGGCGGTTATGCTGGTTCGGCCGAGCCGGTTGCCCGTCACCCAACCGTCGGCCTGCACGCGGACGGTCAGAGGGTCGCCATCATCCTGCTTCCAATTGAGTAAGACGTTCGCCGCCCGCGCGCCCTCGTCGTTAGTGACTTCTGCAACGATCTGTTTCCTGCGTCCGAGAGGCAGTTCCATGCTTCGCGGCGTCAGTAGCACGTGATCGACAGCCCACACCTCCACCGGAATTTTGGGCGACTCGATTTTCGTATTCTTCACGCGAGCCCAGATGTGGGTGGCGCCCTTGCCCCCGGCTAGCAGCACTTTTCTATCTTCTTTTCTCTCGCCGAGCCGGACGATCCGCCGGTCGCCGGAATTCCACTCGATCTCGGAGCGCGGCACAACTTTGCCGGACGCATCCACCACCTTCGCGTTCACTATTGCGGCCATCTGCGCGACCACGCCGCGTCCGATGCGAACGCTCTCACCCTGCTTCCACGCAAGTTCGATCGCGTGCGGCTCTCCGCCGCATGCGCCCTCGTTTACTTCGGAGTGAGTTCCCTGCGATCCTGTTCCGTTCCGTCCCGCGTCCCCATTCCCTCCGCTCCCATTGCCGGGCAGGAAGCGGTTCTTGAACGAATTCAGCGCGCGGTTTTCTTCATGCACTTGGTCTAGTGCTTCCTGGTCCATTTCGCGGCGGCGGCTATCGTGGATCGCTTTGGCCAGTGCGCGGATTCCCCCGGCAATAAAAATATCGAGTGCGTCCACGAGCGGACCATCGGCCGGCCGCTTCCGGCCCAGCTCCACGTACGCTGGCTCGAGCGCGGATAATTCCACGGTGGCGTAGATGTACTGTGTGCCGGGCGTGTTCGGCGCCGGTTCGGAAACCTGCTTTGATCCGATCATCTGCTGGGAGGTCCGGTAGGACACTTTCCAGCGCGGCTTTAGTTTCCGGTACGCGTTTGGCATGTTTTCCACTGACATATAAAGAATCAGCCGCCCGCGAGGCCGCTTGCCACCCAGCGTGGTGGATTGGATCGTCCCGTTGGTGTCCGGCAGTTGCTCGGGAATTTCATGAACGACGGGTTGCTCGAAACCGGGATAGGCCGGAATCTCCTCGAGCCCCAGGAACTTCCCTTGGTTCAGAAGCCGCCCGTTGTGCGCGGCATACAAGCGCAGTTGCTGCACCGCCAGTGTCGACTGGTCGTGCCGAAGTACGCGCAGGACCAGATCCGGTGCCTCGATCCGGCCTTTGAAAAAACCGGCCGGGTCTACTCCTTCCACCAGCGTGAACGCCTTGCGCTTTCGCAGGGCCTCCTGCAATTCCGCCGGAAGGTCCTCGAAGGTGAGGTCGTAGGGTTTCAGCGCCCTCCGCACTTCCGTTTTCCAGGAAATGTTGGGGAGTTCGCAGCCCGCGGCGCTGCTCGGCACGAATCCCGGGATTCCGCGTTCGAGACTGTTGGCCGCGCCCTCGAATCCCTTGCAGCTCAATTTATTTTCTCTTACGCCGAGAATCCTGCTCGGTCCGCGGAACAGGCGGTACATGTAGGCTTTCCCGCCGTTGCCCTGGGTTTCCTCCTCGATGAGCGCCGAGCCGCGGCCCGACGCGCCGGGGTCCTGCCAGGTGCTCCATGCGGTCACATCTTCCAGGCTCGCTCCACCCACATCCAGCAAGCCGATGCGCGCGGGCAGCCGGAGGCTCGCATCTTTCAGCACCAGCAAGGCGGTCCGGTGTTTTTCGTCCACGTTCGCGCGGTCCTGTTGGTAGGCGCGCCGCGCATTCTTCAGCCACTCCGCGATTCCTTCGTCGTGGCTGCTGATCCAGCGCGTTACGGAGGTAAGCGTTTCCAATTCGTGAAAACGAATGCTCGCATCCCGCTCGATCGTCAGCAGGCGTTTCGCGGGTGCGAACGCCGGTCTGCTCTCGATCGTTTGAGCCGTCGCTTTCATTTTATCGCGTGGGGAATCAGGAGCACATACAGGCCCAACTGCAAAGATCGCGCCGGGTAGTTGAAGCGACAGCTCTTAAGTTCGATGATCGGCAAATTTCCACCGAGCATTAGTGCCGGAATGAAATTCCCGGCGCGAAGATTTCGCCGAGGCGCTCGGTAAAGTCGAATCGTTTCAAACGAGTGTCGAAAAAGAGCAGAAAATTCCAGAGTGGAACCGCCCGAGACGTTAAGAATCCTGGAGCCTGGCGAGAGGGAACGATTTGGAATGACTCTACGGCGTCCAGCGCCTTGCGATGGACTTCATCCCGTCTTTTTCGAGGGCACTCTGGGCCAGCCGCGCGGACTGGTTGTCGGGGTAAGGGCCCACCATGACTCTATAGAAATGATCGCCGGGCCGCTTGGAAACAAAGGCCGCGAAATTTTTCGACTGCAGCGATTGCTCGAGCTGTGTAGCGTTCTCTTCTTCTCGCATGGCCGCCACCTGAAGGGCGAACTTGACGCCATTAGCAGGTATGGGAGGAGGACTCGGCTTCTGGACAACAGCCCGTTGTCCGTTGCCCGCTGGACCAGAGGGGGAAGGAGACGCCACGGGCAATGGGGTAGCCGGCGCGTGGGGAGTTTCCGTGACCTTTGGCTGAGCTTGTGAAAGGGGCGCTTCCCCGCCGGGATCGACCGATTTCTTTGCAAACCAGCCAGACACGCGGCGGCTAAGAGTGTCATGCCGCCCCGCCGCAAGGGCCAGCACAATCACCAGCACGGCCGCGGAAACGAGGAGGGGGAATGTCCGGCGGTTCGCTTTGCTCCCTGTTCTCGTTCGGTCGAAAAAATCTGGGACGCCATCCGGATGGCCGCGGGTCTCTGTCTGGTTGTCTGGTTCCTGCTCTGTGCGGGCCTCCGATCGTGCGGAACCTCCATCGTCGGCCGAATCGGAAGCAGGGAGGGCCGTGTATTCCTGCGGCACATAGTCCTGCTCGCCGTATTCCTGCTCAACAAATTCCGTCTCAACCCCCTGCCCCGCGTGCGCGTCGGTGGAATCCGTCCCGAGGGGCTGCCGAAGCCCCGTCGCGGCTCGATCCCCGGCCCAGGTTACTCGCAGTTCCTGCAGGGAATCGCCAAAAGAGAGCCAAGCCTGTACCTCCCGCTTGGCGTCCTGCGTGATGCCGACAAACTCGATTCCCGCGACATGCTTCTCGTCGTTGCTCCAGACCACGCGTCCGTGCGTCTCGATCCAGCCCATCGACCGCAGCGATTGCAATCGCAGCGCAAGCGCGCCGTCGCCGGCGATGCTCTGCGGGGTTTGCACGCAGATGCCGCCTTCGCTGATATTCAGAATCAAGCCCGTGGTATTGTCGCCGAGTTGCGCCGACGCGAACAAAACCGGTTTGCGCAAAAAGCGGCGGGACTTCGAGGGGAAAGGCCTGTCTCCGGCGGTAGAAAACGGGTCGTCCATAGCGGCGGTCCCCAAAAGCTGCTCAGTCGGACTCTGTCTCCGATTCTCGGGGAAGTCAACTGACTTTTGGGTAGTGGTTCGGTCCCGGTAAGCAATGCAAATGCGCCACGGAGGAAACCCTGTGGCGCATTGCAATACGTTCGACGCTTGGCTTAGTGCTCAGCGGTGTGCGGGATCCAACAGTGGGCGACGCATTCAAATGGCCTGCGGAAGGCCCTTACCTATACGTTTTCGCATCACAAAGACGAACCCTATCCCGATTAACATCAAACTGCTCGTGCCAGGCTCCGGAGTGGCTGTGGCGATGATTTGATTTCCGCTTTCAATTGTGTAGACGTGACCGTCACCGTCCACACCCCAGAACCCAGTACCAGTGTAAAAGAAGCAGGTTGGCGACGCGGTGTAACAAAGCTGTCCGTCAGATGACGGTGGAGCGCCGTTAAAATAGAAATACCCATAATCCGCGCCAGAGAAATTGAACATCAATGCCGTGGGCGATGCGGTTAAATCGTTTCCGACGTCGCCGACCGAAGACGTACCTGAAACCACGCCCGTCGTGTTTGTGCCATCATTCAACAACAGGTTCCAAGCGACTAGGTTACCGGCGTCAAGTGTCCCGATCGTTCCGTCTGTCGTTATGAAGCCCGTCACGCTGCCAGGACCAACCGTCTGATCAACGGTGTAACTGATGTCGTCGGCCCGCAAAACCGTCGGCGCGACGAGAGTCGTCAACGTAATCGCACTTGCGAATAGGGCGACAAGTGACAGTTTTGAAACTTTCATGTGCCTCCTGGGATGCACTATCTCGGATGCACGTGTAGATTGGATTTACTCTCCGGCTTTTCCCATGGTGGGAAGGGTTCAAATTGATAGGACTAAACGGCTCTAAAGTACTGGAACCAGTTTAGGGTCTTGGATTCGCGTACTATTTCTTAGGTCCGTCGCAAGGACGGCAGTTCTCGAGTAATACCTGAGTGACGCGGTTGCCGGAAACTGACCGACTATCCGGCTTCGGTTGCTATGGGAGCAATTGCGGGCAGTGTAGTGAGCGATGCGCGCGAATCCGGTCAGTGGACGAGTGCCGGAATCAACAGCGCCCCGCTGTGCTTTTTCTCTCCCCGGATCCCCGCGAAACCAGGGTGAAGTTGGTGGCCACTTCGTAGTCGATCTCCACAATGCCTTCATCCCATTTGATGGTGATCCGCACGGGTTCGGAGTGTGCGCCGTCGGGGCCAAAAATTTCGGTCACGGTCCCGCAATCTCCCGTCCTGTTCTTGATGCGGTCTCCGACCTTCGGAGTCTCCTCACTCGCGTAGCGCAAGGCTCCCCCCTCCCCCCAAACAATCAGTTTCACGCGGAAAGTACCAATTCGGGAAAATGGCAGCCGTTGCTTAGTGTACAAAGCGGGATTCCGGGTAGTTTGTTTCGAGCGAGTCTGGGAGTGGAAGGGTTCCGGCGGGGATGCGGCCCCGCTCGGAGGGTCGCGGCGGCTATTCGCATCCGTACTGCGGGAAATCGTCCAGCTTTTTCGCAGCGGTTGCACTTTTCCGGAGTTGCGCCGAGGTCAACAGGACGCGCGCCTGGCCGCAGCTTTTCGCCACGCCTTGCCCCAGCAGGTACAGGTTGGCTAACTCCATCTCCGCCGGGACGTTCCCTTTTTCGACGGCCTGCCACAGGAGTTGCGCGGCTTTCGCCTGCTGTTCAGGATCGGCGTCCTTGTGCAATAACTCTCGAGCCTGCGCCAGCGCCGTTTGCCCGGCGTCTTCGGGGACCGAGGGCGCGACAGGTTTTCCAGCCTGCGCCGCTTCAAGTCTCGGCGGCACAGCCAAAACCGGCGAAGCGGATTGGAAAGACGGCCCGCTCGCCGCGGCGATCAGAGGAGTTGAATTTCTCGCCGCAGGGAACGGAAGCGGGAACGGAATGTTGGCGGGCACGGGTGCCACAGCGTTTTTCGGTCGCTCGATGGAAACCGCGCTGGTGTTTTCGTGCGCGCGGGAAAAATGAGTGTGCCAGTACGCGGGGCGGAGCAACAAAACATATCTCGCGAGGCCCGGCGTTCCCTTCGCGGTCCCACTGCCCGTGGCGGGACGATTCACCGAGTACCAGATTCCCAGCGCGATGCAACAGGCCAGGAGGGCCGTCACCGCGTTGGCCACGAACGCCAGTCCTTTCGCGTGAAGCCGGGGACCGCTGCGAACCGGTTGTTCGAAGGCGAGGATTTGTGCGCCGGCCGTTTTCCGTTCTTTCCGGAGAGCCACCGGGATTTCCTGGGAGGGTAGGTAGCGGCCGAGCAAGGCACGCAGGTCTTCGGGCAGCTGCGTGAATCGCACGCCGGCTCTCTTGCCCGTGACGTCCTTCCACATGAGTCGGCCCGCGGCA
>Ga0302324_100028011_pt1 | contig 10723 bp, 4 predicted proteins | sample Palsa_T0_1_FD_201949 | JGI IMG/M metagenome (GOLD analysis project Ga0302324, IMG submission 201949) | Peat permafrost microbial communities from Stordalen Mire near Abisko, Sweden - Palsa_T0_1 | ecosystem: Environmental > Terrestrial > Soil > Palsa > Peat permafrost | place: Sweden: Abisko...
CCGTGAGCATCGACCGCTTCGAGTACATAGTAATAAGTCGTTGAAGCCGCAAGCCCGGTGTTCGAGTAACTCGTTCCGGTAGTACTGGTGATCAGGTTGCTTGACGACGGAGTAAATCCGCTCGCCGTGCTGGCGTAGACGTTATAGGAGCTGATGGAGCAATTGGCCGGGGGAGTGACCGCCGACCAGCTCAAGCCGATGGCGCTGGAAGAGGAAGCGGTCGCCGTCAGGCCCGCCGGCGCCGATGGAGCTGCGCTGCAACTGCCGGAGGAACTGCTGCGGATTTCCAGCCCCATGAGGAGCGGCTGATTGGCCGCGCCGAGGGTGAAGGCAACCACGATCTGGCCGCTGCTGTTGGCCGTGGCGGTGAAGGTTTCCAGCAGAGCCGCATCTTTGCCGACGGTGGCATAGACGTCAAGGTTGGTCAGTACGGCGGTGCCGTTGATGGCCACGTTGAACTCGCGGTCCCCGGCGGCGGTGAAATAGGTCTCGGCGAAGTGCAGCAGAACCGTGTAAGTACTGCCTGCGGTCAGACCTGGAATCGTGTAGGTGAAGACTCCGGCCCTGCCGTACTGATAGACCCCCATGGGGGCGGCGTTGGCGCCTGGTTGGGTCAGCTTGATGGTGGCCGTTACCGGACTGTTATCCCCGCCGCCGCTGACGTCCTCATCGGCGACAAAAGCGTAGTCGCCGCCGCCGGCATTGCTTTGAGCCGGACCGCCGGCTGCGATGGCTACGATCTCGGTGCCCGAGGCCGCTGCCTGGGTCTCGGCAGAGGCCTGGCTTGACGCCGTCGAGTTACCCTCGGCGTCGGTTGCTTCGACCACATAGTAGTAAGTGGTCGAAGCCGACAGGCCGGTGACCGAGTAACTGGTGCCGGTCACGCTATTGCTGATCAGGTTGCTGGAGGAGGGAGTGAACCCATTCGTGGTGCTGCCGTAGACGCTATAGGAGGAGAGGGTGCAGTTGGCCGGAGGAGCTACCGCCGTCCAGCTCAACCCGATCGAGCTGGCCGACAAAGCGGTCGCCGCCAATCCCGCCGGAGCCGAGGGTACCGCGCTGCAGGACGTGTTGGCCAGCGTCTCAGTGGACGCCTGCATCGAAGCGGCGGATGTGCCGTCTGCGTCAACTGCCTTCACGACATAGTAGTAGATTGTGGAGGCCGCGAGCCCGGTATTGGTGTAGCTGCTGCCCGTCACTCCGCTGGCGATTACGGCAGTCGGATTGGCCGTCGTTCCGCCGTAAACGGTGTAGGAGCTGATGGTGCAGTTCGCCGGTGGAGTAACTGCCGACCAGGTTAAGCCGATGGAGCTGGAGGACGCCGCCGTTGCCGCCAGCCCAGTGGGCGCAGAAGGAACCGCGCTGCAAGTGGCGGTGCCGGTCGTCGTACCGCTCCCCTGCGCCGAGGCCGCCGACGAGCCATCTCCGTCAGTCGCTTCGACCACGTAGTAGTAGGTGGTTGCCGCAGCCAACCCTGAATCGGAATACGCCGCTGTCGTTAGGCTCGAGGCTATTTGGTTGCTCGATGAGGGCGTGAACCCGGAGACCGTGCTGCGAAACAGGTTGTAGCTCACAGTGCAGGACGATCCGGCAGTGCTGGCACCCCAGCTAACGTTGATCTGGCTCGAAGACGCTCCCGTCCCAGAGGGCGTTCCAGGGACTGTCGGCGCGGCAGAGCAGCCGCCACTCGAACCTCCGTAGGAGCTCACATCGCTGAGAATCGATGCCGAATCCACCACCGCGCCCGCATTGTCGACGGTCGGGCTGTCAGAGGCGATGGTGTAAGTGATCTGGCCGCTTCCAGCGAGGAAGACCGTCAAAGCATCGGTGATCGTGACGCCAGCCGCCACGGGAACAGAGATCCCACTGTTGGCGATGATATCGACTCCTTGGTCAAAATAGGAGTAAACGCCGATGCCATAGGCGGAGTGGGTGGTGACCGCCGGCGAGACATTATAGGAGGCATAACCATCTACGCCTCCATTCATCCACGCGGACTGGCTGGGAACGTCGTAGGGCATCTCACTCTGATAGAAGATGGTCTCGCCACGTTCGCCATTCCATACCACTTGTTCTCCTTCGTAGTGCTCGACGGCCAGCCCTAATGCCGTTACGTTGTCCCCGTTAACAACCAGTCCGTTGATGCCTACGTTGACAGTCCAGCCGACGGCGACCTGTCCATGGTCCGCCCGCCACGCCCAGATGTTGTCCAGGATGACGTTGTCGCTGTCGATTTCCATGGTCTCGGTGGCGGTACCTTGGGTAGCTCCGCCGATCCGGAAGAAGACATCGTTAATCGAGGTCGGGTTGCTCGCGTGGCTCACGCGCGATGCGCCTGCCACTCCAACCTGGAAGAGTACCGGCGAGTTGGTCGGGCCGGCATCGATCAACAGACCGGCGACCTGCACTCCGCTCACATCCGCTACCGTGATTGCAGCGGTTCCGGTTTGCGGAACCAGATCCGCATAGCCGAGCCCCAGGACGACGGTGTTGGGGGTGGTGACGTTAATGGAACCGGAATACTGATAAATACCCGGGGTCAGAATGAGGTTTTGGCCGGAAGCCAGAGCGGAATTGATTTGGGCCAGCGGGCTCGACGGGGTGGCAATGAAGAAGGTGCTGATGGCGAGAGAGGTGCCGGAATCTCCGTTGCCAATGCCTCCATTGGCCCAGCTGGTGCCCGCCGAATTTGTCAGCAAGGAGGGCGAAAACACCCAATATTTGCCGCTGCTATCCATATAAAGGAAGGGCTTTTCGCGGCTTACGGGAGTGGTGGCCAGAACGGTATTGGCGTTGGATCCATTGCTAAATGGATTGCTTTGCGCAGGAGCCCCAGTCACGCCCGAGAAGACGAAGTTCCATACGTTTCCGGTAAAGCTCCCGATCGCGCTATTGCGCGTGTACCACTGTTGCTGGGAGCAGGCATTGACATTACCGTTGACAACCGTATCTGCCATGAATCCGCCGCTGGCTTCGCCGCAGTTGGTATTCGTCAGTTCCATGGGGGCGTTGACGTACATGCGCCGGAAGGCGGCTCCCTGCGAGACTCCCCATTGCAGCACGTCTCCTGACGGAGGGGTGATCGACATGTTCTCGATGGAGCGCCAGAAATTCGTGGTCAGATTGCCATTGGAATCGGTCTGGTTCGAGGTCAGGTAACCGTCGCTGATAGTCACCGCGCTGGGCGTCTGGCCAAGTCCTGCGACGGACTCATAGTAGCCGACCTCGGCTTCGACTCCTGTATATGTGCCTGGCTCGAAAAGCACCGCGTAGCGATTGGTGCTGAATTGAGTGTTGGCGTTCAGCGTGTTGAGGGTCGAATTGATCGACGATACCGAATCGCTGGGAGCGAAGACGTACACGTTGGGGCCGAAAATCGTGCTGTTCTGTGCGTTTGCCACCCCCGGCACCGAGAGCAGCCGAACCAGTACCAGGCCGATGATAAAAACCGTCACTCTTGCCGGCCAGCTCCCATCGCCCGGGAGAAGGCGCGGCAGCCGCGGGTTGTCACCGTCTTGAGAGCCGAGGCTCAGGCTAAACACCTCTTGAATGCGCGACGCCCGGTGGCCGCCGATAAGAGACTGGGGGGAATTCATGAGCGCTCCGATCGCAAGCGCCTCGATATTCAGCTTGGAAAGCCGGGCGAATGCAATATCGAGACACTCCTCGCAGGAGCACCCCTCTGGCAAGTGAGTCGCTGTTCATTCACCGATAACGGGGCTCGAGCTCATGCATACCTGAGCTGAACGGTCGAAGGATAGACTTTAAAGGCTCGCCCATCCTTCCGGCTTAAATCATTCTCCCTGTTGGCTTTAGATTGGGGCGAGTCGGGACTGGAGGACGCGCCGCGCCGCCGCACTTTTCTGCTGGCGGTTAATCTGTTAACGAAGCCGTTAATACCCTGTTTTTAGGTTACTTCAGAGCGCTTTGGTAACTTCAGTGGTTGATCGAGGGATCTGGCGAGTCACAGAGTCAGCTGGTTATCAAAAAAAAGGCGACCTGCCTGCCGTATTAGACAAGAGCGCGTTCTCTCTTACCGTTTAAGGATAGGGGCGTGGGAACGGCGAAGGGAGAAGCGTTGAGTCAGGGTGTAGTGTGCATGTGCCCCTCACGGCATTCAGCCCGGTTGTCCGGCAATCAGTCTTCCGGATCCACTTCAATGGCATTGATGAGCGGGTAGTTCCTCACCGGGGCGAAATACAGCTCCAGCATGCCGTGGGCCGTGGGTCTCACGTGGCGCACAATCATCGTTGCGGTTCCGTTCGCCTGCTGCCGCAAAATGTCGAAATCCTTCAACAGAGTTGTACCGTTGCAGTAGACGTCGAAGACCCGGCTACCCACTCCGCCCGTACCACCGCTCTTCGTGCCGAACCACCCTTCGAAAAAGTTCATGCGAACGGTGTATTCCCGGCCGGGAACGACCGGAAGCATATAGCGAAAATGTCCATATCGCTCCCATGCGAACAGTGTGGCGTTGGCAACCTTGGGTAAAGCATCCGCATGAGAGGTCCGTCTTCCGCCCAGGTAGAAGCGTTCCGGGAGCCAGAGATTTCCGCTCTCGTCCCGAAAAACAGCGGGACCCGCAAGCATTCGCAACGGTTGTCCGGCATCGGACCGCATGTGCGTCAGTTCCACAGCGTTGACGAAGGAAGTGTCGGAGCCAAAGTCCAGATGGATCGTGCCGTCGCTCATCGGCCGAATCCCTTCATACACTTTGCCGATGGCAATGTCATTGCCACCCGCTTCGTCGACGATATCAAGCGCTCCAACTACCCGGTTGTTGATGGTGAAGTCCACGTATCCTGCGTTCACCTTGGCACCCGCGGTATCGGCAAACAGCAACTGGAGCTGATAATTGCCCGGCGGCACGGGAATCCTGCATTGGAACTTGCCTTTGCGTCCCTCGCGAAAGATTGCCGGATCGTCGGTCCCCTGGATGTCGTGGTTCGGTCGAGCAAAGGTAGAGCCGCCCTTGCAGTAATGCTCAGCGACCCAGGATTGGCCCGCGGCGTCCGAGTACGAATCCTGGCTTTCCCCAAACCGGATGTGCAGGATCGCCCCCGGCATGATGGCAGGTGCGAGATTTGCAATCTTCGCGATGGGTGCAGGCCAGCGCTGTTTAACCAAAGTGATGCCAACGGCCGCCACAATTGCCGCAATGGCAATTCCGCACCAGAGCCACATTCGTCGCTGGCTGAGTCTCTGAAGCAGTGTTTGCTCGGGGAGTGATTCTTCTCTCAGCGGTGAGGAAGCAAGAGGGGCGGGGGATCGAGGAGCCAAGTCCGGCTTTTTCCGAACGAACTGCAAGACATACTTTCCGGCGGGGAGCTGTATCTGAATCTCGTGGCTGGCGCCCTCGGTTGCGTAGTATTGCTCCAGCTTCTTTCGCAGGGCGTGAGCGGTCACTCGAACGATCGTGTCAGATTGCGGATCGAATTGTTCCGGACGGTGCAATGCCTGGACGGCAATGCTGTATTCCTTCACCTGGTCCGCGTTCCCTGCAAAGTATTCTTCGGCGACAAATTCCAAGAAGTGCTGAAGATTGGGTGCCCGCTTTAGAATGCCTGACTGCAGGACCGTTCTTAATTCTTCTCTCTCTGCGTCCTCTTTGAAGCGCGGTACTGAATATGCCAGAGACATAGGTCTCGCCCCCAAAATCTGAACGGAAGACATTATAGCCAAACGCCCCCGTGACTGAGACGGCACCGGAGTTAACGTATCGTTAACTGTTAATTCGTCGCCGAGATAGCGGTAGCGGGTGACGATGGCATTCTTCTCGCTCATGGGCTGGAGGGGGGATAAAAAAGGCCTTCGCGAACGGCTCTTAGGATGTGGGGAAGCTGGATTCCGTCGCTTCGACAGCAAAACTTTGGTCATGCTGTTCCAAAAAAATGGGAGCTGTTGCTTGCTCTAACTCTTCAATCGGCGAACCGTCGTCGCCAATCGTGACATCGAGCCTCATTGCGCAAAGAGATTCAATGGGACGCTTTCGCCCATGGCGCGATATCCGGCTGGCGAGGGATGCAGGTGATCGCCACTGTCGTAGGCGGGCAGCAATCGATCTGGATGTTGGGGATCGGCCACGACCTGGTCGAAGTCGAGGATCGCGTCAAAGTGGCCGGCAGTGCGAGTCCATTGATTCACCGCCTGTCGATCGGCTTCACTGAGCGGGCCGGGATGGTAGTAATCCGAGCCCGTATACGGGGTTATCGTGGCTCCAATGACTCGGAGTCCATGCGCATGGGCGCGGGTTATGAGCTGTTGATAAGCGGCGAGGACGCGCCCGACCAGGGTCGCGTGTTCGGCCGGAGTGACTTCGCCGTTGCGGGCGAGGCCGCCGAGGTCGTTGACTCCCTCGAAGACGATGAGCCAGCGTACCCCGGCTGGCGCCAGAACGTCGCGGTCGAAGCGGGCGAGCGCATTCGGGCCCAGACCATCCGTGAGCAGGTGATTGCCGCCGATGCCTTGATTGGAGACGCCGATGCCGCGGGTACTGGTAGAGGCCTGCAAACGGGCGGCAAGTACATCCGTCCAGCGGTCGTTTCCGTTGGTGGTGGCACCGTGACCGTCGGTGATGGAATCGCCGAGGGCAACGATGACGCCCCCGCCGGGTGCTGCGAGCACGTCGACCCCGGAGAGCCAATACCAGTGATCCACTTGCTTCGGGTTGACCAACTCGGCCGCGGCAACAGAATCTCCATGTACATAAGAGGAGGTTGCCCGCGACCCCGGATGCCCGGTCTGTGGCGTAGGCGCTCGGTCGAGGTGAAAGGTTATGGCCAGATTGCCGAGTGGAGGGGCGGGAAAATCGACCGGGTCGGAAACAAACTCAGCGCCCGGCGACACGATCACATCGCTGTTGCCGACGAAGCTAAGCGCCTTGTCAGTGGTCGGATCGATCGCTGCGGAGGCGGCGGAGAGTGGGCGGGCTAAGTGCACCGATGTGAAGTGCAAAGCCTCACCCCCGAAGGCGTTGGAGAGATGGACGCGGAGCTGCGCGCCGCCCGCAGAGAGATGAACGATCTGGCGTAGCGTGACGTCGCGAAGATCGTCGGGCGGGAGAATGTTCTGCGGCTCGGGAATCTGCTGGGAGGCTCCCCAACTGGCGATCCAAACTTGCGGTTTGGCTGCCAGCTGGGCGTTCGCCCGGTTGGCGTGCATCTGGCCAGCGATTAGAGCCTGGGCGAGGAGAAGGGACAAATAAGTTCTTCTTTTGAGTGCATGTCTCATCTTCGGAGGAGTACCATTTTGCTGAAGTAAATCGCTTTTTGAGTGAGAGCAAGCATACCATCCGGGAGAATTCGCGTGCTTGGTTTTCTAAGGTCTGCTGTATTTTCTGTGGGTTTGGCATGCACGCTCGCCGCTCCTTGTGCCATTTTGGGACAAAATCCGGAGGTGGTCACCGCCGATCAGGACCGCCAGAACATGATGGACCAGCTGGGCATCAAGGCGCTGCGTCCCGGGCTAAGCGGCGATGAAAGAGCGCCGAATCACGCCAATTACGATGAGTCGGCGGCCAATCCGTATCCGAATATTCCCGACCCGCTCACTTTGAATAACGGCGAAAAGGTGACGACAGCCAAGGTGTGGTGGGAGCAGCGTCGTCCGGAACTTGTCGAGATGTTCGAAAAGCAAGTCTATGGCCGGGTGCCGGCCAACCTCCCGAAGGTGACCTGGACGGTGACCACGGTCGACCACGAAATGATCGGGTTCGGCAATGCGGTCATCGCGAAAGACATCGTGGGGCAGGTGGATGATTCGTCGGATCCGGCGATCAAGGTCAAGATCCACATGACGCTGGTAACTCCGGAGCATGCCAAGAGGCCAGTTCCAGTGTTGATGATGTTTGGGCGAGCGGGTTTTCCGGCGCCCAACGAGCCGACCAGCGACGAGTTCGACCGAATCAACACGGCCTGGAAGACGCTGCTGATGCAACAGGACCCGTCCTTGAAAGAGGTGTTTCTAAATCATCCGGCCTGGCAACTGGCGAAGGCTACGCCCTTTCAGTTCCCGCAGTTGAATGAGGATGGAGGTCCTCCAAATACCTGGCAGCTCATAGCCGACGGATGGGGATTTGTGATGTTCGATCCGGCGAGCGTGCAGGCGGACAATGGGGCGGGGCTGAGACAGGGAATCATTGGATTGATCAATCATGGCGGCCCGCGAAAGCCGGACGACTGGGGCGCGTTGCGCGCCTGGGCCTGGGGCGCGGGGCGGGGGCTCGATTATCTTGAGACCGATCCTGAGGTAGACGCGAAGCATGTCGGGATTGAAGGGGTTTCACGGTATGGCAAAGCAGCGTTGGTGACCATGGCATTCGATCAGCGATTTGCAATGGTGCTGGTAGGGTCTTCAGGCAAAGGCGGCGCGACTCTGCTGCGGCGCAACTACGGCGAGGCGGTCGAGAACCTGACTGGAGGCGAATACTATTGGATGGCGGGAAACTTTTTGAAATTTGGTGCCGCGGACGCAACGTTTGGGAGCAAGACTCCGGGCGATGTTCCGGTGGATTCGAATGAACTGATCGCTCTGTGCGCGCCGCGGCTGACGTTTATCAGCTATGGGATTCCGGAGAAAGGCGACGCGCATTGGCTCGATCATCAGGGAAGCTTCATGGCGACCGTCGATGCGAGCCGTGTCTTTGTGCTGCTCGGGGCCAAAGGGCTCGATGTGCCGGGGGATTCGCACACGGCCAAGCTGCCTCCGGTCAACCAGGGCCTGCTCGATGGACAGCTGGCGTGGCGCCAGCATGATGGAGGCCATACCGATGCGCCGAACATGAAGTACTTTATTCAGTGGGCAGATAAGTTCATCGATCACACTCCGCCACATTAAATGATGGAATACCGCGCGGCCGTTTCCAGCCTAAGGCGACGGCAGGCCCCTGAGTCTTTCCACCTCGAACTGACGTCTCTGGTTTCAATTTCCTCTCTGGTTTCAATTTTGAGCGATGTCTCCAGTTGAGCCTGCAACGGACTTCTTTCGACAGGAATCGGATGATACGAGCGAAGAGTTATTGGACGACTGCAATCCTCGTCTTTGGCGCGGTTCTCCTTACGGCGCATGGGCTGGCGCAGAATAACCTGGTCACAGTGGACTCCGGCCAGGTAAAGGGTTCAGTCCAGAGTGGCGTTCTCTCCTTTAAAGCCATTCCATTTGCCGCACCGCCCCTCGGCCCGCTGCGCTGGCGCGCCCCGCAACCGGTTCGTCCGTGGAAGGGAGTGCGCGACGCAGTCGATTATGCTCGGGACTGCATGCAGCTTCCATTTCCCTCAGACGCGGCGCCGCTCGGCGCGGGAGTGAGCGAGGACTGCCTGTACGTGAATGTTTGGAAGCCCGCCGCACCGCAGGCCGCAAAGCTGCCGGTGATGGTGTGGATTTACGGCGGCGGCTTTGTGAATGGTGGCAGTTCACCCTTGGTCTACTCGGGACATCATTTCGCTGAACAAGGGATAGTCTTGGTGAGTTTCAACTACCGCGTTGGGCGCTTCGGCTTTTTTGGGCATCCGGCGCTGACCCAGGAACATCCAGAAGAGCTGCATGGCAACTACGGGTACATGGACCAGATTGCCGCATTGAAATGGGTGCAGCGCAATATAGCGGCTTTTGGTGGAGACCCTGGTCAGGTGACGGTGTTTGGAGAGTCTGCCGGAGGGGCTTCGGTGCTGACTCTGCTCACCTCCCCGCTCTCCCAGGGGCTTTTCCAGAGAGCCATCATCGAGTCCGGCGGAGGCCGGTCACTGTTGTTGGGGGAACGGTTGCTGAGCAAGACGGCCCCGGACGGGACTCCCTCTGCGGAAACTCTGGGCGTTAATTTTGCGCAAAGCTTAGGCATCACCGATATCGGGGCAGCAGGCCTGGCTCAATTGCGAGCTCTCCCGGCCGACAAGGTGGTCGCCGGATTGAATATGGCAAGCATGTGGCAGGCGGCCAGCACCTATTCCGGGCCGATTCTCGACGGTGCGATCGTGCGCGAGAGTCCGCAGTCCGCAATTCTGGCCGGACGCTGGGCCAAAGTTCCGCTCATTATTGGCGCGAACAGCTCGGATATTGGCTTTCCCAGAGGACGAACCATGGAAGAAGTGTTCGTCCCCTTTGGCAGCGATCAGCAAAAGGCCAAGGCCATCTACAATCCCGAGCGCTCTGACAACGCGGTGACCATAGGGGTCCGCATTGCCGCCGATCAGATGATGGTGGAACCCTCGCGTTTTGTGGCGCGGGCGGTGTCAGGTCAAGGCGTGCCGGCATACGAATACCGTTTTTCCTACGTCGCGGAATCGCTGCGTGACAAGCTGACCGGTGCGCCGCATGCGACCGAGATTCCGTACGTCTTCAATACCGTGGATGTCGTCTTGAAAGACAAGCTGACCCCCGGAGACGAAGCGATTTCGAAAAAGGCCCTGGCCTATTGGGTGAGCTTCGCCAAGACCGGCAGCCCCTCCGTCGCCGGGTTGCCGAAGTGGGAGACGCAGAACCCTCAAACCGACTTCATCATGAATTTCACCAATACTGGCCTGGTCGCGGGGCCCGATCCGTGGAAGCCGCGCCTCGACCTGATTGAGGCACTGGCCGCAGAGCCCACCAAAGCGTCCCCCAACTGACAAGTAGGACCCTCTCACCGCAGGACTATGAGATAGCAAAGAATCGATCAACATCAACGGTTGCAATGCAGGGAAGAGACAATTCGCGGGTCGGCGCAGTCATTTTGGCGGCCGGCAAATCC
>Ga0302324_100028014_pt1 | contig 10721 bp, 5 predicted proteins | sample Palsa_T0_1_FD_201949 | JGI IMG/M metagenome (GOLD analysis project Ga0302324, IMG submission 201949) | Peat permafrost microbial communities from Stordalen Mire near Abisko, Sweden - Palsa_T0_1 | ecosystem: Environmental > Terrestrial > Soil > Palsa > Peat permafrost | place: Sweden: Abisko...
CGAATTAAATGCCCCGCCGGGTATTCCGCAAGATCACCCACAGGGCGCTGGCAATGCCGTTACTGCCCTGCCGACCCTTCCTTCGGCCAAGCCTCTGGTCGTCGCCGGGGGACAGAGCACCATCCTCGACGCCGACAACAACGGTGCCCGCAAGGATATCAACTGGGCCACCGTTGCATTTTCCATCCCCGCCGCCGATTTCCAGAAGGCGTGGAAGGCTTCGTTCGACAAAACGCAGATCTCCGGCGACGACTTGAACACGATGTTCCTCTCCGCGACTTTGTATCGCAGCCAGAAGCTGCCCAACGGACAATGGAGTGACCCGGTGGAAATCGCCCGGCCGTTCGGCAGCCTCAGCGAACTCCCCTACCCCGCTTCTGACAAATCCGCCGAAGCCGATTATAAGGACAAAGTCCAAACGAAACAGGAAGAAGTATTGACGCCCAAGTTCCCCGACCTCGCCCCCGCGCCTGCCGGAACCAATTTGTTTGATTTGACCAAATTCCTGGCCAATCCCAATGCCCCAACGCCGGACGCTGGCGCAAACCCTGCATCCGGAGCGCCGCCGGCCACGCAGCCGGATGCCCCCAACGTCTCCGATCCGCAGGTTTTCTACGTCGCTGAAAATCTCCCGAAAGTTGCCCCGTCAGCGCGCACGGGAGCATTCAATCCCGAAGATCCTAACGCCACGGACATTCTCATCGAACTCCACGACTCGACGGTCCGGCCAGACGTGGTTTACCGCTATCGTGTGGCTTACAAAATTCTCAATCCCCTGTTTGGCAAGGCGGAAACCGCCGCCACGCAAAAGGCCTGGACCGACCAGTTCGCCCTGGAAGGCCCCGCCAGCGATTGGTCGGCGGAATTCCAACTCAAGAGCAAGACCTCTTTCTATTGCACGCCCGTTGTCGGAAGATTCGGCGATAAATCCGTCACGTTCGACGTGTACACGTTCTCCGACGGGCAATGGCACAAAGCCGCCTTCCGCGTCTCTCCCGGCGATCCGATCGGCGCGGTGCAGGACAGCATCGATTATTCCACAGGCTACACGTTCGTAGAAGCCCGCACCCTCAGCGACAGCGAGCGGATGGTCGCCTACATGGATGATGATGGCACCGTCACCGCGCGGGATGCCGCTGAAGATGAGCGGAAAGAAAAGAACGAAGCGCCCAAGGTGGATCAGCCCGGCGCCCCGGGCGCTGCGCCAACCACTCCACCGCCGCGCCCGCAACCGGGACCCGCAGATAATTCGCGATCCACCGACGAACGCTGATCAACCCTCCACATTTTTGGCCGTTGTCTTTGCATTTTCCATTGGGAATAATGCCGCGATGGCCGATTCCTCCATCCAAGCTGTCGTCCTGGACGCTTCCAAGCCGGACCGCTTTGTCATCCGCGACGTTCCCTCCCCGCTGGCTTTGGCGAACCAGGCGGTGGTACGAGTTAAGGCGATTTCATTGAACCGCGGCGAAGTGCGAAGATCGATGACCGCCCCGGATGGCCATCGGCCGGGATGGGATTTTGCGGGGATCGTCGAGCAACCCGCCGCGGATGGATCGGGGCCGAAAGCGGGTTCGTGCGTCGTGGGCTTGCTCAACACCGGTTCGTGGTCGCAGTTGGTCGCCGCTCCAACCCAGGCCATCGCGCCCATTGGGGATAATGTGAAATTTTCCCAAGCGGCAACTCTCCCCGTGGCTGGATTGACCGCTTTGCATTCGCTCTACAAGGGCGGATTGATGCTGGGGAAATCCGTCCTGATCACCGGCGCGACCGGCGGCACCGGAGATTTCGCCTGCCAACTGGCCAAACTCGCCGGGGCAAAAGTCGTCGCGACTATTCGTTCCCCGGATCGAGAAGCATTCGTCAAATCCCTGGGCGTCGATCATGTGGTGATCGGCGACGATCCCTCCCCAGCGGCGAATTTCGGCCCTTACCAACTCATCATCGATTCCGTCGGTGGCCCGCATTTTGGAAAAGTCCTGGCCATGCTCGGCGTCGGCGGAACCCACGTCATCTTCGGTACCACCGGCGGCGCGGAACCCACCATCAATGCAAGCAAATTCTACAGCACCGGCGGCGTCACACTCTACGGCCTTATCATCTTCCACGAACTGCAACACGAATCGCCCAGCATCGGATTGAAAAAATTGGCCGATCTGGTTTCCGCCGGAAAACTCGTCCCGCATATCGAATTGGAAACCTCCTGGCGAAACGTCGCGGAAGTGGCGAAAAATTTGATGGACAGAAAATTCGCGGGCAAAGCCGTGCTGACTCTCGATTGATTTCCCTGGTCTTCCCCCTCCTCCGGTACTCCGGGGGAGGGCAGGGGTGGGGGTTTATTCCAGCACCGCTCGTCGGACTACAAACCCCACCCTATCCCTCCCCCGGAGTACCGGAGGAGGGGAAAAACTCACGCGTTCAGCAATAGTTTACGCCACGCCCGCGCCGTGACATTTCTTATACTTCTTCCCGCTGCCACACGGACACGGATCATTCCGCCCGACTTTCGGCGTGTCACGAACAATCTGCTTCACCTTCGCCGGAGCCGCTTCACCGCCGGCTTGTGCCTGCTGCGGTTGCGGCGTCTGATTGAAGCCGACCGCCACCGCGTTCTCGGTAACGCCGTATCCCCCCGCATCCGCATGCACGGCCTTGGTTTCCTTGTACGCGCTGCGGCTGGTCGTCTTGCCGACGACCCGGGCACGGAAAATCAAATCCGTCACCTTGTCCCGAATCACCGCCAGCATTTCCTGGAAGTATTTGAACCCCTGTTTCTTGTACTGGATGCGCGGGTCTTGTTCGGCAAACGCCAGCAGATTGATGCCCGCCTTCATCACGTCCATCGCATAGAGATGATCCTTCCAGCTCTGATCGAAAATGAAAATGAGCACCCACTGTTCCAACTCGCTCAGTTCTTGCCGCAACGCCGCCCGCGACCGCTGCATGAGAATGTCCTTCAACTCTTCTTCCGTCGCCGGGATCATCACCTGCACGCCTTCATCCACTACCTGCTCGGCCCGCACCTGCAAGTCGCGGGTCTTGAGCTTCAGGGCGAATCGCTCGTTGAACGCCTTTCGTAGTTCCTCAACATCTTTATGGCGATGCATCAGCTCATCAATGGTTTTCTCCAGCGCCCCGCCCGTGAGGAATCGCTCCTGATGCGCCACCAATTCATCACGAAGCTGATGCACCGTCCGCGCCCGGATGTAATCCAGCGACAAATCAACGGCAAATCGCGTCTTCGCATAATTCTGGATGTACTCGGCCGAATGAATATTGTCGGTGGACGCTTCAAACCCCCCGAAGGCAGCGGTGAGCACATGCTCGACGGGATACTCGATTTCCCGCCGCGCGTAGCTGGCGCGAGCGCGGGATTCAATGAGATCAATAATCTCCTCGGGGGGTTTTCTTGCCCGGCTATGAACATCGATCATCATGTCCTCGGGCACAATCTCGATTCCGAATTTCTCCCGCGCCCAGTTCGACAATTCCTGCTCCGCATAATCCGCCTGGAGATATTTCATCAGCCCCGAGCAATCCCGATGGTCAATCTGCTCGACGGCCGCATGGCGGAGCATCTGCTCCACGTCCTGGCTGCTCATCTGCCGAACCTGGCTTTGGGAAAGATTGACGTGAAACCTGCTCATCGCCCAAGCCTGCAAACCCTTGGTGTCCCAGGACGAGCGATCTTCCCCGGTTTCACCGATGAATTCGCCCATGGAGGCGGTGATATTCGTCTCCGCCTCGGCCCGCGCATGGGCCTTGATGTGCGATTCAATGGTATCGATCGCCCGCAAACCCTGCAGGTCCTCCGCTTCCATCGCCACGTCAAAATTCGCCCACGCCCATTCCGCGATCGTGGCCGCCAGATAATCCTGCGTGATATATTTTTTCACCGCATCGTTGATCGCATCGCCAATCATGTCCCAGATGATTTCATCCACGCCCTTGCTCAGCAGCACGCGCTGCCGCATGCCGTAGAACGTGGTCCGCTGGTGATCCATCACTTCGTCATATTCCAGAAGATTTTTGCGTGCCGAGAAATTGCGCTCCTCGACTTTTTTCTGCGCGCGAAGGATGGCCTTGGTGATGCGCTTGTCCTCGATGGCCATTCCCTCTTCCATGCCCAGCCAGCCCAGGGCCTTGATGACCCAGTCGCCTGCAAACATTTTCATGAGATCGTCCTGCAGCGAGCAGTAAAAGCGGGAAGAGCCGGGATCCCCCTGCCGACCCGATCTGCCGCGGAGCTGGTTGTCGATTCGCCGAGCCGTGTGCCGCTCGGTGCCGATCACATGTAATCCGCCAGCGCCCATGGTGCCGCCGGTGAGTTTGATGTCGGTACCGCGCCCGGCCATGTTGGTGGCGATGGTCACATTTCCCGCGATTTCGCCGTGCTGATTTTTATGCTGCTGCCCGGCCAGCAAAATGATCTGTGCCTCGCGCTCGTGCTGTTTGGCGTTAAGCACTTCATGCTGCACGCCGTATTTTCGCGTGAGCATCCCCGAAAGCATCTCGCTCTTTTCCACACTGGTCGTGCCGACGAGGATCGGCCGGCCCTTGGAGCTTTCCTCATGCACCTCGTCGATGATCGCTTCCCATTTCTCCCGCTCGGTGCGATAGACACGATCTTCATGATCCTTTCGCACCACCGGCCGATTGGTGGGAATCGTCACCACATCCAGCCCGTAGATTTTGTTGAACTCCTCGGCTTCCGTCATGGCCGTGCCGGTCATGCCGGAGAGCGAGCGGTACATCTTGAAGAAATTCTGCAATGTGATCGTCGCCAGCGTCTGGGTTTCCTCCTTGATCGGCACACGTTCCTTGGCTTCAACCGCCTGGTGCAATCCCTCGGACCACTGCCGGCCCGTCATCTTCCGGCCCGTGTACTCATCGACGATGACCACTTCCATCGTCCCCTTCTGCCCGCGCTCGACGACGTAATCTTTGTCTTTCTGATAAACCACGTGAGCGCGCATCGCCTGCTCCATGAGATGCGGCCATTCGACGTTATTGCCGACATAAAACGATCCCACCCCCGCCGCATCCTGCGCCGCCGCGATCCCTTCGTGCGTGAGATGCACGGTCTTCTTGTCCAGCTCCACCTCGTAATACTGCGTGAGCCCCTCTTTCTTCTTCTCCGCGGCGGCAAGCGCCACTTCGCCCTCGGCCCGCCGCTTGCGCGCGGCTTCTTTTTCCGCGGAATTCTTGGCCTTGTCTTCATCGCCTTCCGCCAATTTGATCGAGCGCTTGGCCGAATCCGATTCGTGATCGATGGAATCCCACGGCTTGTTCAATTCGATCACCTTCCGCGCCACCACATCCGCTTCCCCATATTTCTTGGCATCCTCATTGGCCGCTCCGCTGATAATCAGCGGCGTGCGCGCTTCGTCGATCAGGATCGAGTCCACCTCGTCCACGATCACATATTCCAGCGGCCCCTGTACCTGCAGCGCCGCCTTTTCCTTCATGTTGTCGCGGAGGAAATCGAAACCGAACTCGGCATTGGTGCCATAGGTGACATCGCATGCATACGCCTGCCGGCGTGCATCGCCGCCGGGTTCCATGTCGGACTGAATGTATCCGACGGTCAGCCCGAGGTTCTCAAACGCCGGCTTGATCCATGCCGCGTCGCGCCGGACCAGATAGTCATTCACCGTCACGACATGGCAATGATTTCCTTCCAGCACTCGCAGGAAAGTTGCCAGCGGCGCGACAAATGTCTTGCCCTCGCCGGTCGCCATTTCCGCGATCTTTCCCTCATACAGCACCAGCCCACCAATGAGTTGCACATCAAAACAGCGCGCCCGAAACGGCGGCCGGCTTTCGGGATAGAGTTTGCGAATCGCCTCATAAATCCGCGCCGGAATCGGCGCCGTCCGCCAGGATGCCCCGCTGCCGATCAGCGCCTGCTGCACCAAGTCGTAGGCATGGAGCATGTCATCATCGAGTTTGTCCGGATCAAAATTATTTTCCGGATCGAAGATCGAACGGATGCCGATGTTGCGGTCCATCGACTCGCGGATGATCGCCAGCGCCTCGGGCAACACTTCCGACGGCCGCAATTTGCCGCCCGTCAGAAGCGCGCGGATCTCCTGCGTTCGATCGCGCAACTGCACATCCGACTTTGCCTGAACCTGCGGCTCAAATTCGTTGATCTGCTCCACAACCCGACGATAACGTTTCAGCAGACGCTCATTGCGGCTGCCGAAAACCTTGGTGACGATCTTGCCGACGCTGACGGCCATGACAAACCTCAAACTTCTTGAACTATGGAATGAAAGAACCGGAAACCCGAATGGAACATTCAGGCGGTCGGCGGTGGGAGGCGGAATTGAAATGGATCAAGGCAGACACGCACCGGCGGGGCCGATTGCCGCAGGACCGGGCACTGGCGAATCTCGGCGACGGGCTGGCGGGTTTGATAAACCCTGGCGGCGGGCATGACCCGGACAGCCGTCCGGCTCAGGCGAGCCATCATCCGGCCGGTGAACTGTGCCACCGCCGGCCCCCCCTGCATTGGCGCAGCGCATGCCAACCGGCCGGCGCCCAGAAGGGTCGCAACCATTGTCACCGCGAGTATTCTTCTTGCCTTGACCATCCGAAAAATCAACTATCCACCCGATTGGCTGAGCCGTCAAGATCGGGCAGGACCTATAATCTTAGGCAGGCAAATTGCGCCTGCGGCGATATAATGCCGCGTATAGTTGGGAGGCCGAACATGTGGCGGGCAACCATTTCAACGATCCTTTCGGCCGGGGTTTCGGTTTTCATCGGGGCATCTGCCATCGGACAGACCAATCCAGCCCCTCAAACTCAGCCGTCCTATTACATCAGCAGCGGCGGCACGCTCAGCGGCACGGTGGATATCGCCAATGCCGAGGCCAACGCCGCTGCCGCCAAGGTTAAATACGATCAGGCTTACGCCGCGCTCAATGACACCGTCGCCAATGTGCGCAGAGAATTTCAGGTCTCCCCGGAATTTGCGCACGCTAAAAGGGAACTGGATGATGCCCAGAAGGATTATGATGCCGCGACGCAGGTGATCCACGGCACACTTGCCACCGACCCGGAGTACAAGGAACTCACGCAGCGCAAAACCGAAATCGAAGTCGCGCTCCGCTCGCCGACGCTTCCATATACTCAGCGCCTCGATCTGGCCAACCAAAAGATGCAGATCGGCTCGATCCTGACCGACATGGAACAAAAAGCGTTTTCAGATAATCCCCAGGCCCAGGCGGCCCAGCAGCGCTTGCTGGCAGCGCGACAAGCGATGAGGGAACTGATTGACCAGTTCGAGGCCGACCTGCCCAACAATCCCGATATCTCCGCCGCCAAGTCCGCATTCGACCAGGCCAAGATTGATCTGGCCCAATCCCAGGCGTATCTCCAGGGCGCTTATGTGGACCGCGCCGATGCGATGGCGGCCCAACAATCCCAGCCCGACTCCGGATACGGCGTCGTGGCTCCGTATTCATATCCATGGGGTTACCCAGGCTACGGCTATTATGGATTTTACGGATATCCGGGATTGGGCACCCCCTACGTTATCATTGGTGGACAGGGATACCAGCACCAACACCACAACGGCAATAATGGTCAGATGATCGGCCCCGGCGGCGGCAACTTGACCGGCATCATGGGCGGCTGAGACGACGCATACGCTGCCGACACCACCGCCAAATCCCGCCGACCCATCGCTCCGCTCATGAACGGCGGCCGGCCGGCGCGAATTGCCTCCACGAACATCCGCTGCGGATTGTGCGGATTATTCGTGTCCTGCAAATCGAATTTCGGCCCGGCAAATAGCTGCGGTTTGTTCGGAGTCGTGTAATCCAGAAAATCCCCTTTGAATGGCCGATCCAACTGAATCTCAATGTCTTTATCCTCGTGAATCAGACGAACCAATCCCTCGGTTCCATAAATTTCCCTGCTCAATCCCTCACTGGCATATCCGCTGTCGAATGTGCCGAAGGCCCCCGATGCGAATTTGGTGACGGCCACCGTGACATCATCCCCGCCGATGTTGGGGCAACATCGATTGTCGCTGAAGGCGAATATTTCGGTGATCGGTGAATCGAGCCACCACTGCATGAGATTGATCGCATGGATGGAAAGCTGCACGAACGCCCCGCCGCCGGTTTGTTGCTTGCTCCCGCGCCAATTATTGGGGCCGGCTTTGGTCGAGAGACCGCCGCGATGGGAATCCCGCGCGCGGATGGATTGGATTTTTCCCAGGAATCCGCCGTCGATGATTTTTTTGATTTCCCACACCAGCGGGTTGGCGTAGCTGCTCATGTACATCCCCAGAATTCCCCGCGATTGTGCCGCCGCCGCCAGAATGCGGTCGGCCGACTCCAGCGTATTGGCGATCGGCTTTTGCAGCAATACATGCTTCCCCGCCGCCAACGCCTCCACGGCCTGCGCCTCATGCAAATGGTTCGGCGTCGAAACATCCACCAGATCAATCTCCGGCGCCAGCGCCAGCGAAAAATCCGTCCCAATTTTCTTCGCCCCCTCCTGCCGACAAAGCTCGAGTTGCCCCGGATCAAGATCGATCGCCACCGACCATTCCACCTCCGGCAAGGTCGTGTAAGCCCTCCGATAATGCCGGGCCATCCCCCCCGCCCCAACCAACGCCACTCGCAACATCAAAACCTCACTCCACCAAATCCACCGGGCTAATCACTTCAGTGATTAGCCAAGCGTACATTCGACAACCAACAAACCTGTTACAATAACGAATGGATTATGCGCACCGCGATCCTGATCGCAACGCTCTGGATTCTCCCCCTCACCACCAGCGCCCAGACCACGCTCAAAGCCACCTTCGGCTGGGGCAATTCCGTCCGTCGCGGCTGCTGGACGCCCATCTTCGTCACACTCGCCGATCAACAAACCCGATCCATCATCCTCCACATCCACGGCCTCTATGGCGTCGATACCGCACTGGAAATCCACCAGCGCGTCGTCGCCGAGCCGCAGCCGAAAAATTTCTGCGTGCTCTACCCCGTGAATTCCGACCCCAGCAAAATCGCCGTGACCGCCACGGATGAACAGACCGGCCAAACCCTCGCCGGCGACATCCCGCAAAATCCATCCGATTTCTCCCCCGCCGGTCACGTGCCGATCGTGAATCTCGCGCCCGAAGACACGCTCGTCGGCATCAGCGGCGATATCACCGAAGCCCTGAAAATCCACGAGCAACTCAGCGATGCCAACCTCCACAACGGCGTGCTTACCACATTGGAACTTCCCGCAAACGCCGTCGGATACGAAGGCATCAACGCCCTGATCCTCGCCGCCCCAAACCTGCATGATCTGGACGATGCCCAGCAAAAGTCGATCGTCGCCTGGATCGCCGCTGGTGGAAATCTCCTCTTCATCCCCGACACCGATGATCTGCCAGCCGACAGTCAATTGGCCAATGATTTGCCATGCGATGTGGGCGGCAATCAATTGATTTCTCTCCCCACCACCGATCCCTCAACGCTCAACGCGAGATCGCTCACTCCGCACGCTGATGCCCAGGCAATCCAAGTCCGAGAATGGACCGCCTACACCGCCCGTCGTGGACTCGGCCGGATCACCGTTCTCCCCGCCGACATTTCCCCGCTGCATTTTTTGCAAGCCCCTGATGCGGTGACTTTCTGGCGATCCGCCTTTGCCGAAATGATTTCCGTCCCCGATATTCCAGTCATCACAGCGATGGACATCACCAATCAGCAGGAAGACATCATGCGATCCGGCCCGACCATCCGCGACAGCATCGGCCGAGGCTCGCGCGAAACCTTCGCCATCCGAAATCTGCTCGACACCCAGGGCGCCGCCCATCCGATTCCATCGAATGATTGGCACGGAACCCTGCTAATGCTCGCTGGCGTGTGCCTTCTCCTCGGCCCCCTCGATTCGATTTTACTCATGCGTCTCGGCCAGCCGCCGCGCCATTGGCTCACCGTCGCTGGCAGGCTCGGCCTGGTCTCATCCCACGCCGCCGATTGGGCCAGTTCTCTGGGATCGGCAAACATCCAAATCCACGCCTTTCGCCTGATCGATCAGATCGACAACAACACCATCGCCGCCACCGATGTCATCTCGCTGGAATCCTCGCGAGCCACGAGTATGTCCCTCTCGCTCGACTCCGACGAATTCTGGGAACCTGCCAATCAGGCCTCGCAGAATTTTTCGCCCGATGATTTTGTGGATGACTCCGAGCACGAAGACCAACACGGCTGCCGCCCCGAAACCCTGGAACTAACCCCCGGCCTCCCCAAATCCTTCCGCGGCCAATCCCTCATCCCCGGCCCCGCGAACCTCAGCGCCAATCTCTCCCTCCGCGCCGATGGCCATCTGATCGGCAAAATCACCAACAACAGCCCCACGCCCCTGACCGATGTCCAAATCGCCACGTCCTCCGGCAATTGCCGCCTGTCGCAATCCATCCCCCCATCCGCCGAGATCGAGATCGACCAATCCCTCTCCTCCGACGCAATCGCCCCCGCCTCGCTCCCCGCGGATATTCTGAACATCACCCCCTACCGAACCGACCGCATCACCGCCCTCATCGCCAGCGGCGATTTCGCCAGCATCGTGTGCCAATGTCCACAAGCGCCGGCGATTCGGGTGGCGGATGTCGCGCAAGTGCAGTCCAATAACGAACTCGTCCGCGCGGTCGTGCCGATTTCGAAATAGCCGAAATGCCCCAAGTGCGCCACCGCCCTCCT
>Ga0302324_100028016_pt1 | contig 10720 bp, 6 predicted proteins | sample Palsa_T0_1_FD_201949 | JGI IMG/M metagenome (GOLD analysis project Ga0302324, IMG submission 201949) | Peat permafrost microbial communities from Stordalen Mire near Abisko, Sweden - Palsa_T0_1 | ecosystem: Environmental > Terrestrial > Soil > Palsa > Peat permafrost | place: Sweden: Abisko...
ATACGGCGACGCTTCCGACGGATGACTCGGCTTCGAGCGAGGTTGCGGACCTGACGCTGGCGTTCAACCTGATGGTGGCCTCGATCGAGGAACAGCGGAGCGGGTTGAACGATACGCTGGCGCTGCTCGATTCGATGCTGGCGCATGCTCCGGTGGGAGTGGCGTTCTTTGACAATAAGGCGCGGTTCATCCGGATTAACAAGTTTCTGGCGAACATGAATGGGCTGCCAGTGGGGAAGCTGATTGGACGTGGGGTGGCTGAGGTGTTGCGGGGGGATTCGGGAAAGATTATTGAAGCGAGCATAGGGAGCGTTTTCGAGTCTTCGGAGCCGGTGAGGGACCTCGAAATCAATACTGGATCAGCGGATGAGGGGGGGCGGTCATCCACGTGGCTGGTGAATGTGTATCCGGTGCGGACGGATGCTCCACAGGTGCGTTGGGTGGGGGCGGTGATCGTGGACACCACCGAAATCAAGCGCTCGGAAGATGCGTTGCGGAATGCGGAGAAACTGGCGGTGGTGGGGCAGCTGGCTTCGTCGATCGCGCATGAGATCAATAATCCGCTGGAGGCGATCACCAATATTCTTTACCTGCTTCACCGGCTGGAGCGTCTGGACTCGGAAGCGATGGCGTATATCGAACAGGCGGAGCATGAAGTTATGCGGATGTCGGAGATTGTTCGGCAGACGCTGCGTTTTCATCGGCAATCGACGCGGAAGACGGTTACGGGGATCGCGGAGATCCTGGACTCTGTACTGACTTTGCATCGGGGCAAAGTGGTGGGGCTGCAGGTGGAGGTCGAACGCCGGTATGAGCCGGAAGTGGAGCTTTATTGCTTTGCCGGGGAGATGCGGCAGCTGTTTGCCAACCTGGTGGGGAACGCTCTGGACGCGATGATCCAAAAGGGCGGTCAGCTTACGCTGACGGTGCGGCGTTCGCGGTCGTGGCAGAACCCCTCGGTTCAGGGGGTGCGAGTGATCGTGGCCGATAGCGGGTCGGGAATGACGGAGACGGTGAAGCGGCGGATTTTCGAGCCTTTTTTCACCACGAAAGAGGCCACCGGGACTGGGCTTGGTTTGTGGGTGAGCGCGGAGATTATTCAGAAGCATCATGGGACGGTGCGGGTCCGGAGCCGAAGCGCGAGTGAGGTGGGTGCGGGGAAATCCGGGACAGTTTTCATGGTGTTTCTGCCAGATGAGGCGGTGATGGGGGAGACGGGGATTCCGGCGGTTGTCGAGGTTGTTTAACGCATTTCTCCTGTTGCGTTGCACTCTCTAAGAGCGGTTATGAGCAGCTTTTCCTGAGGGAAAAGCTGCGCCACGAACTCTAGCTAGAGACTATGGGGCTTCAGGCAGCGGAAGTGCGGATGGTTTTTCGGGATCGAAGGCCGGCTGCTGGTTGGCCGAGGACTTGAGGCCGCATGTGGACGGGTGGGGTACTCCGGCACGCTTCGATCTTGTGACATGCAGGCGGTGCAGGGAGACGTAGCGGACGCGCATGCCTCCAACAACGGTGGGAGTTGCGCGCGGGGTGCGGGACATGTCGACGAGCACGAGCAAGGCTGCTTCGGCGGGATTATCGCGGCTTTGGGTGACGCCGATGCCGAAGATTGCTGGGTCGCTCATCAGTCGCCGGGCGTAGGCTTGCTGGACGCTGGCAGCTTCCTGCAAGGCCCCTTCGGGGAGATGAATTCCGGATACCTGAACCGATGATTTTGGGGCGGTGCCGTTGGCGATGTTGGCGTCGTCGGTGGGAATAACCACAGTTCGCAGGCCGCCTATTGTCTTTGGCACCTGGACATCATCTCTGGACTTGTCGACATAGACCAGAACAGCCGGGTCGCCGGGGGAATCGGCGCTGGCGCCGGGCTGCAAGTCGAGGATGCCGTTGGCTGGATTGATCAAAGTTGCGGCGTTCCGGCGGACGACAGTCTCAGCCCGCTTCCGAACTGCCTCGGACGCAGCCGGAGCGTCGATCGATTTTGCGTCGTAATTCAGGCAGGACAAGGAGTGCTCCGGGCCGCCAACTACGGTGAATTGCTTTCCTGCTTCGGCGTCGAGCGCAGCGAGGACATCCTGGATGGGACTGGCGACGCTGAATCCGCCGCCGTTATCATCGGTCCCTCCAGCAAAAAACAGGGCTAGTGGCTCGGCGTTGCCGGCGTTGACGATCAGAGCACCCGAATCTCCACTGTCGGAGAAGCCGTCGCCAGCGATGCCGATCTGGTTGGCGAAGGTCTTGCGATAGTAGGGCTGGGTTTCGGCGCAATCCTTGTAATAGTCGACCTCGATGCTGAGACTGATCGCGTCGATGGTGGAGCAGGTCAAGCCGGTGGTGCGGCCGCTTTTGGCGACCATTAATGGGGGCGAATCGGGGCTGAACAGAGCAGGAGTGACAGCCTCGCCCGGGCCGGCGGCCGGCGCCGCGGCACCGAGGCCTCCATTTGCGCCAGAACCCTGCGTGCCAAATTGCAGAATTGAGCCGGCGGGATCCACTGTCCCGGCGTTTACCTCGGCGAGGGCGGCGTCGACATTCGTCTCAGTGGTGGCTAAGGGGACGACGTAGCGCAGGGCGGCCACTGGACGTCCGGCGTTCTGGTCGCAGTTGCGGTCGATCAGGCCCGGCTGCACGATCGAGTCGCCGATGGCGGCCTGATCCGACTCGGCGAGGACGTGATTGTTGCTGAGGATGTATTGTTCGCCGGTTTGGTCGCGAAGGAGAGCGCCCAGCGTTCCGCCGCAGCAGTCGTTGATGAACGCGCTGCCGGTTCGATCTTTCGTGGTATCGGCGTCATTGTTATTGCTGCCGGACGATCCGAGTTCAACCAATGAAGTTTGGGCCACCTGGTTGGTGAGCGGGGTGCTTGAGACTCCAGAAGCATTCAGCAGGATATGAACAGACTCGCGAGTTGAGGCCAAACCGTCTGTGTTGCTGACGGTACCGACAATATAGACTTCGCCAGCCGCGGGGATGCCCGACGGCGCGGTATAAAGAGCGCTGCAGACGGTGTATTCCTGTGGACTGCGCTGGCAGAACTGCTGGCTGAAGGTTCCGTAGGCGCTGCCGAGTCGCCGGCCGCCGGTGGGTTTGGTGGAGAGGCTCCAATCGACCGAACCGCCGCCGACCTCAGCGAGTTGGGCTGTGACCTGGAGACTTCCGCCCGCGGGCAGCACTGAGTTTTCGGGCGTTAGCGGCTGGAGGAAGCCGGGGGTGATCTGAATTACTTCGGTGGCGGTTTTGGTTGGGTCGCTTTTGAGTTGCGCCTGCACTTCGACCTCGATCGCATCGCCGGTGAGCGAGGCCGGGGGGGTGTAGACGCCATGCGCGTCGATCGTTCCCTGTCCGATGGCGCTGTCATTTTCTCCGCGAACGATGGTCCACTTGACGGCGGCATTGCCCCCGGCGGTGAGGACCGCTTTGAGTTGCACCTGCCCGTTCGTATTGACCGTCTGGGCGGAGGTCGCCACGGAAAAGACAGTGTTGAGGGACTTGGGAAGATATTTGTTCAGGCCGCTGGCGCAACCGGCTATCAGCAGGAGACTGGGCGCGATCAGGGCCGCTGCGCGACGCACTACGAGTTGGTTGAGAATGAGGCGCATGGCTTTATGGCGCGGTAGTTTCAACAAGACAGAGAGACAAACCTCGAAGCAGAATCAACCAAAGTAAAACCAAATCGCTTCTTGGACTAAAGTTAGCCGGGAATCGTTACAACCGCAACCGGCAATCCGGGGAAATCGATCCAGTTGGTAGGGCCGTTCCGCATTTGAACCGCCAACACAGGAACGGGAATGGTACCGTTCCGGATTCTGGAGCATTTCACTTCTAGTATGAACTAGCGAGAGTAGTGAAGTGTGGCTTTTTCTGGGAAAAGCCATGATGGGCAAGGTGGCACTTGTAAGCACCGGAAGTGAAAATGCTCTAGGAGATCACCCTGCGGAGAAATCCTTTGATTCCAAAGCTCCACAACAGTGCGAGAGAAATGAGCAAGGCGACCAAAATCAAAGCCGCCGGCATATGCGGCACGCTTGGCGTGAGCGCGGCCCGAAGCCCTTCACTCATATAAACGATGGGATTGATCAGGACGGCAATCTGGAGCCAGCGCACATGATTGAGAAACGCCCACGGGTAGTAGACGCAGCCGAGAAATGTGATTGGTATGACCACGATTGAAAAGATGAGGCCGATCTGTTGCGGCTTTACATTGGAACCGATGGCGAGGCCGAGTGCTCCGGCATTGAGGCTGGCGAGGACGAGGACGACGATGAGCAGCGGCCAGTTCGATACATGTACATGCACCGGGGTGGACGGCACTAAGTAGGCGAGCGGGACGATTAGTCCGGCGGCGATGATGCTTTGCATGGCGCTGAAGCAGACTTTTTCGATGGCGACCGCAGCCACGGGCAGGGGGCACATGACGCGATCGTCGATTTCGCGGGTCACGCCGAATTCCGATGCAAGAGGGAGGGCGACGCCGGCGATGCCGCTGAACATGATCGCGACCGCCATGAGGCCGGGCATCAGGATCGTGGCGAAGCTGGGGCCTGCTCCGGTCGCCATGGGATTGCTGGTGTTCATGTGCGGAAACACATAGGTAAAGACGAAAAGGAAGAGCAATGGCTGCATAACCACCCGCAGCACGAACGGCGCAAGCTCGCGGCTGAGTACGCGCAGATCGCGGAGAAATAGGCCGGCAAAGGCTTCGAGAGAAATTCCGCCACCGGGCTTTTTGCGCTGGCGGGACATCTCGCCTTCAGGCTTCGGCGCGGTGATTTCGCGTTCCACTACAACATCCGGACTACTCACGCAGGTCCCTCCCGGTTAGTTCAATGAATACGGTTTCGAGGCTGGGCTCGCTGATGGCGATGTCCCGCACCCCGTAAGTTTGCGCCGCATGCATCACTTCGGCGAGAACGCCGTCGGTGGTTTTGGCGAAGACGCGGATTCCCTCGGGCGTGGCCTCGGCGCTTTGGACATTTGGTAATTGCTTGAACTGCTGGGCGAGAGCGGGAAGGCCGTCGTGGCTGCGCAGTTTGAGTTCAAACCTGGTGTTTGCGCCGAGGGTGGTTTTGAGTTGCTCGGGGGTATCGAGGGCGAGGATTTTGCCGTGGTCGACGATGGCGACGCGATCGCAGAGTTCGTCGGCCTCTTCCATGTAATGGGTGGTGAGAACGACGGTGATTCCCTGCCCTCGCAGGCCTTCAACGGCTTCCCACATGGCGATCCGGCTTTGGGGATCGAGGCCGGCGCTGGGTTCGTCGAGGAAGAGGACGGCGGGACGATGGGCGATGGCGCGGGCGATCTGGACGCGCTGCTGGAGGCCTCCGGAGAGCTGGTTGGGAAAGCTTTTGGCGCGTTCGGAGAGGAGAAATTGCTTTAAAAGTTCGTCGGCGCGGGCCTTGGCGTCGGCGCTGCTGAAGCCGAAGTATTTGCAGTGGAAATAGAGGTTTTCGAAGATGCTAAGGGAGCGGTCGAGGGTGTTGTATTGAGGGACGACTCCGATATCGCGGCGGGCGAGGGCGGGGTGGGCGACGACGTCGGTGCCGGCGATGCGCACCTGGCCGGCGGTCGGCTTGGCGCGGGTGGTGCAGACACTGATGGTGGTGGTTTTTCCGGCGCCGTTGGGGCCGAGGAGGCCGAAGATTTCGCCTTCGCTGACCGAGAGGTCGATGCCGTCGACGGCGACGACGCGTTGCTTGTCCTGGTAGACCTTGGTCAAGCCGGAAATTTCAACGATCACAGGAAATGTCCTTCGGGCGGAATAAAAGGTAGCCACTTTGAGTATATGGGCGATTGATGGGTGGGAGACTGGTGGGCGGCGGCGCTTGATGGTGTGGGGTCAAAGGCATTCCGGGCGCGGGGAACTTAGGACAACGCGGCGATTTGGGTTACGGCACGGTGGGCTTCGGTGATCGAGGCGCGGTGGTCCATGATTCCGGCGAGGTCGGAGTTGGCGAAGGCGATGCGGCCGAAGGGATGGCGGCGCATGAGCTCGGCAGGGGCGGACTGGCCGTTTTTGCCGAAGAAGAAGCCGGGTTGGGGGACGAGATAGGCGTGACCCCAGCGATTGAGGATGAGGCCGGCGATGTCGCGGCGTCCGTCAAAGCCTTGTTTGCCGAACATGGCGGCGAACTGGTCGCGGAGTTGTTTTTCGTAGGCACTGAAGGGCGTGGTCATCATTTGGTAGCGGCCGGTGTTGATTTGCTCGGGCAGCGATTTGCCGGGATTGGCGAAGAGGATTTTGAGGGTGAGGACGGTGGGGCTGTTTGGGGAGAGGGTGGCGGCTCCTCCGCCAAACGTGGCGACGCGGCGGACGGCGAGGTAGTTGCCGATGCCGCCGAACCATTGGCATTGGCTGATGTTCATTTTGGCAAGAAAGCGCCAGTTGCGTACGGCGATGTTGGCCATGACGCAGGGGGCGCGAAAGAACTGGGCGTAGGCGTGGCGATAGGCGGTGGGCAGGTCGCGGACGATGGAGTTGATGGTCCAGTTTCCGTTAGCGAGGACGACCGAACGGGCGCGGACGCGGTAGAGCTTGCCGTCGCGGAGATAGACGATGTCGACGTGGGAGGAACGGTTGGGTTCGCCCTGGTGCTGGATGGAGATGACGGTGGCGCGGAGGCGAATTCGGGTAGGCTTTCCCGGCTGGTCGAGCGCGGCGAAGTTGACGCGGGCCTGGCAGATGTTGGCCATGGTGGTGGGGCCGGGAATGGCGGTGGGGACGAGGGCCTTGACGATGTGGCGGGCTACTCCGGTGTTGCCGCCGGGGAACATTTGCGGGCCGTGCTGTTGTTGCCAGGGGAAGAGGAGATCGGGGGCGTAGTCGGAGTAGGCGGAGAGGGCGTCGGCACCGATTCCGGAGCCTCCGCCGGTGACGGGCGAGAGGTATTTGCGGATGGTGTCGCGGCTTAGGCCGTGGCGGGCGATGAGGTCGTCTTCGAGGGTGATGGCGTCGAGTTGGCGGGAGACGGCGTCGCCGTGGCGCTGGGGTTTGGGGTGATGGTCGGGGGTGGTCTGCATGGCGAGGAGTTCGCGCTTGGCCTGGTCGGAGATGGGGGCTCCTTCGAGCTTTTTTCCCCAGGGATCGGTGAGCCAGGTGCCTTGGGCGTGTCCGGCTTCGGCTCCGAAATAGAAGCCGAGGTTGCTGCCGTCGCCGGCGTAGGGGGTGACTCCGGTGGGGATGCTGCTGGCGTTTTGCTGATATTGGAATTGGCGCGGGTCGATGCCGACGGAGTCGTAGAAGGTCTGGAGAAAGCTTCCGGGCATGGGTTGGAACCACATGGCGGAGCCCTGGCTGGCGATGAGGTACTGGCCGTCGACGAGGAATTCGTTGCGCTTGGCTTCTCCGCCGAAGATGGAGTGATTTTCGAGGACGAGGCAGGACTTCTTTGCGGCGGTTGCTCGCTGATAAGAGAGGGCTGCGGAGAGGCCGCTGATGCCGCCTCCGATGACGATGCAGTCGTGGGTTTCGTTGGTGTCCTCGATGGGGGCGGGCTTGCGTTCGAAGGCGTGGTCGCGGATGGTGTGGCCGTCGGCCATGACCTGATGGGTGTTGCCGTTGGCGTCGGCGTAATCGCCGATGCCGGGGGAGCCGTTCCAGTCTTCGGCGGCCATGAGTTGGAAGGGGCAGGCGGCGGAGAGGAGGGCGGCTCCGGAGGCGAGGAGGGTTCCGTTGAGGAAGTCTCGGCGGGTGACGTTGTTGGGGGTTTCCATTGGGGATAGCACTGAGCATAATGGATAGCGTTCGGGGTAGGGAGGTTTGTTGTGGCGAACAGCTTTGGTACGGATATTTTGATTCAGGCGGAAGATCCGGCGGCGGCGGCTTTCTATGTGGAGCAGCTTGGGTTCGCGATCACGGGGGAGACGCCAGAGATGATTAGCCTTCATGGGGAACATATCAACTTATTTATCGAGCGGGGGCCGGCTTTGGGGCCGGTGCTGGAAGTGACGGTGGCGGATGTGGACGAGGCGAAGCGGCGGCTGATGGCGGCTGGGTGCGTGGTGGTGAAGGATGAGCCGGAGTTTCCGCGGTGTTATGTTAGGGATCCGTTTGGGTTGATTTATAACTTGACTCGGTAGTGTGGCTGACGGAAGAAGAGCGGTCTGGGCCTATTGTGTTGATTGATGGGATGAGCAGATGGCTTTGATACTCTGCTGCTTATGAACAAGCCGGTTTTGGTTGTCATTGACATGCTGAACGACTTCCTGGCCGACTGGGAGCCTGCCCGCAGAGATAAGCTGGTCCACGCGATCAACGAATTGGCTGACGATGTGCGAAACGCGTCTCTCCCTGTGATTTGGGTTCGGCAGGAGTTTGAGCCGGATCTGCGAGATGCTTTTCCGGAGATGAGAGCGAAGGGAATCCACATCACCATCAAGGGGACCGAGGGCTGCCGGATTCTGCAAGAGCTATTGGTGACCTCTTCGGACCGCATTGTTGTTAAGAAGCGATACAGCGCATTTTTCGGCACGGACCTTGATCGGATACTGGCGGAGATCGATCCCGACGCGATTATTCTGGCGGGGATCAACACCCATGCCTGCATCCGCACGACTGCCATCGACGCGTATCAACGGGACTGGCGGGTCATCCTCGCTTCGGATTGCATCGATTCCTACGACCGGGAACATCACGATGTTTCCTTGCGATACATGAAGGACAAAATTGCCACCGTTATGAGGAATCGAGAGATCGCTTCCGCGGTGCGTGGAGGGAAATACACGCAATCGGGTGGGTCGCATTAGTAACTCGCCATTCGCGCGGGCGCCGGCTTTGGCGGGGTGGTTTGACGCCTACAGAGTGTCCGGAATTGAACGGCGTTGTTCGGTTCCGATGAAGAGCGGTCTTGCTTGTTCGGTGAAAGCTTCGATAATCAATAACTTAGGGTGACGCACACCGGTAGTTTCTGGCCCCAAACGTGCTCTAAAGACTGCAAGGTTCATCTCGGGAGCCTGGAGGCCTTCATGTCCGCTTTGTTCAACGATCTTCGCTATGCGATTCGCCAGTTGAGGAAGACGCCTGGTTTTACGGTGGTCTGCGTGCTGACTTTGGGGCTGGGAATTGGGGCGAATACGGCGGTCTTCAGCGTGATGAATGCGGTGTTGCTGCGGTCGCTTCCGGTGGCTGATCCGGCGCGCATTGTGTACTTGAGGACCTCGAATCCGCCGCGGAATACTGGCACGGTGGATTCAAACGAGACGTTCTCGTATCCGGTATATGACGCTTTGCGACGGCAGAACCGGGGCCTGTCGCCGGTAATGGCCTACGTGCCGCTCTCGGGAAGCAAAGTTGCGGTTCGAATCGGGGCGCAGCCTGAAGAGGCGGAAGGCGACATGGTGAGCGGTACATTCTTCTCTGGCCTGGGGGTGAAGCTGGCGCGCGGGCGCGGGTTTAACGGACAGGACGAGACGGACCATGCGCCGGTCGCGGTGATCAGTTATGGCTACTGGACGGGGCGGTTTGCGCGGGACCCGGAGGTGCTGGGCAAGACGCTGTTTGTGAACGGCGTGGCGATGACGATTGTGGGGGTTGCGGCGGACGGCTTTGAGGGGGTCGAGGCGGGTGGTTCAACAGACTTCTGGATTCCACTGCAGAGCCGGCCGGAGCTGAATGCGTGGGGGAATCCTCCCGACGAAGGGAAGATTTACAACGCCGATCCGACGTGGTGGTGCCTGCGGCTGATTGGGCGGCTGGCTCCGGGGGTGAGCAGGACGCAGGCGACGGCGCAGCTGCAGACGGCGTTTCAGACGGCGGCTTATGTGGGTATAGGGAATCCGATGGCGGGAGAGAAGCGGCCGACGCTTAGCTTGCAGGAGGCGAAGGGATTCCCTGGGTACGACGAAATGTACGGCAAACCACTGCGGATGTTGATGACGATGGTTGGTCTGGTGCTGCTGATTGCGCTGAGCAATGTGGCGATGCTGTTGATGGCGCGGAATACGACGCGGCAGCGGGAGTTCTCGGTGCGGCTGGCGCTGGGCGCGGGACGCAGGGAGCTGTTTCGGCAACTGCTGACCGAAAGCGTCCTGCTGGTGGCGACGGGCGGCGTGATGGCATGGCTGTTCGCCGGCTTGGCTACCCGGGCGCTGGGCGAGTGGGCGCAAATCGAGACGAGCCTGGCTCCGGACAGCACAGTCCTTTGGTTCACGCTGAGCATCCTGGCGGTGGCTGCGATTCTGTTCGGACTGGCGCCGTTGCGGGTTGCGCTTGCGGGCGGCCCGGCGCTGGCTTTGAAGACCTCGACGGCGACTTCAAATACGGATGCGGGAAAATCTCGCGCCTCGCGGACGATCGTAGCGTTGCAGATGGCTTTGTGCGTGGTTCTGCTGGTGGGCGGCGGGTTGCTGGTGCGGACGCTGCGGAACCTGGAGAATATCCCGCTGGGCATGAAGATCGAGGGGCTGGTTGTCTTTGGGGTGAATCCGGAGATCAAGTCGCTTCCTCAGGGCATTGCTTTCTACCAAGAGTTGATGCGCAAGCTACGGGCGCTGCCGGGGGTGGAATCGGTGACGGTTATGGATTCGCGGATCGGATCGGGCTGGTCGAACAACAGCGAGATGATGGTGGACGGCAAGATGCCGGGGACGATCGGCAGCGGGCCGACGACGGTGCGGTGGAATGTGGTCGGGCAGGATTTCTTCACGACGCTGGGGGTTCCGGTGCTGGCTGGCCGCGACTTTGCGGATTCCGATACGGCGGCTTCGCCGGCGGCAGCGATTATCA
>Ga0302324_100028019_pt1 | contig 10720 bp, 8 predicted proteins | sample Palsa_T0_1_FD_201949 | JGI IMG/M metagenome (GOLD analysis project Ga0302324, IMG submission 201949) | Peat permafrost microbial communities from Stordalen Mire near Abisko, Sweden - Palsa_T0_1 | ecosystem: Environmental > Terrestrial > Soil > Palsa > Peat permafrost | place: Sweden: Abisko...
AGATGCGAGAGCTGTATCTCTCGAAAATCGAAGAGGTCGATCCGGCGCTGCGGGCGAAGTTTCACAAGCTGTATCAGTATTACTGAGTGGATCTCAGGACGACGATTGATTCGCGAAACAGCCGGCGGGACGCCGGCGCTACAAAGGAAGACAGGAAATGGCGAAAGAAAAGTTTGAACGGACCAAGCCGCACTGCAACGTAGGGACGATTGGTCACATCGATCACGGCAAGACGACGTTGACGGCGGCGATCACCAAAGTTCTGCAGAAGCACAACCCGAAGATTGTGTTCCGGTCGTTTGATTCGATCGACAACGCTCCGGAAGAAAAGGCTCGCGGAATCACGATTGCCACGGCGCACGTGGAGTACGAGACGCCGAACCGGCACTACGCGCATGTGGATTGCCCGGGGCACGCGGATTACATCAAGAACATGATCACGGGCGCGGCGCAGATGGATGGCGCGATTCTGGTGGTGGCGGCGACGGATGGCCCGATGCCGCAAACGCGGGAGCACGTGCTTTTGGCGCGGCAGGTGGGCGTGCCTTACATTGTGGTGGCCCTGAACAAGTGCGACGCGGTCGACGATCCCGAGTTGCTGGATCTGGTGGAACTGGAAGTGCGCGAGTTGCTCAAGAGCTATCAGTTTCCTGGCGATGATGTGCCGGTGATCCGGCTGTCGGCTTTGGGGGCTTTAAATGGAGAAGAGAAGTGGGAGAAGCAGATTGACGCGTTGATGGAGGCGGTGGATAAGAGCGTTCCGCAGCCGGTGCGCGAGTTGGACAAGCCGTTCCTGATGCCGATTGAAGACATTTTTTCGATTCAGGGGCGGGGCACGGTGGTGACGGGCAGGATCGAGCGCGGCAAGGTGAAAGTGGGCGAGGAATCGGAGATTGTCGGCTTCCGCGAGACGCGCAAGACGGTCGTCACCGGCGTCGAGATGTTCAAGAAGCAGCTGGATGAAGGCCTGGCGGGGGACAACGCTGGACTCTTGCTCCGCGGCATTGCCAAGGAAGATGTCGAGCGTGGAATGGTTCTGGCGAAGGGTGGATCGATCACTCCGCACACGAAGTTCAAGGCTGAAGTTTACATTCTGACGAAGGAAGAAGGCGGGCGGCATACGCCGTTTTTCAAGGGGTATCGTCCGCAGTTTTATTTGCGGACGACGGATGTGACGGGGATTGCGGAGTTGCCGGCGGGGACGGAGATGGTGATGCCGGGAGACAACGTGAGCCTGGTGATTGAGTTGATCACTCCGGTGGCGATGGAGAAGGGCTTGCGGTTCGCGATTCGCGAAGGCGGGCACACAGTCGGCGCGGGCACGATTGCGGAGATTGTGAAGTAGGAAACATTTGTGGAAGCTGCGGAGCTTCGCTCCGCTTGGACGGCCGAGGCGGCCGTCCCCACACGAGCAAATTCAAGAGCTGGGTTAGGGAGTGAGCGATGCCCCGAGAAATTATTACGTTGCAGTGTGGTGATTGCAAAGAGCGGAACTATTCGAAGACTAAAAACCGCAAAACTACGCCCGACCGTCTGGAGCTGAAGAAGTTCTGCAGTCGGTGTCGCAAGCACACGCCGCACAAAGAGGTTAAATAGTCGGTTGTCGGCTGCCGGGAATTGATGGTGTGGTTTGACCGAGAACTGACAGCTGGGAACTGAGTAACTGTTTTTAGGGGCGTAAGCTCAACGGTTAAACTGTCGGTCTCCAAAACCGAACTTGGGGGTTCGAATCCCTCCGCCCCTGCCAGAGTTGAGGGTAAAAGTTCAGGCCCGAGAGGGAGCAGTCGAGGAAAGCGGGAAGGTATGGCTACAGCAGTCGAACAAAATGCGGTCGTAACCAGTTTGCGATCCTGGCCGGAACGCATCAAGTCCTTTTATAACGACGTGCGCACGGAGATGAAGAAGGTCACGTCTCCTTCGCTGAAGGAAGTGCAGGCCACGACTACGGTGGTGATCATCACCGTATTCCTGTTTGCATTTTATTTCTGGCTCGTGGATTTGGCGATCAGCAACACGCTGGAGCGAATGCTGCATTATTTCTCGCGCCGTTAGCCGCGAGCGAAAGAAGCTATTGAATGCCGGATACGGACACGAATAAGGAAAAAACTGAAAACGCCGCGGTTGGCGTTGGCTCGGAAGCCGAGGGCCAACTGGCGGCGCCTCCGCCCTCGGAAGCAGTACCGGGCGGCGAACCCGCGCGTAATCCGAATATGAAGTGGTATATCATCCACGCCTATTCGGGGTTTGAGCGCAAGGTGAAGGAGTCGCTGGAGTCGCGGGTGCAGGCTTTCGGGTTGCAGAACAGAATCGGCAAGGTGCTGATTCCGACAGAATCGGTCACCGAAGTCCGTGGCGGCAAGAAGTACACATCGGAGCGCATGTTCTATCCCGGCTACGTGCTGGTGGAGATGGATATGGACGACCATGTCTGGCACGTGGTCAAGTCGACGCCCAGGGTCACCGGATTTGTGGGTACGGGGCAGCAGCCGACTCCGCTGTCGGAAGAGGAAGTCAACCACATCGTTTACAAAGTGGCCGACAGCCGCGAGAAGCCGAAGCTCAAGGTCAAGTTTGAGAAGGGTGAAACGGTGCGCATAGGCGAAGGCCCGTTCGCAACCTTTACCGGTGTGGTCGACGACGTGAACGAAGATCGCGAGACTTTGAAAGTGATGGTGACGATCTTCGGGCGTTCGACTCCGGTGGAATTGGAATTTGGGCAGGTGGAGAAGGTGGCATAGAAGTTTCTTGTAGGGACGTGGCTAGCCACGTTCCGGCACGATTGGGAAAGGCGTTATGGCAAAGAAAGCTACAGGTTCGGTAAAGTTGCAGATTGCGGCGGGCAAGGCTACGCCGGCGCCTCCGGTAGGTCCGGCGCTGGGGCAGGCGCAGGTCAATATCATGGAGTTCTGCAAGCAGTTCAATGCGCGCACTTCGCAGAAGGAACTCGAAGGCCTGATTGTTCCAGTCGTGATCACGGTCTACAGCGATCGCACGTTCACCTTCATTACCAAGACGCCGCCGGCTTCCGTGTTGCTGAAGCGCGCCGCGGGCATCGCCAAGGGATCGGGCGCTCCCAATAAGGATAAAGTGGGCAAGGTGACGGGGAAGCAGGTCGAGGATATCGCTAAACAAAAGATGCCGGACCTAAACGCCGCCTCGATCGACGCCGCCGTCAAGAGCGTGCGCGGTACGGCGCGGTCGATGGGGATTGAAGTGGTGGGATAGATTTTCGTGCGGTGGCGGGCAACTCACGCAAGCAGCTGAGTCACAAATACTACGGCTCTTCAGAACAGCGAAGCGGCGGTGGGAGACTGAGGGTGAAATGAAGAAGTCAGGAAAGAATATCGAGAAGGCGCGGAAGGCGGTTGAGCCGCGCCCTTATACACTGCAGGAAGCGGTTCCACTTCTGCAGAAAGTCAAATACGCAAAGTTTGATGAGACGGTCGAAGTGACGTTGCGGCTGGGCGTCGATCCGAAGCATGCCGACCAGATGGTGCGGGGCACGGTCGTGCTTCCTCATGGGTTGGGTAAGTCAAAAAAGGTTCTCGTGATCGCAACCGGCGAAAAGGTGCGCGAGGCCGAGGCGGCGGGAGCGGATTTTGTTGGCGGCGAAGATATGGTCGAGAAGATCACGAAAGAAAACTGGACCGACTTCGACGCGCTGATTGCCACGCCCGACATGATGAAGTCAGTTGGCCGTCTGGGCAAGGTTCTCGGACCGAAGGGACTGATGCCGAATCCGAAAACAGGCACGGTCACCATGGATGTGGCGCGCGCGGTGCAGGAAGTCAAGGCGGGCAAGGTCGAGTTTCGCACCGACAAGACGGCGCTCGTGCATGTGCCGGTGGGGAAGATTTCATTTACGCCCGACAAGCTGATCGACAACGCGACCACGCTGATTTCGAGCGTGATCAAGGCGAAGCCTTCGGTCGCTAAGGGCAAATACATTAAGGCTTGCTACCTGAGTTCGAGCATGGGGCCGGGGATTTCGCTGGACACGACTCCGATTGAGGTTGCGGCTAAGGCATAGGTTGGCAATGCTGCCGGGCCGCGCCCGAAACGGGCGGGACGCCCGTAGCTCCACAAGATCTTTGGAAAGGGTTCCTCTATGGCGGTTACTCGAGCTAAGAAAGTTGCGCAGGTGGAAAAGCTGGGTGGTGAGTTGAAGAATGCTTCGAGCATGATCGTCGCTACGTACTCCAAGCTGACGGTTACGCAGGACTTCGAATTGCGCAAGGCGTTGCGTCCGACCGGAGCGAAGTATCGCGTAGTCAAAAACACGCTGGCGGAGCGGGCTGGCAAGGGGACGAAGGTCGAGCAGGCGCTGACGAATCTTCAGGGCGTGACCTCGATCGCGTATACAGAGGGCGATCCGGTGGCGCTGGCGAAGGCGCTGGCCAAGTATGTTAAAGATAATCCGGAGTTCAGCTTCAAGGCGGGGATCGTCGAAGGCAAGGTGATTTCGGTCAAGGAGATCGAATCGCTTGCGACTATGCCTTCGAAGGACGAGCTCTATTCGAAGCTCTTGTTCCTGCTGAACGCTCCGTCGCAGCGGTTGGTTACAACGATGAATGCGGTTGGGCGGAACCTGGCGGTGGTGGTGGGCCAGGGCGTGGAGCAGAAGAAATTTAAAGAGGCGTAGAGCCCCTTGGTGGAGTTACGGCGGTTTCGTCGTCTAGTTTTTGGTGGCCGGGCGGGGACGCCCGGCGCTCCATGGCTCCGTCGACACAAGTTCTGAGCGGCTATGCTGCTCGAAAAAAGATTTGGTTATCGTGAAGCCCGGGGTTGCGCGGTTTGGGGTTCGGCGTTGTCTGGCGCTGAATTTTGGGCCTGGTCGCACTGGAAACCTGGTGCAGCGGTAGCGAAATCGCAAATTTAAATAAAGTGGGAGAGATTCACATGGCGGATCTACAGCAGTTGGAAGAGTCGATTGTCAGCCTGTCGTTGCTGGAAGCGGCAGAGCTGGTTAAGAAACTGGAATCGCGTCTGGGCGTTTCGGCGGCGGCGGCGGCTCCGGTAATGGTTGCCGGCGGAGGAGCGGGCGCGGGTGCAGCAGCTCCGGCTGAGGAAAAGACCGAGTTCACGGTCGTTCTGAAGGAAGTTGGGGCCAATAAGATTAATGTTATCAAGGCAGTACGTGAGGTCACCAGTCTCGGATTGAAAGAGGCTAAGGATCTTGTGGACGGCGCTCCGAAGAGCATCAAAGAAGGTGTATCCAAGGACGAAGCCGAAACCATTAAGAAGAAGTTCACGGAAGCCGGAGCTGTGGTCGAAGTGAAATAGTTTAGGCAGCGGGAGTGTGGAAGCTGGGCTTGTGCCCGCTTGGACGGGGCGAAGCCCCGTCAGCACACAAACCCACCCCGCATGCAATTATTTGACCGAACACTAGCTGAATCTTAGGGAGTGGTGTTAATATCTAATAAATAACCCGCTTACCCTGGCTTCACAGTGAGGCGACGGCGACCCGCATCCTCCAAATAAACCCAGGAAGCGGAAAAAGGGTCGCTGGAACGTAGTTTGGCAGCCGGTCCCGCGGGCGGCGGGACGGAACAGGCCCTTGAACTGGCACGGAATTTTACAAGTTACTCAAGAGTAAGCGTCGAGCGTGGCGCCCAAGGACAAGCATGTCCCTGCGGGTGCCTTGTGTCTCTTTTGCATACACCGTCCATCGGTAGCGTTGAGCCGTAACTTTGGCGCCGTTTTTTGCGCCCTCATTCCGCCGTTGTACCGCAGCCCCGGCTGCCTGAAAGCAGGAGTTCCTAAGAATGCCAAAGCATAATATTCACCGCAAGCGTTTCGATTTTTCCAAGATTCCCGCGACCATCCAGATCCCCAACCTGATCGAGGTGCAGAAGCGCTCCTACGACCGCTTTCTGCAAATGGACAAACTGCCGAGCGAGCGCGAAGACGGCGGACTGCAGGCGGTATTTCAGTCGGTGTTTCCGATTACCGATTTCCGCAACGTTTCGCAGCTTGAGTTCGTCGACTTCGCGATCGGCAACTGGGAGTGCAAGTGCGGCCACCTGAAAGGGCTGCACCACTTGCGCACAACGTGTAAGAACTGCGGATCGACGGTGATCACCGACCCGTTCCATCCTGGCGAAGTTCTGTGCCACAAGTGCGGCACCTACAATGCGAACACTCCCGACTTCTGCAACAAGTGCGGCGACCCGGTTGGACTGCAGCTGAAGTACGACGTGGCGGAATGCGAAGAGCGCGGCATGACTTACTCCGCGCCGCTCAAAGTCACGATGCGGCTTACCATCTGGGACAAGGATGAGGCGGGGAACCGCTCCATTCGCGATATCAAGGAGCAGGAAGTCTTCTTTGGCGATGTTCCCTTGATGACGCAGAACGGCACGTTCATCATCAATGGAACCGAGCGCGTCATCGTCAGCCAGTTGCACCGCTCGCCCGGCGTGTTTTTCGAGACGGCGGCGAACCGCACTTACTTTCTGGGAAAGATCATTCCCTACCGCGGATCATGGGTGGAATTCGAATACGATCAGAAGAACGTTCTCTACGTCCGCATTGACCGCAAGCGTAAGTTCCTGGGCACGATTTTCCTGCGCGCACTCGGCCTGCGTTCTGGCGAGGACATTCTTAAGACTTTCTACACCACCGATCGCTTGATCGTCCGCGACAAGAAGTTGTTCTGGACTCTGGATCCGGCGAGCGACAAGCCCACGAATCTGCTGGGCATGAAGCTGGCGCACAGCATCAAGTCGAAGTCGGGAGATGAAGTCGCGCACTCAGGCCGCAAGATCACGGCTGCGACTTTCAAGGAAATTCAGAAGGCAAAAATCACTGAAGTCGAAGTGGACACGTCCGATCTCGAGGGCGCGTGGTCGGCAAGTGACATCGTCGACACTACGACGGGTGAAGTGCTGCTCGAGGCCAACACGGAAATCACGGCCGACAAAGTGGCCAAGATTCTGGAATCGGGTGTGGTGGAGTTGAGCGTGTTTTTCCCGGAGCGCGACGATGTGGGCACGGTGATCAGCCAGACTTTGCGGCGCGATTCGATTACCAGCCCATCGGAAGCGCTGATCGAGATTTATCGCAAGCTTCGCCCCGGCGATCCGCCGACGCTCGACACGGCGACGGCATTGTTCCAGGGCATGTTCTTCGATCCCCGCAAGTACGATTTCTCGCGCGTGGGACGGCTGAAGTTCAACATCAAGCTGTTCGAGAACCAGGAGGCAACCAGCCTCGAACAACGTACGCTTGATCCCAACGACTTCTACGCGACGATCAAGTACCTGCTCAAGCTGCGCAAGAACATCGGCGCGGTCGATGACATCGATCACCTCGGCAATCGCCGCGTGCGCGCGGTTGGCGAATTGCTCGAAAACCAGTTCCGCATCGGCCTGGTCCGCATGGAACGGGCGATCAAGGAAAAAATGTCCGTCTACCAGGAAATGTCGACGGCCATGCCGCACGACCTGGTCAACGCCAAGCCGGTAATGGCCGCGATCCGCGAATTCTTCGGATCGTCGCAGTTGTCGCAGTTCATGGATCAGACGAACCCGTTGTCGGAAATCACGCACAAGCGGCGTTTGTCGGCCCTGGGGCCGGGCGGCTTGTCGCGAGAACGCGCGGGATTCGAAGTTCGCGACGTCCACCCGACGCATTACGGGCGCATCTGCCCGATTGAAACGCCGGAAGGTCCGAATATCGGCCTGATCTCCTCGCTGAGCTGCTTTGCGCGCATCAACGACTACGGCTTTATCGAGTCTCCTTATCGCAAGGTGAAGCACGCGCGCGTGGTCGATTACGTCGTCGTCGTCAATGCCGGCGACAGCACATTCAAGGTCGGCGACTACGTTGAGAAGAGCGAAATGGAGAAGATCAACGCCGATCTCAAAGAGCGCAAGAAAAAGACAGTCGAGGTCGAGCCGTTTTCCTTCTATCTCTCCGCGTGGGAAGAAGACCGGCATACCATCGCGCAGGCCAACATCGAACTGGATGACAACGGCCGCATCGCCGGCGAGCTGGTGAACGCCCGCAAGGCGGGAAACTTTGTGCTCGTGAACCGCGACGAGGTCGACTACGTGGACGTTAGCCCGAAACAACTCGTATCGGTTGCCGCATCGCTCGTGCCGTTTCTCGAGCATGACGACGCCAACCGGGCTTTGATGGGCGCGAACATGCAACGGCAGTCGGTACCCCTGTTGCGGGCTCAAGCTCCGATTGTCGGCACGGGGATGGAAGGCGTTACCGCGCGCGATTCGGGAGCCGTGATCTTGGCGAAGCGCAACGGAATCATCGACTCGGTCGATTCCGAACGCATCATCGTTCGGGTCGAAGGCGAGCATCATCCGATGCAGCTCTCGCGCGAAGTGGGCAGTGACATTTACCAGCTTACAAAGTTCAAGCGCTCGAACCAGAATACGTGCATCAACCAGAAGCCGATCGTGAAGAAAGGCCAGCGCGTGGTCAAGGGACAAGTGATTGCCGACGGTCCCTGCACTGACTTTGGCGAGTTGGCCCTCGGACGCAACGTTCTCGTCGCATTCATGCCATGGCGCGGCTACAACTTCGAAGACGCCATTCTGGTTTCGGAAAAGATGGTGAAAGAGGATTACTACACCTCGGTTCACATCGAAGAGTTTGAACTCGAAGCCCGCGACACGAAGCTCGGTCCGGAGGAAGTGACGCGTGATATTCCCAACGTGAGCGAATCGACGCTGCGAAACCTGGACGAAGCGGGCGTGATTCGCATCGGCGCGGGCATCAAGCAGGGGGACATCATCGTCGGCAAAGTTACGCCGAAGGGGGAGACCCAGCTCACGCCGGAAGAGAAACTCCTGCGCGCGATCTTTGGCGAAAAGGCCGGCGACGTGCGCGACGCTTCGCTTTACTGTCCGCCTGGAATCGAAGGCATCGTCGTCGACGTCAAGATCTTCTCGCGCAAGGGGCAAGAAAAGGACGAGCGCGCGAAGGCCATCGAGGCCAATCAAATCGCGAAGCTGGAAAAGAACTTGTCGGACGAGATCCGGATTCTGACCGACGAGCGCCTGAAGCGTCTCGAAGGCCTGCTCGGCGGCAAGGAAGTGCAAGCCGACTTGCACGACGAGCGCACGAACAAGCGCCTGTTGACCAAGGATACGATTCTCGACCGCGACGCGATCGAGCGCATCTCGACCCGCAATCTGAAGCGCATAAAGTATGCCGACAAGGATCCGCGGGTGAATGAGCAGATCGACGAGATCGAGGAAATGACCTCGCGCCAGATCGATGTGCTCAAGAAGATCGTCAACGAGAAGAAAGAGAAGCTGACCAAGGGCGATGAACTGCCGCCGGGCGTTATCAAGCTGGTGAAGGTCTACATCGCCATGAAGCGCAAACTGAGCGTTGGCGACAAGATGGCCGGACGTCACGGTAATAAGGGCGTGATCGCGCGCATTCTGCCGGAAGAGGATATGCCGTACCTCGAAGACGGAACGCCGGTCGAGATCGTGCTGAATCCGCTCGGCGTGCCCAGCCGTATGAACGTGGGACAGATTCTCGAAACCCACCTGGGATGGGCGGGCTTTGAACTGGGCCAGAAGATTGGCGAATTGCTCAAGCAGAATACGCGCACGGAAGCGATCCGCCGCGATCTCAAGGCTCTGTTCAAAGACACAGTTCTAGCGGACACCATCAGCGAGATGAGTGACGATGAACTCGAAGCCTTGGCACCAACCCTGGCCAGGGGAGTCTTCATGGGATCGGCCGTGTTTGACGGCGCGCGGGAATCGGAAATTAAAGCGCTGCTCTCGAGCGCGGGCTTGCCGACATCGGGTAAGACCAGCCTGCGCGACGGCATGACGGGCGAGATTTTCGAACAGCCGGTCACGGTCGGCTACATTTACATGCTGAAGTTGTCGCACCTGGTGGACGACAAGATTCATGCGCGTTCCATCGGGCCGTATTCGCTCATCACGCAGCAGCCGCTCGGTGGCAAGGCGCAGTTCGGAGGCCAGCGCTTCGGCGAAATGGAAGTCTGGGCTCTCGAAGCCTATGGCGCGGCGTTCATTCTTCAGGAACTGCTCACCGCCAAGTCGGACGACGTCTACGGGCGCACCAAAATCTACGAGGCCATCGTCAAAGGCGAGGCCGCGATGGAGCCGGGCGTGCCGGAGTCGTTCAACGTGCTGATTCGCGAATTGCAGGCGCTTTGCCTGGATGTCGAGTTGATCAAAGCCATGGAGAAGAAGCCGGTGGCGATAGCAGCGGATTAAGGGCGGTTCCCGGTTCTCGGTTCCCGGTTCTCGCTGGTCGAGAGCGGGCAGAACGCAGAGCCGGGGTCGCTCCCAGAGTTAGGAAGAAAAGTTTGAACAATTAGCCGCCGCGGCACCTGCTCTCAGCGCCGCGATACGGCAAAGCTCAATCCGGTTCTTGCCGAGAACTGAGAACCGGGAACTGAGAACTGCAGTCGGGGGCCGCCGGTGGGCGCGTGAGATCCACAGGAAAGCGGAGGAACATGTTTCGTTCGAGCCCATTCGATATGGCAAACCCCGTGGCCGACTTTGACGCCATTCGCATCAGCCTGGCGTCGCCGGAGAAGATCCGGAGCTGGTCGCATGGGGAGGTCACCAAGCCGGAAACCATCAATTACCGCACTTTTAAGCCGGAGCGCGATGGCTTGTTTTGCGCGCGCATTTTCGGCCCGGTCACGGACTGGGAATGTCTCTGCGGCAAATACAAGCGCATGAAGCATCGCGGAGTGATCTGC
>Ga0302324_100028020_pt1 | contig 10720 bp, 7 predicted proteins | sample Palsa_T0_1_FD_201949 | JGI IMG/M metagenome (GOLD analysis project Ga0302324, IMG submission 201949) | Peat permafrost microbial communities from Stordalen Mire near Abisko, Sweden - Palsa_T0_1 | ecosystem: Environmental > Terrestrial > Soil > Palsa > Peat permafrost | place: Sweden: Abisko...
CGTAGCCGCGACCGGCGGCTTGCCGTGGTTCGCCGACGCACGGAATTCAGGGTTCCCGCGCGCAGCCTGGATATGCTGCATCTGAGCCGCTGGCGGTGGGATGTGACGGTCGCGCGCCGCTGCCTCTTCCTCAGGGGTCGGACGTGCCGTGATTCCGCCTTCGCCGCCGTTGAAGCTCACATGGCTTTCTGAGCGGTTGACGATGGTTTCGTTATAAACGTTGTGAATGTTGACGACGTTGATGTTGGTCACCGACCGGTTGTAGAAGAAGTGACCATTGTCCCAGCGGCCGCCACCGAACCCCACGCCGAAGTAGCCAAAGCCGTAATTAATCCCGCCATAGAAACCGACGTGCGGACCCCAGTAGCCGTCATAAAAGGCATAGACGCCGTTGTCCCAACCCCAGTAGGGAGGCGTCCACAGGAAACCAACCTCGGGAGCCAGCACCCAGGTGCCGGGCACCCAATAGTAGTCCGAGATGTCCGCATCCCATGCCCAATAGCCCGGCGTCCACAGGTAACCGTCGCCAGGGCAAATTGGCTGTTCGTACACCGGCAGCGCCGGCGGACCGAACCTGACCGTGATCCGAACCTGTCCGAACGAAGCCGTTGCCAGGATCAGGACTACAAATGCAAACAGAACTGCACGAACCGAGCGAATGCGCATCGTACCTTCTCCTAAACCGATCCTCCTTACGCTTACCCGGTGTTGCTTCGCTGCTGCGGGCTTCGTGGCGATCGGTGCTAGTATTCCGGGACAAAAATTTACTGAGAAGTCTGCAAGTTGACCAGCAATCTTGAAGTACGGCTACTTGAGCCCGTGTCGGACAGCTTAGAGGAGTACCTCTCGCTGGAGGTTGTGCAGAAAAATTCAGCCCTTGCACAGTAACCCCTATCCCCCCGGCGCAAATTATTTTAGCTCTTGCGGGTAGCCCGCAGGGCGCCGCGGGAATTTCCACTAGGGTAACTGCTGTATTGAGACCGAAGCGTTTTCGCTATATCGTGAACTTGTACAGAAAGTCCAAATATGGGTAGTCATGGGTTAGCGTCGACCGACCCGGTGACATTCGGACCCTCACGACTACCCGCCTGAAAACCGAGCTCCGCACAAGCAACAACCTCGGCGAAGCACGACGTTCTTAATCCCCAAAAGGAGATTCAAATGAAAAAACTGTTGACCATTTTATTCGCGCTTGGCCTCTTCGCTTCAGTTGGCTTGATGGCGCAAGACACCGCGCAGCAGGACCAGATGAAATCCGGAACCTCCGCGAAGGCCACACACGTAACCGGGAAAATCAGTGACGACGGAAAAACCTTCGTCAGCGACAAGGATGGCAAGAGCTGGACGATTAACAATCCTGATGCGGTGAAGGGCCACGAGGGCCATCATGTCACTCTCAAAGCGCACGTTTCCGCCGACAACAGCACGGTGGATGTCGTTTCGCTCAAGATGGCGGGAGACACTATGAAGAAGGACAGTTCGCAGTAACAGCAGTTCATGCCCATTCATTGGGCGTTGAGACTGCCGTCGGTCTCGTAAAAAGGCCAGCGAAAGCTGGCCTTTTTCTTTCTGGGAGAGTCCGCACACGCCGCAAGTTTTGCGCCCGCGGAGGAGCCAGATTAGCCGGAGCGGCCAACCCTGGCCTCCTTTTGGCAACTAAGGACTTGCCGGTGGACGAGTTCATACTCCGGCCCTTTCGTTTCGGCGCGGGGATGACTCGCAAGCATGGAAAACGAATAGACTTGGGACTGGATCAGACGAGGTTGGCGCGATCGTTATGACACGATTTCTGCAATCCTGGCGCTCGCTGACCTGGCGCTCGCTGATCAGTTTTGTCCTCCTGCTCTTCTTCCTCGTCGGGATCACTTCGGCCTCTGGCGCCTACTCCGTACTCACTCACGAAGAAGTCGTGGATCTGCTTTGGGTTGACAGCATCCAGCCGTTGCTTCTCGATCGCTTTCCCAAAGCGACTGCCGACGACCTACGCCAGGCGCACGCCTTCGCCTACGGCGGTTCGCTGGTGCAGGACATGGGTTACTACCCCTTCGGCAACAAGCGTTTCAGCGACCTCACACATTACGTGCGCAGTGGAGACTTTATCGTCAACCTCATCAACGAATCGTCGGATCTCAACGAGTACGCCTTCGCTCTGGGAGCGCTCTCGCACTATTCAGCGGATAATCTTGGGCATCCCGCCGTCAACCAGGCGGTAGCGCTGGAATTTCCCAAGCTCAAACGCAAGTTCGGCAACGAAGTGACCTACGAGGAAAATCCTAAAGCGCACATTCGTACCGAATTCGGTTTCGACGTAACCCAGGTCGCGAAGAACCAATACACCTCCGACCGGTATCACGACTTCATCGGATTTGAAGTTTCCAAGCCCGTTCTGGAGCGCGCCTTCCTGGATACCTATGGCATTCCACTGAGCGACGTGATCAAGAATGAGGACCTGGCTATCGGGACTTTCCGGCGCGCCATTAGTCAGATTCTGCCTGAGATGACGCGGGTAGCTCTAATCGCCAGAAAGAAGGAAATCGTCTCCGCAACTCCAAACTTCAATGCCCGCAAATTTCGCTATAACCTGTCGCGGACCAGCTATCAGCGGGAATGGGGCAAGGGATACAGAAAGCCGGGATTCGGCAGTCGCGTGCTGGCGTTTTTCTTGAGATTCGTTCCCAAGGTTGGCCCCTTCAAGGCCCTCGACTTCAAGATTCCAACCCAGAAAACCGAGGATCTTTATATTGCCAGCGTGAACCATGCTGTCGATAACTACAAAGGTCTTCTCGTCCAAGCGGGAGGGAAGAATTTCCACTTGGCCGACATGGATTTCGACACTGGCCGCCCCACGCATTCCGGGGAGTATGCTCTCTGCGACGACGCTTATGCGCACTTGCTTGATCAATTGGCGCAGCACAACTTCGACCACGTTTCGCCGGAATTGCGCGATGATATTTTGAGCTTTTATGCCAATCCGGTCACTCCCAACGCGGTCAAGAAAAAGGCGGTCGCCTGGCAGAAAACGCAGGATGAGTTGCAGCGGTTGAAAGAGGTTGGGGGGAAAGTGGCGTTGCGTGCGATTGACATTTCCCTCGGTGGCTAAAAAGTTTGCTCAGGAATCTGTTGTCGCCACGGACGGGGGCTGAATCCCGAACAAAAAAGAAAGGCTTTATTCGCAGCGCTGAAAGCGCTGCGCCACCCAAAGTCTTTACTTCAAGCCGTCGACCAGATAAAGATCGCCCAGGGTGCGATGGAATCCGTAGACGTAAGTCTTTCCATCGGGCGTCATGAGGATTGGGCCGATGTTGGACACTCCCGTCGCATCGAGCGGGACAATCTGCTTCCAGAGTGTTTTCTTTCCCGTGGCCAGATCCAAACGGAAGACTTTGGCTGGCACGTCGCCGGTATGGTAAAGGAAAAGAGAGCGGCCATCCTGCGTCCAGCACATGGGCTGGTCGCCCGCGTCAAATCCATTAATAATGCGCGGCTCTCCGGCGGCTACGGGGTAGAGATATCCCTTCTCGTCAGGCCCGATCCCGGCGACGAGTTGGCCATCCGGGGAAACTGCAAATGCGGTAGCGTCAACCCCTTCCGGCGAAATTGTCCTCGGACTTCCGCCGGAGACATCCTGAACGTAAAGGCGCACGCCGTGTCCTGACTCATTCCCGGCGAAAATGTAGCGCTTGCCATCCGGAAGCCAGCGCGCCCATTGATGGTTGATGGTGTCCTTGGTCAGTGGTTGAGTCTCTCCTGGCCCGGTGGGCAACAGGCGCAGTTGCACCGGATTGTCGGGAGTCTGAATGATCACCCACTTTTGATCGGGAGAAAGTGAGTCAGCGGCACCTTCACCCAGTCGAATGGCCGGCGAACCGTCGGTGTTGCGAACGTAGACGGCATAGGTCAGTTCCTGCTGGTTCTCGTACTGCACTCCGCCGCCCACGCCTTCCTCGTCGAACAAAACAGTCTTGCCATCGGCGGAAATGTCGGCGGGATAGGAATAGTCCAGCCAGGAGAGATCGCGCTCTTTGCTTTCGCCCCCGTAGAGGGCCATCATCTCGCGCCGTCTGCCCGCAGGGGCCAGCAGCACGCGCCCGTCGCGCCACACATCGAAAAGTGCCAGCGTGCCTGGAATGCGCGTGACCAACCGCTGTTTACCGGCCAGGCTGACCGCCGAAAGATAATGGTCCACGCCTTGTTCGCTGGCCGTAAACCATACTTCCTGTCCATCCGAGGACCAGGCCAAACCCTGCGTGCCGTACCAGGCCTGGGTTAATTTCTTTTCGTGACCGGCGAGATCGACGACCGCGATGGACCCGCCGTCATCGCCCCGCAGCGCGTGGTCGATGAATGCGACGTAATCGCCTTTGGGCGAAACGCGCGGATAACTGATCCAGCCGCCGCTGGTTTCGTAGAGAACTTTGCCGATCGGATATTCCAGGCGGTCGCGTCCGCCCACACTCCGCACCACGGCGAGACTGTTGCCGTCAGGAGACCAATCGGCCCACTCCACGTCCTCGAGTACGGGGCGCGGGGCGCCACCCGCCAGAGGTGCGCGGGCCAGCGTGCCCACGTTAATCCAGGTGCCCACCGAATGGTTGTTTAGCGAAAGCGCCATTTCCCCGGCAGACGACACTGCAAGAAGTTCGGTGTGACCCAGGCCAAGCGACCGCGACTCGACGGTTCCCTGGCGCGCCGCAAAAACTTCCACCGGATCGCCTTGCCAGGCCGCGCTGTACATGATGGTTTGCCCGTCGGGAGCGAAGCGAGCGGAGCGGATCTCGCCCTTGCGAAAGGTAATTTCGTGGTAAAGCGGCGCAGCCGCCACCGACGATCCCCAGAGCCGCCTGCCAGCCAGCATGCCTACGGCGAGTGTCAGGAGAAATCCAAAAAGAATCAGAACGGGCAGAAAGCGGTTCCGCTTCTGCACCAGGACAGGAACCGCGACTGGAGCCTGCACCGGGATCTCGCGGGAGTCTCGAGCGCTGATGGAGGAAGCTGCCGCGCCCGCCGCGCGGGAGGAATCCGTATCGCGCTTCAGGCGCTTCAGATCGGCGCGCAACTCCGCCGCGCTCTGGCAGCGCAAGTCGCGATCTTTTTCCAGAGCTTTGTTCAGGATGGCTTCCATCTGTACCGGCAGACCCGGGTTCAACTGCTGTGGCGGAGTCGGAATGCGGTTCAGGATGGCTTCAAAAATGACTGCCGACGTGTTTCCTGAAAATGGCTGGCGGCCGGTGGCCATTTCATATAGCACCACGCCGAAAGAAAAAAGATCGGTGCGGTTGTCGAGAGTCTCGCCACGCGCCTGCTCCGGCGACATGTAGCCGATCGTGCCCATCGCCGTTCCCGGCATGGTGAGCTGGTCAGCGCTGACGATGCCGGAGGGCCCGGAGGTGGCCGCCGATCCATCCACGACTTGAGTGCTCTGGGGAGTGAGTTTGGCTAAACCGAAATCCAGAATCTTGATCGCGCCGCGTTGGGTCACAAAAAGATTCGCCGGCTTGATGTCCCGGTGCACGATGCCGCCGACGTGAGCCGCATCGAGACCGTCGGCAATCTGAATGCCCAGATCCAGTAACTGCGCAATCTTGAGCGGATGACCCTCGATCATGTGCTTCAGGGTCGATCCCTCCAGGTACTCCATGGCGATGAAGGCCTGGCCGTCCTGCTCGCCGATGTCGTAGATGGTGCAGATGTTGGGATGGTTCAGGGCCGACGCGGCCTGCGCCTCGCGCTGAAAGCGGCTGAGAGTTTGCGGATCTTTCGCGACTTCATCGGGCAGAAACTTCAACGCCACAAAGCGCCGCAAGCGGGAGTCTTCGGCCTTGTAAACCACTCCCATGCCCCCGCCGCCCAACTTTTCGAGGATGCGGTAGTGTGAGATGGTTTGGCCGATCATTTTCGTTATCGGTGCAATCCTGCCGGCAGTCGTGCCATGTTAGGGCCGAACGTCTCTCAAGTCAATGAACGGAGGGCTTTCGTAGAGCCGCCGTCCGGGCGGCCGTCCGGCGGGCGGCCTCACCCGCCGGCGTGGGCGAGACGCCCACACGACAGCCGGCGGGACGCCGGCGCTACTTCCTCAAATCTGGTAGTCGATGTCTTCCATGATTCGCTGCAGTGAGGCTGACATGGGTTCGCCTCTAACTTCGGCGCCTTCCAGTTGTTGTACTCGGTCGCGCAGGTTGTTCACCTCCGTCGCTACTGCGGCCAGCGCTTCGGAAAGGGGATCGTTAATTTGCTTGGGGTCGGTGATCACCACGCGTTTGCCTTCGCGGAAAATAATGTGGCCGGGTACGCCCACCACGGTGGAATCTGCGGGCACGTTGCGCAGCACGACCGATCCCGCGCCAATGCGGCAGTTTTTCCCCACGGTAATATTTCCCAGGATCTTCGCGCCGCTGCCCACCACGACATGGTCTTCAATTGTGGGATGACGCTTGCCGTTCTCCTTGCCCGTTCCTCCCAGGGTCACGCCCTGATAAAGAAGCACATCATTGCCCACGATCGCGGTCTCCCCAATTACCACCCCCGATCCATGATCGATGAACAGCCTGCGTCCGATCACTGCGCCGGGATGGATCTCGATTCCAGTCAGCAAGCGCGCGACCTGAGACAGCCACCGTGCCAGCAGACGGAAGCCATGACTCCACAGCCAGTGATTCACGCGGTAGAACCACACGGCGTGAAGCCCGGAGTAACACAACCACACTTCGAGCCGCGACTTGGCCGCGGGATCGTGTTCCATCACCATGGCCACGTCTTCGCGAATTGAGGCCAGCAAGTGTGGCATGAAAAATTTCGTCTTGTTCAGGCGGGCAAGGCGACGGTCGGAATCTGCAGCGCCTTATCGCGCAACTCCTGAAACAGAATACTGCTCAAATAGCGTTCGCCAAAAGACGGCAGGATCACGACGATCAGCTTACCGGCGTTCTCCTCACGCTGCGCCACCTTCAAAGCCGCGACCACTGCGGCTCCGGAGGAGATTCCCACCAGCAATCCTTCTTCGAGCGGAAGCCGGCGGGCCATGGCTATAGCATCGTCGTTGGTCACCGTGATGACTTCGTCGATGTAATCGCGGCGGAGAATGCTAGGCACAAATCCGGCGCCGATGCCCTGAATTTTGTGGGGCGCGGGCTTCCCGCCGGAGAGGACGGGGCTGTCCGCCGGTTCCACGGCCACCGCCTTGAATGAAGGTTTCTTCGGCTTGATGTACTCGCAAATCCCGGTGATCGTTCCTCCCGTGCCCACGCCTGAGATGAGAATGTCGGCGCGTCCGTCGGTATCTTCCCAGATCTCGGGCCCGGTGGTTTCGAAATGAATCTTAGGATTCGCCGGATTATCGAACTGCTGCAGCATATAGCCGCCGGGCGTGTTGGCGAGAATTTCCCTGGCCTTGATAATCGCGCCGGTCATTCCCCGCGGGCCGGGGGTGAGAACAATTTCCGCGCCGAAGGCGAGCAGCAGCACCCGCCGCTCCAGGCTCATGGTTTCGGGCATGGTCAGCACGAGTTTGTAACCCTTCACTGCCGCGACGAACGCGAGGCCGATGCCGGTATTTCCGCTGGTCGGCTCGATGAGAACGGTCTTGCCAGGATGGATTTTTCCTTCACGTTCGGCCTCTTCGATCATGCTCACGCCGATGCGATCCTTTACGCTGCCCACTGGATTCTGGCTTTCCAGCTTGGCTACGACTTGTGCGACGCAACCCGCGGTGACTTTGTTCAGCCGCACCAGCGGCGTGTGTCCGATCAACTCCGTGACATCCTTCGCGATTTTCACGTTCTGCGCCTCCTGATTGAACTTAGTCTGCCCTCGAGTTTACTCGACTAAACTACTAGGCTATCAGGCTGGATACAACTCTGCGATCTGGCCAACCCCTCAAAGCACAAACGGCACCCCCCGGCGGCTAGAAAGCCGGAGATCGGTTTGCGGAGCTTATGGTGCGGCTGAAAGCCGCACCCTTTCAAAGCGTAGCTGACCCTTGAATCTTTCCGTAGTTGACGGAGAGAGCGACCGCCTAGCGAATGACCAGATCGTAGCTGACGGCGCCCGCGGAGCTTCCGATGTTCACCATGGTGAAGAGCCGTTCTAACTTGTGGTGGCCGGTTTTGTGCAGGAGGTAACTGACGCCGATCACACCCGCGGTCTCGCCCGCAAAATTCACCGCCAGTCCAGCCGTGGACGGACCGAAGAAGCGGACGACCGGATTTAGATCTCGTCCGCCGCTCTGCAAGTTGGCGCGGGTGATGGCGAAATCGGCTGCGCTCAGGGTTGCGGATGCTCCGAACAAGAGGCCATTCTCTTTGTCCCAAAATCTATGCGCTCGGGGCGCACTGGTCGGAGTGACGAATGCCATCGAAGCCGATTCGCTGGACGCAGTTGGCGCATCCGGCGAAGGCCCCTGCGCCAGCAACCCTGGGCAAAAGGCGCTCATTGCTAATACGGCCAATGCGAGTACGGTTAATCCCGGCTGGAAAAGTTTTGAGCTTCGGTAAGCCATTGGGTCTCCCGCCTGATGCGCTGCAACAATACTGGCAATCGACGGGCCACGCACCATTTATTAGAACGGGGCCAAGTGTTAGGAAGAAGCTGCTTTACGGGTCGAGTTCGCACGCCAGAAAGAGGGTGGATGTGCAGTGGATTGCATATATCGCCTGCCTTTTGTCCTAGTCGGCGTTCGCGTTTTTACGGCTTTGAGATGATCACTGAGCAGACGCGGACCGAATAAGGGCAATCCGCTCAAACGCCCTTGGGGGGCAACTTTCGGCGCTGTAGCGGGTTCCTATTTATAGAACAGTTACCATCGACGAATTCATCGTGGCTAGGATTCATCGTGGCTAGGATTCATCGTGGCTAGGATAAGAAGGTTCTGGAAGGGTGGGGAGATGAAATATCTCAGATATTTTGCACTGCTGGCGCTAATAGCGATTCCCCTGACATATTCCCAGGCGCAAGTGGGCGTCGGGATCGGGGTGGGACCCGGATATTACGGTGGACCGCCAAACTGCGCTTACGGGTACTACGACTATTATCCGTACGCTTGCGCTCCATATGGCTACTATGGGCCGAACTGGTTTGCCGGTGGCTTATTTGTTGGCGCCGGTCCGTGGTACCAGGGGAACTGGGGCCGTGGTTGGGGCGGCCGGGGCTGGGGTGGCGGATATGGCTGGGGTGGTCGTGGATATTACGGACGTGGCTTCGCTGGTCATGGCTATGGCTATGGCTATGGCTATGGTCGCGGTTATGGCTACGGACGCGGCGGCTATGGGCGAGGCGCAGGTTTCCGCGGCGGGAACGGCTTTCATGGCGGAGGCGGTTTCCACGGCGGTGGATTTCACGGTGGAGGTGGTGGGTTTCACGGCGGAGGCGGCTTCCATGGTGGCGGTGGAGGGCATGGCGGCGGGCATCGCTAACGCGCCTTGCTAGAACCGATTCGCGGAAGCACTCTACCTGGGTGATCTGTAAAACGATGGTCGGTAGAACGATGTTCAGTAAAACAATGTTCAGCAAAAAAATGATCAGTAAAAGGGCTGTCAGCACATGCTGGCAGCCGTTTTAATTAGCGACATCCGATTTTTTGGCCACTGAGAGGCGAGCAGCCGGGAATTGTTTTTGAGGTTTACTTCTTAATTACTTCTTGTAGACCACTCCACCCTTCATCACGAAACTGACATTCTGCAACACGCTGATATCCTGCAATGGATCTCCAGAGACAGCGATGACGTCTGCGAAATAGCCGGCCTCGAGAGCGCCGATCTGCCCATCCCATCCCAGCAACTTCGAACCGTGCAGCAAGTCCGCCTGCAACACGGCTGCGGGAGACATTCCGTAATGCACCATGAGCACAAGTTCACGGGCCTGCGTGCCGTGCGGAAAAGGGCCTACGTCCGAGCCCACGGCCATGGGCACTCCTGCGGCAATCTGCCTCTTGAAATCCTGGACCTTGACGTCAAGCATGGCTCGTTCGCGTTGCGCCTGCGCCGGACTAGCCGCATGCTCGGCGAAATATTCAAAGATGGTGAATGTGGGCACGGCGAAGATCAGTTTCTCCTTCATCAAGCGCATGGTCTCATCGCCCAACTGATTCGCGTGGTCGATTGATGCCACTCCCGCCTGCGCCGCAAACAGAGTTCCCGGTTCTCCTGTGGCATGGACCGCCACGCGCCGGCCCGAGCGCGCGGCCTCATGGACCGCAGCCTCCAGTTCGGGTTCTGAGTATTGGTAGACGGTGTGAAATTTTCCATCCTGAACCGAATCCGGCCCGGTTTCATAAATCTTGATAAAGTCCGCGCCTTCTTTGAATTGGCGCCGGATGACCGATACGAGTTCGTCGGCGTTGTTGGCGTAATCTGCGTTCGGCAGAACACGTTGCTCAGGGTTGTAGCCAATCGCGTCTTCGTGTCCGCCCAAGATATTGATTGCGTTTCCGCTGATGCGCAGCCGTGGTCCGGGAATTAAGCCATCATCGATTGCATTGCGTACAGCGGTGTCCGCCGATCCTGCGCCCTCTGTGCCCATGTCGCGCTCGGCGGTGAAACCCGCCATGAGGTCGTCGCGCGCCGCGAGTGTAGCCACGATGGTGCGCTGCGGCACAGATTCCTGCACCGTCTGTAAGTCCTCAGCGCCGGGGTGGAGAAACAGGTGAACATGCGCGTCAATCAGGCCCGGTAGCAGAGTGCGATCGCCCAAGTCGATGACCTCTGCTCCTGCTGGATGCCTGACCGAA
>Ga0302324_100028025_pt1 | contig 10719 bp, 11 predicted proteins | sample Palsa_T0_1_FD_201949 | JGI IMG/M metagenome (GOLD analysis project Ga0302324, IMG submission 201949) | Peat permafrost microbial communities from Stordalen Mire near Abisko, Sweden - Palsa_T0_1 | ecosystem: Environmental > Terrestrial > Soil > Palsa > Peat permafrost | place: Sweden: Abisko...
TGCGGAACAGATAATTCTTCACCGTGTGTTCGGTCAGTTTCAACCGCCTTGCGATCTCGCGGTTGGATAATCCCTCGGCCACGCAGCGAACCACATCCTGCTCACGTTTGGAGAGAATGGTTTCAAGGCGAGAATCCACTATCGGCACGGGTGCGGACTCCCGAAAAGCCTCGATCAGGTAACGCAATTCTGCGCTGCTCGCCCACACCTGGCCTTGATGGACGCTGTTTATGCACTTGGCAAGCGTTTTCGAGGATTCGGTGCGCGAGAAAACCCCTTGCGCCCCACAACGGAAAGCCTCAACCACGGCGGAACGGCTGCACGTGTCCATCAAAAGTATGACCCGGATCTCGGGGTAAGCGGCGCGGACCTGGCGGGTCAGATCAAACCCCAAAGTGCTAGATTGCTCCAAGACTGAACTCACCAGCACAACATGGGGCTTCCTTTGCGCGACAACCTCCAGGATTGACGACCCTTTGGGCTCTATCCCCGTGACTTCGAATTGGCGGTCTTGGGCCAACGCCTCGGCGAGCAACTGGCTGCTCATCCGTGTACTGTCAGCGGCAAGCACCCGGATCTTCTCCGAGTTCCCCGGCGCCGGAATCACATGTTGAGCCATTCTCTTCCCCCCTCTACAACGGTCAGTTGATTGGAAATTACTTGCCGCTCCAACCCTCGGAGCAGACTTGGACACAGGCCTCCCCCACTCTCGGCTACAAAGAATCAGGGGATTTCCAGGTTCCGCGAACCGCTATGAAGTGAGCTCTAACTTGTTCAACACGGGGTAGGCCATAAGGCCATCCGCTCGGAGTACATCGTTGGTGAGACTTTAGTCTCAATGGCCACGGTTGGTAAATGGCACCTGAGTGCTACTATCGGAGAGGGCCTTGGGCTCCTGCGATTCCCGCCGGCCCTTGGGTTTTCCGCGCGCGAGCTCGGAAAAAGCAGGCAAGGGTTAGAAGGACAATCATAATCCAGCCAGTTGACTGAAGCATCTCAAAATTTCGAGACGCGCCGGGAGTTCCGGTCTCTCATCTGCCAGAAAGCGGAGGACACAATTGGTCGTTCTTGTCATTGGAGGTGCGGGTTATATCGGAAGTCATGCAGCTCGCACATTGCGGCGCCGTGGGCACGAGGTTGTGATCTACGACAATCTTTCGACCGGCTACGCGTTTCTGGCCTCCGGATTCGAACTGGTGCGCGGCGACATTGCGGATGCAACGACGCTCTCCGCTGCCTTGCGCCGCGTCGATTCGGTCATGCACTTTGCCGCGCTCGCTTCTGTAGGGGAATCGGTCGAGAACCCTCGAACATACTTTCGCAACAACGTGGAGGGTGGTCTCGTCCTGTTGAATGCGTGCGTGGATTGCGGCGTGCGCCGGATCATTTTCTCCTCCACCTGCGCCGTGTACGGAGTTCCCAACAAGGTGCCCATTCCGGAGCAAACGCCACGGCAGCCGGTGAATCCTTACGGCGTTTCGAAGCTCTTTTTCGAACAGGCGCTCGAAGCTTATGACCGCGCCTACGGCTTGCGTTTCGCCAGCCTGCGCTACTTCAACGCCGCCGGCGCCGATGAGAGCGGAGACATTGGCGAACTGCACGACCCGGAGAACCACCTGATTCCTTCGGCGTTGCTGGCGGCGACTGGAGCGCGTCCGGAACTGGACCTATACGGCACCGATTACCCGACTCCGGATGGCACCTGCGTCCGCGACTACATTCACGTGAACGACCTTGCGGACGCGCACGTGTCAGCGCTCGAGCACTTGTCTGGTGGAGGAAACTCCCTGGCGCTAAATCTGGGCACTGGCCAGGGCTCCTCCGTGAAGGAAGTGCTGACCAAGATCGAGCAGGTAACCGGACGTACGGTTCCCACGCGCATCGCTCCCCGCCGTCCGGGAGATCCACCCGCGCTGGTGGCGGATCCGGCGCTGGCCGAGCAGCTTTTGCGCTGGAAAGCAAAGCGCTCTTTGGATGAAATCGTCACGACGGCGTGGAGATGGATGCAGCGGAGGGAAGCAGCAAAGTGATGAAAACGCCCAGTCGGCGCGGCCTTCGCCTTCGCGCAGGCTGACCGGCTGGGCTGAGACCAGCGCGGCAGCTACTTTGTCGGCGGCGCGGTCTAGCAACGAACCCGACGGAACGGTCTTGCGGGACGCTCGCCGCCGAACATGCAACTGCAAGCCCGGGGACCCGGAGGCCAAGACAGCCCGCACAGCGTTACTGTAAAATGAAACAACGACGGAAGAGAAACGAGACACAACATCAGGCTCTTCCCGAGTGGATCCCGGGTTACCGGACCTAGTTTCAAGGTTAAGCTTTCCGGGCTGGGCTTTCTGAAACATCCATCCACAACCACCTGCGCGGAAAATCGAGTGGATCGCTGCGCACACATTGAAGAGATCAGGAGATACGAAACATGGCAGTAGGCGCGAAGATCGCAAAAACAGCGGACCGTAAGAAGGTTATGGACACCAGCAAGAGCACGGATTGTCCCAAGTGCGGCAAGACGACGCGCATCGTCAAGCGCATGAAAGACCGCGAGCGCGGAGTACCAGGCGGGATCTATATTTCCTGCTCGGCTTGCGAGTTCTTCGAGAAGCTGTAAGGACAGTCGCAACGGCTGGAGTGAGAATCATCCCTACTCCGTTCTGGTTCTCACCGTGCGGAGAGATTCAGAACAATAGAATCAAGTCGGACCCGAATAGCCCCCGATTCCCTACACGGCGACCGTGACTGACGTCTCGGTCCGCCTTACCGACCGATACAGCGTATCCCGCTCGATCGGTTCTCGTCCGGCGGCGCGGATCAGGCGCTCCAGTTCTTCGCGGCGCATGCCTTGCGGCGTGGTTGCGCCCGCGTCGTGGTAAATCTTTTCTTCGATCACAGTACCGTCCATGTCGTCGGCGCCAAAGCGCAGGGAAATCTGCGCGATCTTGGCCGTCATCATCTGCCAGTAAGACTTGATGTGCGGGAAGTTGTCGAGCACGAGGCGGCTCACCGCTATCTGCTTGATGTCGAGCATCCCCGTGGTTTTCGGCAGATGCTGCAGCGGAGTGTTATCGGGATGGAAGGCTAGCGGAATGAAGGTCTGAAAGCCACCGGTCTCATCTTGAAGAGCGCGCAGCTTTAGCAAGTGGTCGACGCGGTCTTCGTCGTTTTCGACGTGGCCGTAGAGCATGGTCGCGTTCGATTTCAGTCCGATCTGGTGGGCGAGTCTGGCGGTCGCGAGCCACTGATCGCCATCGATCTTGTGGTCGCAGATGATGTGGCGAACCCGGTCGGCAAAAATTTCGGCGCCGCCACCGGGGAGCGAGTCCACGCCTGAGGCTTTGAGTTGTTCCAGGGTCTCGCGAACGGAGAGCTTGGCGCGCTTCGAGAGGTAGGCGACCTCGACCATGGTGAAGGCTTTGAGATGCACTTGCGGAAAGCGTTGCTTCAGGCCGGAACAGAGATCGAGGAAGTACTGAAACGGAAGGTCGGGATGCAATCCGCCGACGATGTGAAATTCGGTGACGGCTTCGCTGTATCCCGAGGCCGCAGTGTCAAAGGCTTCCTCGAGCGCCATGGTGTAGGCGCCGGGCGCGTCCTTCTTGCGGCCGAAGGCGCAGAGGCGGCAGGCCGCGACGCAAACGTTGGTGGGATTGATGTGGCGATTGACGTTGAAATATGTTTTGTCGCCGTGCATGCGCTCGCGGACATGGTTGGCCATCCAGCCTACAGCGAGAATATCGCCGGTGCGGTAGAGGGCGAGGGCGTCCTCCGCGTCCAGCCGTTTAGCGGCAATCACTTTGCCGTGAATCGGCCTGAGGCGCGGGTCATCGGTTTGAAAGGTGTGCTCGGCGGCCATCAAATTGATAATACCGCAGAGGGATAGAACTGTACTATCGCCATCGATCGAGCAACTGGATAGTGCTCCCGGCTGAGGCGCGGCCGCGACTGCGGCGGGCGAGATGCGTAAAGTAGCGGCGGTTTTCCCGTATATAGTTTCTCCCCATGCATTGCACGAGTTGCGAGATATTTTTGGGACTTCGTCGCCTCATACAGCGTCCCGCGGCGGACCATTCGGACAATGAGTTCTTCGAAGCAGTCGCGATGTTGGCTGAGCCGCCTCGACTGGGACATGCCCGATCCAATCTCACCGAGCGGCGAAGGGCGATTCCGGCCGGTCGGTTCCTACCTCATGGTTCATCACAGCTTTCCAACCGCGCTGCAGATTGTCGCCGTTTTGCACGGCGTGCGCGACGCTAAAGAGTGATCCTAAGAAGGTAGTTCCAACTGGTCAATCAAAGGGGGCATGACGAAATGCCAAGCGTAAAATCTTTGCCGACCTTCGGCGGGGAGATTGCATCAAACTCAAGGAGAAGGTTTCGTTGCGCGTCTTTCGCAGACTGCGAGATGGGTCGAAATAGTTGTAAGGAGGACGTATATGAAACGAGTTCTGTTCACAATTCTCGCTGGAGGGCTGCTCGGCAGCGCATCACTAGCGTTAGCGCAGGGCGCGGCATCACCACAAACATCACCACAAAATGACGGGAGGGCACAGCAGGGTACGGTGCCACAGATTGCGCCGGGGAGCGTCATTCCCGTGCAGTTGACCAAGAGCATCGACGCCAAGAAAACCAAGTCAGGGGACGAGGTGGTGGCGCAAGTAACGCAGGATATAAAGACGAACAGCGGCGAAGTGATTGTTCCCAAAGGCACAAAAGTGGTTGGACATGTAACCGAGGTGCAGGCGCGCAGCAAGGAGCAAAAAGAGTCTGAGGTCGGGATCGTGTTTGACCATGCCATGATGAAAAACGGAAGTGAGATGCAAATGCCGGCGTCGATTCAAGCAATCATTGCACCGCCGAACGCCAATCCGGCCAATGCGAATGGGGGTGGGAACGATCAGCCCGGCGGGTTGAGTGGGGGTGGATCACCTTCGAGCCCCGCTGGCGGACGCTCGGCCGGGATGGGTGGCAGCGCCGCACCGCCTGCTGCGTCCAATATGCCGAGCAGCGCTGGCGCATCCGCCGACGCGCAGACCGGATCCAGCGCGCACGGCCCCATCAGCGCGAACACGCAAGGCATCGTTGGAATCTCTAATTTGAACCTGACGACGGCGGCATCGAAGCCAAGCCAGGGGTCGCTGGTTAGTTCAGAGAAGAACAATGTAAAGCTCGAAAGCGGCACGCTGATGCTTTTGCGTGTAAATCAGTAAGAGGCAACAGCAGCCGAGGCGAACGTGGAAAGAAAGACCTGGCAGACCAGTTAAAAGGCCGCCTGCGAAGGCGGCCTGTGTAGTTATTTTTTTTCGAACGCATTAGTTCGGCATGATTACCGTGTCGATCACGTGGATCACGCCATTCGATTGAAACACGTTCGGGATGGTCACCAGCGCGGTTCCACCCTTCTCGTCTTTCAACATGATGTGCGTGCCATCGTGCAGTGACGCCCACAGCTTGCCGCCCTCCACCGTCGTAAGTTCTGCCGTCCCGTTCCCTGCCTTGATCTGCTGCTTCAGGTCCGACGCGCTCCACCTTCCCGAAACCACGTGATAGGTAAGCACCTTGGTCAACATGGTCTTGTTCTCTGGCTTCAAAAGCGTGTCCACGGTGCCCGCAGGCAACTTGGCGAAAGCTTCGTTTGTGGGTGCAAATACGGTAAACGGCCCGGGGCCTTCCAGCGTTTCCACCAATCCGGCAGCCTTCACCGCAGCCACCAGAGTCGTGTGATCGGCGGAATTCACCGCGTTCTCGATGATGTTCTTGGTGGGATACATCTCTTGCCCGCCTACCACCGGGTTCTTCATCCCGGCGACGGCGGAAGTAACTGCGATGGCAACGATGGCCAGCACAACCCCAAATTTCCTGTTCATTGTCATTATCCTTTCAGAATTGAATCTCTTGCCCCTCACCTCTAGTACGGACGGATTCCGAATTTGGATTTAGTCGGCCCTTGGGGATGGCTGAACAGCTCGGTGGCCTGCGGAAGGTAAAGGAAGAAAGCTCTCAGTTAGAATCCAAGTCCAGCATGAGTGAGACGGACAAAGAGCGAATGGGCCCGGACCCCATAAGAACGCGCACAGCCGAATTCGCGGATGCAGAAAGCATTGCGCGACTGGTGAACATCGCATTCCGCACCGAACGCTTTTTCATCGATGCGGACCGCACCGACCCAGACAAGGTGCGGATGCTTCTGCCGAAGGGAAGATTTCTGCTGGCCGAGGAAGTCAGCAAATTGGTGGGCTGCGTTTACGTGGAACTACGCGGCGAGCGCGGGTATTTTGGCTTGCTCGCGGTCGATCCTGCTCGGCAACACTCCGGCATGGGATCTTTCTTGATCGCGGCAGCCGAAGACTACTGCCGTGCCGCCGGCTGTCTCTTCATGGACCTTACGATCGTCAATCTGCGGAAGGAACTGCCCGGATACTATCGGCGTCGCGGATACCTGAAAAACGGAACCCTGCCCTTTCCCGAGGATCAGCATCTCCCCAAGATCCCCTGCCACCTGGTTCGGATGTCCAAACCTCTCGGCTAGTGCTGTAAATCAGCCCCTATGGTTAGGAAGTCTCATGTCAGGTGGTCGACGAGGTCGCGAGGTGCTGGTCTCGAAGCGCCGAACGCGAAGCTCAAGTTACGCCAATGAGAAAGAATCCCAACCGCCGCTTCCCACCATTCTGGTTGTCTGGTGGTGCCCTTCTGCTCTTGCGCCATGGCAACGTCCTGTACAATTTTGCTTCCGATGATTTCGTTCGCAAAATGGTGGCTGGGTGTGTTCGGAGCGCTGCTTCTGGTCTTGGCGGCGCAGGCTGAGCCGGTCGCCAAGCTCAAAGCCACTGACTACGTCAACGACTTTGCCCACGTTCTGGACCAGAACACGATCGCGCAGATAGACGCGATCTGCCGGCAGATCGACGAGAAAGCGCATGCCCAGATCACGGTGGTGACCGTTCACTCCCTGGATGGCTCAGATATCGAAAGCTACGCCGTCGATCTCTTCCATCAGTGGGGGGTCGGAAGCAAGTCCACTAACCGCGGAGTCCTGATCCTGTATGCGATTGACGACCATCGCGCCCGGATTGAGGTTGGCTATGGGCTGGAGCCAATCCTGCCCGATGGAAAAGTGGGCGGGTTTCAGCGGGAAGCGGTCCCGCTCATCCGGAGCGGCAATTATAATCAGGCGCTGCTGCTGGACACCTCGCGTGTTGCGCAGGTCATAGCCCAGGACGCAGGAATTCAATTCGCGACTCCGCAGCTAGCACCGGCTCCGACGGAACCGACCGAGCGGCCGAGCAAAGGGATATCGGCTGGCGGAATTATCTTACTGATTGTCATCCTACTTATTGTTCTTTTTACTCCGCTTCGCAGCGTTCTTTTTTGGATTCTTCTTTCTGGAGTGTTTGGCGGTGGAGGGGGATCGAGCGGTGGCGGAGGCTGGAGCGGAGGCGGCTTTGGCGGCGGGGGTGGTTTTGGCGGATTCGGCGGCGGCAGCTCCGGTGGCGGCGGGGCAAGCAGCAGTTGGTAGTCAATGAGGAAGCAAATGGTTCCGGAGAAAAAGATTAACGACTTTGTCAGCCGGTTGCGAACGGCGGCTGGAGCGAACCTGGAGAGCGTGATCCTGTTCGGATCGGCGGTCGCAGGGGATTTTCATCCTGAGTTCTCGAACGTGAATCTGTTTTGCGTGATTCGCGACAGCTCATTCGCTGCATTGGTGGCCCTGGCCCCTGCCGTCAAGTGGTGGGACGCGCAGAAGCAGCCGCCCCCGCTGTTTATGACCCGGGACGAGATCGAGCGCTCGGTCGACGTGTTTACCATCGAGTTGATCGACATGCAACAGCACCATCGAGTGCTCTTCGGTGAAGATGTTGTTCAGGGTTTGTCGATTCCAGCGAACCTGCACCGCCTGCAGGTGGAGTACGAGCTGCGGGAGAAAATCGCGCTGCTGCGCCGGCACTTGCTTCTGGCCTCAGACAACGACTCTCGCCTGTGGGAGTTGCTGCTACGATCGGTATCGTCGTTTGCCACGCTCTTCCGCCACGCACTGATTGTGCTCGGTCACAGTGCCCCGGTCGGAAAGCGCGAGGCGGTACAGGCATTGTCGAAACAGGTTGGAATTGACGCCTCGGGTATTCTGCAGGTGCTGGACGTAAGAGAGCGGAAATCCGACCGCAAGAAATTCGATGTGGCGGACGTTTTTTCCCGATATCTGACGGCGCTCGAGCAGGTGACCGGGGCGCTTGATAAAATGCTGGACTCGGGTACTGTGGGATCTTCGTAGGGTGGGCGGCTGCTGCTTTTCAGGAGGATCTTATGAGCAAGGCGCTGATCGTGGTCGTGGTTATCGTGGCAATTCTATTGCTGGGTGTCTTGTTTGTTTTTGGGCAGTACGTAAGCGTGAAGAACACCCTGGTCAGCAAGAACGAGGGGGTAAAGGCAGCGTGGTCGCAAGTTGACATTGTGCTACAACGCCGCGCCGACCTGATCCCCAATTTGGTAGAGACGGTGAAAGGCTACGCGCAGCAGGAAGTGACAGTATTCGGCGATATCGCAAAAGCGCGCTCTGCCCTGCTTTCTGCTGGCACGCCGCAAGAAAAGATAGCGGCCAACGGGCAGCTCGATGGAGCGATTGGCCGCCTGTTGCTGGTTGTCGAGAACTATCCTCAGTTGAAGTCCAACGAGAATTTCCTGCGCCTGCAGGATGAACTCGCGGGTACAGAGAATCGCATTGCGGTCGAGCGCAAACGCTACAACGACACTCTGCGCGACTACAACACCTACGTGCAGCAGTTCCCCAACAGCTTTTTCGCAGGAATCGCGGGATTCAAGCCGAACGAAGCCTATTTCGAAGCTTCGCCAGGGTCGCGCGAAGTTCCGAAGGTAAACTTCTCAAGTCCGGGCGCAGTGGCTCCGCAGGCGAGTCCTCAGCCGGCGCCGGTGCACTGACAGTCCGACCTGCGGGAAGCCCTCCTGTGGATACAGAACTCGCCACCCATACTTCCCGCCATCTGTCCCCGAGGAACTTGATCAAGTATTCGGAGGCGGCGGTTGAATGAGCGCCAGAAGGCAAAACTGTTGTCCCACAGCACCGTCCTGGGGAACCAAACTCTTTCTCCGGTTCCTTGCCGACTCCCGCCAACTTCAACACCTCTCCTTGGCTCCATTCAATTTGCATAAGGCCCGCGTCCGCCGCGAGCGGCTTCCTTCTGACGACTTTTTCGAACGCGCGACGCAATCCTCTGTGCCGCCCCACTCTGCTCCCCAAGGGCGCCCCTCCGAAAAGCACTCGCGTCACTCGGGAGAAACCAGTGTGTTCGGCCGTGAGCCTTACCTGGTTCGACCGGAAAGCGATTCATCATCCAACCGCTGAACCGGAGACTGCTTTTTGGCAGCGTGAGTACTTGTTGCGCAAATGGAGCAGGGACGCAGGCACCTGTAATTGGCTTACTCCCTCCAGCCGCGAAAGTTTTTAGAGTGCTGCTTTCAACACATGCTCAAGCGTGAACAATGCCCGAGGAGCGTTGGCCGCACCCTCGGTCTTGGAAATGCTAATGGGGTTGTTCAGTTTCTCATTAGCACGTCTTCCGCAGGCTCCCGAAACTCCGGCACAGATTTGAAAGTTGAACAAAGGTCACCGTCCCCAACTAATACGTGAGAGCAATCGGTTTTGCCGGCCCCGGGCGCAGCATCGAGTTCTGCGGCGAGCTGAGATTTTAGGCCACGCGTCGCATTCTCGAGTTCAGCTTTAGCCCGCGCCACGTGGGCCAGCAGTGTGTGCAGCCGCTTGGGGCCTAGCACCAAGAGCCCGAGGATAAGCACAAACAGGATTTCCATGCCAAAACCCACGATTCACCCCTTGGTTGCGTTTTGCTCGTTAGCGACAGTCGTTGTTATGCTGGTGGGCTTCTCTTCGTCAGCTTTCATGGCTGACTTGAAGCCACGGATGCCCTCTCCGATTCCTTTGCCCAGCTCGGGAAGTTTCTTAGGTCCAAACACTAACAAGGCGATCCCGAAAATGATCAGCAGATGCATCGGTTGAAACAAACCTTCTAACATAAATGCTCCTCCATTTCTCGTCGAAAGACGTGTAAACAATGCGTGGTGGGTGAAAGGCAGGCGCCGCAAGGCGTGTTTCAGTTGCGGCGCCCCCACTTAAACAACTGGCGATCCGCATAAGGCGGACAGTCAGGGTTCAGGTTACGCTAACCGCACTGCGGAATCCGCTTCGACAGCCATAGCTTTTAGTTTGTCAAGAAACTGCTGGCTTTGGCCAATGAAGAGCCCATCTGCGATGAAGCTTTTGATTGTCGCCACGGCACCCCCAAATCTATCGGTCAGCGGACGAATGATCGAGACCGGGGGGAGGTGCGGCCTGAATTCAGCAGGAACCGGAAAAATCAGGCTGGGCTGAATCAGAGGATTGAGTGGGCTGAAAAAATTGGGGAATGTCAGGCCGGATATGGGGTCCTTAAATGGCGCCACCATGGGTTGCACTCCGTTGCCCGCAAAATCCACCCATTCCAGAAAGTGCGCGATCTCATCGCCGCCAATGCCGAGGGTGATCTCAAGCACTTCCGGATCTGTCACCTTTTGACTCAGGGCTGCGTAAAGACTCGAGCCGCCTTGCTCGATGTATCCGAAGTGAAAGCCCGCGACATTGGCGATCGCCTGGATATGGTCGTTGCCAAGAAAGTTGGGGTTGGATCGGCCCTCGAAATCGGCATCCGTTCTGGGAATG
>Ga0302324_100028027_pt1 | contig 10719 bp, 5 predicted proteins | sample Palsa_T0_1_FD_201949 | JGI IMG/M metagenome (GOLD analysis project Ga0302324, IMG submission 201949) | Peat permafrost microbial communities from Stordalen Mire near Abisko, Sweden - Palsa_T0_1 | ecosystem: Environmental > Terrestrial > Soil > Palsa > Peat permafrost | place: Sweden: Abisko...
GTCGGCAATGCCACGGTCACGAACAACGCGCTCCAGCTCACCGGCGCTTCCGGCGACTACGTCAATCTGCCGGGCGGCCTGGTTTCGGGCAGTTCGGCGCTGACGATTGAATTCTGGGCCACGTTCGGTGCGAATGAAAACTGGGCACAGGTCTTTGATTTCGGAAACATGAACGGAAGCAGCGGGCAGAATTTTGTTTCTTACAGTCCGCACACTCCGCTGGGCGGACAGCGTCTTGGCATTTCCACCGCGGCTGCCACAGTGAATTTTGACACTCCCGGCGAGCTCGACAATAGTGCGGTGCATGTGGTCTGCATCTTGGATCCGACCAATAACTATTGCGCCATTTACACCAATGGCGTACTGCAAAGCACGCTTGCCACCCCGCTGCCCGCGTTATCCGGCGTCAGCACCGCGTGGTCGTTCATCGGCCGCTCGCTGTCCAGTGGCGACGCCGGGCTTAATGCGACGATTGACGAACTGCGCATTTACGATGGACGGTTGACGCCGCAGGAAATTGCCGTGAACGACCAATATGGTCCCAACGCTCTGGCGTTGCCCGTGACACTGGTTCACTCAAACTTCGTCTTTGGCCTCACACTGGCGTGGCCGTCTTGGGCGGTTGGTTTCGCGCCGCAATCTGCCACCAACCCGGCTGGCGGCGTTTGGACGGGTCTCCTGCAAACACCAACGCTTGCCAGCAATCAATGGTCACTGGCTGTTGCCGCAACCAATTCCTTGAACTTTTACCGCCTCCAAAGATAATCAACGAACGATGATTCAAAAATTCAAACTTTCCCTTCTTGCCGCGGCGGCAGTTGCTTGCACAACCATCGCTGCATCTGCGGCTCCGACCATCACCATTCAGGCGGATCAGCCGGGCGCACGGCTCAATCCGGCGATGTGGGGGATATTTTTTGAGGACATCAATTTTGGCGCGGACGGCGGGCTGTATGCCGAAATGGTGAAGAACCGTTCGTTTGAATTTCCCGACCCCCTGATGGGCTGGATCAAGATCAGCCCAAGCCTTGCGCAGGGTGAATTATCCGTGCGCGATGACGAACCTTTCGACACCAACAATCCGCACTACCTCCGCCTGGTTTCGGAGGGTACGGCACCGTTCGGCGTGTCCAACGAAGGCTTCCGCGGCATGGGCGTCCGCAAAGATGAGACCTATGATTTCTCCGCACAGATCCGCGGCATCGACGGCGCACCGGTGTTGCGGGTGCAACTCTACGGCGGCGACGGCACGCTGCTGGACGAGGTGGAGTTGAAAGATTTTTCTTCTGATTGGAAAAAATGCACGGCCACGCTGCACCCCAAAGACACCGATGCGAAAGCTCGGCTGGCGATTGTCTTGGACGGCAAAGGCATCGTTGACCTCGACATGGTTTCGCTTTTTCCAGAACACACGTGGAAAAATCGGCCCGGCGGCCTGCGCGCGGACATGGTGCAGGCGCTGGCGGATTTGCATCCAGGTTTTCTACGTTTCCCCGGCGGCTGCATTGTTGAGGGCAGCGTGCTTGAACGCCGTTATCAATGGAAAAACACCATCGGTCCGGTGGAAGACCGGCCTCTGCTCATTAACCGCTGGAACTACGAATTTCAACACCGGCCGACGCCGGATTATTTTCAATCGTTCGGTCTCGGCTTCTATGAATACTTTCAATTGTGCGAGGACATCGGTGCCGAACCGCTGCCGATTCTGAATTGCGGCATGGCCTGCCAGTTCAACAGCGGCGAGTTGTGTCCGATCGAAGAACTTGGCCCTTACATCCAGGACGCGCTGGACCTGATTGAATTTGCCAATGGCGCGACGAATACCATCTGGGGCGCGAAACGCGCCGCGCTGGGTCACTCCCAACCATTCAACATGAAAATGCTTGGCGTCGGCAACGAGCAATGGGGTCAGCAATACATTGACCGCTACGCGAAATTCGCAGCGGCAATAACAGAAAAATATCCCGACATCCAACTCGTCTCCGCCGCCGGGCCTGATCCGGCCGACCAGCGTTTTCAATTTGCCTGGGCAAACTTGCGCGCCCTCCACGCTGACATCATTGACGAACATTCCTACGCCCAGCCGGATTGGTTTTTTACCAACACACATCGCTATGACAACTATGACCGCAGCGGCCCGAAAGTTTTCATGGGCGAATACGCCGCGCAGAGCAGATACACGGTCAGCACCAAAAACCAGAACAACCTGGAATGCGCGCTGGCCGAGGCGGCCTACATGACCGGCCTCGAACGCAACGGCGATGTCGTGCGCATGGCGAGCTATGCGCCACTGTTCGCGAACACGGAGGCGTGGCAGTGGACGCCCGACTTGATCTGGGTCAACAGCCTGAACGTTTATCTCACGCCCAATTATTATGTGCAGCAGCTCTTCAGCCGCAATCGCGGTGATGTGGTGTTGCCGGTGAAACTGGACGGGGTCGACACGTCGGCAACTGGTGTTCAAAGTCTTTACGCCAGCGCGACGCGCGACGACCAGACCGGCGAGATCATCCTCAAGGTCATCAATCCCGGAGCGGAAGCCGAAGCAGTGGAAATCAAACTCGCCGGCCTGGCGCGGGTTGAGCCGGAAGGGAGCGCCGTCACTCTGGCTGGCGGCTTGAATGATGTGAATTCGATGGACGAGCCGGGGAAAATATCGCCCGTCGAATCGAAATTTGAAAATGCCGCCCCGAATTTTACCTGCTCTTTTCCACCGCACTCAATGACCGTCTTGCGGATCAAGGCGCACTGAAACTTATCTTTCGAAAATTAGACCGCCAAATCTGGATGAATTTGATTCGGAACCATTGCGGATATTTCTACTGGCGCATTACCCCGCTGGTTGCGCCATTGGTTCTTCTACTGCAGGCACAAATATGTTTCGCGCAAACTCAGTTGGTTGCGGCTACAAACAACTTCTCGCTTGATCCTCCGCCAGCCGCCCAACTAGTGCCGTTCGGCAGCCGTGGCGTTCACGTTCATGACCCGTCCACCATTGTCAAATGCGGGAATGAATTCTGGGTGTTTTACACCGGGCGCGGCGTGCCGTCGTATCACTCGAAAGATTTGGTCAACTGGGAAATTGGGCCGCCCGTTTTCACCAACGCGTCGGCGTGGACGGATCAAGCTGTGCCGGCGCATCGCGGCAGCTATTTTTGGGCGCCGGACATCATCCACCTGGGTGACCGTTATCTACTTTACTATGCCGTCTCGACGTTCGGAAAAAACGTTTCCGCCATCGGGCTGGCGATGAATCCAACACTCGACCCTAACGCCCCGAAATTCCAATGGACGGATTGCGGCCTTGTAATCCAGTCCGCCAACAACGATGACTTCAACACGATTGATCCGGCGGTTTCCCAGGATGCCGACGGCAGATTGTGGCTGGCTTTCGGCTCGTTTTGGAGCGGCATCAAATTGATCCAGCTTGATCCGAAGACCGGCAAACGCATCGCGCCCGATTCACCGATGTATTCGCTCGCCCACAACGATTCCATCGAGGCATCTTATATTTATCGGCACAGTGATTTTTATTATCTGTTTGTGAACTGGGGTCTCTGTTGCCGGGGAACGAACAGCACCTACGAAATACGCATTGGTCGGAGCAAAAAAATCACGGGGCCATATTTTGACGCTGACGGCGTGGATTTGTTGAACGATGGCGGCACCGCGTTTTTGAAAACCAGCGGGCCGTTCATCGGGCCGGGACACGCCGGAATTATCTCCGAAAACGGCACAGACTGGTTCAGCTGTCATTTTTACGACGGCTCACGGCGTGGAATTTCGACGCTCGCCATTCTACCGCTGCAATGGCAGACAAACGGCTGGCCGGAAATCATCGCCGACAGGATGAAATAAATTTTCAGATATCAAATGAAGGCTTGGAAAATATTTTTCACGGCAGGTCTCGCAGCTGTTCAATTGAACCTTGTCGCCGCAGAATCCGTGCGCGTCACCGTGGATGTGGACAAACCCGGTCATGTCATCCCGGCGACTTTGCATGGATTGTTTTTTGAGGACATCAATTACGCCGGCGACGGCGGACTTTACGCCGAGCTGATCCAAAACCGCTCTTTTGAAGATGACGAGCCACTTTATGGTTGGAGCGAAATTGCGAATGGCGGCGCTCAAGGCCGGCTTGCGGTTGTTTCTGAATCTCCACTCAATGCGAATAATCTTCATTTCCTGCGCATTTATGTTTCCAATCCCGGCACACAAGGATACGGCGCGGAAAATTCCGGGTTTGACGGTATTGCATTGCGCGAAAGTGATGATTATTTCTTTTCCCTTTACTCACGCCGGCGCGCCGGAGATTCAGCGGCGCTGAGCATCGCGCTGCAAGATAAGGATGGAAATCCATTGGCTTCGACAGAAATCACGAACATCGGCGAAGCGTGGCAAAAATTTGAAGTGAAACTGGCCAGCACCGCAACTGTCACAAATGCCCACCTTGTTGTTCTCGCGACAAAAACCGGCGTCGTGGACGTGGACATGGTTTCGTTGTTTCCGGAAAAAACATTCAAAGGCCGTCGCAACGGTTTGCGCGCGGATCTTGCGGAGGCGATGGCCGACGCGCATCCGGGTTTCTTGAGATTTCCCGGCGGCTGCATCGTCCAAGGCCGCGATATGGCCAGTGCGTATCGCTGGAAAGACACCATCGGCGACGTCGCGGAACGGAAACAGAATTGGAATTTTTGGCGCGACGCCAGATCGCCGGAATACAACCAGACGTTCGGCCTCGGTTTTTTTGAATACTTTCAACTCTGTGAAGACATCGGCGCGGAGCCGGTACCGGTCATCAATTGCGGCATGTATTTTCAAGGCGATCCCAACACGCCGGTTCCGCTCGACCAACTCGGCCCGTTTGTACAGGATGCGCTGGACTTGATCGAATTTGCGAACGGCGCGACGAACACCGTTTGGGGTGCGAAACGCGCCGCGATGGGACATCTCAAACCGTTCAACCTGAAATTTCTCGCCATCGGCAACGAACAATGGCAGCAGGTTTATTTCGCCCGCTACGAAATTTTTGAACGCGCGATCAGGGCGAAATATCCGCAGATCAAAATCATCTGCAGCGCCGGGCCGTTCCCCAACGATGCCAACTGGCAGTTCGCGTGGAACAAACTCCGCAACGGCACGCCGGCGGATGTGGTGGACGAACACTATTATTCGCCGCCGCGATGGTTTTTTGAAAACGGCGATCGCTACGACCATTACGACCGCAACGGCCCGAAAGTTTTCGTCGGTGAATACTCGGCTCAGGACGGCGGCGCCCACCGGAACAATCTGCGCGCGGCGCTGGCCGAGGCCGCCTACATGACGAGCCTGTGGAAAAATTCGGACGAAGTGCTCATGGCTTCTTATGCGCCGCTATTCGCAAAAGTCGGACACGACCAATGGCATCCGGATTTGATTTGGTTCGACAATACGCGAGTTTTGCTGACGCCGAACTATTACGTCCAGCGGCAATTCGCGCAAAATCGGCCTGACGTTTATCTGCCGACGACTGTTGAAGCTTCAAAAATTTTGTCTCATCCGGCCGGTATGATCGGCGTCGGCACCTGGAAAACTCAGGCGGAATATAAGGAAATCCGCGTGACTGCGCCGGATAGCAGTGTTTTATTTCAAAGCGATTTTTCCAAAGGCCTCGACGGCTGGAAAACTTCCGGTGGCGATTGGCAAACGGTGGACGGCACGTTGCGTCAAAATGCCGAGGACGAAAACATCCGCGCTGTCGCGGGCGATCCGACGTGGACGGATTACACGCTGACGTTGAAAGCACGCAAGCTTGGCGGCAGTGAAGGTTTTCTGGTTATGTTTCACACGCCTGATATTGACAATCCGACTTGGTGGAACATCGGCGGCTGGGGCGACACTGAACATTCCTTGCAAGGCGGTGACCTGCCGGAAAACCATGTGCGCGGCTCGATTGAAACCGGCCGCTGGTATGACATCCGCGTCGAACTTCGCGGCGGCAATGTGAAGGCGTTCCTCGACGGCAAACTGATTCATGAGGCCGACCTCAAACCAATCGCAACATTTTATGCTGCCGCCGGTCGGGACATTTCAGCGTATGAGCTGGTTGTGCAGATGGTCAATCCGTTTTCCGAACCGATGTCGGTGAACATTAAATTGAACGGCGCCGGCAAACTGGGAAGCAACGCCAAACTTATCACGCTGTCAAACGCCAGTTCGGATGCGGAAAACACGTTCGACAAACCGGATGCCGTCGCGCCTGAGACCGGCGAGTTCACCGGAGTTGCGCCGGAATTTGCCTGCACACTGCCGCCCTATTCGCTGACGACGTTCCGGATACCAGAAAAATAAATTTTTTAGGCAGAGCGCATGGTCGGTGCCTGATCTGCCTGCAAGATCAGAACCCTCCAAACATATTGTCGGCGTATAATCAGCCGTGAATAATTAGAAACAAATTGTCGGCTATTTCCCTCGTTTGGCGCATTACTTGATAAGAACTATTGGTGACTTTAATTTGATCAACGTTTTGATGCATAGAATTTGTAGCGGGCATGTCATAGGCCTGAACATGGCTCATATTATGCGTGTCTTGATCATCAACTCAGCCAAAACACAAAGTATTGATTCGGTGGATTGGTTCCATGTATACTCGACGGCATGAACATGTTTGCACCAAGGTTGAACATTGCCGCCATCATCCGCCACGATGGACCGGTCCGTTACTTCTAAAGCAGCGTTGCGCTTCTTGGAATGCCTGTATCAACGCGAAGATTCAATCCGGGTAAGCCTCCCACTCAACAATTGAAACTTATATTTTTAAAACACAAACTAACGCCAGACGTCACGAGGCACCAGTTTTTTAGAAAATTTCGGCAACAAATTTATCTGCATGTTTTGAACCACAAGACAAAACCCCATGGTCATCAATCTCAAACAGTTTGAAGTCTGGTTCGTCACCGGCAGCCAGCATCTTTACGGGCCGGAAACTCTGAAAGCCGTCGCCAAACATTCGCAGGAAATCGCCAGGGCGCTCAACGTTGCGCCGGCGATTCCGGTCAAAATCGTGTTCAAGCCCGTGCTCGTCACGCCCGACGCGGTGACGGAACTTTGCCAGACCGCGAACAACACCGCGAAGTGTATCGGTCTCATCACCTGGTGCCACACATTCTCGCCATCCAAGATGTGGATCAACGGACTCAAGCAACTCCACAAGCCGGTCGCGCAGCTGCACACGCAATACAACCGCGACATTCCGTGGGCGACGATTGACATGGATTTCATGAATATGAACCAGGCCGCGCACGGCGACCGCGAACACGGTTTCATCTGGAGCCGCTTGCGCTTAAGCCGCAAGGTCGTCGCCGGCTTCTGGCAGGAAAAATCCACGCAGGATAAACTCGGCGCGTGGGCGCGTGCCGCTGCCGCGTGGGCCGACTGGCAGACCGCGAAGTTCTGCCGTTTCGGCGACAACATGCGCGAAGTGGCCGTGACCGAAGGGGACAAGGTTTCCGCTCAAATCAAATTTGGTTTTGCCGTCAACGGCTACGGCGTCGGCGACCTGGTGAAAGTCGTCAACGCAGTTTCCGCCAAGGAAATTGACGCGCTCGTGAAACATTACGAGGCGGCTTATGAAATTTCCGCCGACTTGAAAAAAGGCGGCAAGCGTCACAAATCTATCCGTGAAGCTGCGCGCATCGAACTCGGTTTGCGCACATTTTTAACCGCCGGAAATTTCAAAGGCTTCACGACGACGTTTGAAGATTTGCATGGCCTAGTGCAATTACCCGGCCTCGCGCCGCAACGCTTGATGGCCGACGGCTACGGTTTTGCCGGCGAAGGCGATTGGAAAACCGCCGCGCTCGTGCGCGCGATGAAGGTCATGGCGTCCGGTTTGTCAGGCGGCACGTCGTTCATGGAAGATTACACGTATCATTTGCAACCCGGAAATAAATTGGTTCTCGGCGCGCACATGCTCGAAATTTGTCCAAGCATCGCGGAGGGGAAGGCGTCGTTGCAGGTGCATCCGCTTGGCATCGGGGGCAAGGCCGATCCAGCGCGCTTGGTTTTCAACACGCCTGCTGGTCCGGCACTGAATGCGGCGCTGATGGATTTTGGCAATCGTTTTCGTCTGCTCATCAACGAAGTGGATGTCGTCAAACCCGAACAGCCGATGCCGAAATTGCCCGTCGCGCAGGCGGTCTGGAAATGTCGTCCGAATTTCGAGGACGCGTGCGCCGCGTGGATTTACGCGGGCGGCGCGCATCACACGGGCTTCAGCCAGGCGGCCACGATGGAAATGCTCGAGGACTTCGCGGCCATCGCCGGCATCGAGGTCGTCGCGATTGACGCCAACACGAAGCTGCGCCAGTTCAAACAGGAACTGACTTGGAACGACTGTGCCTACGGCCTGAAGAGCGGCTGGGTCTCCTGATTCACCAAATCAAGCGCATTAAGAAAATTCCACGCGCATGAAAAGACTGAAAGTAAAAATTCTCTTTGCCGCCGCCATTTTGACGACGGCCTGTTCACGCGGTGACGTTCCGCAGGTTGTCGCTCCGCAGGCGCAGCCGTTTCCGCTGACAGATGTGTGCCTGCTTGATGGCCCGTTTCACGACGCGATGTTGCGCGATGGAAATTATTTGTTGAGTTTGGAGCCTGACCGGCTGTTGAGTTGGTTTCGCAAGGAGGCCGGATTGCAGCCGAAAGGCGAAGTCTACGGCGGTTGGGAATCGCAAGGCGTCGCAGGCCACACGCTCGGACATTATCTTTCCGCCTGCTCGCTTATGTATGCGTCCACCGGTGACCGGCGGTTTCTTGACCGGGCGAATTACATCGTCAGTGAACTTGACGTTTGTCAGCAAGCAAACGGCAATGGTTACATCGCGGCGATTCCAAATGGCAAGGAGATTTTTACAAAAATCGCCCGTGGTGAAATTCAATCCAAGGATTTCGGACTCAATGGCGGCTGGGTGCCTTGGTATACCTTGCACAAGGAATTCGCCGGCTTGATTGATGCTTATCAATTATGCGGCAATCCCGAGGCGCTGGATGTGGTCACGAACCTCGCCAATTGGGCGGACACCACCACGAAAAATCTGACGGAAGCACAATGGCAGAAAATGCTTGTTTGCGAACACGGCGGCATGAACGAGTCGCTCGCCAATCTTTACGCCATCACCGGCAACACGAATTATCTCGTCCTCGCCAAAAAGTTTTATCACGTGGCTGTCATGGACTCGCTGGCACGGGGCGACGACAGGCTCAACCGCCTCCATTCCAACATGCAGATTCCAAAGGTCATCGGTGCCGCGCGCATTTATGAACTGACCGGTGACGAGCATTACGCCGACATCGCGAACTTTTTTTGGAAAGACGTTACGTTGAATCGCTCTTTCGTCATCGGCGGCAATGGTGACCGGGAACATTTTTTCCCGACAAACGATTTCGCCAGACACATGACCGCCGAAACCGCCGAGACCTGCTGCACCTACAATATGCTCAAACTGACGCGGCACCTTTTTGAATGGTCGCCGGACGCCGCGGAAATGGATTATTATGAGCGCGCCCTTTACAACCACATCCTTGCGTCGCAAGACCCGGACACCGGGGCGTTTGCCTATTTCATGTCGCTCAAGCCGGGCCATTTCAAAACCTATTCGACACCGGAGAATTCCTTCTGGTGCTGTGTCGGCACAGGTATGGAGAACCACGCCAAATACGGTGATACGATTTATTTTCATGGCAACGACTCGCTTTACGTGAATTTGTTCATCCCGTCCGAACTTTCCTGGCCGGAGAAAAATCTGGTCGTGCGGCAGGAAACAACATTTCCTGAAAGCGGCATTACTCGGCTGAATTTCAAAACGGAAGCTCCGGTTCAACTCGCCGTGAAGATCCGCTGGCCGGCGTGGGCTGAAACCATCGCCGTTCGTGTGGATGGTAAAAAACAAAAGATTTCCGGCACACCGGGATCCTATTTTACACTCAGCCGCGACTGGAAGAACGGCGATGCCATGGAAATCCAGTTGCCAATGCAATTGCACACCGAACCGCTGCCGGGCGCGAGCAATATCGTCGCGCTACTTTACGGCCCGATTGTTCTTGCCGCTGAACTCGGCACCAACGGAATGCCGAATCCTCACGCAAAAAATCAACTCGACTTTGTAAAGGTGCCGGATCCGCAAGTGCCGGTTTTTGTCGCCGATGAAAATTCATTGCTGAAACACGTCAAGCGGGTTTTCGGCCAGCCATTGACGTTCCGCACAAAAAATCTGGGCAAGCCGGAGGATGTCACGCTGGTTCCCTATTATAAATTGGATGATGAACGCTACTCAATTTATTGGAGCGTGGTCAGCCCGGCGGATTGGAAGAAAAATCCCACAAAGGCGAAAGCCGAAGCCGCAATGCTTTTGCAAATGGCCCTGAACACTAATTGAATTTGAATATAGGCCCCAAATACGCCATCGGTCTGGACTACGGCACGAACTCGGTTCGCGCCCTGATTGTCAACGTTGCCAACGGCGCGGAAGTCGGCACGGCGTTCTGGGATTACGAACATGGCACGACGGGCGTGATTTTGTCGCGCGACCCGAACCTCGCGCGGCAGCATCCGGTGGATTACGTCACCGGCGCGGAAATCACGATCAAACAGGCGCTCACGTTGGCGAAAAAAACCGTCAAAGGTTTCAGCCCGGCGCAGGTCATCGGCGTCGGCGTGGATACGACGGGCAGCACGCCATT
>Ga0302324_100028028_pt1 | contig 10719 bp, 14 predicted proteins | sample Palsa_T0_1_FD_201949 | JGI IMG/M metagenome (GOLD analysis project Ga0302324, IMG submission 201949) | Peat permafrost microbial communities from Stordalen Mire near Abisko, Sweden - Palsa_T0_1 | ecosystem: Environmental > Terrestrial > Soil > Palsa > Peat permafrost | place: Sweden: Abisko...
TTCGAGGCGCGCCTTGGTTTCGGCATTAAGCTCGCCTCGCCCGCCGCCAGTTTGGGCGAATCCTAAAGCGGCTCCGGCGGCCAGAGTGAAAATAGCACGTAGCGTCAACTTGGACCTCCAATATGTGTTTCGATTGTAAACCATCGCCCGAAGGTCAGATCGCCTTCCCGAAAAACGTTCGAGACCGTTTGAATTTGAAGCCGGGAACGGAGCTCGCCACCGACGTGCACGGTGAGTCGTTGGTGATCAAGAGTGTTGCTCGCGAGTTGCCGGATTGGCGAAGGGCGGCGGGAGCCTCACCAAGGCGCTAGAGGAAGATCGCGCCGCCGAAAACGCATCCTACGATGCCCGAATTGGTAGTTGATTCCCGGGCGACGGTCGTTGGCAGGGCCATGGCCCCGCCCCACAGTGGTGTGCATGATGCTAAGAGGTGATCGCAGGTGGCGCAGCCTCTTTAGTCTGCGTTTGATCGCGAAATCCCGGCCCTGACGGACGGGGTTATAACCCTGGCGTGAGCCTGGGGACTTAAAAGGTTCATAATAACTTTCATGAGACTCCTCGCATTAACCCTGCTAGCCGCGGGCTTCGCTGCCGCGGAAACTTTTTCGGGAACTGTGGTCGACGTCATGTGCAAGGGCAAGGATCTGGCCGGGCACACGCGCTCCTGTGCGCTCGATTGCGCCAAGAGCGGATTCGGCTTGGTCGAAGCCGACGGCAAGTTTCTAAAGTTCGATGAAAGCGGCAATGCGCGCACTCTTTCGATGCTCAAGAAAAGCTCGAAAGAGAAAGACTTGAAGGTCAAGGTCACGGGAACCCTGGACGGCGACGTGATCAAAGTGAAGGCGGTAGAGCTGCTTCCTTAAACCGCGGGTCACCCTTCCGGCTCACCCCCGCCCATTGTCGTCCCTTCCGCGGCCACTCCTTTTCGCAACCGGGCCCACGCTGGAAATAGAGGAGGGTTTTCGAGCCACGTTTTCAGCCACAGCAGATTCTCTTCCTTGCGAGTCCACCGCGCGTGATCCTTGGCCATGATCACCAGCCTGCGCACTGCCTGTTTATGCTCGGCATCGCCCGCTTCGTATTCGGCGAGGAGCGCCAGCAAGCTCAATTCCAGCGCCCCCAGGTTCGATTGGCGGACTCCTTCCACCATGGGCGCGAGATGCACTCCCGATTCCCGCAGCAGTTGCCGCAGATAGCTCTCTGAAATCGGGCGCAGCTCTTCGGCCAGTTGTTCGAATTCTTGGGGGCCGACAATGGAAGGATTATGCTGATCGATCCATTCGGCCAGCTTAGCCCGCTTTGTGCCTGGCATGACGGTACGCCATGACCGCCTTCTCGTGCGCGGCTTGAGTTACGGAAAAGACATGGCCTCCCCCGTCGGCCTTGGCCACGAAGAATAAGTATTCCGTCGTGGCGGGATGGAGCGCCGCTTCGATCGACGCGGCTCCAGGATTGGCGATAGGTCCCGGAGGCAGACCGGCATTCTGATAGGTGTTGTAGGGGTTCTGACGCAACAGATCGGACTTGTGAATCACGCCCTCGTAGCGGTTATCGAGCAGCGCGGCGTAAATCACGGTAGGATCGCAGCCGAGCCGTATGTTCCTCGCGATGCGGTTGGTGAACACGCCCGCCACGATTTTGCGCTCCTCCGGCACTCCGGTCTCTTTCTCGACTAGCGAAGCGAGAGTGACCGTCTTCAGCACGTCGCCCTCATGCTGAGGATCGAGCTTCTTCCACTGCCTGCGAAATTCGTTGGTCATCAGGCGGCATAACTCCACGGCCGTGGTCGAGTGCAACAGGCGATAGGTGGACGGAAACAGAAACCCTTCGAGCGAAGGCGCGTTGGGAGCCAGGTCGCGAATCGAAGCGGCGTCGGCGGAGGCCTTGACGAAATCGTCGGCGGAGATGGTTCCGTGATTCGCAATCAGACGCGCGATGTCAAAACGATTGCTGCCCTCCGGCACCGTGAACTCGAAATAATAAATGTCGCCTCTGCGGATGCGATCGAAAACAGTGAAGACGCTGGCGGGGCCGGCGAATCGATACTCTCCCGCCTGCAGTTTCGCGGAGGGATTCATCAGGCGCGCCAACCAGACCTGCCATTCATAGCGAACCACCCCCGCGTTCTTCAACGTGGTGGCGATGGGGGCGCCATGTCCGATGCGCACGAACTTCTCGCCGGGCGCCGCTTCATAAGGTTGTCCCAAGGCCCACACCGCCGCGATGCCGACGAGCAAGCCCAGGGCAAAGACGATCAACGCGATGCGGATGAGCTTCTTCATGATGGAAAGTGGGGCGGACCCGGGTCGGTCTGTCGGACCCAGGGGGCTTGCCCCAATAACTCTCCGATTCCAATCCCGCTCGCGCACACTGCCGCCGGAAAATGGGGCGGACCCCCAGGTCTGCGGCCGATCCCCGGATCGGCCTGTCGTGCGGAGAGCGCGATCCGGGGATCGCGCGCAGGCCCGGGGGCCTGCCCCACCGTGCGGGTCCTCACCACTCGGCTCCCGAATCCAAATAGCTCTCCAGCAAAATAATCGCCGACAACTTATCGATGGCCCGCGCCCTCTTCTCAATTCCAATCCCGCTCGACCGCAACACCCGATGCGCCTCCACCGTCGTCAGCCGCTCATCCCAATACTTCAGAGGCACGCCCGTATGCTCCCTTAGCCGTTCGGCAAATTCGTGTACATAGGCTGCCTGCCGGCCTGCATCGCCGCTCATATGGAGAGGATTCCCCATCAATAAAAGCGTTACGCCCCGTTCTGCGATGATGTGTGCAATATTTGACAAATCTTGCCGAATATTGGTTCGTTCCAGGGTAGGGAGGCCCTGTGCGGTGATCCCCAGAGGGTCGCTCAACGCCAATCCAATGCGCTTTTTCCCTAGATCGAGCGCAAGAATTCGCCCTTTGCCTGTATTTTCCTGGTCCGCCACGGGTCTGTCCAATTATAGTGATAGAAAGGTTAGGTTTTGCTGACTCCCGTAGTCTCGACCGCGCGCAGACCCGCTTCCCGAGGGGTAGGCGTTCTTGCGCTCGGCGTGGTCGTGGCGCTGTTGTATTTCGGCCGCGTATTTTTTATCACGGTCATCATTGCCGCGATTATCTCCTTCATCCTCGATCCGGCGGTGTTGTTTTTCATGAAGCTGAGGATGCCTCGAGGCTTGGCCAGCTTCGTGGTCTGCAGCCTCGGTCTGATGTTCCTTTATCTGGCGGGCCTGGGAATTTACACTGAAGCCAGGGCGATGCTGAACGATTTGCCCGCCTACGGCGCACGCATTAATTCGCTCGTTGACGGGGCGACGGGCCGGCTCGACAACATCGAAAAAAGCATGTACCGCGAACTGATGCCCAAACGTTTTCAGGAAGAGCAGCAACAGGCGGAGCGCGATGCCGCGGCGCGTGCCAGCAACAACAAGAAGAAAAACTCGGTGGCGCCTCCGCCTCCCGCGATTCAGGAGGTTCGCGTGCACCCCGAGCCCACGCCGCTGACCAGCTATATCTATCTTTATCTGGAGCCTTTCTATAGCGTGTTGCTGATGGCGAGCTTCATTCCCTTCCTGGTTTACTTTCAATTGAGCTGGGGCGACCATTTGCGCACCCGCGTGCTCTATCTGTTCGATGGCGCGGACCGTCACGTCGCCGGACGTGCGATCGCCAGCGTCGCCGAGATGGTGCGTGCTTACGTAGTCGGAAATTTTCTTCTCGGAGTGTTGTTGAGCGTCGCCAGTTCGCTTCTTTTTGCCAGCGTGAAACTGCCCTATTGGCTGGTCGCCGGTCCGGTAAGCGGATTCCTGAGTTTGATCCCTTACATCGGTCTGCCTCTGGCCTTGCTGCCGCCGATGATTGCCGCCCTGCCCATGGCCACCGGTCCCGAGATATACCTGTTTCTCTCCGCCAGCGTGGCTCTGCTGCACCTTTTCGCCCTGAATCTGCTGTATCCGAAATTCGTCGGTGCGCGCGTCCATTTGAATCCTCTGGTAGTGACGCTCGCCCTGATGTTTTGGGGCATGTTGTGGGGCGGCATCGGACTCGTGCTCGCTATCCCTTTGACCGCCGCGATTAAGGCTGTTTGTGATAACGTTGGCAGTTTGCAAGCTTACGGAAAGTTGCTCGGTGATTGAGTGAGTAAACAGTTTTGGATCTTCCTGCTGGTCGGTCTCGCGATAGTCGGCGCCGGCATTGGTTTCGTATGGATAGGCACCAAGGGAAATCACCTGGAACTGACCGGCACCATTCTGAAAGTTAGGGTGCTGCCGCTCTCCGAAGTGGCGTCGCTGGTGGTGGTCGATTTTCGAGTGACGGATCCTACCGATATTCCTTTCGTCATGAAAGGCGCCAGCCTGACGCTGGAGCCCGCCACTGGTGCAACGCTCGAAGGCATGACCGTTTCAAAATCCGATATCGAGAACGTTTTTAAATATAACCCGATTCTCGGACCGAAATTTAACGACGTATTGGGAATCAAGGACCGCATCGAGCCGCATCAACGCCTCGACCGCATGGTGGGCGCGCGCTTTGAGATCCCCGAATCCCAGGCCGAGGAGCGCAAGGCGATCCATCTGCACGTCGAAGAGATGGACGGCGTGACGGCGGACCTGGTCGAAAAGAAATGATGATCACTACGCAGGTTTTAGATACCGCAACCGGAGAGCCGGCTGCCCGTATTCCCGTCGAGCTTGATGTTTTCATCTCCGGGCACGGCTGGCGCGACGCCGGCCGGGGCGTCACCAATACCGATGGCCGGATACTCGATTTCGGTGAAACGCCCGCTGCGGGTGTCTACCGCATGATGTTCGACGTCGGCGTCCATTTTCCGGACTCGTTCTTTCCCACCATCTCGGTCACCTTCGAAGTCGACGACCCGAACGACACGTTTCACGTTCCGCTGTTGCTGAGTCCATTTGGCTACACAGTCTACCGCGGACGCTGATTTTAAGGTCGAATAAGCCCTCGTTGAAGCTCTTACGACAGCATTTATGGTCATTTATCATGGTTGACTCATAGACATCGAGCGTATTATTATTCACACGAGAGAATAAATATTCACCATGACCGCGCCGATGCCTATTTCCAAGCCGTTCGCGAAACATTTAAGGTCGGATCTCGATTTAGCCCCCGAATCGTTGCGCGCCGTGCTGGATCTTGCGCATCAGGTAAAAAAGACCCCGGCAAAATTCGCTAAATCACTGTCCGGAAAATACTTAACCCTATTGTTCGAAAAGCCGTCCCTCCGCACCCGTCTGACCTTTGAGCTGGCCATGAAGCAACTAGGCGGCGACGCGGTAACAAGCATCGGCCCGATCGCGGAGCGCGAGCCGGTGAAAGATGTCGCGCGAAATGTGGATCGATGGTCAAACGGAATTGTTGCGCGGGTCTTCTCTCACCAAACAATTGAGGAGCTGGCGGCATGGTCCAAAATCCCGGTGATCAATGCGTTGAGCGATTTGTATCATCCGTGCCAGGCGCTCGCCGATGTGCAGACGTTGGAGGAGCGGTTCGGAAAACTCGACGGAATGAAACTCGCTTTTGTAGGCGATGGAAATAATGTCGCGCACTCGCTGATGCTGACAGCGGGCCGATTGGGAATGCGGGTGGCCATTGCGGCTCCGGCGAATTATCAACCCAATCCTGAAATTGTCGCGGAAGCGTCGAAGTTTGCTGAGATCACAATCACGGCCGATGCTTCGGAAGCGGTCGCTGGCGCGCACGCGGTTTATACCGACGTGTGGGCGAGCATGGGGCAGGAGAGTGAAGCAGCGGAGCGGTCACGGATTTTTGCGCCGTATCAAGTGAACGAGGAATTGTTCGCGCAGGCGCGGCCGGACGCGATTTTTCTGCACTGCCTGCCGGCGAAGCGGGGCCTTGAAGTGACCGATGCCGTGATGGAATCGCCGCGGTCGGCTATCTTCGATGAAGCGGAGAATCGTCTGCACGCGCAGAAGGCTCTGCTGATGATGCTTTTATGAACAAACCTAAAAAAGTAGCGCTCGCTTACTCGGGCGGACTGGATACATCGATCATCATTCCGTGGTTGAAGGAAAACTACGGCTGCGAAGTGGTGGCGGTGTGCGGCGATATTGGACAGGGCGGCGATGAGCTGACTGGTCTCGAAGAGAAGGCGCGGAAAACCGGCGCTTCGGAAGTATATGTAGCCGACATGCGGGAGGAGTTTGTCGCCGAATATCTGTGGAAGATGGTGCGGGCGGGCGGCGAATATGAGCACAAGTATTTGCTGGGAACTTCGATCGCGCGGCCTTTGCTCGCCAAGAGGCAAGTGGAAGTCGCGCTCGCAACCGGCTGTGATGCGCTGGCGCATGGATGCACCGGCAAGGGCAACGATCAGGTTCGTTTCGAGCTGACCTACAAGGCGCTGGCTCCGCATCTTCCGGTGATCGCGCCGTGGCGTGAATGGGATTTGGTTTCGCGCGAGGACTGCATTGAATACGCGGCGAAGCACAACGTGCCGATCGCGCAAACGACTACTAAAATTTATAGCCGGGATCGCAATATCTGGCACATTTCGCACGAAGGCGGCGAACTGGAAGATCCTGCCAATGCGGCTCCGGATGGGATCTGGATGCTGACGAAGAGTCCTGAGGAAGCTCCGGATAAAGCGGTCGATGTGACCATCGGTTTCGAGAAGAGCATGCCGGTTTCGGTGAATGGCAAGCGAGCGCTATCGGCCGTCATGCTGCTGGAGGAGCTGAATGCGATTGGCGCGGCCGCGGGAATCGGGCGCATCGATCTGGTGGAGAATCGGTTTGTCGGCATGAAGTCGCGGGGCTGTTATGAAACGCCGGGCGGCACGCTGATCATGGTGGCGCATCATGAGCTGGAATCGCTGACGCTCGACAAGGGCATGGCGCATTACAAGGAAAAGCTGGCGCTCGATTACGCGGAGATGGTTTATAACGGCTTGTGGTTCACGCCTCTGCGTGAATCGCTGGACGCATTTTTCGAGAAGGCGGCGGAGACGACCACGGGTGAAATCACGCTGCGCCTGTACAAAGGCGGGATTCAGCCGGTGAGCCGCACATCGCCCTATTCGCTCTATTCGCTGAACATCGCGAGCTTCACGATGGGCGCGGAGTACGACCAGCGCGATGCGCGCGGGTTCATCAACCTGATCGGGCTGCCGATTCAGGTGCGGGCTTCCTTAAATAAGGCGCAGAAGAAAACCGTATGAAACTTTGGGGAGGGCGCTTCGAAGGTGGACCGTCGGAGGTCTTCGAGCGCTTTTCCGGCTCGCTGCACTTCGATAAGCGGTTGATCGACGCGGATATCCGGGGTTCGATTGCGTATGCGAGCGCGCTGGAGCGGGTGGGCATTCTCACCGCTGTGGAACGCGACGAACTTGCCGCGGCGTTTCTGGCGATTCAAAAAGAGTCGCAGGATGCGGCGTTCTGGCTGGGTTCCGATGACGAGGATGTTCACACGCTGGTGATCCGCAAGCTGAAGGAGCGGGCGGGGACGCTGGCGGACAAAATCCACACGGGGCGCAGCCGGAACGATCAAGTGTCACTCGATATCCGGCTGTGGCTGCGCGAAGAGATCGACGCGTGCGGGAAAGAGCTGCTGGGCCTGATGTCGGCTCTGCTGGATATGGCGAAGCGGGACGCGAAGGCGATCGTGCCGGGCTATACGCATACTCGCAGGGCGCAGCCGGTGTTGTGGCCTCATTATTTATTGGCTTATTTTGAAATGTTTGCTCGCGACCTGGAAAGGTTGAAAGAAGCGCGGAAACGAGTTGACGTGATGCCGCTGGGTAGCGGGGCGATGGCCGGGTCGGGATTTCCTTTCGATCGGGAGGCGATTGCGAAGGATCTGGGCTTCGCGTCGATCACCAAAAATTCGATGGATGTTTCGGGCGATCGCGATTTCGCGTTGGACTTTCTGCATGCGGCCAATCTGACGATGCTGCACTTGAGCCGTTTGGCCGAGGATTGGATTCTTTACTCCGGCGAAGAATATGGCTGGCTCGATTTAGGCGACGGCGTGACCAGCGGATCGAGTATTATGCCGCAGAAGAAAAATCCCGATTCGCTGGAGTTGATCCGCGGAAAATGCGGCGGCGTGTTCGGCGATTATACGGCGTTATTCCTGACGATGAAGGGGCTGCCGATGACCTACAACCGCGACATGCAAGAGGACAAGCCTCGCATTTTCGACGCGGCCGATCAGTTGCGCGGTTCGCTAGAAATGGCGCGTGTGGTGGTCGAGACGACGCGTCTGAAGCCTGGGCCTCCGGCGGCGGCGTTGGAAGAAAGCTGGGCGGTCGCGACCGATCTGGCGGATGCGCTGGCGCGCAGCGGCGTGCCGTTTCATCACGCGCACAAGATGGTAGGCCGGCTGGTGCTGGAGAGCGTGCGCGATCAAAAGAAACCCGCGGACTGGACGGCGGAAAAGCTGGCTGCGTTCGATCCGGCGTTCACATCTGATATGGCTCGGTACCTGAAGCCGGCGGAGGGAATTGAAACGCGGGAGCTGCCGGGAGGCACGGGGCCGAAGGCGGTCGCCAAGGCGCTGGCGGACGCGAGTACACGAATTCTCGAGATGGCAAAGTGAATAAGAGCTATCGCCAGGGACAGATTTTGAAGCTGATCCACTCCGAGCATCCGCACACGCAGGAGGATCTGGCGAAGGCTCTGCGGGCGATCGGGATTCCGGCGACGCAAGTGACTCTTTCGAGGGATATTCGCGAGCTGGGGTTAGTGAAGACGGCCAACGGTTACGCGCGCGGAGTGCCTGAGTCCGCAGGGCCGGACGTGATGGCGATTGCGCGCGAGTATGTGCAGGATGTTCGGGTGGCGCAGAACCTGCTCGTGCTCCGGACCCCTGCGGGGCATGCGAATTCAGTGGCGGTGGCGCTGGATAACGCTAATTGGCCGGAGGTGACGGGGACGATTGCGGGGGATGATACGGTGTTGGTGATTGCGCCGGATGTGGAGACTGCGGAGGCGCTGCGGGCTAGGTTTTTGGGGGCTTTGAAGTAAGAAGCCGCCTGAAAGGGCGGCTGCCGCCAAGATTGGCGGCCCCACAACAAAGGCGGAAAAACTCTTCACAGGCTGAAGCCTGTGCCACCTCCTGATGCTAAATAGCTGAGAGCAGGTGGCACAGACTTTAGTCTGTGTTTGCTCGGGCTTTTGTTATCAGCGGCCGCGTTTTACTCGATAGTCTTCTACGGAGGGCATTTTTATTACGCGGCACATTTCGAACAGGCGGGAGCGGGCGCGGGCGCCGATCATTTCGCCCATCGTCTTGCGATGCACGGCTACGCCGCCTGCGCCGGTATATTCGATCATGGCGCCGGTGACGTCGGGATCGGGGAGATTGCTGGTCGCGATCAGGGTTTTGCGGCTGTTGCAGCGGTCGGTGATGATCGACGTCACAGTGTCTTCCACCCATTCGGTGACGCGATGCGCGCCTAGATCGTCGAGCAGCAATACGGGGGCATCGAGCGCGGCTCGATAGGCTTCCCGATCGCTGGCGCCGGATGTTGCGTTGTAGCCGGAGCGAATTTTGTCGAGCAGATTCTGATAATCGAAGAAGACACCTTCGTGGCCTTTTTCGAGGAGCGCGCGCAGCGCGGCGACGGCTAAATGAGTTTTCCCGGTGCCGGGCTCGCCGACGAACAGGAGGCCGGGGCGATCGACCGCGGGATATTCGCGGACGAAGCTGCGCACCTGCATCAGCACTGTTCCGAGGCCTTGGCGCGCGACCGGATTATCCTGCGGCACGATGAAATTGTCTAGCGATGCCTGCTGATAGTTCAGAGGAATGCGGGAGTTTTCCTTGATGGCAAGATTCCGGGTTGCGAAGGAGCACTCGCATCGCTCGGCGCCCGAAAGCCCGCCGCGTTCGACGATCTTCCAGCCGGTTCCGTCGCAGAGCTTGCAGTTGGCGTCAGGCATCTTTAGCGTGCCGTGAAACGGATAGTATGTTGCCGTCCGGATCCTTGAACCAGGCTACTTGATCGCCGTTGGGAGCCGTCCAAATGCCCAGGTCGTCCTGCTTGAAGAATCCGAAGATTTCGCAGGTGACGCCGGCTTTCCGCAGATCGAGAACGGCGGCGCGGATGTCCTTCACATCCCAGCCGAGAACGGTGCCCTGGATTGGTTTCACTTCTTTAGCGAGGGCGACGCGCAGAGGGGCTCCATTGCTTTCGAAGACGAGCGCGAAACCGTCTTCTGAGATTAAACGCAGGCCCAGCTTGTCGCGATAGAAGGCGCGGGCATGATCGGCATTGGTGGTGCTTACGAAGGCAACGAGCTTTTCTGAGGAGAGCATAGTTTATTCGATGACTATTAGTATCTCGCCTGCGGCCACGGTTGCGCCGTCTTTGGTTTTTATTTCGACCACGGTTCCGGCTTTGGGCGATTTCATTTCATTTTGCATCTTCATCGCTTCGACAACAATCAGGCCTTGGGCCTTTTCGACCGTGTCACCCACTGATACCAGAACGCGGACGACTTTTCCCGGCATCGGCGCCGCGATACTCTGGCGGCCTTGGGAGGCGCCAGTGGTGGAGCGGGCCCGCAATTCGCGCGGGTCGAAGATCTCGACGTTGAAAATCTGGTCGTTGACTTGGATGGTGCCGGGAGCTAGGACGGTGGCTTGATAGCTGCGGCCTTCTATAAGGATGGAGAAGATCCCTGGGCCGGAGGATTCGATTGAATAGTTGCGGGACAGGTCTGAGTACACCAGGCGAGAGGAGT
>Ga0302324_100028029_pt1 | contig 10718 bp, 13 predicted proteins | sample Palsa_T0_1_FD_201949 | JGI IMG/M metagenome (GOLD analysis project Ga0302324, IMG submission 201949) | Peat permafrost microbial communities from Stordalen Mire near Abisko, Sweden - Palsa_T0_1 | ecosystem: Environmental > Terrestrial > Soil > Palsa > Peat permafrost | place: Sweden: Abisko...
TGGTCGATTTGGAATTCAAGGGAATTATCGAGCCGCCGATGACGCTCGGGGAGATCAAGCAGTCGGGGAAGTTCGCGGACTTCGCGCTAGTCAGGCAGGGACGGTTGTCGACTATGGCGGTGCCGAAGAAGTTTGTGGCGTGGATGCGGGCGCGGTACCCTAAGGCGAAGATTTGAGAGTGAAACCCCGGCCGGGTTTCACGCTTCCCCGGGCAGCGGTAACCCCTGCACCTTGGTATTAAGAAAAACGAAACGGGGGCGGCTTTTTTGGCCGCCCCCGCTGTTTGCTAACTCAAGTGCCGGTTACGGAGTGCTCTTGGCCGGCTTGTTCTTGTTGAAGGTCAGGGTCAATGCGACTACTCCGGCTGCTACGTTCAGGCCGTTTTGTCCTTCGATCGAGACCGGCTGCAACGCGACGGAGTTCTTGAAGCCTCCGACCAGCACGTTGGCGCCCGCGCCTACTCCCACCGCTGCGCTTGCAGTCGCGCCGCCGTAGTGACCTGCAAGTGCGCCCTGTCCGAGGTTGTTGGTCGGGGCCAGAACCGCCCACAGGATTACGCCCGACTGAAGGTAACCGATGTCAGCGCCGAACTTCGTGATCGAGCCGGTGTAGTATTCGGTGTAGCCCGGCTGGAGCGCATAGGCGCACTGAAGCTTGCGCGATGAGCCGAAAATAAAGCCCCATCCTGCCGCGACGTGACAGGTCAGGTATCCCGCGCGAACAGCCGCGCCGCCGCTCGACGCCGGGGCAGGTGCTGCACCCTGGGCTCGTGCCGACGGTGCGCCTGCGGCCAGAATCACCGCCAAACCCAGAGCAATCACCATTCCTCGTGCTTTCGAATTCATTTCTTTCCTCCGTCTGTGCTGAGGGTCTCCGCTCCCCCGGACCAAGTGGGAAACCCTCTCGTTAACAAGCTGATCAACCATGCACGTTCTCACGTTGCCTATGAAAATGCAATATGACTGGCCGGCGTTGGGCGGCGCCATTCCCGCGTCGTAGATGATGTCAGCTATGCAGCCGCGCTCGCGCTCTGCGAGCCTGAGTGCTAGACAGTTGGGTGGAACCGAAACCAAAGGAGAATGCTGATGCCGCTCGTAAACGTAAAAGTAATTGAAGGTGTGTTCAGTGACGCACAGAAGCGCGAGATGGTTCACAAACTCACCGAGACGATGGTTTCAATCGAAGGTGAGAATATGCGCCCTGTCACCTGGGTCGTGATTGAAGAGGTCAAAAGCGGCGATTGGGGCATCGCAGGAAAGCCCCTTACGACCGACGACGTTAAGGCTCTTGCCGCAGGCAAATCGCGCTAAGCGCCTATCCTCGCGCGCTCAAGTGTCCGCCGTCATCCGGCCCAGAAATGACGCGACACTAAAATCAAAAGACGCCCAGTCAATCGTCCGCGGCGTCAAACGCCAGTACCGCCGGCGTTGGCGGGCGGGGTTGATCACTTGACTACGATTTGCCGATCTTGACTACCATCTGCCGATCAAGCACGATTCTGCGGACTTTGCTTACGTATCAAGCTCAGGGTGAACTCGCAGGAGAATCCGATAGATGAAGCTCAAGAACATTCTCGCAAGTTTTAGCGCCCCTGCCGTCGTCGTCTGCATGATCGGCTTGGCCGTGCCGGCCCTGGCGCAGACCTCGCAGAAGCAGCTCGATATCGCGGCGGCGCGCGCGCAGCGCAAGGCCACGGTCGGCGCCAACATGAATCTGACGGCGGATGAAGCGTCGAAGTTCTGGCCGGTTTACGACGCGTATGAAGCCCGGATGGACGCGGTCGAGGATCGCCACGTTCGCGAGCTCAAGGCGTTCGCCGCCAAGTTCAATAGTCTCACCGATGCGGACGCTTTGAAGAAGCTCAACGAGGTGATCGCGATTCAGCAGGCGCGCCTCGATATCCAGAAGGAATTCATCCCGAAGTTCCAGGCGGCGGTCTCGCAAGTCAAGGTGACGCGCTTTTATCAGATCGACAACAAGATCCAGGCGCTGATCCAGTGCGACATCGCCCAACTGGTGCCGCTGGCGCAGGCGCCGGGCGAGGCTGCTTCTTCGCAGTAGTAGTAGCAGCTCGATGACAGGGTCGGTCCGCTAGGCGCGGAGGGCGGGTAACCTAACCCCTTCCCGCGCGGGAAGGGGGACCGGACATCAGACTAGTGGACGAAATTGCCGCCTAGCAGGTAGACCGGGCCTCCGGAGGTGTTGAAGGCGAGGCCGGCGCGCCGGTGGTCTTGATCTATTTTTTTGCGTGAAGACGGCTATCGCTCCGTCGCGGCTGGCGCAAAGCTCCAGGACTACTACTACGAGGAACCGGACTCGGCCGGCATTCTCGTGACGAACGCGTGTGGCAGGCTCAAACCTTGACGAGGACATTTTGCTCGATTTCGAGCGCTTTGCGCACGGCCGGGCGTTTGAGCATGCGATCTTTGTGCGCCGTGAAATCAACGAGTTCGCGCGCGGGTAACTCGCCGCGCACACCCCAGGCATAGAGCGTGAGTGCATAGGGGTCGACCACGGAGTAATCGCTCAAGAACCACTCGCGCCCTTTGAGCCATCCATCGATCATCTGGAGATAGTTCCAGAACGATTTGCGCGCCGTCTCACGCATCGCGGGATAGGCCGCCGGGTCGCTGGTGTAGCGCTCGGGGCGAGCGTTGTGAGCGAAGGCAACGTGCACGCTGCTGGCGAAGAACGACATCAGCGAATAGCATCGCGCGGCTTCGAAGGGGTCGGCGGGGATGAGTTTGGCGCCGCCCGCAACGGCGCGGACGACGTAGGTCATGATGCCGATATTCTCGAACAGCGTGCGGCCGTCATCGAGTATGAGCGCCGGCACGCGTCCATTGGGATTAATCTTCAGGTATTGCTCGGTACGCTGCTCGCCTTTGCCCAGATCGATCTTCACGAGCTCGAACTGGGCGCCGGCTTCTTCGAGCACGATATGCGAGGCCAGCGAGCATGCGCCGGGAGCGTAGCATAGCTTGATCATGGTCGTGGCCTCCGTTGACACCTGCAAAATTGGGGTCTTCCAAAAGAACTGTCCTGTGATCGTTCTCGATCCATTTTTGTTCTATTTCATTTCTGATGTTGGTGCAGGCGGGCGATCGATTCGAGGATGAGCATGCGGGCGGCTTCGCGATCTACCCAGTCGCCTATTTTCACCCATTTGCCCTTTTCGAGATCCTTGTAGTGGCGGAAGAAGTGATCGATCTGATCGAGCATCAGCTTGGGCAGGTCGGTGTAGTTTTCGATGCCGTCGAAGTAGGGATTGAGTTCATCCACGGGCACCGCGAGGATTTTTTCGTCGATGCCGTTCTCGTCTTCCATCAGCAGGGCGCCCACCGGACGGCATCTGATGACTGCGGCGGGTGCGACCGGCACCTGCGAGAGCGCCAGCACGTCGCATGGGTCGCCGTCCTCGGACAGGGTGTTGGGGATGAAGCCGTAGTTGGCGGGATAGTACATGGCGGTGTGCAGGAAACGATTGACGAACAGCGCGCCGGAGGCTTTGTCGAGCTCGTACTTGACGGGAATGCCGCCCTGGGGGATTTCGACCAGCACGTTGATATCGTCGGGCGGGTTGCGGCCGGGCGGAATCTTGGTGACATCCATAGCGATACGCGCCTCCGGTGAGTGAGTGAGTAGAGCATGCGAGGGGAGGTTGAGGCCATCAGGCAGGGGTGACCCCTGCACCCAGTATTGGGCGCTGGTTCACGAAACCGAGCCACTACCCAGTGTTGAACTGGTTTTCCGACGACCCGAGCGGATCCGAAAGAGATCACCCTGACGCGGAGATTTTACCATAGTAGAGGTATCTATTAGTCGGGCGCTCTGCGAAGTTACCTCGTCTGTTTTGCAAGCCGCAGCCGAATTGCGGTTTGTCTCAGGGGTCGAATAGGTACGAACTCCTACGTCTGGGGAGCAAGGAGATAGTTATGGCAACGGGGAAGGCAAGTGGGGATTTTTTGTTCAAGATGGTCGGGATGACGAACACGCCTGGACCTGCCGGGAGCGTTCTGGTGCAGGTGAACTTCGAAGGGACGGCGACCGGGTTTGGCGCGGTGTTCGATACCTGCACGTTTATCGGCGGGGGCAAGGACGGGACTTTCAGCGAGGTTGGATCGGCGTACCTTGACAGCGGTGAACTGCTCACCGGCATCGGCCAGGGAACTTACGAGAGCACGGGGAAACATCGATGGTCGACCTCGGGTATCATGCAGATTTCGGATGGGCGCCGATTTGCGAATCACGGTGAGATAGACCTGGCCGCGCGGACCTGGAAGGGCGCGAATACGGAGATCAGCTAGCGGATGTGTGGCGCGGCAGACGCGGGCACGGTGGCCCGCGCCACTGAGAAGATATGAGGTCCTCCACCCTAACCCTCCTCCCATTTGGGAGGAGGGAATCAGAGTTTTGATCCGACAGTAAGTACTACTTGAGGCCGAGTTTCTTGATGCGGGTACCGAGCGTGCTTGGCCTGATGCCGAGGAGATCGGCGGCGCCGCCGGGGCCGTAGATTCTGCCGCCGCTGCGTTTGAGGGCGACGGCCATGTTGTCGCGCACCCGGCGAGTCATTTCCTTGTCCTGGACAACCTGGGGCTCTTCGCTTGATGCGGATACGGCGTTCGCCGGTCCGGACGGTTCCTGTTCGTCGGCTGGAATTTCCAGCCGGAGCGAGCCGAGGCGGGAGGTGATCACCGCGTGCTCGACAACGTTTTGCAGCTCGCGGACGTTGCCGAGCCAATCGTAGTTTTGCAGTTGCCGCAACTGGTCTGCGGTCAACTGCAGACCCGAGCGATTGAACCGTTTGCAGGCCACCTCAAGAAAATGCCTGGCGAGGATCGGCAGGTCGTCCTTGCGATCGCGCAAGGGCGGCACCTCGATCGGATAAACGGTCAGGCGGTAGTAGAGATCCTCGCGGAAGCGTCCCGCGCGAAGCAGGCTTTTAATATCGCGATTGGTGGCTGCGATGATTCGGACGTCGACGCGATGGGTTCGGCTATTGCCGACCGGCTCGAATTCGCCGTCCTGCAGGACGCGGAGCAACTTGGGCTGCAGGTCCAGCGGCAGATCGGCAATCTCATCGAGAAAAAGCGTGCCGCCGTCGGCGAGTTGGAAACGGCCGATGCGATCGGCCACGGCCCCGCTGAAGGCGCCCTTGCTATGGCCGAAGAACTCGCTTTCGAACAGTTCGCGAGGAATCGCGGTGCAATTGGTCTTGACGAGAGGCCGGCCGCGCCGGCTGCCGGTGGCATGGATGGCGCGGGCGACCAGTTCCTTGCCGACACCGGTCTCGCCAAGGATAAGCACGGTGGCGTCGGTGGGAGCGACGGTTTCGATCTGATCGAGCACACGGCGAATCGCAGGGCTCTTGCCGAGGATTGAACCGTCGGAAGCGGCTTTGACTTCCTCCTGCAAAAACGCGTTTTCGAGCTCGAGACGCTGGCGCAACTTGTCGATTTCATCGAAAGCGCGGGCATTGGCGATCGCGACGGCTGCGGTATCGGCATAGGCGCCCAGCCATACGAGGGCCACGCTATCGAGGGAGGAGCGGGTCAACACGGTGAGGACGCCGAGCAACTCGCCGCGGAACAGCAGCGGCATTCCGGCGAAGCTGCGCAGTCGTTGGCTGCGCACCCAGTCGGGCCTTTGCGTCGCTTCATGGTCGTCGCGAAGAGATTCGATCAGGATCGGGGTGGCGTCGGAATCTATCTGGGCGATTTTTGATCCACCCCAGTGAAACTCACCGTCGGTCCGCGACCAGTCCTCGGTGCGATGAGCCGAGTTGATTGGCCTGCCGGCGCTGGCGATCAGATGAAGCCGGGGGATTTTTGCCGGCGGGCCCGGATATTCGCGGCAACGTTCGCATAGCTCTCCGGGGCTGCGCCTCAGCCACAGTCTGGCCAGAGCGACTCCGCCTCTTTGGGCGAGACCCTCGACGATGAGCTTGAGCGCGACGTCGAGCGAGCGCTCCTGGCTCACCGCGCGGGCGACGGCTCCCAGTACTTCGGGTTTGAGCGTCACATAAGCCTTCGGTAGACGAACAGCCAGCCATTGTTTGGGCAACGGAGTTCCGAGATGATCGAGCCGGCGCAACGGGACTTCGTTTCCGCGATCGACACTGAGTCAGCCTCCTCCGAATGAAATCAACGATTAGTTGTTTGCCATCCATGGCACAACCCGTGCGAACTCTGCGCCATGGCAAAACGCAATGTTCGACAAGATGTCGTTGCTGCGACGGGGTTTGATTCGCGCGTGGATCAAAACGAGATTTTTGAAATAGACCGTTCCACCCTGGTCCTGCAACTGAGGACGCTCGGGCGAGTGATCAACGAGGGTGCGGAGGAAATCGAGATGGTGGCGGCCGAGAGGGTATTTGGTAAATCGCTCTCGCGCACGCTCAAGCGGAGAGCGGAAAAATTGCGCCTGATCGCAAAAGACCTGAAGGGGGTGCTGCGCCTGGTCGAACGAAGTCAGGTCGTCAAACCGCACGGACGATCCGCGGCAAAGCCGGTGCGGCCGCTCAAGCGCAAGGAACGGAACTGAGGTACAACTCGATGTTGGTGCGCATCTCTTCCCTTTGTTGCGTTGAGCGCGAGGCGTGGTAGGGTTGCGGCAGGGAGTTAGCTTAAGGCAGCAGCCAGCGGGAGCGCATGATGATTAAGGTAGAGCGCGAAATACCAATTCAGATCGAGCCGGGCGAGAATCCATTTCTCAAGGGGACATTTGCGCCGATCCCGACCGAGATCACGGCCGATGATTTGACTGTTATCGGCGAGGTTCCGCGGGACCTCGATGGCGTCTATTTGCGCAACGGGCCCAATCCGATCTTTCAGCCGCGTGGCCGGTACCATTGGTTCGACGGCGACGGCATGGTGCATGGGATCGAATTCCACGACGGCAAGGCGACCTATCGCAATCGGTGGATTCGCACCGAGGCGTTCGCGGCCGAGCAGGAGGCGCAGCGCACGATTTGGCCGGGGCTGATGGATCGTCCCGATCCCAACGTGCCGCGTGGAGCGGGATCCGACGGATGGCTCAAGGACTCGGCGAACACCGACCTGGTATTTCATAACGGGTACGCGCTGGCGCTTTGGTATCAGTGCGGGCTGCCGTACAAGCTGAATCCGCGGACGTTGGAAACGCTGGGAGTGGAACGCTTCGGCGGCAAACTGGACCGGGCAGTGTCGGCGCATGCGAAGGTCGATCCGGTGAGCGGCGAGCTGCTGTTCTTCGATTACGCGACCAAGCCGCCGTACATGACTTACAACGTGGTGTCGGCGCGCGGCGAGCTGACCAGGCATGAGCCGATCGAACTTCCCGGAGCGCGCCTGCCGCATGACATGGCCTTCACTGAGCATTACTCGCTGCTGATGGACCTGCCGCTGTTCTGGGATCCGCAGTTGCTCGAGCGCAAGGTGCACAAGGTCACGTACTATCCGGAGATGCCGAGCCGGTTCGGGATCCTGCCGCGCTACGGGACCAACGCGGACGTCAGGTGGTTCGAGGCGTCACCGTGTTACATCTACCATGTGGTGAACGCGTGGGAGGACGGCGACGAATTCGTGATGGACGCGTGCCGGGTGATACAGGCGGAGCCGGGTGCGAAGCGGGGCGAAGGGGAGCTGGCGCGGATGCGGGCGTTTTTGCGGCTCGAGGCGCAGCTCTGCCGGTGGCGCTTCAACCTGGCGACGGGTGCAGTCAAGGAAGAGCAGCTCGACGATGAACGGACGGAGTGGCCGACGATAAACAGGCAGATGATGGGGCGCAAGACGCGCTATGCGTACAACTCGTACGTGCCGCATTACGAAGGACTCGTGAAGTACGATACGGTGCGCGGCACGTCGGAGAAATATCTGTTTGGCGCGGGTCGGTCGTCGAACGAAGCGCCGTTCGCGCCGAGGGTGGGCGCGCGCGACGAGGATGACGGCTACGTTGTGACGTTCGTCGCCGATGCGGCGGCGAAGAGCACGAGCGAGGTGGTCATTATAGACGCCAGGAATTTTGCGGCGGGTCCGGTGGCGCGAGTGCAGATACCGCAGCGCGTGCCGGTCGGGTTTCACTCGACGTGGGTGCCCGGCGAGCAGTTGCCGGCGCGCTAGCTGCGACTACTAATTCGGTGCGGGGCCGGTCTCGTGAGTGGCGGGAGTATCCACTTCGATACTGTGCGGATTGCCGGCTTTGTCGGGGACGTTGGTGTGAATCTTGCCGCTGAGGAGGGTCACGCGGGTGGGCAGATTCTGCCCGTTGACGACAGTGGCGTCCTCGATGGCGACGCCGGTGGCGCCGTTGAGAGTTATCGAGCTGCCGTCGGCAAAGCCCAAGGTCGCAGAAGCGTCGGGCGCGGTTGTGACCTGATCGTGAAGCTTGAGGGGAGTTCCGGGCTGAGCGGCGAGGGTGGCGCCGATGCGTTGAATCTGAGCGCTGCCGCTGACCTGGGTTACGGTGCCGACGGAATCATCGGCGCGGGCTAACGAGCCGGCAGGCAAGAGTGGGAGGAGTGCGGCAGCGGCCAGAATCAAAGCAAGCGAGCGTAGAGGGTTGCGTTGTCTGGCGACGGCGGGTGGGTTCTTTTTCATTTGCATTTACCTGGCGTTTCGTGGTCGCAGGAGAATAGACGGGAATAGGATAGCATTCGAGTAAATCAAACGCTTCTACGCTATGGAGCGCAATTTTGGCATCTCTGGCGTCATGGTGGTAAATTCGTCATTATACAGATGCTAGCAGCAGTTGATATTACTAACAAAAGGGGATCGTGCACAAATGAGTGCGATTAGGCACTTTTATACTCGGCTGCGGGAGTCGTCGCGAGGACAAACCATGGCTGAGTACGTAATGATCGCGAGCGTCATTGCGATCATTGTGTACGCGGGATATCAGAGCTTCGGCGCGACGCTCGGCACCCAGGTGACCTCGATCAATCACTCGTTGTAAGTTCGCTGCGCGAAGCCTGCCGGCGCTTTTTTTCCATAAAAAAGTTAGCGGTCCTCTGCCGCCTCATTTGCGAACAACGCGTTACAGATCTGTTGCCGCGTTGAAACCGTGCGCGTGTGCCGATAGCGTGATGGCGGGGTACGCACGTGACGGGTGGGCGGAAATCAATCCTCGCAGGCGCGATTATCGGCGGCGTGCTCGCGCTGGCTTCGGGATGTTATACGACGCAGGAGACCGATCAGACACTGCCGCCGTACGCGTCTATCTCGGACGCCGGGCGCGATCCATCGAGCCTGCCCAAGCCTCCACCGGATGACTCGGGCGGCGTGATGAGCTCGATCGGCGATGCGATCGTGTTGCCGTTTCACGAGCTCGGTGAAGCGTTCGAATCCAACAACAAGGTCACGAATCCGTACTCGAACTCGAACTAGATTCGCCAGCGCCAGCGCCTGCGCGGGTGTGAACCAGCGCGCCGCCGTGATGCGTGCAGCTTCGATTTGGATAGCAGTGCTCGCGATCATGCTGCTGGGTGCGGTTCGCGCTCCGATCTATTTAGGGGTACTCGAACCACCGATAGGACAAAGCACACAGTTCCGCGTGAGGGTGGCATTTCGTTTTGCAGGTGGACGATGGAGTGCGATGCCGAACGAGGCTACCCAACAAGATGCGATTGCGAAGTTGGTCCCGCTGTATCCGGCGCAGGTTTCGTGGACTATCGCGTTGCATGGCGAGAAACTCGGCGCGTTAAGTAGCGTGCGACCGTCGGAGTATTCGAGCTATTCCGAAATTGGCCTCGAGGATTTGACGGCGGACTCGAAACCGCCGCTGGTTCGAGAGGGCGCGGCGGCATTCGCGATGTGGATGGGCGCGCCGCGCTATCGGCCGCTGCCGGCTATCTCGGAGCCGAACTATCATGACCCCGATGATTGGAAGACATTTGATGCGCCGGCGTCGATACGCAAAGAAGCGATCGCGGCTTTCAGACGAGAAATTGCACTCGACATAAACTGCGACGGCAAAGCTACGCGGAGCTATCCCGACTCAGCGGTCCAGATCTACGGCGAACCGTACAGATCAAACCGTGGAGATGTGCTGATCGCGATGCGCCCGGATCCGCGTCGCAACCACTGCGATGGGCCGGTGGGCGACGAATGGCAGTCGGTGTGGTTCCATTTGAAGGGCAACGACTTCAGGTGGATTGGGAACTCGCTCACGATTGTTGACATCGGCGACTACGACGGCGACGGCGCGGCGAAAGTCCTGTTTCAGTACGACGGCTACAATCGCGACGGCTACGTGCTGTTCGACCCGCGGGACGATTCGAAGACAGAATTTGCGTGGTCGTATCACTGAGCGTCGATGACATCGACCTGGATGAGGCCGGTTGAGCCTTCGCGGGTCATCATGCCGCTCGTCCATCCCGCGCCCGGGTAGAAGCCCTGCTCGAATCGCCAGACCATCGTGAGTTTCGATCCGGAGGCTTTGTTCCACCTGAGCCGGTAGTAGAGATGGCGCGTCCAGCTCGGCGACTGGCCGGTCATGAAATTCATTTCGAAAAAAGTTGGCCAGCTCATCATGCTGCGATCGACGACGAGCGAAACCGCGTCACCCGGGTCGGGCGCGAAGTCGAATCCGCCGGTTCTGATGTCGCGGCTGATGCATTTGCCCATCGGGAAGAGCTTCCCGCCGTCGGATAGCGTGACGCGATCGGCGGAGTCGCATGTCACGTGCACGTCGAGCGTGCGGATGTCGGCATAGAAGTCGAGCGGGAGTGAGCCGACTTT
>Ga0302324_100028032_pt1 | contig 10717 bp, 6 predicted proteins | sample Palsa_T0_1_FD_201949 | JGI IMG/M metagenome (GOLD analysis project Ga0302324, IMG submission 201949) | Peat permafrost microbial communities from Stordalen Mire near Abisko, Sweden - Palsa_T0_1 | ecosystem: Environmental > Terrestrial > Soil > Palsa > Peat permafrost | place: Sweden: Abisko...
CATCTCGATGTCGCTCTCTTTCAGCATCTCGCGATAGTCCGGGAAAACGCGCGGGATGCCGTAGCGGGTGGCCAGCTCCTGAGCGTGCCCGGAAGTGGGCGAGGCCACGGCCACTACTTCCGCTTCTTCCGGCATGATCTGAAACGATGCCGCGTGGATGTCGGCCTCGAATTGCGACCCGATGATTCCAACCTTCACTCTGCCAGTTGCCATAGCTCCTCTTTCCGTGAATTATTAAGCGTTCAGCACGCGTCCGCTGAACCGATCCAGTACAAAAACTTTATTTTCGCGATACGACCGCACCGAAAGATCGATGGTGCTCATTACTTTGTGCCCCAAATCGGCCGGACAATTGGGCTGCTGTCTGGAGCGCACGCAATCGAAGAAGTTGTCCACGTGCTTTTGATCGCCTTCGTTGCCGACATCTTCCAGCACGATCTCGTCCCGGCCCCACTTCTTGCGGAATTCGTCGCGGAACGGCGTTTCCGGCACAATGCGCGCGATGTTGGTATTGCGGCCTTGCGGGCCCTCCCACTCGTCGCCCAGGTGCACCGTCGCCTGGGTTCCTCGCAACAGCAGCAGGGGGCCGATTTCGTTCACTTGCGAAGACTGCACCAGCATGGAGTATTTGCCCGGATAGTCGGCCGCGGTGAGAAACGTATCCGGCACCTCGCGCCCGTCGTTGTAGACATACAAACCGCCCATGCCTGAAACGCGCAAGGGATGGTCGTTTTCGAGCGCGAGATGGAACGGCGCAACGATGTGATAGTGCAGATCGGTGGCGATGCCTCCGGAATAATCCCAATATTTCCGGAACCGGAAGAAACGGTCGGCGTCGAAGGGACGTTGGGTGGCCGCGCCGAGCCACTGTTTCCAATCGATGTGCGCATCCCCAGTGGCGTCCGGACCCGCGTCAGGAGCGATATCCCAATTCCAATCGCCCTTCGGATTATTCCGGCTGTAGCTGCCTTGTACGGCCACTACCTGGCCCAGTGTGCCGGCCTGCACCACTTCGCGGATCTTGTGCCAGCGCGCCCAGGAGAGCGCCTGCACGCCAATCTGCATCACACGTTTCTTTTCGCGCACGGCCGCGGCAACTACGCCGGCTTCCTCAACCGTGTGCGTCATGGGTTTCTCGCAGTACACGTCGAGGCCGCGATTGAGCGCCAGCAGCGTGATGGGAGCGTGCCAATGGTCGGGCGTCGCAATCATCACCGCATCGATATCTTTGCGATCCAGCAGCTCCTGGTGATGCGTGTACTGCTTGGCGTCCGGCGCCTTTTTGGCCGCGCGCGAGAGTCTGGCCTGGTAGACATCGCACAGCGCTACCACCGCAACATCGTTCTTTTCGCCGGCCCGATGCAGCGCCATTTGGAACAAATAGGAGCCTCGCGTGCCGAGCCCGATCACAGCGGCGTTAATGCGATCGTTCGCTCCGAGAATGCGTCCCCGCGTGGCCAGCGCCGCGGAAACGCCTGCGACCCGGTGAACGAAGTTGCGCCGCGTCAGATTGATCTCCATAGGATGTCTCCTTCAAAAAGCGGGAGGTGCCCGTGAACCAGAATCCCAATTGTACTCCGGGCTTTCGTTGGAGAGCGTGGCATGAAAGTGGAACGGTGTAGTTGCCTTGAGACTTATACACGCTCCCTTGCGGTCGCGGTTCGGTTTATAATCAAGCCGGGATGGTGTCAAATTGTGTCGCGGCAGTGCTGATGCTGGTGCCCGCTGCGCTCGGCGCCGGTCCCAGCTATTTCCGCGATGTCCGGCCCATTGTCCAACGCCAGTGCCAGGGCTGTCATCAGCCCAATCTAAAATCTTCCAATCTGGATCTCACATCTTTCGAGGGCTTTCAGGCGGGCGGCAAACATGGGCCAGGCGCAAGCACGCTGGTCGGCTATATCACCGGCGAAAGCAAGCCTCAGATGCCGCTCGGACAGCCCCCGCTTCCCTCGGATCAAATTGAACTGATTCGAACCTGGATCGCTGCCGGAGCCAAAGACGACACGCCTGCCGAGGCACGCGAGGCGGACAAACCAATCGTCTATCTGCAACCGCCGGTGATCAACGCGCTGGCCTTCTCCCCGGATGGTAAAAAGCTGGCCGTCTCCGGCAACCGCGAAATCCTGATCCACGAACTGGACGGCGCGGAGCCCCCGCAGCGGCTGCCAGGTCTCTCGGACCGCATCTTGTCGCTGGTTTTTTCCAAAGACGGTTCGTTATTGGTGGCGGCCGGAGGCACGGCATCCCTGTTCGGTGAAGTTCAGATTTGGGACGTTGCCGCGGGAAAGTTGAAGCGCTCGCTGACGCTCACCGGTGACACGGTCTTCGGCGCTTCCATCTCGCCGGATGCTTCAAGAATCGCGGTAGGCTGCACGGACAATTCCGTGAGGATCTTAAACGCATCGAGCGCCAAGGAACTGTTCAAGATCGGCAACCATGAGAATTGGGTGCTGGGGACCATCTTCGGTGTGGACGGCAAACGCATCGTATCCGTCGGGCGCGATCGCGCGGCCAAGCTCACGGACGCAACATCGGGCGCGTTCCTTGAAAACGTGAATCTGCTGCGCGGCGAACTGGCCGCCATCGCGCGACATCCCGGCAAGGACATCGTGGTCATCGGCGGCGAGGATCGCGTGCCCTACATATATAAGATGGATCGGGCGCAGAACATGAAGATTGCTGACGACAGCACGCTCATCCGCAAGCTGGACCGTCAGGCTGGCTCCATCGCCGCGCTGGCCTGGTCAGAGGATGGCGCGCATATCGCGGTGGGTGGCGCTTCGCCCGAAGTTACTATTTTCGATGCGGAATCAGGGAAGCAGACTGCGGCGTGCAAGGGTCATCGGGCGGGTATTTATGCTATCGCGTTCAGTCCTGATGGGCAGACTCTGGCAACTGGTGGATTTGATGGTGAAGTGCGTTTGTATCGGGTGGGAACGGGGGAAATTGTGAAAGAATTTATCCCGGTGCCGATTACGGAAAATCTGAGGAGTCAGAAATGAGGAACGTCGGCACGAGTGTCGACACTGCACGCAGGAGTGCGTGGGCCACGGTGCTGCTTTTTTGTCAGGCTGCATTTGCCGGTTCGCCGGTGATTACGGAACTGCAACCGCGCGGCGCGGAACGCGGGCATTCGTTCACCCTGACGATCCTGGGCCGGGATCTGCCTTCGGACGCTCGAATATTCTCTACGCTGCCGGCTTCCTTCACGCTCGTAAAGGACGATCAGACTGCCATGCCCGGGCGTTCCGTTGAATTTCTGGTGGAACCGAAATCCGACGTCCCGCCCGGCGTTTATCCGGTCCGCATTGAATCCCCCAAAGGAATCTCGAACGTTCTGCTTTTCACTGTCGGAACCTTCCCGGAAGTCACCGAAGAAGAATCGCGCCCCTACGCGCGCCCGAATCTCAACGATTCCATCGAGACCGCGGAGCCCATCCAAGCCTCGCCCGTCACGGTGAACGGTACGTTGCGCGGCCCGGAGCGCGATGTCTTCCGGGTCTACGGAAAAGCCGGCGAACGCCGCGTGTTCGAAGTGGAGGCACGGCGCTGCGGGTCCGCCATCGATCCGGTGCTGCGTATTTTGGATGGCGGCGGGAAGCAGCTTGCGATTAGCGACGACGCGCCGGGCGCCGGCCTGGATGCGCGTATCGATTTCACCTTCCCCCGCGAAGGAAACTATTACGTGGAGGTCCACGATGCGCGGTTCAGCAAGCAGATCCAAAACTTCTATCGTCTGAAAATGGGCAGCTACGCTTACGCGGACGGAATCTTTCCGTTGGGCGGCAGGCGCGGTGAAGCCACCGAGGTAACATTCTTTGGATCGGATCTCAAGACGCCGGTAAAGACATCGGTGGACCTCAGCAAGCTCTCGCCGGAGAATCGGGTCACCACCATCGCGCTGCCCGATTCACCCGTGCTTCCGGTGACTTTCGCGGTAAGCGATCTTCCCGAGCTGATGGGTCCCAGGGACGGCCCAGTGCCGGTTCCGAGCGTGATGAATGCCCGACTCACGAAGCCCAGCCAAATCGATCGATACAAAATCGCAGTGGAGCCCGGCGAGACTCTGCTATTCGAATTGCAGGCGCGAGAGCTGGGCACATCGCTGCTGGAAGGGATCATTACTGTATATGATTCCTCCGGCAAGAAGCTCGACTCGGCCGGCGACAAGCCGCTTCCCGAGGATGTCTTCGCCGTACAGGGCAGCAGCCGAACCAGCAGCGACCCGTTCCTGAATCTCAAAGTTCCGAAGGACGTGTACGAGATCACAGTGACGGTGGAGGATCTGGCCGAGCGAGGCGGTCCGCTCTATGGTTATCGGTTGAGCACGCGCCGGGAAGCCGAGGATTTCCGGCTGTCGCTGGCTGAGCCTTATGTGAACATTCCCGCCGGAGGCACCGCCCTACTCAATGTGGCGGCGGATCGCCGCGGCTACGACGGACCCATCCAGCTCACCATTCCCGATCTTCCCCAAGGAATTCAGATCGACGGTGGATTGATACCGCGTGAGATTGTGGTAAACACCAACCGGAGTTTCAACCGCGAAGGCATCTTGACGCTGACCGCATCGCAGAATGTGGAGCTGTCAGCGCGGCAACTGGTTGTGTGGGGCGAAGGCAAGCTCTCGAATGGCGCGCCGATCCGGCGTCGCGCGCGCACTCCAGGAATGCTGGTGAGTGTGTCCGGCGCACGGGCTCAGGGCGTGGTGGATCGCCAGCGCGCCGTCTCGGCTCCCTGGCTCAACTTCGATCTGCCTGCGGCAATCTCAGAACCTCCGCCCGCTACGCTGGTAGTGAAGCAAACAGGGCTCAAGCAGTTGGAAGAAGGCGGCCGCTACGAATTCGAGTACACGTGGAATGTGCAGGCCGGCACGCCTCCCAAGGACGTGGATGTGGAAATTGTGGGAGCGCGCGATATCCGCGTTACGGATATGAAGCAGTCGGAGAAGGGCGGAACTTTCATTGTCAACACCACGAAGGCTACCGATCCGGCTCGCTATGACTTATACATCAATGGCATGTTGAAGACCGACAGTGGCGAGGAAATGATCGTTTCCCGTCCCATTGCGTTCGAAGTTAGCGGAGGGAGCAACCCATGAAATTTTCGATTACGCTGCTGGCTGCGACGTCGCTTGCGGCAGCCGCCGAAGCTCCGAAAGTTAATTTCGTTCGCGATGTGGCTCCGGTCCTCAACAAAGCCGGCTGCATGTCGGGCACCTGTCACGGCGCGGCCAAAGGAAAGAACGGATTCAAGCTCTCGCTGCGCGGCTACGATCCGCAGTTCGACTACGAGGCTCTGCTCTACGATCTGGGCGGCCGGCGTTTCAATCGCGCCGATCCCGGCCGCAGTCTGATGCTCACTAAGCCTACTCAACAGGTGGCGCACGGCGGCGGACTGCGCTTCGAGGTCAATTCCGATTACTACAAGACCATCTACAACTGGATCGCCCAGGGTGTGCCCTATGGCGATCCGGCGGTGGACTCGGTGAAAACACTGGAGGTGGACCCGAAGGAAATCCTGATGGATAAACCGGGTGGAACGGCAACGGTGAAGATCGTGGCGACGTTCAACGACGGCGGCACTCGCGACGTTACGCGCGAAGCCAACATCGATAGCAACATTCCCGATGTGGCGGCGGTAGGCGATAAGGCCGACATAAAAGGCGCGCGCATCGGCGAGGCCACACTGCTGGTACGCTATCAGGGAAAATTCACTTCTGTTCCGGTGACCATTCTCAATCCCGCGCCCGGCTTCGCCTGGAAGCAGCTTCCCCAGAACAATTACATAGATCAGTGGATCGACGCGAAGCTAAAGCGCCTGAAGATTCAGCCTTCCGGATTGGTGGACGACGCCGGATTCCTGCGCCGCGTATCGTTGGATCTCACCGGGCAGTTGCCGGACCCCAACGAAATTCGCGCCTTCGCCGCCGACCCGGCGCCGTCGAAATTAAAACGCAGCCGCCTGATCGACAAGCTGATCGGGAGTCCCGCGTTTATCGATCATTGGACCCTGAAGTGGGGCGATCTGCTGCAGGCCAATCGCAAGTACCTGGGCGAGAAAGGCGTGTATGAATTCGACGAGTGGATTCGCGAATCGTTCACCGCCAACCAGCCGTACGACAAAATGGTGCGCGAGATTTTATCCGCGAGCGGCAGTTCCAATCAGAATCCCGCGGCCAATTTCTTCCGGGTGACGCGCGATCCCAAGCCCACCATGGAGAAGACCACGCAGGTGTTTCTGGGCGTCCGCATGGTGTGCGCGCAGTGTCACGATCATCCGTTCGAGCGCTGGACGCAGAATCAGTATTACGAGATGTCGGCTTTCTATTCGGCGCTGGGCATTCGCCCCGGCTACGAGGTTGGCGAGGAAATCATTTACAACCAGCGCGCCGATTTCGACATGAAGCATCCCAAGGATGGGCGAGTGATGCAGCCGGCTTTTATCGTGCCCGCGTCTTATGGGAGCACCGGCCCGGTTCCCACGGATTCGCACCGGCGCATGGCGCTGGCCGAATGGGTCACTTCGCGGGACAATCCTTTCTTCGCGAAATCCACGGTGAACCGCGTGTGGAGTTATTTCTTTGGCCGCGGGATTATCGAGCCGGTGGATGACATCCGGGCTTCGAATCCACCCAGCCATCCGGCTTTGTTGGATGCGCTCACCCAGGATTTCCTGGAGCACAATTTCGATCTTCGGCAGCTCATGCGCGCCATTACGAATTCGCGTACGTATCAGGCCGGCATGGCAACCAACGAATGGAACGCCGGCGATTCGGACAACTTCTCGCACGCCGTTCCGCGCCGGCTGGCGGCTGAAGAATTGCTGGACGCGCTGACACTGGCTACCGGTGTGCGGCCCAATCTTCCGGAAGTGCCGCCGGAAACGCGCGCCGAGCAGTTGCCCGATCCGCACGTGGGCCAGGACGGTTTTCTTGACCTGTTCGGACGTCCATCGCGCGAATCTTCCTGCGAGTGTGAGCGCCGCAGCGACATCAGCCTGCCGCAAGCCTTGAATCTGGTGAACGGCCAAACTATTTCCGACGCCGTAGCGGGCGGCAATGGACGCGTTGCCCAAGCGATTCTAAGCGGCAAATCGGACCGCGATCTCATTGAAGAATTGTATCTGGCTTCCTTCAGCCGCACGCCTAGCGCGGCTGAATTCGAGCACGGATTGAAATATCTCACCTCCGGCACCCGCGGCCGGGCAGCGCTGGCGCAAGATCTACTCTGGGCGCTGGTGAACAGCAAGCCGTTTTTGTACAACTACTGAGGAGGATTCCATGCTGGTCATTCCCGGACATCGCTGTTACACCTGCGAAGGGCCCACGCGCCGTGAACTTCTCCGCGCCGGCTCCATCGGCCTCTTCGGTCTGAATCTCGCGCAATTTCTCGCCTGGCAGGGCAGCGCGAAAGGGGCCAGTAGATTGGAAGGCTCGCGCGGTTTCGGCAGCGCGAAATCGGTGATCATGGTCTTTCTGCAAGGCGGGCCCAGCCACATCGATATCTGGGATCCCAAGCCGGATGCGCCGCTCAACATTCGCGGCGAATTCAAACCCATCAAGACCAAAATTCCCGGCACGAACTTCAGTGAAACAATGCCGATGATGGCGTCGGCCATCAGCAAAGCCACGCTCATCCGTTCCATGAGCTATACGCCCAACGGGCTTTTCAACCACACCGCCGCGATTTATCAAATGTTGACCGGTTATCCGCCGGATCGCGTTTCTCCCTCCGGCCAGTTGGAACCGCCCAGTCCCGCGGATTTCCCCACCGCCGGCAGCCACGTATCGAAATTGAAGCCGCCCACCGAAGCGGTGCTGCCTTTCGTAGAGCTGCCTCGACCCTTACAGGAGTCGGGCGTCATCGGGAAAGGCGGCGCAGCCGGCTTCCTGGGCAAAGCCTACGATCCGTACCGGATGTATCAGGACCCCGCCAAGCCGCTTCAGATCGACGATCTTTCGCTGCGCAAAGACATTGGCGCCGATCGCCTGAAGGATCGTTTTGAGCTGCTCAAGGGCATCAATGGTTCCATGCCCGATCTGGAGAAAGCGCTCAATTCCCAAGCCATCGATGAATATTACGGCAAGGCGTTCGACCTGGTTCTCTCCGGCAAAGCGCGCGACGCATTCGATCTGGCCAAGGAATCGGACAAAATGCGCCAGCGCTACGGGATGACCACGTTCGGCCAAGGACTGCTGCTTTCGCGCAGGCTGATCGAGGCGGGCACGCGCTTTGTGCAGATGAACTGGCCTGCGGTAGCCAACGGAAATCCTGAAATCGATGCCTGGGACACCCACGCTGCGAATTTCGGTCCGCTCAAGAACCTGCACTGCCCAAAGCTGGACCGTGGACTTTCGGCGCTGCTGGAAGACATGGACGATCGCGGACTGTTAAAGGAAACACTGGTAGTGGCTGTCGGTGAATTTGGCCGCTCGCCTCGCGTTGGCGTCAGCACGTCCGGCAACTCGAATGCGCCGGATGGCCGCGATCACTGGCCGTATTGCTACAGTGCCGTGGTGGCCGGCTGCGGCATTGCCCGGGGCGCGCAATACGGCGAATCGGATCAGACCGCTTCATCGCCCAAGGACAAGCCGGTGCATCCGAACGATCTGCTGGCAACCACCTACTACGCGCTGGGGATTGATCCGGATATGCAGGTGCTCAATCACCTGAACCAGCCGCGTGAGTTGGTCAAAGGCAAGGTGGTCAGCGATCTTTGGGCGTAATCGCGGCGCCGCCCGGAACTTTCACCTCGATCGGGATGCTGTTCACGACCCTGGTCCCAGTTGACTTGGTGACTTTAAGATGGAGTACCGTTCCTGCTGCCACCGGTTGCGATAGAGCTAACTTGAAGTGCAGTTGTTCCCCGGTAGACTGATCCGCGACGCTTTGCAGGCTGATTCCGTATTGGTCGGATTCCGCGATTAGCGGCCGCCCATTGGATAGAAAAGCCCCCTGGATTATTCCTGTGATGGGATGTGTGCCGTCCCACTGAGCGCTGGGGTTATCAAAACTCACCGAGTCCACTCTCGCCGGAACCGCGTCGACATCCAGGGACAATGTTCCACCTACCTTAACGCGAACTCGGTTGAGGCTGATGCCGTCCAGCAGGCCCAGGATCTTTGAGTTCGACAAGAGAGACTCGACACTGGCATCGGGTCTTACCTGGCCGGCGCCGATCAAGTTTTGAAGTACCCCAATGATTTTTCTCCTGGCACTTTTATCCACCAGAGCCGCGGCGGGGACGAAGAACACCGCCGGCGATGCGAGAAACATTTTCTTCAGCTGCGGCGTGATAAACCGGTCGAGGGGAAAGAAGGCAACTACGATGTCGGATGCCTCTTTGGGAATGACCTTGTTGGCGCGGAATCCAAAATCGCTGATGCGGTCCAACTGCGCCACTGTTCCGTCGGGCCACAGAACCTGGGCAGCGGGAACCAACTGGCCGGTGAAGGCGCCAATTCCTTTTACGATTCCAACCTCTTTGAAAGCGAATTCGGATCCGGTGGCCAGCACGCCCAGAAATTGAAGGGTGCGCATAGCCCAGTTTCGCCGGGTCCAGGCCTGCGCATCTAAAGCCTCGCCGCGCGCGATGCGGTATTCCACGCTCGCCACCTGGTTGGGAATTGGGGATTCGTAGGCTGGGCCGGGCAATCCCGCCGCAGCCATGGCGTGAGCTGTTCCGCTGAGCAGCCAATCCGAATAGTCAATAAAGATACTTTGAACAATAAGAGCGGCATCATGGCTCTTGTTCGAAATGGTGAGCTCAATCACCGCATACTGGTTTGCAATCGCCTTACCGAAGAGGGCTTTGGAAATTGCCGCAGGCAGCAGAACGGCTTCGATGGTCGCGTTGCCGTCCAGCGCGGCGTCCGTGGGCAGGGCGAAGCCCTGGTCCTGTGCATCGCGAAGTTTTTGGGTGTCTACGGCGCTTTGTCCCCAACCAAGCGAGATCAGAAGCGGGACAGCAGTGAATTTCGAAAGCATGAGATCTTTTGCCTCATCTTCCCAGTGCCGGCTGCCTAGAATGTGTGTCCGGTCCGGTAGGTGGGTCTTCGGCGCAGGCCGCTTCTCCTTGAAAGCAATAGCTTCCGGGGCAAGTATTCCATCGGTCCGTTTTATTTCATTGGTTGTGACCGCTTGGTAGTATCTGAAAAGAGCGTTGAAGACAGCAGCACTCCGTTCAAGAAGAGTTGGCAGGCGAAAGCGCCTGCCCACTTTGCGGCCGCTTTGACATTCCTGCCAATCCTCGCTACGATCAAAAACCAATGAACCGTCTCCGATTGTTGGCCGTATGGTACGGCGCTGCTGGAATTCTGTTGCAAGCCCAGACCGCAGATCTCATTCTGATCAACGGAAAAATCCTCACTGTTGACCCCAAGGATTCCGTTGCGGAAGCGGTGGCGATCTCGGCCGGTAAGATAGCCGCCGTAGGGTCGAACGACACCGTCAAAAAGCTAGCGGCCAAGAACGCCCAGGTTATCGACCTGCACGGCCGAACCGCGACTCCGGGGCTCATCGACACGCACTGCCATTTTCAAGAGGCAGCGGTGCTCTATGATGTGGAAGTCAGTGACCCGTCCATTCAGAATATCGCCGACGTTCTGAAGCGCGTCGGAGAAAAAGTCGCCACTCTGAAACCCGGTCAATGGGTGCGCGGCAGCGGCTGGGACGAAGGCAAGTTCGCCGAATTCCGCTATCTTTACGCCTCGGACCTG
>Ga0302324_100028034_pt1 | contig 10717 bp, 7 predicted proteins | sample Palsa_T0_1_FD_201949 | JGI IMG/M metagenome (GOLD analysis project Ga0302324, IMG submission 201949) | Peat permafrost microbial communities from Stordalen Mire near Abisko, Sweden - Palsa_T0_1 | ecosystem: Environmental > Terrestrial > Soil > Palsa > Peat permafrost | place: Sweden: Abisko...
AGCGCAACAGCTGTTGAAAGAATCACACCCCCAAAGACCGAGCCGAACCGAGGTGCGGGTCGGATCCTTTCACCGTCCATCGGGTCTCTGGTGAGGTGGGGCCTGTTTGCGCTGGTTGGAATTGGCGTAGTCCTTTCGGTCGTCCTGGGCCTTCTTCAAAAGTGGCTCTGGATGAGCCAACTCGACTACGCGGGCATATTCTGGACACTTCTGTCGATCAAGTGGGTGATGTTCGGCATTGGATTCGTCGTTGCGGTGTTCTACCTGTGGCTGAATCTTCGATTTGCCGCGCGGAATATAGACATTGTGGACGGAGAAGGCTTCTTTAACAAGGAATTCAAACACCCGGTTGACGCGAGCAGGACGATCAATGTCGACATTAGCCCCAGGCAATTAGTCTTCGCGATTGATTTCGTAATTGTGGTTCTCTCGGTGATTTTTGCGCTGAGCATTTCCGGCCAATGGGACACCTATCTCCGTTTCAGGTATGGCGGCTCATTTGGAATCGCGGACCCGCTGTTTGGTGTCGACCTCGGTTTCTATGTATTCCGGCTTCCCTTTTATGAATTGCTGCAGGGAAGCATCACTGTGTTGACGGTCTCGGCGCTTGCAGTTCTTACATTCTGCACGGTGTTTGGGGCGCGTCAGTCAAAGTCCACCGGAACGATCTCGCTAGGCGACGGTGCGCGTCAGCACTTTATCGTGCTGCTGTTCATCCTCGTGGCCAACCTGGGCTGGGGCTTCGTTCTGGACCACTATGAGCTTGTCTATTCGACACTCGGCGTGGTGCACGGAGCTGGCTATGCTGCAGCACACGCCACACAAGCCGCTCTGTGGGTGATGACCGGGACTTCCGCGCTGGCATGCGTGCTGCTGGCTGTCAGTTTCTTCCGTACCCGCGCTAGCTACATCGTCGGCGGCGTTGCGATTTACGCAGGGCTATATGTAGTTGCCGTGCTGGCACTGCCTTTGCTCTTCGAGACTTTCATCGTAAAGCCCAACGAACTAAGTCTTGAGATTCCCTATCTGAACCATTACATTGGCTTCACGCGTAAAGCATACAAGCTGGACGCAATTCAGGAGACCGCTTACCCTGCGCTCGCTGATCTGACGCCCGAGGTGATCGCGAGGAATCAGGATACGATTCAGAACATCCGCCTTTGGGACTCCCGCCCCCTGCTTCAGACCTATCAACAGACACAAGCGATTCGTCTTTACTACGAGTTTTATAACGTGAATGTGGACCGTTATCATCTTGCGGATGGTTTTCATCAGGTGATGCTCGCCCCGCGGGAACTCGCGGCCCAATTGCCCGCGGACGCCCAGACCTGGGTGAACGAGAATCTTGAGTTCACGCATGGAGAGGGCATGGTGATGAACTTCGTCTCGACTTCGACCGGAGGCGGTCTTCCGCAGTATTTGCTTGAAAATGTGCCGGCCGAATCCCAGTTCGGTCTCAAAGTCACGCAACCTGAAATCTACTTCGGGAATGTCGCGCCGGGTTACAAGATCGTAAACACTGGAATCAAGGAATTCGACTACCCGAAGGGCAATGAGAATGTTTATGCGAGCTACCAGGGGACAGGCGGTATACCAATCGACAGCCTCTGGAAGAGATTCCTCTTTGCCTGGACACAGAAAGACATAAATATTCTCCTGACTGGCTACCTGCGACCGGAGAGTCGAATACAGATCTGGAGAGGCGTGCAGGAACGTGTTGCGCAGGTTGCTCCTTTTCTCGTGCTGGACAAGGTGCCGTATGCCGTTCTGAGTGAAGGAAAGCAGTACTGGATTCAGGATGCATATACGGTTTCTGATCGCTACCCGTATTCCAACGTCCAGACGAGCGGCTCAGCGCAGGGGATGAACTATATTCGCAATTCAGTGAAGGTTGTCGTGGATATGTATAACGGCACGGTGTCGTTTTACGTCATGGACCCCAAGGATCCGCTGCTGGCGATGTACAACCGCGCATTTCCCGGTGTTTTCAAGGATCTGAGCGAGCTATCCGCGGACTTGAAGAGCCACCTCCGCTACCCGGAAGACATGTTCGGGATGCAGGCGGATGAATATAAGACTTTCCACATGACCGATCCGCAAGTGTTCTACAACCGAGAGGATCTGTGGGTCGCGCCGCAGGAAAAGTACGACGGCGCAGTTGCGGCGATGGATCCCTACTACATCCTGATGAAGCTGCCAGGAAGCCAGCAGCTCGAGTACATGATGATGACGCCCTTCACGCCACAAAAAAGAGACAACATGATCGCCTGGCTGGCCGCCCGGTGTGACTTCCCGGACTACGGAAGGATGCTGTTCTACGAGTTGCCGAAAGACAAACTGATTTTTGGACCCAACCAGATCAGCGCGATGATCGACCAGAGTACCCTCATCTCGCAACAACTTACTCTCTGGGATCAGAAGGGATCGGGAGTGATTCGGGGAAAGCTCATAGTCATTCCAATCGAGAACTCATTCCTCTACGTCGTTCCTCTCTATCTGAAGGCTGAAGGTACGAACTTCCCTCAACTTAAACGGGTGATTGCTGCGACTGGCGATAAGGTCGTTATGGAGCCGACACTCGACCTGGCGCTAAGCTCTTTGTTTGGAACGGCACCGGGCCAATCAGGACCAATGACTGGCAATCAAACCGGAGCACAGACGCCGCTATCGAAGTCGACGCGAGATCAGGCTCAGGCTCAACTCGCTGAGGCGCAGAAGGCCATCAACTCGCTGAAGCAGATTCTGGCTGCTCCGCCTGAATAGCTCTACGAGCTGAAACTTTCTTGATGCCACAGACTCAGGCCCAGGGAGTGGGAAAAGGGAGGCGAGTTGACCACAATGAACGCGCAATTACTAATAGAAACCGCGAACTTGCTCTTCGCCGATCACAAGGGTCTGCTTGCGATGGATGAGAGCAACGGGACATGTAACAAGCGGTTTGGAAAGCTTGCGATTCCTCAGACCGTCGAAGCTCGACGAGCCTATCGCGAATTGATTGTGACCACCCCAGGTCTAGGTGAGGCGATCGGCGGCGCGATTCTTTACGACGAAACCATTCGCCAACACAAGAACGACGGTACACCTTTTGTCAAAATCCTCATTGATGCGGGGATCACTCCCGGCATCAAGGTGGATTCAGGCGCCAAAGCGTTGGCCCTGCATCCCGGTGAGAAAGTCACTGAGGGCCTGGACGGATTGCGCGACCGCCTGGCCGAATACTTTCAGATGGGCGCACGCTTTGCAAAATGGCGTGCGGTAATTGCGATCGGCCCTGGACTTCCGAGTTGGGGTTGCATCGAGGCCAATGCACATGCACTGGCGCGCTATGCGGCGCTATGCCAGGAGGCGGGTCTCGTCCCTGTTGTAGAGCCCGAGGTCATCATGGATGGGGACCATTCGCTGGAGAAGTGTTCCGCGGTTACGGGCGAAGTGCTGCGAACGCTCTTCATCGATTTGATTGCGCAAGGAGTCTTGCTGGAGGGCCTAGTCCTGAAGCCAAATATGGTGCTCCCGGGAATGGGTTGCACGATTCAGCCGACATTGGAAGAGGTAGCCGACGCCACCGTGAACTGCCTCATGCGATCTGTGCCCGCTGCAGTTCCCGCGATTGCGTTCTTGTCGGGGGGCCAGTCCCCAGAGCTGGCTTCGGCGCGCTTGAATACGATGAATGTGAGATTCAAATCGCGGTTACCCTGGGCGCTTGCCTTTTCGTTTGCCCGTGCGATCCAGCAGCCCGCGCTAGAGATTTGGAGTGGCAACCAGACCCATGTTGTCAACGCACAGCGAGCTTTGCTTCATCGCGCGCGCTGCAACCAGGCAGCGCGGCGCGGCGAATATTCCCCGGCAATGGAAAAAGACTGACCGAATGCGTCCAAACGCAGCCCTGCGCACAGGAAGGTTGGAAGGCAAAGCATGAATCAGTTGCCGTTGTATCCGCTCCGGTTTAATCCGATTTATCAATATCGACTGTGGGGTGGGCGCCGCCTGGGGAGTCTCCTCTCCGCGCCGCTTCCGGGCGATGGACCTATTGGCGAGGCGTGGGTACTAAGCGACCGCACCGATCATCAAAGCATTGTTGCGAATGGACCGCTGAAGGGCCAGACGCTAGGGCAAGTAATGGAGCAGTTCCGAGACGAGCTGATGGGGAAGCTTTCTTCGCGCTTCAGCCGCTTTCCATTGTTGCTCAAGTTTCTGGATGCGCACGAGATGCTTTCTGTTCAGGTACATCCCAGCGATGCTCAGCCAGCGCTGATTCCTGCGGGGGATACGGCAAAGACCGAAGCGTGGGTTGTGATTGAAGCTGAAAAGGGAAGCCATATCTATGCCGGCCTGACACCGGGTACAACAGCCAACAGTCTGCGTCAGTCTCTCGACGATGGAACCGTTGTCGACCACTTTGTGGGTATCGTTCCCAAGCCGGGCGATGCAGTATTCATCCCCGCGGGCACCGTGCACACGCTGGGCGATGACGTTGTGGTTTTTGAAGTTCAGCAGAATAGCGATGTGACGTTTCGACTTTACGATTGGGGCCATATCGACCCGAAGACCAAGGAACCGCGGCCGCTCCAGGTTGATGAGGCTTTTGCCTGCATCGATTTCGGCGCGAGCGATGCAGGGCTGGTCGCGGCGCGCGTTGAGACGAGTTCGCCCGTTGAGCGGGAGAGGCTCTTCGACTGTCCAGCATTCCATTTGTGGCGATTGATCGGGGAAGACCCGTTCCCTGTGGGAGCTACGGCAGAGCCCCGAATTGTGGTTTGCCTCAAGGGCTCAGGCCAGATCATGCATAAAGTCACTCCATATGCGGTCGGGAAGGGCGATATTTGGATTTTGCCGGCAGAGGTCGGAGTGTGCGAATTTCAATCCAGCGGAGAGGTGACGCTGCTGGAGATCGCTATTCCTTGAGGGCTCAAGAAACCAGCTGTGCAACAGGATCTCAGACTTGGAGATGAATGAAAAAGCTCATCGTGTTTGACTTGGACGGCACGCTCGCCCCAAGCAAGTCGTCCCTTGCGCCAGAGACTGCGGGCCTGCTGCGTGACCTCCTTGGCTTTGTCAGAGTGGCAGTGATCTCAGGAGGTGCATGGGCTCAGTTTGAAAAGCAGCTCCTTACCGACCTTCCACATGACTCCGACCTCGCGAACTTGTCTTTGCTTCCAACCTGCGGAACGAAATTCTTTCAATACGACCAGAAGTGGACAGAGCTTTATTCAGAGGATCTTTCTGCGGAGCAACGGAAGAAGATCATCGACTCTTTGGATAGGGCGGCGGGAGAGGCGGGCTATCGCGCAGACAAGGTTTGGGGCAATGTGATCGAGGATCGTGGAAGTCAGGTCACATTCTCCGCACTCGGTCAGCAAGCGCCTTTGGCAGAGAAAGAAAAGTGGGACCCCGACTTTTCAAAGCGGAAGAAGATTACAGCGATTCTGGAGAAGCTTCTCCCGGAGTTCTCCATCCGCATGGGAGGCGCGACCTCAATCGATGTGACCAAGCCGGGCATCGACAAAGCCTACGGGATAGGAAAGCTGCGGGACACGCTTCACCTTTCGTTGAAAGAGATGGTTTACATCGGGGACGCATTGTTCCCTGGCGGGAACGATTACCCCGCTGAACAAGCAGGTGTTGTTTCGATTCCTGTAAAAGGGCCTGACGATACCAACGTTGTAATAAAGACGATCCTTGCCTGCCTGGGTGACAAGTGAGCCCGCCAAATGTAGCAAGCGGGCGAGGAGATTCGATGAGCGGATTCAGGTTGAAACGATTGGGCATGATCATGGAGCCCGAGCCAGGTAATCCGCGCGAAATGGAAGGGGTTCTTAATCCGGGAGTCGCTCGAGGCCTCGATGGCGAACTGTATCTCTTTCCGCGGATGGTTGCGAAGGGGAATTATTCGCGGATCGGAATCGCACGGGTAAGGTTCAATGGAGGAGGCGATCCGACAGGCGTGGAGCGCCTTGGAATCGCACTGGAGCCCGAAGCCGAGTATGAGCTGAGGCCGGGAGGCGGTGGATGCGAGGATCCACGTGTCACGTTCGTGGAGCCACTCAAGCGCTACATCATGACCTACACGGCATTCTCACCACTGGGACCACGAATAGCAATAGCGGAATCTGAAGATCTATTCCACTGGAAGCGGCTGGGACTCGCAACCTATGCTCATTGGCACGGTATCGAACTGGCGGACATAGATGATAAAGATGCGAGCCTTTTTCCTGTCGCGATACCTGACTCGACTGGAAAACTGGAACTTGGCATGCTCCATCGCCCACTGTTTGCAGGTACACGGCCGAAGGAGACCGCGCTGAACCCTGGAAAGCGTCAGGTGGATCTCGACCGGGAGAGCATCTGGATTTCATACTGCCTGGCAGCCTGGAAGAGCCGTGCCCCGGATCGCCTTGCGCAGTTTACTTCTCATCACAGGTTGGCAACTCCAGTGTCGCCGTGGGAGCGACTCAAGATTGGCGCAGGTACGCCACCCATTCTCACTAGACATGGCTGGCTCATTGTTTACCACGGCGTGAGCGAATTGCCGGTTAATGGTGGTGGACATCCTCTGTGCTACTCGGCGGGAGTGATGGTGCTCTCAAAGCAGCATCCGCGAGTCATTCGTTATCGTTCGGTTGAGCCGGTGTTGACGCCGACGCTTCCGCAGGAGCGCGACGGAACCGTTGCCAATGTTGTATTCCCGACGGGCATCGACCGGCGCGACGATCTTGGCACTCCAGATCGCCTCGACGTTTATTACGGAATGGCGGACAACCGGATTGGAGTCGCGCGGCTTGACTTGCCGGAAAGACTCCCGCCGGGCGCTGTCGCAGACGCGCCGGAGGCAAAGGTATAGATCAGCATCCTTTTGGGATAAACAAGTGGAAGGTCACCCCTTCGAGTAGGCTTTCGGAAAGAATGCCGATGAAGAAAGCAACAGAGATTACTTGCGCATTTCTTGATGTTGGTGATGTTCTTCTCACCGATGGCTGGGATCATCTTGCTCGCAAGCGGGCTGCGAAGCACTTCAAACTGGAGTGGGTCGAGATGGAAGCCCTTCATCACCTGACGTTCGAGGTCTTCGAGGTGGGAAGACTGGCCCTCAAGGAGTATTTGAACCTGGTTGTGTTCTACAAAAGGCGAAGTTTCACGCGAACTCAATTTCAGAAGTTCATGTTTGCGCAGTCGAAGCCATTTCCTGAGATGTTCGATTTGGCGATTCAACTCAAGCACAACCTTGGACTAAAGATTGTGATTGTGAGCAATGAGTCTCGCGAGTTGAATGCATTTCGGAGCAAAAAGTTCGGCCTGGACAAATTGTCGGACTGCTTCGTATCCTCCAGCTTCGTTCAAATGCGCAAGCCCGACGTGGAAATTTTCAAGCTTGCACTAGATTTGGCGCAGGTGCAGCCTGAAAATGCGATCTTCATCGACAATACCCCGATGTTTATTCAAATCGCTGAGGGCCTTGGAATTCACGGCATCCTTCATACAGACTGCAAATCTACACGCGCGAAGCTGTCCCGTCTCGGCCTGAATACCGAATGAATGATCGAAAGTGTGTCTCCCACACGGTCATTGAATCGTTGATTCAACGAATCTGCTTGAGAAAGGCATCCACCAGGAAGTGCGCTTCTCGGTCCTCCAAGACTGGCTACTGAGGCTCTCCGCCTGTCTGCTGGTCGCAATCGAGCATGACGATGGACCGGGAATTGACTCTGTAGCTCGAATCTCGCACGTGAAAGGGCGTCGCTCCGTCGGCAATGTCGTCCGGAGCGGGAAGAGTAGTGTCCAGGAGGCGCAGCCAGCCTTCATGTACGGCCCCAGTGACAAATGGGAGTTCAAACTCAAGCGGCTCCCAATATGCGTTGATCGCGATGTAACGCACCCGTGTGCATGCGAAGTTGTGCATGGACAATGCGAGACTGTGCGAGTTCCTTCCCCAGTCAGGCTTTCCAATTTCAACGCCGTGCCACTCGATGCGGCTCTCCTTGAGGTAATCCTCCAGTGTTGTTTGTCCTCCCGCAGTTTTCTGGTCGAAATGGAGGCGAAGATCAATCATCAGCCGTACGAAGCGCAGCATGTCTGCATTGGTGTCACACAGACTCCAGTCGAACCAGCCGGTTGCGTTGTCTTGGCAATATGCGTTGTTATTTCCTAGCTGGGTTCGGCACACTTCATCTCCCATGAGCATCATCGGTGTTCCAACGGAGAGTAGATTGAGGGCGAGGAGATTCCGGGTCTGCTGCATTCGCAATCGGTGAATGGCGGCACTGTCGGTTGGACCTTCGACCCCGCAATTCCAGCTATGATTGTTGTCTGTTCCATCCCGATTGGCCTCGCGGTTTGCCTCGTTGTGCTTCGCATCGAATGAGACAAGATCGTTCAGGGTGAATCCGTCGTGGCAAGTGACGAAATTAATGCTTTGCGCTGCGGGCCGGTTCCGCTCGCGATAAAGATCTCGGCTCCCCGCGATGCGTTCTCGAAGCCTCACGACGGTGTCCGGGTCGCCCTTGACAAAACTGCGAATATCGTCACGAAACTGCCCATTCCACTCCTTCCACTTATCCCTACCGAAGCTGCCAACCTCATATAGACCGCCGGAATCCCACGCTTCGGCAATCAACTTTGTGCCTGCAAGGACCGGATCGGAATCGATCTCCCAAACGATCGGGGGATTCAACATGGGCTCGCCCGACTCGTTGCGCGAGAATATCGACGCCAGATCGAAGCGGAAGCCGTCCACATGCATCTCTGAAACCCAGTACCTCAAGCTGTCGAGAATCAAACGCTTTACAACGGAATGGTTGGCCTTGAGAGTGTTGCCCGTCCCGGTATAGTCCGCGTATTTGCTCCTATCTTTCTCCAGCATGTAGTAGAAGCTGTTTTCAATCCCACGGAAGCAGAGCGTTGGCCCATTCTCGTCGCCTTCAGCGGTGTGGTTGTAGACAACGTCCAGAATAACTTCGATGCCGGCACGATGCAGTTCTTTCACCATTGTTCGAAACTCATCCAAGCAGATAAGTGGGTCATTGCCGCTGCTGTATCCGAGATGCGGGGCAAAGAAGGACACTGGCCCATATCCCCAGTAGTTGGTGAGTCCAGGCGGGGCGCCCTGAGTATCGAATTGGAATACAGGCAAGAGTTCGACCGCCGTGATTCCGAGGTACTTGAGATACGGGATCTTTTCGATGATTCCCAGATACGTTCCTCGTTTGGATTCGGTAACGCCTGAGTTCGGATGGCGCGTAAATCCAGCTACATGCATTTCGTAGATTACCGTGGTGCGAAATGGATGGTTGAGCGGCTGATCTCCTTGCCAGTCGTAAGAACTCAAGTCAGCAACAACGCTCTTCATCGAGGTCGCCGCGTTGTCTCCGGGATGGCTGGCAGCGGAACGGTCATAGTGCTGGCCTACGGAAACGCCCTTTCCGTAGGGGTCAATCAGAACTTTGTGGCAGTCAAACCGATCTCCGTCGTTGGCCTCTGCAGGACCATCGACGCGGTATCCGTAGAGTTGCCCAGCCACTATTCCTGGCACAAAGATGTGCCAGTAATGTGAAGTGCGATTGGTTATTGGGTTGAGCTTTATGACTCGGGCCGGTTGCTGGGCGTCGGTGTGCTCAAAGAATACGATCTCTACTTGCGTGGCATGGGCTGAGAAAATGCTGAAGTTTACCCCATCTGGAGTCAACGTCGGACCGAGCGGGTACGTCCGGCTTGCGTCTTCACCCGTAAGGGCAGAAGCAGAAGGGGCAGTGGAGTCTCGAAGTGGGCCCATGTTGTCTTCCTCGCACCGTCGATTGTTGATCGGAACTGACACGGCTGAAAGTTGCTTCGACCGAAAAAGGAGTGGTGCCAGCGTTAGCCAGCGGTTATGCAAAGGAGAAGGGCCGACAAGGATATGAAGCCGAGGATGGTGGTATCTGAAAGGGGATGCCAGTTCACGATCCTTGATGGTGAGAGGGAGTGTTGTCGCGGATTCAGGGCGTTGTAGTAGACGGAGAACACTTCACCCTGCGTTCTTGCAACTGGCGATTTGAAGTGATTGTAGTAGATTTGTGCGTGAGCGTAGTACGTGAAAGAAATGATCAAATTGTCGAGGTCATTTGTGATTCGCAGGGTTAACGCACTTGTGCGGACAAGCTCATGCCGGCAATCCGTAACTCTGGCTTCCGTCTCCATCCAAATGGGTTGAGGAGTGGATTGCGCGGCGCCGCCACTGCGCTCCGCGTTTGGTTTTTCTGTGGCTCGCCTGTTCCCTGCCGCTTGTTCCCCTGCGACACGACCTGCCGCACCCAGGAGTTTCCTCGCCCTTTCCATGATCCCGAGATTGGTCATCAGCGTTGCCAGACAATCCGGTCTGTTTCGAGCGGCACGAGGGCGTTGACATGAAATGGGACGATTCGCGCGGTGTAGTCGCTGGCGAGGCGAGTTGCGGAGACCTGAGTTGAATAAGTGAAAGCACCCGGCGTGTCTGTGCAGGGGCCCGTGGCGTTCATCGCTTCAAGAGAAGAGCCCGTCCCGTGAGATGCATCTGCGTAGAGTTCTACTCTAAAGTGATCCGGAGTGAGCGATCCTGGAGCAATGTCGGCTTCAAAGAAATGCTGTCCATCGTGGGTGTTGATTCGAATGCTGACGAATCGTACATTGCTCCAGTGCCGATCAAGGTCCAGCTTCCATTGGAGCAGGCTCGAGCCGAGCGCACCATCGTTCGCTGCACGATCACGATAGC
>Ga0302324_100028036_pt1 | contig 10716 bp, 8 predicted proteins | sample Palsa_T0_1_FD_201949 | JGI IMG/M metagenome (GOLD analysis project Ga0302324, IMG submission 201949) | Peat permafrost microbial communities from Stordalen Mire near Abisko, Sweden - Palsa_T0_1 | ecosystem: Environmental > Terrestrial > Soil > Palsa > Peat permafrost | place: Sweden: Abisko...
GCTCGAAATCGGAATTCCGCCTAGATCACGGGCAATTCGGAAGTAATCCAAATGGCCGGAAAACGGGCTTTTCCCCCAACATCGCTCGCCGATTGGCAAGTGTACGATTTGCCGACTTGAACGAAGCCGCTGGCGCGGCGGACACCGCCTGGGTAGCGGAGCATCAACCAGCGGTGGCTGAGGTAAGGTGGGGTCACAAGTAAGGAGGTTCCTGTGACCCATTTACGCAAGCGGATGCTGGAAGAACTCCAGCGACGCAACTACTCCGAAAGCACGATCCGCGGCTACCTGCGAGCGGTTCAGCAGTTCGCCGTACACTTTGGAAGATCGCCAGATAAGTTAGGGCCAGATGACCTGAGAAGCTACCAGGCCTATCTGCTCACCGAACGCAAGCTGGCGGTAGGGAGCGTGGTGGCCCGGGTTGCCGCGCTGCGCTTCTTCTTCGTTCGAACGCTCAAGCGACGCGACTTCCGGGAGGAGTTGCCCTACCCGAAGGATCATCGCCGGTTGCCGACGGTCTTGAGCCTGGAGGAGGTCGGCCGGCTTATTGATGCCGCAGGCAACCTCATGCAGCGGGCGCTGCTGATGACGCTTTACGGCACAGGCATGCGTCGGACAGAAGTCTCGATGCTCAAGGTGCGCGATGTCGACAGCCGGCGCATGATGATCCGGGTGGAGCGCGGCAAAGGCGGTGCCGGTCGAGATCTGCCTCTCAGCCCGGCTCTGTTGGAAACGCTGCGTGAGTATTGGCGCTGGAAGAAGCCTCGGATCTACCTTTTCCCCAGCAGCATAGGTCAGCACGCCGGCCAGGACAGGCCCATCTCCGACAAGACTGTTTGGTATGCCTGCAAAGAAGCTGCCGTCCATGCGCGCATCTCCAAGCATGTAACGCCTCACACCCTACGCCACAGCTGGGCTACCCATTTGCTGGAGGCGGGAACGGACCTGCGGACGATTCAGGTTCTACTCGGTCATGCCGACCTTGAGACTACCGCCAAGTATCTTCATCTGTCGCAGCGGCACTTACAAACAGTATCCAACCCGCTGGAGTGCTTACAACTCTCTAGCATCAGCCACGTAGGCCGCGGCTATCACCGGGAAAGAGATAAATGAGCCGGCCTTACGTGGAGGTGGCCACATACTTCGAGTCCAGGGTGACTGCTTCCGGGAACAGAACCGTTCCTGGCTGGGCTACCAGCAGCTTAACGTGTTGCGGGCCATCACCGCATGTCGCACGGCTACGCTCGGAGGCCATGTGGACGCCTGCCTACGTTGCGACCACCAAGCCATTTCCTACAACTCTTGTCGCAACCGCCACTGTCCCAAGTGCCAGGCCCAGGCTCGCCAGCGCTGGCTCGCACGACGCGAACAGGATCTGCTCAGCGTACCCTACTTCCACGTCGTCTTTACCCTGCCCCACCAGTTGAACCCGCTCTGCCAGCGCTATCCTCGGCTGCTCTACGATCTGCTCTTCCGCGCTAGCGCTCAGACCATGCTTGAAGTTGCGGCCAACCCCAAGCACCTCGGAGCCAGGATCGGCTTTCTCAGCATTCTGCACACCTGGGGACAAAACCTGCGATTGCATCCTCATCTCCACTGCGTCGTTCCCGCCGGTGGTTTCGCTCCAGGCTACTCGCGATGGGTTCATCCCAAGTATGCATTCTTTCTCCCCATCAAGGTTCTCAGCCGCGTCTTCCGAGGCAAGTATCTCGCCCTCCTCCAACAAGCGCTCTGTAAGCGCCGCATTGACTATCCTTCAACCCTCGTGCGTGCGCTGCTCAAGGACGACTGGGTGGTCTATACCAAGCCTGCCTTCGGTGACCCCAGCCGCGTGCTGCGGTATCTCGGCCGATATACTCACCGTGTCGCCATCAGCAACCAACGCCTGCTCAGCTTCGACGGTCAACGCGTAAGCTTCCGATGGAAGGACTACGCGCACGGTAATAAGCAGCGCATCATGACGCTCACCGCGATCGAGTTCCTACGCCGATTCTGCCAACATGTGCTGCCGAGGGGCTTTGTTCGCATCCGCCACTTCGGCTATCTCGCCAGCGCTCGCCGTACCGCTCTCCTGGCGCTCGCTCGCCAGCAGCTTGCTTGCCAGCCTCCACGAAGTTCGCCCGTCACCGACTCCCCGTCAGCTGTTTGGCGTTGTCCGCGCTGCGGAGCCAATATGTTCATCGGGCCCAACCTCACCGCGCAACAACTGGCCTTGCGATGCAAACTGTCCGACTCTTCCTAATCCCACCACCAGCCAGTCACTCTCAAACGTGTGCCAGCACGTCTTCGCCCTCCTCCGCCCTCACCGCAAAACTACCGTCCTATCACGCATTACTGGCTGCATGCAGGTCGCGAAAGTGCCCCTTTCACCCACGTCTGACTCGCACCGCGCCCCATACCGGCTGCCACTGCCGGACTCGTCGCGGCGTTAACCGAAACCAAGTCTCCACCTCAGCTCCATAGCAGCGCCCACCACTGCCGACGACTTCCTTCAAGTCTCCTTGATCGAAAATGCCTCGGAGCAATGTCTCGCTTCCTCAGCACCGTGCCCCGAGGCATTTCCGATCAAGGCTAACGACAATACGTCCAATTGGAAAGGACTATGGCTTCGGCTGCCCTTATTTCGCCCTTTAGTCCTGGTTTCCGGACACGAACGTTAACAGAAGTTCTTGGCCGCTTCCGAAATGGCTGGACCAGCCTTCTCGAGGTCCGAAGGCACCATCACGGGCGACCAGTAGGCTTCCGCGTTTAATGCCAGGAACCATGGCTCAGCGAATTCAGCCATCTGGGAAGCGTCCTCAATGTTGACGATGAGGAGTCCGGTGCGCTTTCCATCTTGTGTGAGGAAGTATGCGGCTTCGGGTTTTTGCTTCTGGAGAATGCTTTTAATCGCCCCAAAACCATCCTTCTTGGCCGATGCATTTCCCGCTTCGACCGAAAATGAAACTCTGAGAATAAATCGCATGTTGGCACCTTTCTGTATTCTGGCGTTGAGTTTTGATTTTTATGCCTGCCTCGAACTGCTCCGCTTTGCGGGCTCGCTTGAACGAAGTTCCGTTCCCCCGATGAGAAGATGCAAAGGGCAAGGTGTCGGGAATGAGCCCCGGCGAGGGACTCTCTCTCGGCGACCGTTCGCACCCATCTTCACTGTTTGTGGTCGCACTCGTCGGGCATCGGAGTTGCGATAAATCCGTGCATAACGTAGTTCTCGTCGAGGTATGAGCCCGTGATCTGGCCTCTATTGTTAATGCCACGATTGGATGTGGAAGTTGCTCCTGGGAAGTCGAAGGAGACCTCCCGCTGCGATCTTCCGTCGATCAGGTACCCGTGTGACCCGCTGCCGTTGCCCCAGGTGCCTACAATGTCCCGCCTGCGGTTAACTTTGTAGGCGAAAGTAAAGCCGGCGCTGCCGTTCGGATCGATCCCGCCGCCTGGGAAGTCGAACTGTGAATATTCATCGCCCTTCCAGCGAAGTCCGCGGATGTTGTTTGCGCTATCGATTACCCAGCCAACGGCCAGGGACTCTGCGACTCCCTCCAGCGACACGTAATTCACATCGGGAAAGATAAAGTTCTGCTGTGTGAATCCGTCGAGTCGATAAGAAACATTCGCGTAGTTGGGTGGAGGATAGTACTCGCCCACGACCGTTCCCTCGTCATCGATCCCGCCCGCTGTAGCAGAGGGCCATGTGGTGCTTTGTCCATTTTGCTCGATATTCAGGTTAATTATGCCTGCGGCGCCATCGAATAGCTCAATGCCGTTGGTATATCCCTGGGAATCGACAATACTTCCAACTGCCACATTACTGGAATTGATGCTGTTCAACTGAGTGCTGGTAGCTCCTGGAAAGTCGTAGTTAACGAACTCTCCCTCGCGGTAGAGAAAGCCATGTTCCACATGCGCCTGATCGAAATAGGCACCCACCGCGTAGCCATCGTCGTTGACCTGCCGGACTTCGGTCTGGATCCCGCCCGGATAATCGATGGTCTTGAAGCGGTAGTTCTCGATCAAGGGCTTCGCTGTGGCGCTGAAGGCGATACCATCGAGTGCTCCCAGCGCCTTTACATAATCAACCTTGTAGGTTTCAGCGCTAATCGCGTATAGGTTGTGAGAGTCGAAGTTGGTGACATAGATCGCCTTGCCGTCAGGAGAGACGATCACATTGCGCGGGTTGGTGCCGATAGAGAAGTCCGCGACGACCGTCTGGTTCTCCACGGAAATTACGTATCCCTTTGAGGGGTTGGCACACACCGCATACAGCCATTTGCCATCCGGCGAGACCGCCACGGCTCTGCCATTACCGGGGACGGAAACATTCGCAACGACTGCTTGGCTCTTCACGGAGATGAACGCTACTTCGTACCCGTTGCTTGAGACATAGATCATCTTGCCGTCGGGGCTGGCGGCAATCCCCACGGGGCTCGCGATTGGAATGTGTGAGACCACGGTCGCCGTCTTGGTGTCGATCACGGTGACTTCCTGGCCGGCTTCTGCGGTGACGTAGGCGTATTTGCCGCCATCGCCGAAGGCCACCATATGTGGAGCTGCGCCGACCGGAATATCTCCCATCAGGGTGTTGTCTTTGGCCGCGACAATGTGCACGACATTTTCGTAGTAGTCCGGCACATAGAGATACTTGTCGTTCGGTGTGAGCGTTATCTCGCGCAACTCCGATCCAAATTGAAGAGTCGAGACCAGAGTATTCGTTTCTCCATCGAAGGCATAAATATTCTTGCCGTCATAGGTCGAAGTGTAGATTCGCTTGCCGTCTTGACTGGCGGCGATTCCATACGGTGTGGAGATCGTGGGCATGGATGCAATGACAACGTGATCGGAAGCGCGCATCACGTCCACCACATTCAGCGTCTCATTAGCTGTGTATATATATCCGAGATTCTGTGCCTGCGCCGAGATGGCGCAAGCCAGAACGACCACCAAGGAGATGATCCAATGTAACCTTTGGGCAGTTCTCGGGGGCAGAATATCCATACCACTTCTCTTTGTCTCATTTTTCATGCAGGTCACTCATCCTTCCTCTACTGTGATTTTGAGATCCAAGACTGGCTTGCAATTGTCTGGAACACGGCGGGTACGGCAGCCGCAGTTATGGGGCGCCGACCGTCGTTCCTGGCTCCGGGTAGCCGGGCAGCAAGTGCCAGACGACAAATCCGTGAGTGTGTCCGCTGGTATCTGTGTAGCGCCCTGCGACATTGCCGCAGGTGTCGATGCTGTTCGCGTAAGTCGAAACCGAGCCCGGAAAATCAACGGCGATGCACTCGCCATTGCTGACAACCAAACCATGTTGATGGCCGTCCGCAGTCGTCATTTCCCCGGCCATCCGGCCGAGTGAATCGATCGCGCTGAGAAATACGCCGCCGGGAGCTTTAGGACAGTCGATCGTTTGGAACTCTCCGTCAGCCAGCAGATAGCCGTGAGAACCGTTGGCATCGGAGTAGCCGCCGACGATACGGCCGCCGGCGATCATCGTCGCAGCCTGAAATGTAATGGATGCGCCGGGAAAGACGATCGACGAGAAGTTCCCATGCCTTAGAAGAAATCCACGGAAATTTGTACCGTTATCGCTTCCGACCCCAACGATGTCACCGTCGGAGCCGATCCCGTACGCCATCGTATCTTGAGCCACCGGGTCATCGATGTTGCTGAATCGTCCTTTGCTCAGCAGAAACCCGTGGTTGACCGGACCATTATTGTATGAGCCCACGATTTCACCACGATCGTCGATCCACGTCACGTCGGTTAGGCTTGCCCCAGGAACATCAATTGAAGAGAAGGTGCCTCCTTGCAAAAGAAAGCCATGGTGGCCGCCGTCGGGTTTGTAGTAGCGTCCGACAATATCTCCCCACGACGTCATTGCGGTCGCCTCTGTATCTGTGGCGCCCGGGATATCGAAGGAGAAGAAAACAGATTGCGGTTCTTGCGCATAGCCCAGGGACGATACGCCAACAATTGCTGCTAGCGAGAGCAGCGCTGAGATTGCTCGCATGACTAAACCTCCACGTTCTGTTTCGTCCTCGACAAAAGCTGTCGAGGAAGCGACTACGGGTGCTGCTTGGGTAAAACATTTTCGAGCGTGACGGCGAAGAACGCATGCCCAAACTCCGTGGGGTGGTGCGTGTCCCAGAAGAAGGTATGGTCAGGGTCGGCACACACGCCCGTTGTCAGGCACGGGTCGGTAATATCCGTAAATCCGAAGTGCGTTGGATCCGTCTGCACCGCCTTCAATAAACCGAAGACATTCATGCGAACGATATGAATTCCCTCGATCAGCTGTTCAAACGCCAGCAACTCATCCAGAGACTGGTTTGTTGCGTCACTGGCCTTGGCTGCAAAGGCCGTGTTTCCCGCTGCCGCCGGAAGCAGCGCAACGTTGAAGAGATCGGGAATAATGAAGTGCTTCGCGCCGGCTTCGCGGAGCAGCAGTTCACTCAATGCAAGGCCCTCGGCGATGTGCAGGCCAAGCGTCTCTGGCGAATGGCTGGTCGTATCCAATATGTCGTTGCCGCCTCCCTCGAGGATATAAAGAGCATTCGGGTCGGCCTTCCCGCCGTGCTGGCTCAGATAGAGTTCAACCTGTTCGCCCACGCTGGGCACGCCGGTGAAAGACTTTCCCTCAGTGACCCAAGCTCCGCCGAATGCGTAGTCTGTTCCACCCAGCGCCGAAGCCTTCAGCGGTACACCAAGAAAGCCGGCTACATGGTCCAGCCAGATTGGGCCGTTCGAGAAGCGTCCGTTGAAATAAGGTGGGGCCGGTTCGGCGCCGCCAGTTAAGGCGAAGATATTCCCGACGTCGCAATAGCTGTCGCCAAAGACGATGAGCTTGTCGTAGGTCGGGATCGTGGCGTGTGCCGACACACCTGCCATGCTGAGGAAACCTACCATTAGGGAATACCAAAAGATCCTACGCATATATGTGCTCCGTTCCGTTGGTTTAGATTTCATGGGTTTCGGTTTGTTTGAACTCAATGCCGGTCATTATTTCCCTCTGGTTGATAAGGCGGAAAATCCGTCCGGATCAGGTTCCAGATCCCGGACAAATCAAACAATTTTGCTCCATACTGTTCTTCTGGATTTCAGCGGCCTCGGCCCGTTTGAACTTGCAGGGCAATGCGACTTGAAATCTGCGACCAAGATTGCCCTAAGCTCGCCAAAATCAGCAATTGTCTGGAGATGACTTCGAGATAACTTTCTTATTGACCTTGTAAGTGCTTGAAAAAGAAAGGTGAAGGCCGATTGCCCTCAGCCATCTGCCGTGAGATCCTTGCAGACGGAAGTCACTATGCCCGACAAGATTTGCTTCGGATCCTTCGAACTCGACCTCGAAACGGCGGAATTGTGCGCGAATGGACAGAGTTCGCGACTCCCGGAGCAGCAATTCCGGATCCTGCAGATGCTTCTGCTTGCGGAAGGTAGGGTCGTCCTGCGAGAGGAGATTCGCAATCGTCTCTGGCCCAACGACACCGTGGTCGAGTTCGACCGCAGCATCAACACCGCCATGATGAAGTTGCGGATCGCCCTGGGTGACACGGGGGACAAGCCCCGCATGATCGAGACGCTGCCGCGACGTGGGTACCGGCTGATGGTTGCAGTTGACCAGAAAGTTCAGGAATCGCCCGGACCAGGCGATGGCTTGAACAAACCGGGATCCCTCATCGGCCAAAGGGTCTCCCATTATCGTGTTCTGGAGGTCGTCGACGGCGGCGGTATGGGTGTGGTTTACAAAGCTTTGGATCTGAAGTTAGACCGCGCGGTTGCCCTAAAGTTTCTTCCTGAAGAGATGGGAGAGGACGAAAAGGCCATTGCGCGTTTCGAAAGGGAGGCGCGCGCCGTCTCGGCGCTGGACCACCCCAATATCTGTCCGATCTATGAGTTCGGTGAACAGGAAGGGCGACCTTTCATCGTCATGCCGCTGCTAGAGGGAAGAAATCTGCGCGACACCCTGGCCGCGCGCGATGGGGATCCGACAGCCGTGTTCCCGCTCGAAAGGATACTGGAGCTTTCCATCCAGATCGCTTCTGGTTTGGAGGCGGCGCATGACAAGGGAATCATTCATCGCGACATCAAACCCGCCAACATCTTCATCACTCAGCGAGGGGTCGCGAAAATACTCGATTTCGGCATCGCGAAGATGCTTCCGACCGGGAAGTCTAGCGAGAGTGAAGCCGGAGACGGCCCAAGCGCCGAACATAGCGACTCCCGCACTGGAATCGTTCAGGCGCCATTTATCACCCGGACCGGAATCGCTGTAGGCTCCGCAGGCTACATGTCTCCAGAGCAGTTGCGCGGCGAGAAGCTGGATGCGCGCAGCGATCTGTTTTCCTTTGGGCTGATTCTTCATGAGATGGCTAGCGGGTCGCATCCTTTTCGCGGATCAACCTCTGCCGAGTTGGCCAATGCGATCCTCGCCGATCCTCCCGCGCCACTCCCTCCGAACGTCCCTCGGGATCTCTGCTCAATTATTTGCCGATGCCTGGAGAAATCGCCGTTTGAACGCTATCAACGGGCGACGGATCTCCGCGCAGCGTTGGAAGCAGCGCGACCCGATCTCGCACTCCCGTCTTCGGTTGGAATCGCGGGCAAGTGGTACGCAGCTGCATTCCTGGCGACTTTGATTTTGGTGGCGGCAGCAGTTTGGCAAACTCGTACACATATTCCTGCGGTGCTGCGGTCGCAGCAAATCACATTTTCTCCAGAACCAAAGGAGAGGCCGCTCGTTTCGGACGGCGCGCGTCTCTATTTTCAGAGCCAAGGAGAGCCGGTAGCGATGGCTCTGAGCGGCGGCGTAATTGCACGGCTGAGATTTTCTGAACCGGGCTTGCAGATCCTTGATATTTCGCACGACGGCTCGAAGGCGTTGGCGTCGAAGGCAGTCTGGCAGCCAGCCACATATCGCATGGGAACATTGTGGGTTGCTTCGCCGATTGGTGGAGCGGCCCGAAAACTTGGCATAGGTTCTGCGCAGGACGCACGCTGGTCGCCCGATGGCAGCTCGATTCTCTTCAGCGAAAAGGGTGTGATCTATACCGCCCATGAAGATGGAAGCGACCGGAAAAAGATTTGGGAAGCACCCGGGGCTATCGATAGCCTGGGGTTTTCGCCAAATGGCCGGGAACTCACTTGCTCGGTTGTAACAAAACAAAATTCCCGTGAGTGGAGACTGCAAGCAAACGGTAGAGGCCCTCACCTGCTCTTTCCAGACTGGCCGGCTAATTCGGACCAGTGGTTCGGTCAGTGGACGCCTGGTGGAAAGCATTTCGTTTTTATCTCAGACCGCGAAGGCCGGGGAAATGTATACGAATTGGTGACCCCTAGATGGTATGAGTTCTGGAGACGGCCGACGGCTGTACTGATAACTGGAAACCAGATCGATATTCGGGGTCTCGCACCAGGGCCCGACGGAGAGAGCCTTTTCGTTCTGGGTGAAGCTGATAAAGGCGCGCTACAGGTACTTGATCGAGGAACTGGGAAGTATTTGCCATTCCTGAACAACTTGCCGGCGGCGTCCTTTGTGATTTCGCCCGACCGCCAATGGATGGCATATTCCGAGTATCCGAGTGGAAGTCTTTGGAAGAGCAGGCCTGACGGCACCGAAGCGACGCAACTGACAACTTCTCCTGCTTACATGATGCAATGGTCGAGGAACGGCCAGTCACTGGCCTACTCTGACGGATACAAGATTTATGTCATTCCAGCGGACGGCGGCATGCCAAGAAAGCTTATCGCCGGAGGCAACGATCATGAAGTCTTCCAAAGCTCGATGCCCGGAGGCGGGGATCGTGAAGGCTTCCCAAGCTGGCTGCCCGGCGACAACTCCATTGCCTTCAGCTATTACAGCCCGGAGAAACAGCACAACGAAGGGATTCACCTCGTCGATGTGGCGAGCGGAAAGACTTCGATTATGTCTGATACCCAAGGTCTTGCCTTGCCTTCCTGGTCTCCAGATGGAAGATACCTTGTGGCGATTGCGCACCAGCCCGACCGCATCATGTTGTATTCAGCGGGGACAAAGACATGGACGGAGTTGAGGCAATTCGATACGCCGTGGGGCTTCTGGATATGGTCAAGTGATAGCAAGTCTATCTATATGCGGGTCGTACAGGGCGGGGTCGGGGTCTATCGACTGTCGGTGCCCGAAGGGAAGTTGGAAAAGGTAAGCACTCTGGACGGAGTGAACATTCGAGCCGATGTTGATTTCTCTCCCCCAAGCCTAAGTGCCGATGGACGTCCAGTTCTAATGAGCCATGTTGGCGTAGCGCAGATTTACTCGCTGCACTGGGACAAGTAGGCCGAAGTAAATCGGGAGGCTAATGGCCGTACTCCTGAAACCCGAGAGATACCAGAGTCCGAGAACCGTAACGCCAGGGGCGAGCTAATGGACTGTCCCTCGCTATTCGCGCATGGCCCGAAGCAAGTGGACGGTAAACCGGCTCATCGTACAGGTGCTTGATTGATGGATGACACCTGCACAAATTCAAGCGCTATTCAACATCTCGGGGCCGTTATTGCGGACGTTGCCAACCAATCGGTTTGCCGGCGTCATGCGCATACTCTCCGATTCATATGGTCGAAGAAGGTCGATCGGAGGCCGTGTTTCGTCAGAATCGTTGAGCCAGCGATCGTAGTCCCGCGGATGCAGAATCACAGGCATACGGTCGTGGATAGGTGTTATGTGGAATTGGCCAGATGTCAAGCTTGTGT
>Ga0302324_100028038_pt1 | contig 10716 bp, 18 predicted proteins | sample Palsa_T0_1_FD_201949 | JGI IMG/M metagenome (GOLD analysis project Ga0302324, IMG submission 201949) | Peat permafrost microbial communities from Stordalen Mire near Abisko, Sweden - Palsa_T0_1 | ecosystem: Environmental > Terrestrial > Soil > Palsa > Peat permafrost | place: Sweden: Abisko...
ATAGCGGAGTTGAAAGATGTAGTTTGCTTTGCGGTAAGACCAAGGTTTGATTACATTCTTCATAGGCTCTATGTTGAAGTCGGGGATGGAGCCTCGCATGAGGTCCCGTTGCTCAGTGACGAGCAACTTGTTGTCTGCTGCTTTTACCTCCTCTGGCTCCTCCGAGTCGAGCCCAAGCCATACGCAAAGAGAAGCCATGGTTCTCTTCTCGTGGTTGCGATAGGCAGTCATGTTCAGTAGGTGTTTCAAAGGACGACAAACATCGCCCACATAGGCTTCCCCCATATCGTGGCAGAGCCCCCATAAGGCAAACGCTGGAGGACAAGCGTAGCTCACTCGTACGGAGTGCTCTGCCACTGAATAAGGACGTAGACAGTGGCCACCGAATCTACAGATCTGACTCAGTGCAAAACTGATATCCACTATATTGAAGTTACCCGGATTCTCAAAATCGAAAAGCTGACCTGTATATGTTCTAATGCAGCTTTTCGTTGGCTTCATATAGCCACCTTCTTTGCTGCCTCCAGCTCCAGTTTGCGAAAAGCCGAGATCTTCTTGCGTACAGCGATCATAGCCTTCACGTCATCACACAGTCGATCCTTCAGTTTGGGTAGGCCGTAGGCAAGCTTCTCTATGCCCAGTGCCTTCTTGTTCTCATCCACGTTGCCGAGATCCATTTGATACCACAAACCATCCATGACGAACAGTCCTTTGTTCGCGGCATAGGTGATCGTGTCTGCGATCACATCGAAGCCCGCTTTGTGTGACGTGTTGGGGTAGTACAGATCTACAATGGTTTCACGCAGCGGGGTGCCCACCTTGTTCTTGACAGCCTTGAGTCGGAGCTGGTGTCCGATTATTTCCGTGCCATCCTTGATCTCCTCTTTGCGTCTGACATCAAGACGAACACTAGCGTAGTGTTTGAGTGCTCGACCTCCCGGGGTTGTCTCTGGATTGCCAAACATGACACCGATCTTCTCACGAATTTGATTGATGAAGACCACGGTCGTTTTGTTCTTGTCGGCCTCGGCGGTAATAATACGCAGTGCTTGCGCCATCATTCGAGGTTGCAAGCCAACGTGATTGTCCCCCATGTCCCCAAGCAATTCAGCTTCAGGTGTAAGGGCTGCAACCGAATCTACCACTATCAAATCAACGCACTGGGAATTTACTAGCTCTCTTACGATGTGCAATGCTTGGTCCCCATGGTCTGGTTGACTGATCAACAGCTTGTCAATGTTGACGCCTAGCTGACTTGCATACATGGTATCCAGAGCATGCTCTGCGTCAACGAAGGCAGCAAGGCCCCCGAGAGCCTGTAGCTGAGCTATGAGCCACAGAGTGATGGTGGTCTTCCCAGCTGATTCAGGACCGAAGATTTCAACGATGCGACCCCTAGGTACGCCACCAATGCTCATCACATCGTTATCGAACGTGGGCAGCAGCGTGGGTATGCTGGGCACCATCACGATGTTCTTGGTGTTCATGCGTATAATCGAGTTGGTCGTTGAGAACTTCTTGTCTACCGCTTTGGAGATAGCAAACAGACGCTCAAACTTCGCAATCTCTGTGGTGGGAGCTGCGAGTACAACCTTAGGAGCTTGTTGCTGCTCCTCAGTCAACTTCTTCTTGCCAAACGCCATACTTATTCTCCTTTGAAGATCCTCTTACCTGTCCAAGCGCGGTCGCTACGACCCCTTCGAAGTTCAATCCAGCAACAAGATCCTCTTACCTGTCCAAGCGCGGTCGCTACGACCCCTTCGAAGTTCAATCCAGCAACGCCATTGCTGATATCTCTCACCTTCTCGGTGCCATGAGGACGGCCTGTCTTTTAAAACAGCTAGGAGTGCAGTTTGTAGAATTTTTGATACATCCTTGTCCCCTACTTGCTGAGACGCTGCGGAAAGAAGGAACTGAAATGCTGCACGGGATTTCATCTCCCTATTGTTCATGAGCGTTCTCCGATCTGAGCTAAGCTCGGCACTTCCAAGCCAGTTGCGCCATGCTCGTAAGCCGTAGGCTCAGTGTGAGCCTGCTGGTGCATCTTCAGCAATTGCTGCTTCAAATAGATGCCGAAGTATTTGGTAAACTTCTTGCCATGGATAGCAACCACAGCTTGAGTGCCGCCCGTCAGAAGTAGCTGATGCACAGAGGCTAAGGCCCCTGTGTTGTATTCAAAAAAAGCGTCCCAACAGTCCTGACAGTTAGCTTGCGTCGGGAAGTGCCGGGGGTCAATCGTGTGCTCACAGGCAACCACGGTGGGAAACTTCACAGGCTGCGCTTTGGGCTGGGGTGGCTTGGGGACCGGCTTGGATGCCCCTAGGTCCGCAGTGGTTAATACCCTGTTATGTGATAGGTCCACGATAGTACCATGGCTAGAATCACTACTGTCAGCACTGGGTGCTGCACCATTAGTTGCAGTGTCATTGGTTTCCTCCGGGCTCATTATTCAACCTCCTCTGTTCCCTCTGGGAACTGTTGGATGTTCATCTCTACTCGGTCCTGCAGTTGGTTGTTCTTGGCTCTGAAGTACAGCACCTTGTAGTCTCCGTCGAAGTTCAGGTTGCTGTTCATAAAGACGGCTCCTAGGGCTTGCTGCAGCTTCTTAGGTACAGAAGCGTAGCGGTCCTCTAAGGCGTACCTCAGAACAAGGCGATACTGAATAGGGTTGAGGATACGCTTGGCTTTCATCTCAACATCGCAGCAGAAGTCTAGACCCTCACATTTTACTTCCCCGGATTGGTTCAACTCGGCTCGCTGTATCGACCGAGGTCTTGGTGCATTCTTCAGGGCACTGTAAAGCGCCATAACATTCAGAAATATATCTTCGTATTCCTGAAGTTCGTTCTTTTGGTCGAAGCTACTACCACTCATGATTTTTTACCTGCTTTCTTCTCGGGCTTTATTGGCCCGTTTGGGGAGCCATAGACCATGTGCTTTTTCACTTTTGCTCTGCCGATCAGACCGTAGTGATCTCCAATTGCAATAGGTGCTGGAGGGTGCTCCAAGTAATAGGCGAGTGCGTACAGAATTTCAGGGGTGCGCTCTTTGTAGGCACCTTCGAGTACGCCTAGAGCTTTGTTGATCAGGTAGGCTAGGCGACCACGATAAAGACCTGTAGTGTGGTCGTGATCGTTGAACAGCAAAGCGGTCTCGTTCGGGTCACCCTTCGTAAGCAAGCTGCCATAGTCTGCATAAGCTTCTTTCTGAAACTGCTCTACAGCAGCTTGCTCTTCTGGTGTGATGCGATACAAAAGCATCAGCCGAGCCCGTTTGGCGGAATCTCGGCGTTGCTCTGGGGTCTGTGCCATTGTTAGTCCTGTATAGCGGGGGCTCCGAAGCCTTCGTAGCTGACCGGCACAGCCTTATATAGCTGTTTGCCTCGGTTCAGGACAACATAGTCGAGTTTGTTCAGAATACGCAGCTCACGCAATGCACGGAGGATTGTGTTAGCGCCGCTGGGAACATTGGGGTAGATGTTGTCATACACAAACCGCTCAAGTTGCTGGGCAGTGAAGGCGCGATCCGCTCCGGGGAGCTTTGTCGCTAGGTTGGTGACGAAGTGCTCTACTGCTTCTCGCGTGGTATTGAACATGTGGTTCTCCTTTGAGTTTTTAGGTTCTGGTGCCGTGTTGTAATCCGCAGCCAGCATCCTGACTAAAGCACAGGTGACTGGCAGGGTTTCTTCGAGGTGATCTGCAGCTTTCAGTGCGGCTGCTATGATGTCCCCTTCATCTTCTTGGTACTCTGGGGCCGTCTCTGGATAGCAAAGAACTGGCTCCTCCTTGATAAGCTTCAGCAAGGGGTCTTCTTTTTGATAAAGGTGTTTCTTCTTGCGTATGTCCACGATCAATAAAGCAGCGCCGAGTAGAAAAGCTGCTGCGATAAACAAGTTTGCTGCGAGTATCATTCTCCTTTTCCTTTCTCATCCTTCAGGATGGTCTTCTTGAAATATTGCTTGGCTGCGTGATGGTAGATCATGAGGCCTTCGGGATTCATGAACCCGGGGGCAGCTTTGCTACCTAATACTCTTAGATTCACCAACGGACGTGAGATAGTTTCTGTATCGAATGTGCACTCACACAACACAGGGACAACATCACAGCACGTAGGCCGCACCGCATCATCCTTCCACTTGAACGTGTTGAACAGGGAGAACCTTTTGTGATCCTGCCCGTATGCGCGTTGGATGCCAAGGCCCCACCATTCACCGAAGTGATGCCCGGGTCCAAGCTTCAGTAAATCTTCTTTGTGCTCGTATGCCCAGCGAGCGAAGCCGTGATTGTCGTCCAGCGGTGTGATCCACCGAGTGCGACTGCCGATAAGGAACTCTCCGGCTTCACCGATGTATATGCTAGCGTTAGCGCCATCAATCTTCTCGGTGATCGTGCAGTCCCGTGTCAGCCGAGGGATTTTTGGCATTGGTACAAATACAATGGGTTCCATGGTCCTCCTTATTGGTTGATTAGTTCGTCGATGTTCTGAGCCTGCTCGTGATAGTACGCAGCATACTCTGGCTTACGCATAGCTTCAAGCTCCGCTGCACGCATTGCATACTGCATACCCACACGCTTCAGAGGAGCTAGGATGTCTCCAGCATCCCCCTCAATATCCACAGTGTCAATTGCCTTCTCCCAAACCTTCACCTGAATCATTATTCCTCCCACTCAGCCACAGCGACTGCTAGTCTCGTCATACTTGAAGCCTGTTCTCTGTCAGCCTCTGCACGCGTGAGGAACAGGTTGACTCCCGTAGTGTAGCCGTAGTTTACCGCACGGTTCTTTACAGAACATGTGTAGGTAGTATCAGGGTAGATGTTGATGAACACTTGGTGCTTCTCGACCACCATGACGAGGTCATGAGGATTATCTGCTTTGCTAGAGAGAAATTTTCCCTCGGCTGTGAATGTGTAAATCTCACCAGCGAGGATGGCAGCGTATTTGAACGGTTCCTTTAAGTCTGCGAACTTAGTGAAGCCGGTGACTTCTTTTCCGTTTCTGGTCACCACTGGCTTACCCGCAAGTGCTTCTTGCAAATTGAACGGTTTCATAGAATCTCCTTTTTAGATTGTAATGCTTGGATCACTCTCGCTAGCGATAGCGTAGGTGGGTGCAACTTCAGTGGGGATGACTGGTACTGTGGTACCGTTTTCCATGATGATCTCTGAAGCATTGGTGGTCGAGGTATTCTTCATAGAAGCCTTCTTCTCATCCGTCAGTGAGCGAACTTGTGACCGCGCACCGTCATAGAAGAGACTGGTAGAACCTCCAGTTGAATACCGGGAGAGACCAACTGTTAGCTTCATGATAGGTTCAAATGACTCCTCGCTTTCTTGGAAACCTTCTTTCTGAGTCTCCCATTCGGACTTCTTCAACTCACCTACGACTGCCCTCCATGCGGTCATCATAGCGTCACAATCCTTAGCCACCTGTGAGCTTCCGTCAACGTCATTGGTAGAGATGGTTGCCCCGGGAGCAATGCGTTTCGGCTGCAGGATGCGGATCATTTTGATGCGGTAATCTTTGGCAATCGTAGCGAATTTTTTAGAGAACTGTGACAGGCAGAGGGTGCGGTCTTTACTCTTCAGAGATTCATCCACAAACTTTTGCAGGTTGTCGAACATCACCCACTTTACACCGTAGCGTCTGATGCAATCCCTGATCAACTTGAAAACTGACTCGGGATCATCCTGCCAACCTATGGGGTAAGCGAAGTATAGATCTGCACCACGGCTTTGTTGGATAGACCGTGCTGTTACGCAGCAGGCTTTCAGTTCCTCCAACTTAGCTTTGGACTCAGCAGTCCCAGTCTCCGTCATGATATCTTCAAACCCTGTGACGAGGGCGACCCACTTGCGTGCCAGTCTTGCCTGAGTCATTTCCAAGCACACGATCAGGCCGTCCTCGCCATACGTTGCTACCATGTGGTCCATGATATTCATGCCTAAGGTTGTCTTTCCCACCTTCTCTGGGGCCACGATGTCTAGCACGTCTCCGTCTTCCATACCAATCAGTCTGTTTACCTCTGGCCATTGGAAGGTGTACGTCGGAGCTAGATCCACCTTACCACTCAGCTCCTCTTCGAGTTGTGTCAAAGCGTCGGTAGATGAGGTCACACCAGTCACGTCAAAGAGACCAGCCGATTCCTTCATCTTCTCGAATAGTGCTAGTGTGCCACCACCCCAGCGGAACCACTCATTGATATCTTTGCCCTCCCGTGTGTGTGTGCATTCCCTTGGATTTGCTATGCGTCCCTGAGCGTCGTACTTGCGCCCCTCGGTGATGCCGTGCTCATCGCACAGCTTGCACTGATTTTCAGGGACAGTGACAGTGAATACGGGCAAGATCATCTTGAGGCACTTCTCAACACCAATACGTGAGGCCAGCTCTTGCGAGCCTTTCTTTCCTACTTTGTCCTGATCATACAGGATGAAGATTTTGGGTTGCAGCTTGTCAATAGTGTCGATCCACGCGGCCTTCTTGACGTTGGCTCCGGGGACCCCTACGACATTCTCAACTCCGTAGTTCATCAGGCAAATAGTGTTGGTTTCACCTTCAACAAAGATAACTTCTGTAAGTCCCTCGCGTAGGATTTCTCCGTTATAGAGCGGAGCTTCCCACCCAGTAGGAGTAACAAAATCTTTCGGTTTTGGCGGGAGGGTTCTAAATTTAGCGAAGACAACGTTTCCTCCCACAAGGTACGGGATGACAAGTGCTCTTGATTCTCCAGCTTCACGAAACCACACCTTCTCTTTCAGACCGAGCTTCTGTCGGTCGATGATCTCCTGTGTGAACCCTCGTACGTTCAAGAGATAGTCCATAGCGTCAGCGTCACCAAGCAACGTAGCGTGGCACACCTCAACGTTCGGCAGCTCATCTGGCTTGTCATTGCCACCGGCCCATTCTTTCCTACTGTCTACGTTAGCTATGCGAATGCCAAGGTGCTCTGCGAGTGTGCGGAGGTTGCCTTGCTTACCGCAGCTGCCGCGATGACAGAAGTGCAGGCCATCGCGGGTGCTCTTAGGGTCGTTAGGGTCCCCAGATCCCATGAAGAATTTCCACTCCGTACTTTTGCAATACGGGCAGACCTCTATATTGATCTGCTCCCCAGAAGCAGGTTTCCAGTTCCAACCTTGCTCCGTTACAAACTTGACGGCCTTTGAGTGCCGCAAGTTCTCTGGTATGGGAATATTCATGCACTATCCTTTCAATGTTACGACGGTGTAGATCGTCTCGTTAGATCCTTCGCTTTGCGTGATGAACTTAATAACATAACCTTCGAAGAGAAGCTCATTCAGAAGTAGTTCCAGTTGTTTATAGCCACAAGCCATGCCTACAGAGTAGCGCTTCATCTTCCCCTCCGTGGTTTCTCCGCAGCAGCTGCCTTAGCGAACGCGGCTGCAAAAGCGGGGTCCTGCGCGGCCATCTTTTGCATGCACAGCTTGCACTCGGCCAGCTTACCTCTGTGGATCTTCGTCTTGGTATACATTAGGTCTCCTTATCGTCCGTCTTGGTTCGATGTGGTTTCTGGGCAGACTTTGTGTTGCGTGATGCCCCACTTGGCGGCTATTGGTAAATGGCATTTGGTGCAGTACACAAGTGGCTCAGGTGCGTACCTTCTCTTGATGTCCGCTTCTACGGAATCGTAATCCTCGTCATTGTGTCGGCGTTGGCCTAACCTATCAATCCACATTTGCGATCTCCTTTTCTTGGGTTAGACGTTTAGCAGTAGCGGACAACAACGTTATGTAAGTGCCGTATTCCTTGATTTGGGCCGGTGTGTAACCCTCCTTACGTCCTATAGCTTTATAATGTTTTTTCCATTCAGCTATTGAGTGAACATGACAACCAATTGCTATTTGGGTGTGAGAACAGAGTGTTAAGGAGTGTTTAGTTCCTTGAATGTACAATGGGGACTCAGTCCAAGCATCGCCGTACACCTGAGCCTTGCCGTACACCCAAGCATAGCCGTACACCTGAGCATCGCCGTACACCAAAGCATCGCCGTACACCCAAGCATAGCCGTACACCCGAGCATCGCCGTACACCCAAGCATAGCCGTACACCTGAGCATCGCCGTACACCTGAGCATTGCCGTACACCCGAGCATTGCCGTTCACCTGAGCATTGCCGTACACCTGAGCATTGCCGTACACCTGAGCATTGCCGTACACCTGAGCATAGTCGTACACCTGAGCATTGCCGTACACCTGAGCATCGCCGTACACCCGAGCATAGCCGTTCACCCGAGCCTTGCCGTACACCCAAGCATAGCCGTACACCTGAGCATCGCCGTACACCTGAGCATTGCCGTACACCTGAGCATTGCCGTACACCTGAGCATTGCCGTACACCCGAGCATTGCCGTACACCTGAGCATAGCCGTACACCAGGCCTTCGATGTAAGACGAGTCACTAACATATGCGGTGCGGTACACCCAACCATTACCGTTTGTGTGTTGTTTCCACAAGGCACGGTAGGTGTTGGGGAAGATAGACATTACTTCATCAAGCGTTTTCATATTGCGATCTCCTTAATTGATCTCGGGCGATGCGGGTAGATGGAACATCTTCATAGTGTAGGGGAGCACCTCGAAGACTTGACAGACGCGCCCTGTTTCTTTCAAAAGCTTTTCCAGTCCTTCCGCGTTGCTTTCTGAGATATTCTTGATGAGCCCTAAGCTGATTAGATACTCCACATCCTTAGCCCCTTGCAGGGCTTCTAGGCTTTCCTGCAAGGGGTCAGTGGGGATTGGGGAGGACTGGGAGAAGACGCGCATCTCCGAGATGTTAGAGACATCATAGAGTAGCTTCACTTGGCTCTCTGTTAGCTCTGGGATTATCATAGGCCTCCATTCGTTCGTTCCAAGTCGGCTTGCCCCATGTCATAGCCCTCGCGTTGATCTAGGTGTAATTGGAGAAGACTGGGAAGCGTACGTGAGTGATCCGTTCCCTCGGTCAACAGCTTGGGTGCCGACGACTTTTCAAGGAACAGCGTAGGATGCGGGTCACCAGCCTGAGCCTGTACATAGCTCAGCAGTTCACGCACTCGGTCTGAGCCTAGCATAGCCTGTAGGCCGACACGTTCAAGGTCGGTGAACGTAACACCGTATCCGAATGTCAGAGTGATGTGTTTCTTAAATGGCGCACCACTCTTAGAAGGCGTCTCCTTGTAATTGTAAAACCCTATGAATTTGTTCACAATGTGCAGTTGGTTCATGAGCAGCATATAGCTGTGTTCGTTGTCAATGTCGATCTGCAGCTCATTGTGCTGTGGGTAGATTGCCTCCAGCCCCTCGATCTGAGCTTGGTTAATAGCCCGTTGGCTGTTGGGTATGCCAGTGTGCGGATCATACTCGATGGTCTTTATCGCTAGATCACTGTTGAACTCGGGGTCAGTCATGCGGCCAACTCCGTCTGGCAGGGGAAGATTCTCAGCGAAAATCCCAGTGCCTCCTAGGGCTTCTTCAAGTGTACGCTTAGCTTTCATTGGGTTCTCCTCCGTCAAACATTGCATCCCAGCAGGGATCACACAAGCCTGAGATTTGGTATTCCTTTGGCCCCAGCTTAGAGGTAAACACAGGGGTTTTCTTGCAGCTGATACATACGCCTTTGGCATGTGCCTCATTCTTGGTCATGCCGTAAAGAGTAACGGCAAGACTGTTTTGGAAATCTAGCAAACTCATTGGTCTCCTCCAGAAAATTTTTGGTCTTGCGTGGACGGGGCACGGTAGCCTTTTCCGTGGTCCCATTCATCGGCTATCTTTCGTAACAGCTCAGCAGCCCCAGCATCGCGTACGTGACCCTTCACCTGCAGCTTGGCAATGATGCGGTCGTTTACCCGAGCTTCAACATTGTAATCAGAAGTTCCGTCTTCTTTGGTGCCGGTAGTGTTATGGGCCAAAATTATTAGCATGTGAATATCAACTTTCCGTCGGCCCCACCTCCGGGTCCAACATGGTTCCCCTCAGCGACCCCGATGAATAGCCGATACGCATGAACCTCTTCATGGCACTCGTGGCATATGGCCACAAGATTCCAGCTTTCATCGGGGCCGTGCTCACTTCTATAAAGGATATGGTGTATGTGCAGACCACTCCTCATACCACATCTCGGATTACGACACCTCCAACCGTCACGCTCTAGGACCCTTCTACAAAGAGCCTTGTACTCATTACGAGGTAGTCTTAGGCTCACTGTTTGGGTTCCATTCTGGGTAGTCCTCAGCAGTTCCATCGGCAGTAGCCCAAGGCTCAGCTTCTGAGTTGGTATGCACCTCAGCTACTTCATCAGCTGTGGCTGGGCGTATGTAGTCCAGTTGATTGTCTGCTAGCAGATCAGCCACTTCAAGTGGGATGTCCCACGCGTTCGTTGCGTTGTTATACTTGAACAGTTTTCCGTTCTCATCTTCGTATCGTATCTCATCTTCGTATCGTATCTCATCTTCGTATCGTATGCCATCAAGCTCAGGGTCAAACACTTTATCTGAGGCTTCGAATTCCTGAGCTTCTTTCACCGGGGCGCAAAGTCTGTCTGGGAAGGTCAGAGGTGTGATCTGCACCAGCGTGGGCTTCTCAGGTTCAGTCTCTTCGGCCATCTGCCGAGCCCACTCCTCTGCAGTCGGCCCGAAGAAGTCCGCAGTGTACGAAAATCGGTCTTGCACATCTCGGCCTTTCATATAGTCCAGAGCATTCCCTAGGATACCCATGGCACGCCA
>Ga0302324_100028041_pt1 | contig 10715 bp, 10 predicted proteins | sample Palsa_T0_1_FD_201949 | JGI IMG/M metagenome (GOLD analysis project Ga0302324, IMG submission 201949) | Peat permafrost microbial communities from Stordalen Mire near Abisko, Sweden - Palsa_T0_1 | ecosystem: Environmental > Terrestrial > Soil > Palsa > Peat permafrost | place: Sweden: Abisko...
TGCCCTGACCATGCGGCCGGGTTTTCATCCCATGCCATTCGCGATATAGCGGTCATTTGGGCGAAAGCGCGTGATTCCGACTCCGCCACGTTCAACCAAAGAATGGCCGTGTGCCGACTGTCCAATTCCGCCAAGGCGCCGTACGGGGCGGAAACGAGCCGATCATCGAGGCAAAGTTGGTCAGGCAACATGCCGGCCTCCATTCAGGTCCGTCGCGCGATTGTCCGGGTATCGCCGCGGTTGCGCCGGGACACCTTCCAGAAACCGCTCATGGACATCGAACCGCGCCGCCGCCGAAGCAGCGGCCGGAACAGGCTTCAGACGGCGAGCATTCGCTCCACCGACCGGCGGGCAGCGTCGACAATGTCGTACGGGATGGTGACCTCGTGCGTCATCGTCTCCAGCGAGCGGCGGATTTTTGGCAGCGTGATCCGCTTCATGTGCGGGCAGAGGTTGCATGGTTTGACGAAGTTCACCGACGGATGATTGATCGAAACGTTGTCCGCCATCGAACATTCCGTCAGCAGCACGACCCGCGCGGGTTTCTCGCGGCTCACGTAGTTCGACATGTCGGCGGTGGAGCCAGTGAAGTCGGCCTCGGCGACGACCTCGGGCGGGCATTCCGGATGGGCGAGGATAATTACCCCAGGGTAATCGGTGCGCAGCGCGCGGACTTCGGCCGGAGTGAACCGTTCATGAACTTCGCAGTGACCGGCCCAGGCAATGATGCGGACATGGGTTTGGGCGGCGACGTTCCGGGCGAGGTATTCGTCCGGCAGCATGATCACCTCGGGCACGCCAAGGGACTCGACAATTTTCCTGGCGTTGGCTGACGTGCAGCAAATGTCCGACTCAGCCTTCACGGCGGCGGATGAGTTCACGTAGGTCACGACCGGCACGCCAGGATGCTTCTGCCGCATCAACCGCACATCGGCCGCGGTGATGGAAGCGGCGAGGGAACAGCCGGCCTCCAGATCGGGGATCAGCACGGTCTTGGCCGGGTTCAGCATCTTGGCGGTCTCGGCCATGAAGTGAACGCCTGCCAGGACGATCACGTCGGCGTCGACGGTCATCGCCTCCCGCGCCAGAGCGAGGCTGTCGCCCACGATGTCGGCGACACAATGAAAAATCTCCGGCGTCTGATAGTTGTGCGCCAGGATCACGGCGTTGCGCTGCCGCTTCAGGGTCAGGATCGCGTCGATGTCCTCGGCGAACACCGGCCACTCGATGGGCGGGATGACCGATTTCACCCGCTGGTAGAGCGGAGCGGTGCGTTCGAGAGTGGCGGCCATGGGCATGGCTTATTCCTCCAAGTTATGCTCTATATGAGCATTTCCTGGGGTTATGCTAGAGGTGAGTATAACTTTGTCAAGCGCTTTCGATCGGGCCTGTTCGATGCCTGCCGAGAGCCCGAATCGCGGGCTTGCGATGGCACGTAACTCTTCTACGACTGGCGCGTTCCACGCTGGCGCCAGGGGCTTGCCTATCCTAGGATCGCTCGGTTGGATCCCACGGAGGCCGGATGCAGACGCTGGCTGTTTGGGGAGCCGTCGTCGCGAGCCTGGCCGGCGGTTATTGCATACCAGTATATGCCGCCCCGCCCGAGGGTGCGGACCCTACACTGGCGCCCTGGTTCAAGGATTTGCGTCAACCTGAAACGAATCGCCCATGCTGCGACATGGCCGACTGCCGCACGGTCGAGTATCGGACCTTCGGCGACCACTTTCAGGCATTTATCGGCAACGAATTTCCCCGCTGGACAAACCCTCCGCAGGCATGGGTCGATGTGCCGAACGCGAACGTTCTGCACCGGCGGGATAACCCGACCGGCGAAGGGATCGCATGCTGGTTCCAGGGGCAGGTGATTTGTTTCATTGAGGGCAATGGGACGTGAAGCCGGATCGCCGTGCTGCCTCCAATCGACCGCCCCAATCAGAACCCTCAAGATCTGCACGCAGATCAAGACCCAGGCAGGCTTGCGCGCCCCTTGTAACGCTCAGCAATCCGCACCGTATCTCCAGCATCCGAATCCTGGCGCTGCGATTGGGTTCGGGCACGATCGGCAAGCGGAGTGTCGACGGCAAGTTGGTCCACTTTCCTGTTGATGCAAAGGGCGATATGCCCGATAGATGAGTATGCCCGGGGCGATGGTGCCCACCGAAACGGACGACACTATGAGCGATGCCCCGAACGTTCTGGATTATCTCCACGAGCAGTTCGCGCGCGTGCACGTCAAGCTCGACCGCCTGTCCGATGATGTCGGTAACCTCAAGGTCCGCATGACATCCGTCGAAAGTCAGGTCGCATTGATTCATGGCGACTTCGCCAATCAGTCCGGGCGCCTCGATCGAATCGAAGGCCGCCTCGACCGAATTGAACGCCGATTGGATCTGGCGGACGCATGATACCGGACGAGTTACGCGTCGGGCTGGCCGAACAATACCCGACGATCATCGAGACCTGCACGTGCCGCGGGTGGGTCGCGCACGGCGTATAGCCGCCGCTCAGTACCTGGCTCCCCGCGCAAGGCCGCCTAAGCTGAGCGAACCAGCGGCAGCTTGCTGCCCACGACCGCGCGTTCCGCCAACACTTCACGTCGAAACCGAAACAGCTTGGCTGGCCGGCCGCCGGTCTCGGTCGCCATTTCGCCGGTCTCCTCAACGAGGTCCTGCTGATCGATCAGCCGGCGAAAATTCTGTTTATGCAATAAACTTCCCGCCAATGCCTCCACCGCCCGTTGCAATTGCAGCAATGTGAAACTGGGCGGCATCAACTCGAATACCACCGGGCGATATTTGATTTTGGCCCGCAGCCGGGCAATGCCGGTGGCGAGGATACGGCGATGATCGTGCGCCATCGAATCGCCGGGAACGACGCCGTTGACGCCAGCTTCGGGCACCAGCCGCGCCTCCCACAGAATTTCGTAACGCTGCAGAATTAACTCCTCGTTCCAGCGCTCGTTCTCCAGCCCGAAATTGATCGCCACGCGACGCCAGCGCTGCCGCCGTAATGTCGCATCCGGCGCGTCCTCGGTCCAGGCGATGAGGCCGGGAGTAAAATTGTCGGCAACGATGCTGGAGATTTTGCGGCGATCTTCCCAGGGGAAAAACCGGTACCAATCCCGCCAGCCGGCGCCGGGATCGCCGGACACCGGCGCTTCCTGTGTCAGGCCCAGATAACTGACCGAGACGATCCGCCGGTCAGAGCCACCGGTGCGCCCAGGATCGGCGAATGTGTAAAGTTGCTCCATGTAGCCAAGCGGATGATGGGTCTGCCGTTCGACCCACGTGCGCAAGCTGGCCTGCAGCGACCGCTCGCTCGATTCAAACGGACCCGATGGCAGCGCCCGGCCTTTGTCGATCGTCAGCACGCGCGGCTGACCGCCGGTCACCGCGACGATGACAGCGATCAATTCGGCGGCGACGGAAGCCGCTTCACGCTCGGCACTGAGGACTGGAATGGCACCCTCCGGCATGCCTCGCTCATCGCACGGTCCGCGCTGCATCGCCACAATTTTTCGAGTGATCACCGTCGCATGGTCTACCAACCCCGACCCCATTGGCGAAATGCGGCCTTGGGTGCGATAAACGCGGGCAATGCGCACCCTCTACCATCTCCCGCTGTCGCCCTATGCTCGCAAGGTCCGCCTGGTCCTGGCCGAGAAGCGTTTGCCCGTCGATCTTCACGTCGAGAAACCCTGGGAACGACGGCCGGAGTATCTGGAACTCAACCCCGCCGGCACGGTGCCGACGCTGGTCGAGGACAACGGGGTGATCGTGCCGGATTCCGCTGTGATCTGCGAATATCTCGACGAGGCCTATCCGGAGTTGCCGCTCATGGGCGACACGATCGTGGAACGCGTGGAGGTGCGCCGCCTCGCCGCGTGGTTCGACGGCAAGTTCGCCGCGGAGGTGACGCAAAATCTGTTGGGCGAAAAGTACATGCGGAAGCAGGCCGGTCGCGGCAATCCCGAGTCCGCCGCGATCCGCACCGGCTACACCGCCTTGCGGTATCACCTCGATTATCTCGGCTGGCTGGCGGAGAACCGCGAATGGCTGGCGGGACCGAATTTGTCACTGGCCGATTTCGCCGCGGCGGCCCATTTGTCGTGCCTGGACTATATCGGTGATGTGGACTGGCGGCTGTCGCGCCCGGCCAAGGACTGGTACGCGCGGATCAAGTGCCGGCCCGGCTTTCGCACGCTGTTATCCGACCGCGTGCCCGGGATCGTCCCACCCGAGCACTACGTCGATCTCGATTTCTGAACGTTGACCGGGGAGAGAACAACATGGCCGTGACCGCTCAATCGGTGCCGATCCTGAAGGACAACTACGCCTGGCTGCTGCGCGATACCGACACCGGCGCGACGGCGATTGTCGATCCCGCCGAGGGCCCGCCGATCATCGCCGCCATCGAGGCGGCAGGCGGACGGCTGGATATGATCCTGCTGACACATCACCACGGCGACCATATCGCCGATACCGATATGGTCCGCGCCCGGTTTCCGTCCTGCAAAGTCGTCGGCGCGGCGGCGGACGCACACCGGCTGCCGAAACTCGATCAGGCGGTGCGAGAGGGTGACACGGTGAAGCTCGGAAACGCGACGGCCCAGGTGATCGATACGCCGGGGCATACGCGGGGGCAGATCAATTATTTCTTCCCCGGCGGTCCGATCCTGCTCTCCGGCGACACGCTGTTCAGCCTGGGCTGCGGACGTTTGATCGAGGGCACCGCCGCTGAGATGTTCTCCAGCCTTGGCAAGCTTGCCGCATTGCCGGACGACACGCTGGTTTGTTGCGGACATGAATATACTGAGAGCAACGCGAAGTTCGCGCTCAGCGTGGATCCGGACAACAAGGCACTGATCGCCCGAACCGGGGAGGCTCACCAGCAACGCGCCGCTGGCAAGCCGACGATCCCGTCGCGTCTCGGGGATGAGAAAAAGGCCAATCCATTTCTGCTGGCGAAGAGCGCGGCGGCCCTGGCGGATGTGCGCGGCAAGAAGGACCGGTTCTGAGCCAGGACTCATGGGTGATTCGGGGCTTCGGGACTCGCTCTGAACAGGAAACAAAAACCAGATGAAACTGTATTATTCACCGACCAGCCCCTATGTCCGCAAAGTCATGGCCTGCGCGATCACGCGGGAGCTCGAGGCAAGGATCCAACTACATCCAACCAATCCGCACGCCTCGCCCGCCGATCTGGTAGCGGACAACCCGACGGCGAAAGTGCCGTGCCTGATCACTGATGACGGGTTGTCGCTGTATGACAGCCCGGTGATTTGTGAGGTGCTGGACAGTCTCGGAGATGCGCCCGCGCTGTTTCCGGCATCCGGGGCGGCGCGTTGGCGGGCTCTGAAGTTCCAGGCCATGGGCGACGGCATCCTGGACGCCGCCGTGCCCTGCCGCGGGGAATTGGGCCGGCCAAAGGAAGCGGCTCGTGACGCGGCGATTGCCCGCTACAAGGCGGCGATGAGCCGGACGGTCGACGCGCTGGAGGCCGACCCGCCGCACCGGCATGTCGATATCGGCTCAATCGCCGTGGCCTGTGCTCTGGGGTATCTGGATTTCCGTTACGCGAGTGATCCGTGGCGGCCGGGGCATCCGAAATTGGCCGGCTGGTATGAGGAATTCTCGAAGAACCCCGGGATCGCGCGGACCGTTCCGAAAGAATGATCCGACCCGCGCGGCCATGGCGCGGATGCCGTGCCGGACCCACACCGTCACCCGGACATTAGGCATTATCCGGCGGCTTCGGCAAACGCCGGCCGGGTCAGTCTCCGGCACATCGATGCCACTTCGCTGGCTGGTCTGGGCGTGCTGAACAGAAACCCCTGAGCCTCCCCGCAGTTTCCGGCGCGGAGTTGCCGCAGTTGTTCCTCGGTCTCCACGCCCTCGGCGAGCGTCAACATGCCCAGTGTCTCGCACAATTCCGTGACCGCGGTGACGATCGCATCACTGCCGCCGTCTTTGCCCAGATCCGCGATGAAGGAACGGTCGATCTTGACCTTGCTGAAGGGAAAGCGCCGCAAATAGCTCAGCGACGAATAGCCGGTCCCAAAGTCATCCATGGCGATTCCGACACCAAGATCGCGAAGTCGATACAGGATCGCGAGCGTCGCGTCGGTGTCGTTGAGCATGACCGATTCCGTGATCTCCAGTTCGAGCCTCGCCGGATCCAGTCCTGATTGCCTGAGAGCGGCGGCGACGTCGCCAACCAACGTGCCGGCACCGAATTGAACGACCGAGACGTTGACGGCGACCTTCATGTCGCCGGGCCATGTCACGGCATCCTGACAGGCCTGCTGCAAGGCCCATTGGCCCAGAGGCACGATGAGGCCGATCTCCTCGGCGAGCGGAATGAAGTCCGACGGTTGGACCACGCCCCGTTCCGGATGAAACCAACGCACCAGCGCTTCGAAGCCGATGACCGACCCGCTTTTGATGTTCATCAGCGGTTGGTAAAACAACTCGAACTCGCCTGCCACGAGCCCCTTCCGCAGATCAATTTCCAGTGTGCGGCGGGCCTGCATGAGCGCATCCATATCCGTCTCGAAGAAGCGGTAGCGGGCCCGTCCATCCGCTTTGGCACTGTAGAGCGCCAGATCGGCGTTTTTCATGATTTCATCCGCATCGGCTCCATCGTCCGGGACGACGGCGATACCGATACTCGTGCCGATCATCACCTGATGGCCGGCGACTTCAAAAGGCGGCCTGAACATTTCGATGAGTCGCGTCGCGAGGGCCGTGGCGTCCTGTGGTTGGTCGACACTTGATTGCACGATGGCGAACTCGTCGCCGCCCAGACGCGCGACCGTATCGGTCTCGCGGACTTCTCGGAGCAGAAGTTGAGTCACCGCCCTCAGCAGGGCGTCCCCGACGGGATGGCCGAGCGTATCATTCACGTCCTTGAAATGGTCGAGGTCGAGATACAGCACGGCACACGCTTCACCCCTGCGGCTGCGCGCCATCGCTTCGGTCAATCTGGCATGAAACAAGACGCGGTTCGGCAATTCCGTCAGGGCGTCATGCTGAGCCATGTGCACGATTTTGGCTTCGGCACGCCGCCGCTCGGTGGTGTCCTCTAATGTCACCAGCCAGCCTTCGTTCTCGACGGGGGCGAAATTGACCGCGAGGGTACGGCCATCGTCCAGTTCGCGGAGGTGGGACTCGCGTTTGCCGGCAGCCTTCAGCCGCAGAATGCTGCGATACATGGTCTCGACGTCCGCCGGCGTGAGATTTGATTTGCTGACGAGAAGACCATGTAGGGTGTCGAACGTCATCCCGACCCCGATGCTCTCGGCCGTCACACCAAACATTTCGGCTACCCGGCCATTCACCACGACCAGACTGTCAGTGGAGCCGAACATGAGCAGGGCCTGCGATATGTTGCTCAATGCGGCGCCGACACGAACGTTCTGGATGCGCATTTGCCGGTCGGCTCGCGATCGCTCGTTCGCCGCCGCCAGTTTCGTCTCCGCGGTGCTTCGGGCTGCTTCAGCTTCCACCCGGGCGGCACGTGCCTCGTGCAGCTGGCGCTGGCCGCGCAATTGCCGCAGCGTCAGCAGCCCGACCGCGGCCACGACGAACTCAAGGATCACCGCCGACCCAACCAGGTAAATGGCATGCTCGTGCCATTCCGCCAGGATGGCCGAGACCGAGTTCGTGACGCCCACCACCAGAGGATAACGAACGAGGGACTGGTGCGCGATCAGTCGCTCCACGCCATCAAGCGGACTCACTTGCCGGAAAACGACGACGTTCCCGCTGACTTCATCGTATGGGCGAGGCGGCGCGGTCGCCGCCACTGACGGACTTTTGCTGACGTCGATATGGGGGTAGCGCGCCAGCACGATACCGTCCTGGCGGTGCAGTTCGATGGAACTCTCGGCTCCAAGCGCGACCGAGTGGTAGAGTTCCTCGAAATATCGCAATCGAACCGACCCGAGAATGAGACCCAGCAGCTCTCCGTCCGGCCCCGCGACCTTGCGGGCGACATAGGCGGTCCATTTCCCGTTGCTGCGATTTTGCAACGGCTCACTGATGAATGTCGTTCGATCGCGGTTCGCCTTCAGGATTTTGTAGTAATCCCGGTCGGCGACGGTGACCGGCGGACCGAGCAACGGACGGGATGAATTGATCAGGTTCCCATCCGCGTCGATGACCGTGATGGCATCGAGCTGGGGCAGCATGCGTTCCCGGCCATCCAGTTCTTCATGGATCAGGGCCTCGGACATGTACCGCCGGAACGCCTCGGGGGTTCGCACGCCATCATGCTGCAGCCTGTGCTCGAGAGCGGTTTGCACGAGCTCCACCGCCTCGAACGCCCGTTCCGCCTGATCGGCGAGGATGACCGACAGTCTTCGTTGTTCATGATCGGCTTCCGCCAGCGCATACTCATGCAAGTGCATGACCAACAGGAAGGTGGTCACCGCGATCGCCAGTCCGACCATGATCTGGCCTGCCAGCAGCAAGGCAACCGGCCTTGCCCGCGGCGCTCGCTCATCACTTCGTGACGCCGAGGGCGGTCCTGGCGACGGCGGCGGAGGAGCCGCCAGCCGAGAGACGATACGCGAAAAAAACGTCCCGCCTGGCCATGACCGGCCGGAACGCGCCACACGCGAGACCAGGCGCTCAGCAACTCCGGCACGCGCGCTGTCCGGGTGTAAGGTCGTGCTGGTCGCTTCAATCACAGGCATGGCGTCAGACATCAACAACGCTCCAAAACCGGAATTGAGGTCGGCGATGGAGTTACCCGCCGTCGAGCAGCGATACCGGCCGCATTCACGGACGCGGCATCGTTTCATTCGCGATGTTTTTCGCGCGCGCCCGGTGTAAGGCTCCGCATCGGCCGCCGAGAATTCGCGGCCAGACCCGGTCGTTTTGAATGCCAATCCGTCGATCGAATTAAATCATAAGATCATGAACAGAAGATTAACGACGATGCGGAAAGTGCGTGACACCTTGCACCCCATCGTCCGGGCGCACCTCGTCACATCGCGACGCTGTCGGTGGAACTCGCGACTTTCGATCAGCTCACACTGTCGTGACCGAACGCGGTCTGGGTCCGAACTGAATGATATCCTTCGGTACGGGCTCCCGCCTTGTATCCCCGCCTGCCCCCGGCTACAGCCTGCCCGGCGCCGTTCCTGGATCCGGCTCGCCCGGCGAGCTCCGCGGCAAGGACGGCGAAGCATGGCGCTCCACCAGAGGCGTCCCCAGGGGAGCGAACCGTGTCCACCGCCACTGTCCAGTCCACCGCGGAGCGGTGGCTCGCTCTGACCGTCCTCCTCGCCGGAGCCTTCCTGCCGCCGGTCGACTTCTTCATCGTCAACGTCGCTCTCCCGTCAATCCATCTCAGCCTGGGCGCATCTCCCGCGGAATTGCAGCTTGTGATTGGAATTTATGCCGCGGGATACGCGGTTTTCCTGATCACCGGGGGGAGGCTTGGCGACATGTACGGGCGGCGGCGGCTGTTCATCATCGGCATGGCGGGATTTACCGTCACGAACTTGCTATGCGGCCTCGCGGCGAGCCCAGTACAATTGCTGGCCGGCCGAGCGCTGCAGGGGATGTCCGCCGCACTGCTCGTGCCGCAAGTGCTCGGCTCAATCCGAGCACTCTGCACCAATGACCGCGACCTCGCGCGCGCACTCAGCGCCTATGGCGTCATGATGGGGCTCGCGGCCGTCACGGGCCAGTTCGCCGGCGGCGCGCTGGTGCAATGGAGCCCGTTCGATCTTGGCTGGCGAACCGTGTTTCTGCTGAAACTCCCGATATGCCTGATCGTCATGGCGGCCGCCTGGCGCCTGGTGCCGGAAACGGCCGCTCCATCCCGGGCGAGGCTCGACCTGGCTGGCGCGGCGATGGTCTCGACGATCCTCGTCTGCCTGATCGTGCCGCTCTCCGAGGGTCGCGATCAGGGCTGGCCGTTCTGGGTGTTTCCGGTGCTCGCCATGGTGCCGTTTTTGGTCGCGGCCTTCGTTCGATACGAGGCCAACCTGGGCGCCAGCGGTGGCATGCCCCTCGTGGATCTGGGCTTGTTCGCCATCCCGAGTTTCCGCCGCGGCGTGCTGGTGGCGACGTTGTTCTTCTTCACGACGTCGTTCTATTTCCTGTTCGGGCTCTATGAACAGGAGGGGCGCGGTCTCGATCCTCTGCACACGGGCCTCGCCATCGCACCTTACGGGATCGGGTTGTTCCTTGGCCCTCTGGCCAGTTCGCCTCTGGTGCGGCTACGACCCGGGCTGCTGGCGATCGGGATGGGCATTCAGGTGGCGGGCTATGCCGCGATCGCCGCTCTGGTGGCATGGGATGCGGGAGAGCCGCTCCTGCTGACGGCGGTGTTCATCGCCGGGTTTGGCCAGGGTATCGCGTTCCCGCGCCTCTATAACACGGTGTTGGGTGACGTGCCGCCGCATCGGGCGGGCGTCGCCGCCGGCATCGTGAACTCGGCCTTGCAGGTTGGCGCGTCGTTGAGCGCGGCGGTGATCGGGAGTTTGTTCTTCACGATACTTGGCCAGGGCCCGGGTGAACGAGGCTTCGCTCACGCTTTCGCCATCGCTCAGATCACGCTGACCGCCGCGTTGTTCGTGGCTATGCTGATCGCGATTCCCGGGCGTCAAAAGGCGCCGGGTTCAGAGGCAGGAGCCCAACGCAGCCAGGTATGACAGCCTGGCCCGCGGGCGAGGCTGGCTTAGAAGCCTTCCCGCTCCA
>Ga0302324_100028042_pt1 | contig 10715 bp, 11 predicted proteins | sample Palsa_T0_1_FD_201949 | JGI IMG/M metagenome (GOLD analysis project Ga0302324, IMG submission 201949) | Peat permafrost microbial communities from Stordalen Mire near Abisko, Sweden - Palsa_T0_1 | ecosystem: Environmental > Terrestrial > Soil > Palsa > Peat permafrost | place: Sweden: Abisko...
GCCAGAAGGAGCCATCAGGCCGATCCAGGCATAGGACTCGAGCTCCGGATGGCCGAGCTCGCCGACGCTCGGCAAATCGGGCGCGATCGGCGAATGCAGCGCCGTCGTGATCGCGAGCCCGCGCAGTCTGCCGTCCTGGATCTGCGGCATCACCGAGGCCGCGATCGCGCACATCAGCTGGATCTGGCCGCCCAGCAGGTCGGTCACCGCGGGCGGAAAGCCGCGATAGGGCACGTGCACCATGTCGAGCCCGGCGCGGAACTTGAGCTCCTCCATGGTGAGGTGGCTCGCGCTGCCGCTGCCGACCGAGCCGTAGGACAGCGCGCCGGGATGCGCTTTCGCATAGTCGATCAGCTCGGCGAGGCTGGCGATCGGCAGGCTCGGATTGACCACGAAGATCTGTGGCGCGCGCACCAGCAGGCTGATCGGCGCGAGGTCGCGCGCCGGGTCGTACGGCATATTGTCGTAGAGCGCCTGGTTGACCGCGATCGGCCCGTTGGTGGCGACCAGCAGGGTGTAGCCGTCGGGCTTCGCCTTGGCGACCGCGTCGGCGCCGATATTGCCGCTGGCGCCCGAGCGGTTGTCGACCACGAAGGGCTGGCCGAACGTCTCGCTCAAGGCAGGCGTCAGCAGGCGCGCGGTCAGGTCGGGTGTCGAGCCGGGCGAGAACGCGACGATCACGCGCACCGGCCGGGTCGGCCAGTCCGCCGCCCGGCCGGGCGACCACGCGGCCAGCCCCGGCGCGACCAGCAGCAAAGATGCGAAGGCGCGCGCGATGCGGGCGGCGCGCATCAATGATGGGTCGTCTCGTTGCCGGTCGGCACGACCTTGCCGGGGTTCATCAGGTTGGCGGGGTCGAGCGCCTGCTTGAGCCGGCGCATCAGATCGAGCTCGACCGGCGCCTTGTAGTGCATCATCTCGCCGAGCTTGAGCTCGCCGATGCCGTGCTCGGCGCTGAACGAGCCGTCCATCGCGCTCGCGATGTCGTGGGTGATCTGGTTGAAGCGGCCCCACAGCGCCAGGAACCCCTTGGTGTCCATGCCGACCGGCTGGGTCAGGTTGAAATGGACGTTGCCGTCGCCGACATGGCCGAACGCGATCACGCGGATGCCGGGCAGCTCGGCCTCGACGCGCTGGGTCGCCCGGTCGATGAACTCGGCGATCCGCGAGATCGGCACCGTGATGTCGTGCTTGATGCTGCCGCCCTCGTATTTCTGGACGTCCGGCACCGCCTCGCGCAGGCGCCAGAAGGCCTTGGCTTGGGCGTCGTTCTGCGCGATCGCGGCGTCGAGCACCACACCGGCCTCGGCGGCGCGCCCGAGGCAGGTCTCGAGCGCGCCCGCGAGCCCGGCATCGGCGCGCGGCGTCGTCAGCTCGATCAGGACATACTGGTCGTAGCGCGCGGAAATCGGGTCTATTGCGCCGGGCAGATGCTTCATCACCATGTCGAGGCTGAGCCGGTTCATCAGCTCGAACGCCGACACGGCATCGCCGGTCTCGCCGCGCGCGCGCACCAGCAGCTCGGCGGCGGCGTAGATGTCGCGCACCGCGACCAGCGCGGTCGCGCTGTCGAGCGGCCGCGGAAACAGCTTGAGGACCGCGGCGGTGATCAGCCCCAGCGTGCCCTCGGCGCCGATGAAGAGCTGCTTGAGGTCGTAGCCGGTATTGTCCTTGCGCAGGCCGCGCAAGCCGTTCCAGATCCGCCCGTCGGGCAGCACGATTTCGAGCCCGAGCACGAGGTCGCGCGCATTGCCGTAACGCAGCACCGCAGTGCCGCCTGCATTGGTCGCGAGATTGCCGCCGATCTGGCAGCTGCCCTCGGCGGCCAGGCTGAGCGGGAACAGCCGGTCATGCTGCGCGGCGGCTTCCTGCAGGTCGGCGAGGATGCAGCCGGCCTCGGCCGTCATCGTGTAGGTCAGCGGGTCGACCGCGCGGATCCGGTTCATGCGCGCCAGGCTGATCACGACGCTGCCTTCATGCGCCACCGCGCCGCCGCACAGCCCGGTGTTGCCGCCCTGCGGCACCATCGGAATCTGCGCCTCGGCGCAGGCGCGCACGATCTCGGCCGCCTGCTCGGTCGAGTCCGGGCGCACGACCAGGTCGGTCGCGCCGCGGAACAGGCCGCGCGTCTCGGCGAGATAGGGCTCCATCGAAGCCGGGTCGGCGATCCAGCCGCGCTCGCCGACGATCCGCTTGAGGCGATCGAGGGCGGCCGCCCGGACCGTGGGCGCGGCAACCGCTTTCATGGCACCGTCTCCATGCTTCCTCCGACCGGCCTAGAATGCCTCAGGGCGAGCACCACGCCAGCCCTCAATCGTCGCGGCGCGGCCAGTCATTTGCGGGGCGCCGCGGCGCGGCGCAGGCGGTCGTTGATCGCGACGCCGAGCCCGCGCTCGGGCACGGTCATTGCCGCAATGCCGGAAAATGCCGGCTGGTCGAGCTCGCGCAGCGCGCCGAACAGCCGGGCCGCCGCTTCGAGCAGATCGCCCGACTCGCTGAGATTGATCACCGTCTCGAAGCCCTCGAGCGCGTGCGCGCCGAACGCCAGCAGGGCCTCGCCCGGCTGGGCCTCGGTCGGATCGAGGCGCAGCTTGAGGCGCGGCGCGTAGTGGCTCGACAGCATGCCGGGCGAGCGCGGCGGGGGTGGCGTGTCGGGTGGCGTGTTGGGCGGCGTGCCGGGCGGCGTGTCTGGTCCGGGCACCGGCTCGGCGAGCTCGCCGATCGCCGCCGCGATGGTCTCGGCGGTGACCCCGCCGGGCCGCAGGATCGCGGCCGGCTGACGGGTCAGGTCGAGCACGGTCGACTCGACGCCGACGCGGCATGGCCCGCCATCGAGGATGATCGCGAGGCTGCGGCCGAACTCGCGCTCGACATGCTCGGCGGCGGTCGGGCTGACCGAGCCCGAGCGATTCGCGCTCGGGCCGGCGAGCGGCCGCTGGGCGGCGGCGATCAGCGCCAGCGCCACCGGATGATCGGGCACCCGCAGCGCGACCGTGTCGAGCCCGGCGCAGGCGAGATGGGCGATCGGGCTGTCCGGACGCCGCTTCAGGACCAGGGTCAGCGGGCCCGGCCATTGGCGCTGCGCCAGATAGCGCGCGCGCCGATCGAACACCGCGAGCTTCTCGGCCATCGCGAGCCCGGTCACGTGCACGATCAGGGGATTGAAGCGCGGCCGGCCCTTGACCTCGAAGATCGCGGCGACCGCGCGCTCCGCGGTCGCGTCGCCGCCCAGGCCGTAGACCGTCTCGGTCGGGAAGGCGATCAGGCCGCCGGCGCGCAGACTGCGCCCCGCCACCTGCAGCGTCTCGTCGGTGGGCGTGAGAATCGACATCGCGGCGGCACTCTGCCCAGCCCGCCCGAGCCCGGTCAAGCCGCTGGAATTGCTGGCTTGCGCGGGCCTGCCTTGCAGTCGTCACCGAATTCGGCGACAACGACAGATCGCGCAAGTCACGGATGGGTGCGGAGCCATGGCAGCAACCGTGATCACGGTCGCCCAGCAGAAGGGCGGCGCCGGCAAGAGCACCTTGACGATCCATCTGGCGGTCGCCTGGTCCGCCCTCGGCCGGCGCGTCGCGATCGTCGATATCGATCCGCAGGCCAGCGTCAGCCAATGGGACGAGCGGCGCGGCCACGGCCACAACGGCAATGGCAACGGCAGCGCGAACGGCGCCGAGCTGCCTCATGTCGTGAAGCTGTCGGGCTGGCGCACCGCCAACGAGGTCGAACGGCTCGGGCGCGAGCACGACATCGTGCTGATCGACAGCCCGCCCCATGCCGCGACCGAGTCGCGGATCGCGGTGCGCGCCGCCCGGCTCGTGATCGTGCCGATGCAGCCCAGCGTGATGGATCTGTGGGCGACCCAGGCCACGCTCGACATGGCCAAGGCCGAGCGGGTGGCGGCGCTGATCGTGCTCAACCGGGTGCCGGCGCGCTCGCGTGCGGCCGACGCGGTCGCCGCCGAGGTCGCCACCATGGGCGTGCCGATGGCCGATGCGCGGATCGGCAACCGCGTCGCGTTGGCCTCTGCGCTGCACCGCGGCAAGGGCATCACGGAATATGAGGCGACCAGCACCGCGGCCCACGAGATCGAGGCGCTCGCCCAGGAAATTCTCGGTCGCTTGAGTTGACGGCGGGCGTTCTGCCGGTTGAGATCCGTCCCGGGTCAAGCCGGGAGGACATATGACGCCGTGCTGTGCGCGATGGCTCCGCTGGGGTAACGGATCAGCGGTTTTGCGTGGCGCCCTGTTGGGAGTCTTGCTGGTTGGGATCCCCGCGGCGCTGGCGGCGCCGAGCAGCAAGCCGAAGCCCAAGACCGAGACCAAGCTGTCGGGTTTCGCCGCCATGCTGCAGCAGACCATGGAGGGACACCGGTTCGCCCGCACCGGCGGCCCCGACCAACCCGCCGCAGCCGCGATGTTCGACCAGCTGGTGGCCGGCGATTTCGGCGTGCCGCCGCTCAGCGCGGTAAAGGATCTCGCGCAGCTCGACCGGGTCATCACCGCGGCCTGTCCGAAGCTCAAGCCGCCGAGCCAGCTGGTCAAGGATTCGACGCCGTTCCTGCTGACCGGGAAGTTCGACGCCACGACGGTGCCGCCGGGCGGGACGATCGCGGTCAGCGCGCCGTCGTTCGCCAAGCTCGAGCTGCCGATGGGCCGCTTCCTGATCTACAGCATCACGCTGACCGGCGCGAAGATCGCGCCGGCGCCGATCGTCGAGACGCGCGGCATCAGCCTCGACGATTGCCGCGCCAGCGGCGACGCGCTCAGCCTGGTCGACGGCACCAAAACCGACGCCACGATCACGGGGCAGGGCCTGGTCGTGATCGGCGGCGAGCCGGTCTGGGTGGTCACCGCCCGGGTCGAGCCGCAGGTCGGCGTGACCCTGCAGCCGCTCGACCGTCGGCTCAAGAATTATCAGGTCGACGATGGCTGGAAATTCCTCAGCGTGCCGTGACGCGCCGCTGAACGGGCCGGCGCCGCCGAGCGCCGCCCGCCTCGCCGCCGTGTTCCTCCGCATCGCCATGCTGAGCTTCGGCGGCGGCAGCCTGATGTGGTCGCAGCGCGTGCTGGTCGAGCGGCTTGGCTGGTTCTCCGACACCCAGTTCCTCGGCGCGATCAGCCTGTGCCAGATCCTGCCCGGGCCGAACCTGCCCAATCTCGCGATCGTGGTCGGCGCGCAATATCGCGGTTGGCGCGGCGCCGGCGCGGCGCTGGCGGGCGTCATCCTGGTGCCGCTCGCGATCCTGCTGACCGCCGGCGCATTGTATTTCCGGTTCAACGAGGTCCGCCTGGTCCAGGCGGTGCTGACCGGCATGTCGGCCGGCGCCGCCGGCACCGCGGTCGCCGCCGCGATCAAGCTGGCGCAGCCTTATCCCTGGAGCGTCAAGAGCGCGGCGCTGGCGCTCATGACGTTCGTCGCGGTCGCCGGCTTCGAAGCGCCGCTCGTGATCGTGCTCGCCGTGATGCTGCCGGTCAGCATTGCGCTCGCCTGGCCGAGGCGCGCGTGATCAAGACCCTGTTGGCGATCGCCGGCTATTTCGCGGTGCTGTCGCTGCTCGCGGTCGGCGGCGGCTCGACCGTGATTCCCGACATGCACCGATACGCCGTTTTGGTGCAGGGCTGGCTGACCGACCGCCAGTTCGGCGACATCTACGCGATCGCGCGCACCTCGCCCGGCCCGTCGACCCTGATCGTCAGCCTGGTCGGGCTCAAGGCGGCCGGGCTCCCGGGCGCTCTGGTCGCGACGCTCGCGATGTGCACGCCGTGCTCGACCTTGGCGTTCCTGGTCAGCCGCGGCCGCGTGATGTTCGAAGGCCGCCCGTGGGTGATCGCGATCGAGCGCGGGCTCGCGCCGGTCACCTTGGGCCTGATCGGCGCCAGCGCCTGCGTGATCACGCGCGCGGCCGACCACGGCGTGATCGCCTACGGCGTGACCGCGGCGACCGCTGCGATCGCGGCGTTCACGCGCTTCCACCCGCTGCTCGTGATCTTCGCCGCCGGCGCGCTGGGCGCGCTCGGTGTGATCTGATCGGCGCCGCGCCGCTGCTCAGTCGACGTGCGCGCCGGAATCCTTGACGACCTTCGCCCATTTCGCGGTCTCGGCGGCCTGCAGCGCGCCGAACTCGGCCGGGGTGCCCGGGATCGGGTCGCCGCCGAGCTCGGCCAGGCGCATCTTGGTGGTCGGATCGGCGAGCGCCGCGTTGATCGTCTGGTTCAGCCGGTCGACGATCTCGGTCGGCAGGCCCTTGGGGCCGCCCATGCCGAACCAGGCGCTCGCCTCGTAGCCCGGCACGGTGTCGGCGATCGGCGGCACGCCGGGCAACGCGGCGCTGGGCTTCAGGGTGGTGACGCCGAGCGCGCGCAGCTCGCCGCTTTTGATATGCGCGATCGAGGACGGCAGATTGTCGAACAGGACCTGCACCTGGCCGGCGATCAGGTCGGTCAGCGCCGGCGCCGCGCCCTTGTAGGGGATGTGGGTCATGTCGATTCCGGTCATCGACTTGAACAGCTCGCCCGACAGATGCACCGACGTGCCGCTGCCCGACGACGCCATGTTGACCTTGCCGGGATTCGCCTTGGCGTAGGCGATGAACTCGGCGACCGTCTTGGCCGGCACCGCGGGGTTCACCTCCATCACGTTGGGCACCCGAATGATCCCGGCGATCGGCGTCCAGTCGGCCAGGAAATCGAAGTTGAGCTTCGGGTAGAGCGTCGCGTTGATCGCGTTGGCGGGATTGACCAGCAGCACCGTGTAGCCGTCGGGCGGCGACTTCAGCACGAGCTCGGTGCCGATGTTGTTGCCGGCGCCCGGCCGGTTGTCGATGATGACCTGCTGGCCGAGATGCTCGGACAGATATTGGCCGACCACGCGCGCGACGATGTCGGTGGTGCCGCCGGGCGGATAGCCGACGATCCAGCGGATCGGCCGGTCCGGGTAGGAAGCCGCGTCGGCGGTCGTCAGCAGGCCCAGGCCGCTCGTAGCGGCCGCAATCAAGCAATACCAGAGGCGTGACACGTCAAGTCCTTCCGATGGGTGCGGCGATGCCGGGGTCTGAGGCAGACACTAGGGAACGAAGCCGATCGCGTCGACCTCGAGGCCGCAATCGAGCGGGGTGCGGCCGGCCTGCATGCGGGTCCGCGCCGGCAGCTTGTCGGGGCCGCTGAAATAGCCGCGATAGATGCGGTCGAAGATCTCGCTGTTGGTCTGGTCCTTGAGCCACACCGTGACCTTCAGGAGATTGTCCATCGACGAGCCGGCGGCTTCGACCAGCGCCTTCATGTGGTCCATCACGATGCGGACCTGCTGCTCGAACGGCACATCGTCCATCGGCGGCGGCGGTTCGCCCTTGGCGCGGGCGTCGCGGATGCGCTTGGCGAACGCCGCATCGAACGGCGGCAGACCGGAGATGTAGATCATGCCGTCATAGACCACGGCATTGCTGAACGGCGCGCTGGTCTCCGGCACCAACGGGCTGCTGATCACCTGCTTCTGCTTCACCACGGGCCTCCCGATCGATCGCGCCGCGCCAGCCGACCGGGTCCCGGTCTATTTCTTGGCCTCGCTGTACGGTTGGATGACCTGGCCCGACTTGTACTCGGGCGGGTCGAGCACGACCTCGGTGGTCGGGCTCTTGAGCTGCTCGATGTCGTTGCTCTTGATGCCGCGGAATTGAACCGTCAGCACCCGAGGCTTGTCCCATTCGCCGTCCTTGCCGAAGCGGACGTCGCCGACGACGGTCTTGAAGCCGGTGCCGTGGATGTAATCCGCGACCTTGTCCTGGTCGAGCGACTTGGTCGCCGCGATCGCATCGCCCAGCACCTGCAGGTCGCTGTAGGCGAAGGGCGGCAGGTAGTAGCCCAGCGGATCGACGCCTTCGGCGGGAGCGCGCGCCTGGTACTTCTTCAGGAAGTCCTCGATGCCGGGGAACATCATGGTCGGCGCGGGCGTCCAGTAGTCGAAATCGATCAGGCCGTTGAGCTGCGTGTTGAGCTGCTGCTTGTTCACGGTGATCTGCAGCCCGACCATGCCGCCGCCGACGAGCTGCCCCTTCAGCCCGACCTCGGTGATTGCGTGCACCATGCCGACCGAGTCGGGCGGGTAGGAGGCGACATAGACCAGATCGGGGTTGGTCGCCTGGATGGCGCGCACGATCGGCGTGTAGTCGGTGGTCGCCGGCGGCGGCGGGTAGCTGCGGTCGTAGACGATCTTGAGCCCGGCCGCCTTGGCGTTGTCGCGCGCGCCGTCCGAGGCATTTTTGGCGAACTCGGCGTCCGCGGCGACCAGCGCGATCGTCTTCGGCTTCGGCGTGAGCGCCATCGCGACGTCGAAGAAGCCTTTCGAGAAGGCGATCTTCGGGTCCGGCCCGGTCGGCAGCATCGAGAAATATTTCGGATAGTGGAATTGGCTGTTGGCGGCGAGCGCGAACAGGCCGATGAACAGCTTGTTCGCCGACATCACGACCGGCATGGCGGGCACCACCATGTTGGTCGCGTAGCCCGAGACGACGAAGTCGACCTTGTCGACGTCCAACAGCTTCGTATAGATGCCCGGGACGGTCGACGGGTTGCTCTGGTCGTCATAGAACACCAGCTTGACCGGCCGGCCCAGCAGCCCGCCCTTGGCGTTGATGTCGGCTTCCCAGATCTGCATGGCGACCAGCCCGCTCTTGCCGACCGCGGCGAGCCCGCCGGTCAGCGCCATGCCGAGGCCGATCTTGATCGGCTCCTCGGCCTCGGCGCGCCACGCCGCGGACCCCAACAAACCGGCCGCGACCAGCAGCGCCGTCGCGCCGCGCCCGACCCGATCGCACCTCAAGAGCTGGAACATCTGGCGTACCTCCCTGGTGATTTCGTCGCAGAGCCCGGTTGCCCCTGGCCTGGCGCCAGTATATCGACGGAACCATCGGGCGGAAGCGCCAGATGTCGCATGCCGCGTCGATCCCGCGTCACGAGGTCAGCCGGATCAGTGCGCTCCCGACGGCGACCAGCTGCAGCGCGTTGAGCACGGTGCCGGCGCGGTGCAGCCGGCGAAACCGCGCGGCCGCCTGCGGATCGCCGCCGCCCGCCCGCTCGCGCGCCTGGTCGATGCGCGGCAGCAGGCCGATCCGGGCATACAGGAAGCCGGCGGAGACCGCCGACAGGACGAGCGCATCGGCCGCGCTGAGCGGGGTCGCGCACAGCGCGGCGACTGCGCAGCAGCCGGCCATCACGACATAATAGACCGGGAATAGCTGGCGGATGAACGCGCCCGCGATCGGCGCCGGCAGCTTGGCGAACACCAGCGGCGCGACCACGGCGGCAAAAAACAGCATGCCGCCGAACGCGGCCGCGGTCGCCAGCACCGCGAACAGTTGGATCATGTCGCCATGACGGGGAAGTTTGGCAACTTGAGATGATCGCGCCTACAGCTTCGCGACGACCTCGTCGCGGAAGCGCCGCATGTTGCCCAAGCTCTCGTCCACCGTCGCGCCGCCGAGGCGGAAGTCGGCGTGCGACACGCCGAGCTCGCCGAGCGCCTGGAGGTCGGCGACGATGTCGGCCGGGCTGCCGGCGAAGATGCGGCGCTCGCCGTCTTCGGTGCGCGGCTGGTCGATCGCACCGTGACGCTGGCTGCGATAGCCGAGCTTCAGGTTCGCGGGGTCGCGCCCGGCTTCGGCGGCGAGCTGGCGCAGCCGGCTCACCGCGGCGCGGTAGCGCGTGAACGTGTCGAGCGGGAATTTCGGATTGCTCGGGATCGGGTACCAGCCGTCGCCGAGCCGTGCGGCGCGGCGCAGCGCCGGCGGACTCTCGCCGCCGACCCAGAGCGGCGGATGCGGCTTCTGCACGGGCTTGGGCTCGAAGCTGATGTCGGCGAACCTGACGTAGCGGCCGGCGAAGCTCGGATTGTCCTGGGTCCACAGCGCGCGGAAGGCCTGCAGATACTCGTCCGTGACGGCGCCGCGCTCGACGAACGGCGGCACGCCCAGCGCCTCGAACTCCTCCTGCATCCAGCCGGCGCCGCAGCCGACCGAGAGGCGGCCACCCGACAGCACGTCGATGGTCGCCAGGATCTTGGCGGTCAGGACCGCGGGCCGATGCGGCACGACCATCACCGACGTGTGGAAGCGGATGCGCGAGGTTTGGCCCGCCAGCCAGGCGATCGCCGTCAACTGCTCCTGCAGGTCATTGTTCTGGAGCAGCGGAAACGCGCCGGTCTCGCTATAGGGATAGGGCGCCTGGATGCTGCGCGGAATCAGCAAATGATCGCTCAAGGTCAGATAGCCGTAGCCGAGCGCGTCGGCCTCCTTGGCGATCCGCGCCATCACGTCGGGCGTCGCCCACGGACCCCGCGTCGGAATGTCGGTGCCGATCAGCATGGCGGCCTCCTCGTGTCCGATCGCATAAATCCGTGATCCGAGAGGATCACGAATTTACGCGTGGATCGGCCACTAATCTTAAGTTCGACGTACCGACTTTCTACGAAAGTCGGTACCAGGCGATCGACCCGGAGCCGAATCGCTCGGCCGACGATGGTACAAGCCCTAGCCGGACGCGGCGGCGGACGGCGCCGCCTGGGCTTTTGCCAGGATCAGCTTCTTGAAGAACGCCCAGACCTCGGGCGGCGACTGCTCGGAAAAGGTCAGCGCGGTGCGCCGCTGATCGCCGTCGACCTTGACGATGCGCGACGGGATGATGAGCGGCGAGCGCTGCGGCGCCAGCACGGTGATGTTGGTCTCC